>Ga0256406_1000085_pt1 | contig 165830 bp, 136 predicted proteins | sample RumenRJG_03DNA_FD_185986 | JGI IMG/M metagenome (GOLD analysis project Ga0256406, IMG submission 185986) | Bovine rumen microbial communities from Lethbridge, Alberta, Canada - RJG_03 | ecosystem: Host-associated > Mammals > Digestive system > Stomach > Rumen | place: Canada: Alberta... | reverse complement strand
CCTTGTACCCTCCGGCAGCTTCAACCGCCGACTTCCTATACATGACTGCCGGATGATTGAACGGATTACGTTTCTTAGCAAACTCAACAATCTCGTCATTGGTCTCCGGCAGAACTCTCCTGCTGTAGACCTCGTCAGGTGAAGTGATAAATTCCTCAATCGTTCCGCTGACAATGTCTACTTCAGGATGGTCAGTGAAGACTTTTAGTTCCCTCTCACACCGATCTGGCCTGCTGATATCATCTGAATCCATCCGGGCAATCAGCTCGTGCTGGCAGTGCTTCATACCCTCATTCAAGGCATTCCCCAGACCACCATTTTCCTTGAGCCGGACCACATGGAGTGTGCTATACTGATCTATAACAGAATCGAGTTCCGGAGTAAGAGGGCCATCACATACCAAAACAAAGTCATCTGTGGGCACAGTCTGATTGAGAATACTCTCAATGCTCTGTTGCAAATATTCAGGTTTTTCTTTGTAATAAACGGACATTAAGACCGAATACTTGTCGTCCACAATCGCCACAACTGTTACCTACTCTCTCCCTCAACGATTCGTTACAAAACTTTTCTGTTCATAAAAGATGCGGACCCTGAACTACATCTTCTCCGCATCCCGATCCTCAGTGTTTACAAGGCTTTCCGCGCTTGCAGTGGTCTGCCCTTCGGCTACTCCCTCAGTGCTGTCTTTCATAAACAAGATTTTGAAGGTTGCAAGAATAATCTTAAAATCTTCGACAAAGCTTGGCTTTGATATGTACATAAGATCAAACAGCAATTTGTCGTAAGGTGTGGTGTTATATTTACCATAAACCTGAGCGTAGCCGGTAAGGCCGCACTTGCACTGCAAACGAAGGTCGAATTCAGGAAGAATTTCTTTGTAAGTGGCTGCAATCTCAGGTCGTTCGGGTCTGGGACCAACCAATGACATGTCTCCCTTTATGATATTAAAAAGCTGTGGCAATTCATCCAATCTGTGAGAACGCATGAACCGGCCAATTTTTGTGATTCTGGGATCATTCTCACCTGTAGAAAGACGGGCGATTCCGTCCTTCTCCGCATCAACCCGCATTGAACGGAACTTGTAACAGCGGAATATGCGGCCGTCCTTTGTAAGACGCTCCTGTTTATATATAGCGGGTCCGCCGTCAGAACGAATAATTAAAGCCAGAACTATCATCAAAGGGGATAAAAGAACTATGAATATTATGCTTATAAGTATATCAAATAATCTCTTTATGAAAAGATACTCGGGTGTCGGATTGTAACGTCTGACTGAGAGTACGGGGAGATATGCAAGATGGAGTTTCTCAGCGCCTTGCATTATTATATCGCCGATTCTGGGAAGTGTATAAGCCACTATGTCATTTGCCACGCAATATTTAATAATCTGATTTCGTTCGTGAGAATGAAGTCCTGAGAGAAATACTACTTCCGAGTCGCCGATAAATTGGCTGATTTTCTGATCCGTAAGCTCATCTTCCATAGATGCATTCATAGATGCATTCTCTGAATCGAAAGTGAAATCGTGAATGTTCACTATACTCTTGACATCGAAGTGAACCATCATGCTTGATTCACGTGTCAGGTTATCAAGATCGTGCTTTTCATCATATATAATTACAGCCTTCTTCGGAGGAAAATGATGGAAATACCACTTATGGCTGAAGAGAGACCATAATATTATCGCTATAATCTGGATACCGAGAGCAAGTAAAAGAGCAAGCGGATTCGGCAGCTTGAAAATAAGAAGCCAGATGACAATGTACATTACGAAGTTAGACAGGATAGCTGATATTGTCTGCGAGAAGATAATTTCTGATATTGAATTAATATGTATCAAGTAACCATGATATAGATGTGAAATGAGATAGTAAAGCAGGATATAGAGAAAGCTTATCATTATGTTGCCAAGCCTGTAATAGCTTACTATCATATCATGAGAATAGAAATAGTACCATGCAAGTATAAATGGTATACTCACAAGAATTACATCGATAAGTTTTACGAATCGAAGAAGAGCTCTGTGTTCCGTTATGTTTCTGCCATCTATGTCGGTTTTTGAAGCTCCCGAATAGTGGTAGATCTTATTTGGATCTGGCATGTTCTGCCCCCCGAGAATTTATATTTTTTTAATATTTGCATTATTCCTATTATAGCAAATTCTGTTATATACGCATAGCTTTTTCGCCCAAATACGTGCATTTATACTTATACATTATTAAAATCTGATAATTTTTCTCTTTGCTTCATAAAGCTAATGCCTATAAGGAGAATCATGCTGTTGTAACAAAAGAGTCTTATATTGTCGTCAATTAATCCCATACCATAAATCAAAGCTATGAAGAATACATTGAGGTATTGTTTATTCCGGACGCATTTTATCATGGCAATGGTTATCAAGATAAGAAGTATTATTACGTATATAATGCCGAAATCAATCATGTCCTTTATATAAAGGTTATCGACCCAGTTGTATTGACCGCTGGATTGAGCCATAAATGTTCCCTGGTCGGGGCCTGCGCCGTACCAGGCAACTTTTTTCCCAAAAAGACTGACACCATAATTTGAAAGCCCTGCACTGGCGAGGCTGATACGGCATTCAAGCTTCGAATCAAGCCGGGCCATCCATGGAATAGTATTATCAAACTTCTTTGCCAGGACTACAGAAAATACGAAATATAGGATCGGAGTGAAAGCCAGGAACCAGAAAAATCCCTTTATCTTTTCGGCAAAGCCGGGAAAGAGCTTATTTACCAGAGCTCCCATAATTGCTGCAACAGAAGCTCCGTAGCCAAGCCTTGCATCAGCAAGACTGAAGACTGCTATAGCGGCTAAGGCAAGAAAAGAAAGAGTCACATAGCTTATTTTATTATTTCTTGCACTCATAAGAAGGATTATAGCATTAAGGAAACATATGCTGTACTGGAGACAAAAGGCGAAACCCATGGAATGGCGAAGCCTCACCCTGTCGGCTAAGGTCCTTGAATAGACAATATCAGGAATTATACCCTTTGCTGAAAGAATGAAAAGGATTAGAAGCAGGACAATTATTAAGATAGAGACTGCAAAGCCCGTCCTCTCCCATTCGAAGTTTCTGGCTGAGAAGACGTAGCCGAATGCCATTGCATCCCCAACTCCTATAAGTCTTTCTGAAAGCAAGAAAAGGATGGCAAGAAGAAGGAGGAGGATAAGACTCTTAATCAAATATTGTCTTTCTTTCCTGAATTCCAGGATCTCTGTCACGAAAAGCAGAGCAAAACCTGCTAATATAAAGCCATGAATCATTCTGTCAGGTATGAGAAATGTTGTCGCTATAAGGCTGTCCTTTATGAATATGGTCAGAGTATATAGAAGGATAGAAATGAGCCATATAAGTTCTGCTGCTTTATGTCTATTCTTATTAATTACTTCCATTATCTTCCTCAAGTGTTCTCGGATTTACTTTTCTTGCTCCTGCAGCTGCTATTATGCCCTTGTCGTCTATCTGACCAGCAGCAGCTGCCTTTTTCCCGCTTCTAAATTGAATTCCACTTCCGTCTTCAAAAATCAAGCTGACATATGAATATCTCTTGTAATATATATACTTAAGATTGTTTTGAAATAATTTCCATTCCTTGTCTTTTAGAGCCAGATATTCAGCTTTGGGAATCGAGAATATCTTAGCTTGGTCATTCCCGTCAATGGAATTTTGATCTCCTATCACTGCTCCCTTATCTACCGACAGATACTTTATGTAAGCACTTCCCGGGCCCGGAAAAATATTGGCTGCTGTTTTATAGAAATCCCTGGATGCCTCATCCTTCCAGGCTTTTGCGAATATAAAAAGAAAAAGCATAATAATAAGGATCTTCAGGCAGAAGAAAAGTATCTTTACCGGTCCTTTTAAAGCTTTTTTCTTATCTTTCATTATTTCTTACTCCTCTTATAGGAAATAGATCCCATAATAAAAGCCGGAAACCCGTAAGGTCTGATTGCCGCATGTTTTCGGCTCCTATGCTTATTTTGCTCCGTCGTGATTAAAGAGCACTCCGACGGTCTTAAAAATGATCTTGAAATCATTCTTTAATGACCAGTTATATATATATTGTCTGTCGAGCTTTACTACTTCGTTGAAATCGGTTATGTCTGACCGGCCCGAAACCTGCCAGAGTCCTGTTAAGCCCGGCTTCATCATAAGACGTGAACGATAATAGGAATTATATTGAAGAAATTCCTTCTCTGTGGGCGGACGTGTCCCGACCAGAGACATATCCCCTTTAAATACATTAAGAAATTGCGGGAATTCGTCCAGCGATGTCTTTCTTATAAAGGCTCCCACCTTGGTGATTCTTGGGTCATTGTCCATCTTAAACATAAGACCCTGCATCTGGTTCTTAGCCATAAGATCTTTCTTCCTCTGCTCTGCGTCTTTGTACATAGAACGGAATTTATAGATCTTGAAACGTCTTCCGTTCTTCCCGACTCTGACTTGAGAAAAGAAGATCGGTCCGGGCGAATCCATTTTTATGATGGGTCCCAGAATAATGAAAATTATTCCAGTTATTGCCAGACCTACAATAGAGCCTATGATATCAACAATCCGCTTCATTGCAAGGCTTCCCATGCTTATGACCTTGGTTGAATAATTGACGCAATAATATTTTCCCCCGAAATCACTTAAGGAAGTAGTTCTGCCCATGGCGACAGGAAGATCCACTGCTATGTGCACACGAACTCCCATGTCAGCGAAAGCGTTAATTATATTTTCCTTTCTTTCACTGGAAAGTGTGGGAATATTGAGAAAGAGGTCATCAAAAGCAGTGACAACTATCTCGTTAGGTATCTCTCCGGATCCGGCATCTATTGCCTTGTCTTCAACCTTGCCGTGGATAGAGCTGTTGGTTGCTATAAGAGATCCAACTACAGTATATGAATAGCCTGTAACAAAATTATTGAGAACATCCTTATAATTATTTGTATCTGTGATTATTATTATCCGACGCTTGACATTATCTTTGCTGAAAACCGAGTCTGCCACACTCTTTATTATAAGATGGGAAATGAGAAAGAAGATGGTATTCATTACATAGAAATAGCCTACCATAAGTCGGGATACGGCGGCTGAATTCTGGTACATGAATGTGACCACTGTAAGACTGGCTGCCATGATGGTATTGGTCTCTATATCCGAAACCAATTCTTTCCAGAAGCTCCTGCCCATGAAATTAGAATTTATATCACCGATGAAGCTTATAACGGTAAGCATAAGAATTGCAATTATAAGTACAAGAAGGTTGGCCCTGGGGAAGAAATAAACGCGTCCGTATCTGATATCCAATCCCGATTCCGGAAACATTACTTTCTCACCATATCTCAACATAAGTGCAATCACAAAAGAGATAATGGTAACAATGAAATCGGCTCCCCAAAGCACGATTTTCCTGATCTTCCTGTTCTGTTTGTTCATTCGAGTATTTCTCCTGCCCCCGTAGTTATTACAAGGCCTGTGGCCTGATTTTTTATATCAAAACTCTTATTAATATACAACAGTAAGTAATAAAACTCAACCCATTCCCCTCCGGGCCTGAAAAGATGTATAAGAACCATTTTCCTTTTGTTATAATTATAAGGAAGGGGATAAAAATTAAGAAAGGACCAAAATGAAAAAACTTAAAAAAATACTTGCTTTTACAGGCGTTATATTATTGATAGTCTTATATGTATTAACGATTTTCTTTGCCTTATTTGATGATCCGCATACCATGGCTCTTCTCAAAGGCTCCATAGCTATGACTATTTTTATACCTTGTCTGATCTGGATCCTGTCAATTTTCACTAGGATAAATAAATAGGATAGCAATTACCCTTCCGGGACATGGATTGGATAATGCCGTGTTGATATGCTAATGTCCTATCGTCCGCACCGATTAAATTCCTATTTTGTGCTTTTGATATGCTTAATCCCCTGCGCCCGCACCGATTAAATTCCTATTTTGTGCTTTTGATATGCTTAAGCCCCTACGCTTGCACCGATTATATTCCTATTTTGTGCTTTTGATATGCTTAATCCCCTGCGCCCGCACCGATTAAATTCCTATTTTGTGCTTTTGATATGCTTAAGCCCCTACGCCCGCACCGATTATATTCCTATTTTTGTTTTTTGATATGCTTATTCCCCTTCGCTTGCACCGATTAAATTTCTATTTTGGGTTTTTGATATGCTTAACCCCTTGCGTCCGCACCGCTTTACTCTTGTAATTATAACTGCTGTAGCGCATAAAAATCCCCTCCTTACTGGTTGTCCAGTAAAGAGGGTACATATCACTTTGGCTCCGGTTTTTTCATGATTTCAGAATATGTATATTCTAATCTAAATAGAGGCACATATATTCCCAGGCTTATTTTTCAGTCTGCGTAACCATTAGGGTTCTTCTTCTGCCAGTTCCATGAATCTCTGCACATTTCTTCGATTCCGAATTCTGCCTTCCAGCCGAGCTCTTTCTCAGCCTTTGATGCGTCTGAGTAACATACAGGTATATCGCCCTCTCTTCTCTTTCCGAACTCGTACTTAATCTTAAGGTTATTAGCCTTCTCAAAATTATTAACTATATCAAGAACGCTGTAGCCAGTTCCTGTTCCGAGATTATAAATAGAAAGTCCGGAACCCTTTTCGAGCTTCTTTAAGGCACATACATGGCCCTTTGCGAGATCAACTACATGGATATAATCTCTTATGCATGTACCATCCTTTGTGTCATAGTCATTGCCAAAAATGGTAAGATGATCCAGCTTTCCGACAGCCACTTGAGTAATATATGGCATGAGATTATTTGGTATACCATTGGGGTTCTCGCCCATAAGTCCTGACGGATGAGCTCCAATAGGATTGAAATATCTTAAAAGGACTACATTCCACTCATTGTCCGCAAATTGAATATCTGTAAGAATCTGCTCAAGCATGGACTTTGTCCATCCGTAAGGATTTGTACAATTTCCCTTGGGACATTTTTCAGTTATGGGTATCTCTGCAGGATCACCATATACAGTAGCTGATGATGAAAAGATTATATTCTTTACATTATGTTGCCTCATTACATCAATAAGTGTAAGAGTACCGGTAATATTATTATTGTAATACTCCCAGGGCTTATGTACAGATTCACCTACAGCCTTGAGACCTGCGAAATGAATGACTCCGTCGATTTTCTCCTTGTTAAAGAGCGTGTCCAGAAAGTCTCTGTCAAGAATATCTCCCTTGTAGAATTTTACTGACTTTCCGGTGATTTCCTTTACTCTTTCAAGAGACTTCTCACTTGAATTTACAAGATTATCAAGAACAATGACATCATGTCCGTTCTCCAGAAGTTCGACACAAGTATGGCTGCCTATATATCCGGCTCCGCCTGTTACAAGTATAGTCATAAAACCCTCCTTTAAAAAAGGAGAAAGAAAAAATTCTTTCTCCTTTCATTACTTAAGCAAGTGCCTTCTCGGCAACTTCGCAAAGCTTCTTGAATCCGTCTGCATCATTAACCGCAAGATCAGCAAGCATCTTTCTGTTCATCTCAACATTAGCCTCTTTGAGACCATGCATAAGCTTTGAATATGAAAGGCCATTAAGTCTTGCAGCAGCATTAATACGGGCAATCCAAAGTGATCTGAACTGTCTCTTTCTCTCTTTTCTTCCGACATATGAGGAAGCCATAGCCCTCATAACCGACTGCTTGGCAACACGATACTGCTTGGATCTTGCTCCGCGGTATCCTTTTGCCATTTTTAATACTCTGTTATGCTTCTTCTTGGCGTTAAGTCCGCCCTTAATTCTTGCCATAGTTTAAAACCTCCTGATAAAATTAAAGATAAGGTAAGATTCTCTTCATGTTCTTTACATTAGTCTCATCTGCAAGAGTAGACTTTCTGAGATTTCTCTTACGCTTTGTAGTCTTCTTTGTCAGGATGTGGCTCTTGAAAGCCTTTGCTCTCTTAAGCTTTCCGGAACCTGTAACTTTAAAACGCTTTTCAGCTGCCCTTTTAGTCTTCATCTTAGGCATAAATAATTCCTCCTTACTTCTTCCTTGCACCATTAGGCGCAAGAACCATTGAAATGCTCCTGCCTTCCATTACAGGCGGCTTCTCTACTGAGGCGATATCGCTTAAAGTTTCAGCGAAATCAGTAAGTAAGTGACTTGATGTAGAGACATGAGCCATCTCGCGTCCTCTGAATCTCAGAGTGACCTTTACTTTATTTCCCTTCTCAAGGAACTTTCTTGCATTTGTAGACTTGGTATTCATATCGTTTGCTTCGATATTCGGAGACATTCTGATCTCCTTAACCTCAGTCGTACGCTGTTTCTTCTTGGCTTCCTTCTCTTTACGTGCAAGCTCATAACGATACTTTCCGTAATCTATGATCTTGCATACCGGGGGCTTTGCCTGCGGAGCCACTTTAACCAGGTCAAGACCTGCTTTTCTTGCTTCCTCAAGAGCATCTCTTGAAGACATGATTCCGAGCTGTTCACCATGAGAACCGATCAGACGGACTTCTTTGTCTCTGATCATCTCATTGATCATTAAATCGCTGATTTTGATACCTCCAACAATAAAAAAAGCGGATAGGCAGGCTATCCACTGGTAGAAAAAATTCCCCGAGACTAAATACAAAGAATCTCTTAGAGGTTAAATTTTCCTTAAACACTAAGTCACATCTTTCAGTGCTTAGGTGAGAGTGGATACTCTGCTTTGACAACATTTGCAGTATACAAGAAGATAGCTACCTTGTCAAGCTTAAATTCTGATTTTAAGGGATTTTTTCTCTGCTCTTTCACAAGCCTCCCTTACAAATATAGCCTGTGAAGAAGATTCATCATTAATGTCATCTGAGCGCCTCATATAATTACCATCAGAAAGAAGCTCGTAGGCCTTCCTCTTATCATTCAGCTCGACTTCAAGATAATGCTTAAGCTCTTCCTTGATCAATGTGTCTTCTATCGGAAAAACAAGCTCAATCCGCCTGTCAAGATTTCTTCCCATCCAGTCTGCCGACCCCATGAATATGTCCTCCTGACTGTCATTATAAAAATAGAAGATCCTGGCATGCTCAAGAAATTCTCCGATTATGGAATAAACATGAATATTATCGCTGACTCCTTTTATTCCAGTCTTAAGCGTACAAATTCCTCTAATAATAAGATCGATCTTTACCCCGGATGCTGATGCTTCATAAAGCTTTGCTATGATTCCCTGATCACATAGGGAATTCATCTTGGCAACTATCCTGCCTTCTCTTCCTTCTTTTACATGCTCTATCTCCCTGTCAATAAGAGCATAGAATTTCTTTCTCATCCAGAGTGGAGCAACCACAAATTTGTTCCATTTTTCAGGCTCCGAGTAACCTGAAAGCATATTAAAAAGTGCTGTAGCATCTCTGCCGAAGCTCTCGGCGCATGTAAGGATTCCGTTATCCGTATAATGCTTGGCTGTACTGTCGTTATAATTACCTGTTGCCAGATGTACATAACGTCTTATACCATCATCCTCATGTCTTACAACAAGTGCTATCTTGCAGTGAGTCTTTAAGCCCACAACTCCGTAGATCACATGACAGCCTGCATGTTCAAGTTTCTTTGCCCAGACTATATTATGTTCCTCATCAAATCTTGCCTTTAATTCTACAAGAACTGTTACCTGCTTGCCATTTTCGGCTGCTCTGGCCAATGCCGCTACAATAGGAGAATTTCCGCTTACTCTATAAAGTGTCTGCTTGATGGCAAGCACTTTGGGATCATCTGCGGCATTTTTTATGAAGGAAACTACAGGATCAAAAGTCTCATAAGGATGCTGAAGCAAAATGTCTTCTTTCCTTATGGCGGAAAAAATATCTCCTTCCCTGGGTATTCTGGGATTCCATGCGGGATAGAATTTCTCAAAATAAAGATCAGGCCTGTCCTCGATCTTAGGTATTTTAGAGAGAAAGGTAAGATCTATGGGTCCATTTATCTTGAATATCTCTCTATCTGAAATATTAAGATTTTCCTTAAGTATCGAAAGAAGTTTCTTATCTATTCCCTCCTCGACCTCAAGACGGATTACTCTGCCCCAGTCTCTTTTCTTCAGCTGCTTCTCAAGCTCCTTCATAAGGTCTATGGCTTCCTCTTCCTCGAGCTCGAAGTCAGCATTTCTCATTATCCTGTAAGGAAAGGCTGCTACTACATCGTAATTTAAATATAGCTTGTCAAGATTCTTCTCTATTATCTGTTCCAGGAGGCAGTAGCATTTTTTGAAGGATACGTGTGAAGGTACCTGAACAAGCCTTGGCAGAACTGATGGAACCTGAACTGTAGCAAATTCCAGAGGATCGCCCTTCTTTTCATGTTTTATGAGTCCCTGTCTCTTTGGATTATTTCTGATAAGGGCCGCAATATTAAGAGTCTTGTTCCTTACAAGAGGAAAAGGCCTGGAAGCATCAACAGCCATGGGCGTAAGAACAGGATAGACATTTGTGCTGAAAAACTGGTCAACAAATTCAGACTGTTCATCTGTAAGATCTTCATAAGATGTTATGATATCAATGCCCTCAGCTCTTAAGGCGGGAAGCAGTCTGGTATTTAATATTCGATATTGATCTTCGGCAAATTTTTTATTTTCCTGATTGATCTTAAGCAGCTGTTCTTCAGCTGTCATGCCTGAAGGATCTTTTTTATTGTATCCTGCAAGCTCCATATCACTTAAGGATGCTACTCTTACCATATAGAATTCATCAAGATTTGATGCCGTGATAGAAAGAAATCCGAATTTCTCCATAAGAGGATTTCCGTCATCTAGTGTTTCAAGCAAGACTCTTCTGTTGAATTTTATCCAGCTAAGTTCTCTGTTGTAATAATATTCCGGTGAATCAAAATCTATTTTCCCCATAATAACGCTCCTAAGCTTCTCTTATTACCGGTCTTATTCCCATTACCCGCTCAAAGAAATCGGCTTTTTCGGTAAAAAGTCCTCTCTCGAGAGCAATAGATGTATCAGCTCCTACAGTTATATAAAGAACATTATTTTCAATCTTAAGATCAGCCTTCTTAAGTTTCTGCTTATGGCTTCTGTCAAGTGCATTTGCAACTCTTAGTATTGCAACAAGTTTAACTATTGTCCAATACTCCTCTCTGGTGAAATTACCGGACATGTCCTTATAGTCAGGTAGGTTTTTCCTGTTGAATTCACATATATATGCGACCATCTTCCTTTCCTTATGGGTAAGACCCAGGATTTCTGATGAAAGGATTATTCGCTGTGTATTGCTGCTGGCGTCACTTAAACTTATATATTTTCCGCAGTCATGCAGAATTATTGCAGTACGGAGAAGGAGTCTTTCTCTTTTTCCCATACCATGATAGGTCCCGCAGTCAAAGATACCTACTGCAAGCTTGTCAAGAACCTTAAGATGAGGAAAATAGCTTCCGTAACGCCTTGCTATGGATGAGGCTGCAGAGATTACATCGTGTTCAAAGTCATGATCAGGCTTCTTTATGCCAGACTTAGACAGGTAATCTATCAGCATTCCCTCATGAATGGTGACTGAAGGAATTATGACATTGTCACAGGGAACGTCTCTTGCAAGCTCTTTTAAGAGATAGTAAAGAGATATATCCACAGGCGAAACTTCAAAGTCGTCATTTAATTTCTTCCAGTCGGCCTCGAGAAGAGTTATAAAGTCTTTCCTCTTAAAAATTCCATCGTTTTGTGAAAGAGTGCCTGTACGAAGATTTTTATCCGCCATTACTATAAGATTCTTTGTAGTCTTTCCATTAAGATACATCTTAAGAAAGGTATCTATCTCCTTGTCGACCACATCTTTCATCTCATCTTCGCCGTTATGTACATTTTTAAGCTTCTGCATGGTCATGTACATATCAAATGTTCCAAGATCCAGGTGCTGGGTCGTAACTATGTCGCTCTTTTCAAAAAGAGTGAGCTGAACCGATTCACCGCCTATATCGCAGATAAGAGATCCTTCATCCACTATGTCCTCAAAATTGTTAATTCCGGTCATGGCTTCATATTCAAAGAATCTTTGTTCTGAATTAGTAAGTCCAAAAGGCATTAAGCCCGTATGAAGCTTTATCTGATCATAGAGATAGAACTCATTTGATGCCTTATGGATAGAATTTCCTATAGCAAATGTATAATCAGCATTATAAAGCTCCATCTGATTCTGCATATCCTTTAAGACTCTTACTATGTCATCGACAGTGTTCTTTTTAAGACCCTTGCTGTCAAAAATATCCATGATGGCCGGCACCGGGTAATGTATATAATCAAGCTCTTTCGTTTCTGCCAGGTCATTTATCTCATAAAGTTTCATGGACACAGCATAAGATCCGAGATAGATAGATTCAAAATACTTCACTCTTTTTCCTCGATTCCTTTTCTTAGAATCTCTGCCTGATATTCTCTGCTCTCCTTCATAAGAAAGACCGCAAGCCTTTGCAGAGCTTCCCCTAAGTAAATATCTTCCGTTCCATTTCGAAATTCCTCTTGCACGGCTTCCTCTCGTGACTTGTCTTTTATTTCCTTGTCCGTATCTTCTTTTATTAATGCTATTTCCTCCGAAAGAGACATCCTTTGCAGAAAAAGTTCTATGAATTTCTTGTCAATTTTATCCAGATCCTGTCTTACTTCTTCTAATTTTCTCATGATACATTCGCAAAATCAAAAATCGAAAGCTGGTTATTCTCAGGAAGATCCTTTATTATTCCCAGTCTTTCCAGGTCATCTACTGCAGCCTTTGAAATCTTTCCTCTTTGGCGAAGATCATCCTTTGAAAGAAATCTGCCATGGGAGGCGGCTATTTGAAGGGTTTCTCCGGCCTTTACACCTATCGATGATATTGATTTAAGGGGCGGAAGAAGTTTACCATCTACAACCTTAAAGTATCTGGCATCCGATTCATATAAATCCACCGGTAAGAATTCGTATCCCCTGGCATACATTTCCTGTGCTATACGCATATCACGATAGGTATCATCTTCTGTTGAAGAAAGTTTTTCCTTCTCATCGTATTGTTTTAAATATCCTTCAAGAACATCTTTTCCGAGACAGATCATCTCGTAATTAAGAGTATCACTCGCTCTTATACTAAAGAATGCCGCATAATAAGCAAGGGGATAATAAACCTTACAATATGCTATACGCCAGGCCATCATGACATAAGCGGCTGCATGAGCCTTGGGGAACATATATTGGATCTGTTCACAAGACCAGATGTACCAGTCCGGCACACCATGATCTTTCATATCTTTCTTATATTGATCCCACTCCTTACATTGTCCCTTGGCGACCTTTCCTTTTCTTACACGCTCCATGATGGTAAAGCTTTCCTCTGAGTCAAGTCCCTTGTTGATAAGATAAACCATTATATCATCGCGGCAGCAGATAGCTGTTGATATAGTCGCAGTTCCGTTATTGATAAGAGTCTCGGTATTGTCCTTCCAGACTCCGGTACCATGAGAAAGTCCGGAGATTCTAATAAGGTCTGAAAATTCCTTAGGTTTTGCTTCTTTAAGAAGTCCCATGGCAAAATTCGTTCCGAATTCAGGAATTCCGAGAGTTCCCATATCGCATTTCCAGAGGTCATGAGGTCCGACTCCAAGAGCCGATGTGTCCTTGAAGAGAGACATGACTCCCTTATCGTCGAGAGGAATCTTTGTTGCATCAAGTCCGGTAAGATCCTCAAGCATCCTTATCATTGTAGGATCATCATGTCCCAATATATCAAGTTTCAATAGATTGGCATCTATTGAATGATAATCAAAATGAGTCGTTATAACATCGCTCGTCATATCATTTGCAGGATGCTGAACCGGAGTAAAGGTATTTATTTCTTCTCCCATAGGCAAAACTATGATTCCGCCGGGATGCTGGCCAGTTGACCTTCTTACGCCGACGCAGCCCTGTACAAGTCTGTCGATCTCGGGCTTTCTCTTTGGTATACCTTTTTCTTCGTAATATTTTTTGATATAACCATATGCAGTCTTATCGGCGAGTGTTCCAATAGTGCCGGCCTTAAAAGTCTGGCCTTCTCCGAATATGACTTCAGTATATCTGTGAGCCTTTCCCTGATAATCACCTGAAAAATTAAGATCAATATCAGGTTCCTTATTTCCCTTGAAACCGAGGAAGGTTTCGAAAGGAATATCAAAGCCCTCTTTTGCAAGATAGGAGCCGCATACAGGGCATTTCCTGTCCGGCATATCACAGCCGCTTCGTCCTGCAAAAGCCTTTACTTCAGGCGAATCGAAATCAACATAGTGACAATGAGGACATCTGTAATGCGCACTTAAGGGATTTACCTCTGTGATACCTGCCATGGTAGCAACAAATGAGGATCCAACAGAGCCTCTTGATCCTACCAGGTAGCCATCTTCCCTGGACTTCCATACCAGCTTTTGAGCTATTATGTACATAACGGCATAGCCGTTTGAAATAATCGACTTAAGTTCTCTTTCCAGTCTTGCTACAACAGGTTCCGGAAGATCTTCTCCGTAAAGCTCATGAGCCTTGTTATAGCAGATAGTCTTTAACATCTCATCTGAATTTAAAATTACCGGCGGGCACTTATCAGGACGGACAGGAGCGATCTTATCGATCATATCACTTATCTTTACGGTGTTATCTATAACTATCTCTCTTGCCTTCTCGGATCCCAGAAAAGCAAATTCCTGAAGCATTTCCTCCGTAGTATGGAGATAAAGAGGAGGCTGATTGTCGGCATCCTTGAAATCAAGTCCTGCCATTATTATTCGCCTGTAAACCTCGTCCTCCGGATTAAGAAAATGAACATCACATGTTGCTGCTACAGGTTTCCCCATGTCCTCGCCGAGCTTTACTATTTTTCTGATTATATCCCTTAAGTCCTCTTCACTTTGAACAGAGCTCGAAGGATCATCTATTAAGTATCTGTCATTTCCTATTGGCTGAACTTCAAGATAATCATAAAAGGATGCTATCTCTCTTATCTTTGACTCAGGGCGGCCGTTTAAAACAGCTTCATATAATTCTCCGGCCGAGCAGGCTGAACCCAGAATAAGTCCTTCTCTGTATTTTCTTATCAGGCTCTTAGGCATCTTGGGAACCTTGGAAAAATATTTTAAATGTGAAGCAGATACAAGTCTGTAAAGATTGATCCTTCCTATATCATTTTTGGCAAGGATAATACAGTGATATTGATGAAGTCTCCTGATTGCTTCATCACTTAATTCAGCTGCCTTATCAATTTCTGAAAGAGTAAAAAGTCCTCTGGATCTAAGATCCTCTGCCAGTTTTTCAAAAATATGGGCAGTGCATTCTGCATCATCCACAGCTCTGTGATGGTTTTCAAGCGATACATCAAGTGCCTTTGCCACGCGGTCAAGCTTATAATTATTAAGGCCAGGCAGAGAGAATCTTGCCATTTCGACTGTATCCATATAGGTTTCAGGGCATTCCAGTCCGAGTCTCAAACAATTTTCCTTGATAAAACTCATATCAAAATCCGCATTATGAGCTACCATTACAGCATCTTTTGAAAAATCAAGAAATTTCGGAAGCAGGCTCTCTATAGTCTCTTTAGATCTTACCATGGAATCATTTATGGATGTAAGTTCCGTGATCCTGTAGGGAATAGGCCTTTCGGGATTTACAAATTCGGAAAAACGGCCAACTATAGCGCCTTTCTCAAATCTTACCGCCCCAATCTCAATGATCCTGTCCTTGTCACTGTTCAATCCGGTCGTCTCCAGATCAAAAACAACAAAAGACGAATCCAGATCCTGATCTTTGGGATTATTTACTATCTTCTTCTCATCATCAACAAGATATGCTTCAACTCCGTATATGATCTTCATATCATCATCAAAGTCCTGAACTGTATGATATGCTTCAGGGAAAGCCTGGACTACTCCGTGATCAGTTATGGCAATTGCCTTATGACCAAAGGCATGAGCCTGCTTTATTATATCGCTTGCATTTGAGACAGCATCCATATTGCTCATCTTTGTATGGCAATGAAGCTCTACTCTCTTGTCAGGATAATCATCGCTTCTCTTCTCTTTAAGTGCAAAAGGCGTAATTTTCACGATTCCCTTTATATAACCTAGGGCTATTTCCTGATCAAATGTATCGAAATTAGAAGCGCCTATCACCTTAACAAATTTATTCTTTCCGGAAAGGCCTTCCCTTAAATTATCAAGATCGTCATTATCTGCAAAAAGCTTGCAGCTTATGGAATCTGTGCCATCATAGAGAGCGAACATAATAAGTGTGCGTTCTCCCTTTCTTAAGGGCTTTTCTTCATAAGAAATAACCTTTCCTCTTATGACCTTTGAACCAACATCATTTACCGAAATTATATCTACTACCGGATTATCATTATCTCTTCCGTAAATAATATCAGGATTATCATTTTTCCTTACAGGCTTTTTCTTGTTAGAAGAATTGTCTTCTTCCTTCTTTTCGTTTTCGGATGCAAGGCTTTCCTTTTCGTCATCAGCTTGATCAAGATATGCCCTGGATATATTCTCGAGCTTTGTCTTTACAAGCTCATCGGATTTATCTATAAGCTCATTTCCCTCTTTTGGTTTAAAAAATTCTGTCTCGATCTTTACTTCGATCCCTAACCTATTGTTAAAGACCTTATAAAGATAAGTGACCAGTTCTTCAACGAAGCTGTTCTGTTGGCCAAGATCAGGGCATGATAATACGATTTCATTTTTTCCGGGAAAAATTATCTTTGAGCGTGACATAATAACATAGAGGAGCCTGTCCTTGTCATGAAGCTCCTCTAATATGCTGTCCTTATATTCCTTATAGGCCATCTCGGCAGTATAAGAATCTGAAAGATCATATTTTTCTATAATATGAACTTCTACTCCCTTTCCGGGAAAATAATCTTCTCCAATTGTCTTCTCGAGATTCCTTAATCTTCTTCTTGAAACAATCCCCGGAAGAAGTGCATGGATATTAAATCTATTCGGATTATTTTTGCTCCTGCAAAGCCTTGTGATCTTTGCATCCGAAAGGAATTTTTCACTTTCTGTCCCGGAAAGTCTGGGAAAAATTTCATTAAATGATCTTGAATCCATAAATTAGATCTTTACACCCTTTTCTCCGGCAAATTTTATAAGTTCATCTCTTAGTGCAGGAAGAAGTTCATCTTCGGGAACTTTTCTTATTATCTCGCCGTGCCTTATCACAAGTCCTTCATTATTTCCACCCGCAATACCGAAATCAGCTTCTCTGGCTTCTCCCGGGCCATTTACCACGCAGCCCATTACAGCCACCTTGCAGTCAACGGGAATATCTCTTACCATTTCTTCTGCCCGGTTTGCAAGATCTATAAGATCTATTTGTGTTCTTCCGCAAGTAGGACATGAAACTATCTCGACTCCGCCTTTTCTAAGGCCCAAAGTTCTTAATATGATCTTGGCAGATTCGACCTCAAGTCTGGGATCTCCGGAAAGCGAGACACGGATAGTATCACCTATGCCTTCATTTAATATCATTGAAAGGCCTATTGCAGATTTTATATTTCCGGAAAAAACAGTACCTGCTTCTGTAATTCCTACATGAAGAGGATGATCTGTAAGCCCTGAAATAAGTTTATGAGCTTTAACAGCCATAAGAACATCTGAACTCTTAATGCTTATTACAAGATTATCATAACCCATATCTTCGATAAGCTTTACCTTATCGAGGGCGCTTTCAACAAGTCCTTCGGCTGTGACTCCACCATATTTTTCCACAAGATCCTTTTCAAGAGATCCTGAATTTACTCCGACTCTGATTGGTATATTTCTTTCACGGCATTTATCTACTACCGCCTGTATCCTCTCTTTTGAGCCTATATTTCCGGGATTTATTCTAATCTTGTCAGCTCCACATTCAATTGCCTTTAAAGCCAGTCTGTAATCAAAATGAATATCTGCAACGAGAGGAATATGGATCCTTTTCTTTATTTCTTTTATGGCCTCAGCGTCTTCCATGGTCGGACAGGCGCATCTTATTATGTCGCATCCTGCCTTTTCAAGCTCAAGTATTTGAGATACCGTGCTTTCGACATCTCTGGTCTTTGTATTGGTCATAGATTGTATAAGGATAGGATTACCGTTTCCTATAACCTTGTTTCCTATATGAACTTCTCTCGTTTTCATTCTCATAATAAAAGCCCTTTCCGAAATTTTAACTCATAAAGATCTTTCTTATATCATTTCCCATGATAAGGACCATAAGCCCCATGAGAAATATAAATCCAAAAAGATTAAGTGCGTTTTCGAATTTCTCATTCGGCTTCTTTTTTGTGATCATCTCAAATATGTATAATACAATTTTTCCACCATCAAGAGCAGGGAAGGGAAGAAGGTTCATGACGCCTAAATTTGCTGAAAGAAGAACCGTCAAATTAAACATTTCCATCACAAGATAGAATGCTCCATATGCCTTGGCAGTATTATAGGAATCTCCTATGACCTTTACTATTCCGACAGGACCTGACATATCATTTAAGCTGGCTCCTCCGGTAAAAAGCATCTTAAGACTCATAAGAGTTACATATATATTCTCTCCTACCAGGGAAAAACCATGTTCTATTACATTAAAGAAATTGCCTCTTACGTTTTGACTTCCGCCTTCAATTCCTATGAGATAGCGTTTGCTTTTTTTATCATATTTAGAATTAAGAACTGTCTTATATGTCTTTCCATCTCTTTTATATGTTACATCTATCGACTCTCCCTTATGAAAGAAGGTATAATAGCTTATCTCCTGATAGAAATGAACATGATAAGAATTAAGTCCGGTTATAAGATCTCCGGATTTAAGTCCGGCTTCCTCGGCAGGATATCCGGGCATTACTTTGTCTATCCTGGCAGGATTATAACCCATTCCAGTAATTATAACTATGGATAGGATCACAGCCAGAATAAAATTAAAGAGAGGTCCGGCAAAAACGATCAGAAATCTCTGAAAGGGAGTCTTTTTCTGAAAGGAACGATCATCATCACTTTCTTCTTCCTCTCCTTCCATAACACAGGCTCCTCCAAATGGAAGCAGATGAAGACTTACGTCAGTTTCACCTATCTTTTTGCCAAAAAGACGAGGACCGAGTCCTACCATAAATTCGTTTACTCTTACATTGCAAAGCTTTGCAAATGTAAAATGCCCCAGTTCATGAAAAATGATAATAAAGCCAAATATAAGAATGGCAACTAAAATATTCAAAATTATATCCTCATTATGTTTTAACTGCTTTATAGATTTGCAGCCGCTTCTATTACTCTTTGCTTCGCTTCCTTCTCTGTTTCAAGAATGTCATAAAGATCAGGATCCTTAACATAAGAACAATAATCCATGGCATTCTCTATAAGCATAGCTATATCAACGAAATTGATCTTCCCTTTTAGTAAAAGAGAAACCGCCTCCTCATTTGCTGCATTAAAAACAGTAGGAATATTTCCTCCTCTGTCCATTGCTTTAAAAGCAAGAGAAAGTCCCTTGAAAGTATCAAGGTCAGGAGCCTCGAAATGAAGGGTTCCTATCTTTATCAGATCAAGTTTTTGAGCATTTAATTCAGGTCTTTTCGGATAAAAAAGAGCATATTGGATTGGTATTCTCATATCCGGAGCTCCAAGCTGTCCTATAATTGCTCCATCATCAAATTCGACTGCAGAATGAAGAACAGATTCAGGATGAACCACTACCTCTATCCTGTCACGGCCTACTCCAAACAGCCAGCCGGCTTCCATGACCTCAAGACCCTTGTTGACCATGCCGGCAGAATCGATGGTGACTTTTTTCCCCATGTCCCAATTAGGATTCTTAAGGACATCCTCCAGTTTGACTTTTTTTAGATCTTCGAATGTCTTTCCTCTTAATGAACCGCCTGAGGCAGTAAGAATTATCTTTTTAATATGATTCATGTCCTCACCATGGAGGCTCTGGAATATTGCGCTGTGTTCGCTGTCTACAGGTATTATTGAAACTTCGTTATTTCTGGCCTCTTCCATTACAATATGCCCTGCGCAGACAAGAGTCTCCTTGTTCGCAAGAGCTATATTCTTACCCGCTCTTATAGCAGCTATGGTAGGCCTTATTCCCATCATTCCGACAATTCCTGTCACAAGCATATCTGATTCACTGTCTTCGGCAGTCTTTATCAGGCCATCCATGCCCGAATAGACCTTTACTGAAAGATCCTTTATACCTGCTCTTAATCTCCTGGCACAGTCTTCATCTTTGACTGATACAAAATCAGGATGAAATTCTCTTATCTCCTTCTCCATAAGATCTATATTACTTCCGCAGGCAAGTGAAGTTACATTAAAGCAGCCGGGATGCTGACGAATAACATCAAGTGTTTGAGTGCCTATAGAGCCCGTTGAACCAAGAATAGAAATATTTTGCATTTTTTCTCCTTATCTCACCATAAGAAGTGAAAGGAAATAAACGACAGGTGCTGTTATTATTATGCTGTCAAATCTGTCGAGAACTCCGCCGTGGCCTGGAATAAGTTTTCCGTAATCCTTTATATCATGATCGCGCTTAATTGCAGATGCTGCAAGATCACCGACCATCGATACCAGGGCTCCAATTGCTCCTGCCAGACCCATAAGAAGGATTTCTCTTGTTCCCATATTAAGGGAAGTCCTGAAAATATAACAATATAGAATATTAAGAAGCAGAGCTCCAAGGACTCCGCCGACCCCGCCTTCTACCGATTTCTTAGGGCTTAGGACAGGTGCCATCTTGTGCTTTCCGAAAAGTCTTCCCACACAATATGCACAAGTATCGCTGCCCCATGCGGTTAAGAATATGAGCCAGACAAGATACTGCCCTTCAGGCTCTATCTCTCTTGTAAGATATATGAAAGAAAGCATTACCGAAACATATGAAAAGCTGAAGAAAGATGTAAAAATCTCCTTCGACGAGAATTTCGGATATGAAAAGACATATGTAGCAAGAAGCAGGATCAGAAAGATTATCAATGCAAAAACGAAATATTTAAGTCCGGTAAATCTCAATAATATGTAATAAGCTGAAGTACAGATATAAGAAACTATAGCAGGAGCTTTTTTTTCAAAGCCTATGGCCCTGCAAAGCTCGAAAACTCCTATAAGTGAAAGGATAAGCGTCGAAAAGAGAAGCACATCTCCTCCACATCCAATGAGAAGAAGAGCAAGTGCTACCAGCACAATTCCGCTTATCAATCTGGTTCTAAACATTATATTCTCCTTTGCAATCAAATTCCGCCAAAACGTCTATTCCTGCTTTCAAATTCTCTTATACATTTTTCAAGTTCTTCGCCAGAGAATTCAGGCCAGGCTTTATCCGTAAAAATAAATTCACTATATGAAAGCTGCCACATGAGGAAGTTTGAAAGTCTCTCTTCACCACTTGTCCTTATCAAAAGGTCGGGATCAGGTATATCTGCTGTATCAAGATTATCGCTTATATCTTTCTCCTTTATTTCATCTAAAGACTTTCCTTCAGAGAGGAATTTATTCCCTGTTTTTATGAAGGCTCTCCTCATCTCATCACGGCTGCCATAATTTATGGCAATCACGAGAGTGAGCCCTGTATAGATACTTGAGACATCCTCCAGTTTAACAATAAGATCCTGAAGTTCCTTGGAAAGACCGCTCCTGTCTCCTATTATCCTGAAACGCATATTATCCCTTTTGCAGGTCTTTATGCAGCGGTTCAAATATGTCTTTATTAATGACATTAATGTTGAAACTTCCGATTCAGGTCTCTTCCAGTTCTCAGTAGAAAAGGCATATATAGTAAGATATTTAATCCCAAGCGCATCCGCAGCCCGGCAGATCTTCTCTACGTTTTCAGCTCCAACCTTGTGTCCGTAGGTTCTTGGTTTGCCTAAAGATCTGGCCCAGCGTCCGTTTCCGTCCATAATTATGGCAACTGATTCCGGTACAGCCATAATATACCTCCGATTCAAATATTAGTCTTCATATATCAATCATTATACAAGAATAAAGATTAAAGAAAAAGGGTCCTCAAACAGAGTTTGAAGACCCTTTATAGATCATAATAATCAGATTGTCATGAGTTCTCTGGTCTTGTCTTCGACAGCAGAATCGATCTTTTTAATATAATCATCTGTTAATTTTTGAAGGGAATCGGTAAGATCTCTGATCTCATCCTCGGAAACATCTTCTGCCTTTAATTTCTTGAAAGCATCATTTCCGTCTCTTCTGATATTTCTGATGGCAACCTTGCCTTCCTCGCCAAGCTTCTTTACTTCTTTGACAAGTTCCTTTCTTCTGTCTTCTGTAAGAACAGGGAAAGTAAGTCTTATAACCTTGCCGTCGTTAATGGGATTTATTCCTATATCACTAATTTCAAGAGCTTTCTCAATCTCTTTTAATAGTGATGTTTCCCAAGGCTGAATTGTTATTGTCCTTGCATCAGTTACAGTCACATTTGCAACTTGCTGAAGAGGTGTCTCAGCTCCGTAATACATAACCTTTATCTTGTCAAGGACATGAGGATTGGCACGTCCCGCTCTAATAGTCTGGAATTCATCAAGAAGATTCTTATGAGTCTTCGTCATCTTATTCTCATAATCCTTAAGTCTGTCATCCATAGCATCCTCCTATACGGTCACTTTTGTACCGTTAAAATTGTCATTGATGGCATTAACGATTCCGTCCTTTTCGCTGAGTGCGAAGATCCTTAATGGAATCTTATTCTCCATACACATTATCGAAGCGGACAGATCAATGACTCCGAGTTTCTTATCTATGATCTCCTGAATGCTGATCTCATCATAACGCTTTGCATTGGGATCAGTCTTGGGATCAGCTGTATATACACCATCTATTGCCTTTGCGAGAAGAATAATATCACATTCTGTCTCAACGGCTCTAAGAACTGTTGATGTATCAGTTGAAAAATAGGGATGGCCTGTTCCGCCTGCGAAAAATACAATTTTTCCATCGGAAAGAGACTTTATTGCCTCATCATAAGAATAAAGTTTGGTAAAGGCACCTACGGTAAAAGGAGTATAAATCTCTGTCTCCATGCCTTCGCCATGGAATATCTCAGATACATATATGCAGTTCATTACAGTAGCCATCATTCCGATCTGATCGGATTTTGATCTCCTGATCTCGTTACCGGTTCTTCCTCTCCAGAAGTTTCCGCCGCCTATTACAATGCCGATCTCTGTTCCCTTATTCTTAAGCTTAAGGACTTCTTTTGCGACATTACGAACTGTCTCTTCATCAAAGCCTGTTTTCTTATCTCCTGCAAGAGCCTCACCGCTCAATTTTAAAAGAACTCTCATGCATTTACCTCACCAAAAAGGCTTTCAACATTAACATCTGCATATTTCTGTGAGCAGAATCCCTCAATTACGGCTCCGTTATTAACCTGTACAGACTTGGAATTAACATTTCCCATTACAACTGCGGAAGTATCGATAACTACAGGTCCGTCAACATCTATATCTCCCTTTACGGCTCCTGCGATAACAGCTGATGTAGCTGTAATATTTCCGATAATGACCGAGCCTTCGCCGATCTTTACTGTTCCATTAGTTGTAACTTCGCCTTCGATCTTAGCCTTGTCAGCGAAAAATTCGCTTGACATAGAATTTCCCTTGATGCTGCCGTTTACAACAAGCTTACCATTGCATTTAACGTTTCCGTTTACAGTTCCCTTTACGTTTACCGAACCTGTTGAATCGATATCGCCGGTGATCGTCATTCCTTCAGTGATCTCGGCTGTCTCATCAGAGATATTAGCAGTATCGATTGAATCAATAGCAGAATTATCCATTTGTTCTGACCTCTCTACATATGTATTATCAAATGACTTATTAGAAACTGTTTCCTTGTCTTCTGCCTTTACTTCCTGATTTACTTCTGTACCTGTCTCGGAAGCATTCTGATTCTCGGGCTTTGTTTCCTTTGTATCTATCTTTCTGGCAGCTTTCTCTAAAAGTCCGTCAAGTTTGTTGAGTTCAGTATTAACATCAACATCCTCATCAAGAGTATTTACCATTACATCATCCTGATCATCTGACTTGTCACCGGCAGGAATCATATCATCGACAGCATCATTAAAGTCCTCTTTAAATTCTTTAAACAGTCCCATAAGTCTCTCCCTCTTTTATAAATTAATTTAATGTCACATGCTGGATAGGAATTGTATCATCACTTATTGGAAGAAGTACAGCTCCTTTTTCCTGAAGCTTCTCTATGAGCTCAGGCAGAGCCTGTACAGTTTCGTCCTTATTTGCAGCATCATGCATAAGCACTACCGACGTTTTGTATTTTACCACATCAGTCATAACGTTTTCAATAAGCGTCTCAGGTGTATAAGGATCATTTGTGGCATCCTGACTTGAAACATTCCAGTCAAAATATCTTATTCCATTATCATTAAGAAATTTAATAAACTCTGCCATATTTTCGCTGGAAACATGATTTGAAGAGCCTCCGGGAAACCTGTAAAGTTTACAGTCGACTCCAGTAGTCTTTTCTATAAGATCATGGATCTTATTGTAATCCGCTTCAAAATTAGAAAGGGATGCATATACATCCTTATAATCATGGGTGTATGAATGCATCCCTATTGTATGTCCTTCAGAGACTATTCTTTTATAATCCGCTATAGATGTTTTATCAGTTCTGCCGTTCACAAAAAAAGTAGCCTTGACTCCATAATCATCAAGGATATCCAGGACTTTGGCTGTATTTCTGCTGGGGCCGTCATCAAATGTGAGATATACCTTTAAAGTGTCTTCCGGATCTGCCAGATTATCCTCTCCCGTTCCGGAAGATGAAAAATTGAGCTTTCCAAGGTCCCTGGAAGCAGAAATGCCGTTTCCCTTGTTTTTTCTTGAGATCTCCAAAGCTTTCATGCGTTTATTCATGACAGCAAATTCAATGATGAGAAAAATGTCCAAGGCAATTGAAATAAGAAGCACAATCATAATAAAAAAAATGATGAAATTCTTCATCCTTCTAATACGATGCTGCTTATCCCTTTTTTCCTGAACAGCTTCGTTAGTTTTCTCCATAATACCTTACCTTAAAAATGGCACTATAACAAAAGTTATAGTGCCATAAAGAAAACTATATTAATTAGTTGTTCATCTGCTTGGCAACTTCTTCAGCGAAATTCTCCTGCTTCTTCTCCATACCTTCGCCTGTTTCGAAACGAACGAAAGATGTAAGCTGAATATCAGTACCATTATCCTTTGCAACCTTGTCAAGATATTGCTTAACAGACTGCTTTCCGTCTTCAGCCTTAACATATACCTGATCAAGAAGGCAGATCTCCTTGAATTCCTTGTTAAGTCTTCCCTTAACCATGCCTTCCTTTACTCGATCGGGCTTAGCCTTTTCCTTAGGATCATTCTCGATCTGAGCCTTGATGATCTCTGTCTCATGATCTATGAATTCCTGATCGATATCTTTGTCAGAAAGATATTTGGGAGACATAGCTGCAATCTGCATTGCTACATTCTTAAGGGCTTCCTTGACTTCAGCAGTTATATTGCTGCAGTCTGCTGCAAGAAGAACAGCTATCCTTCCGCCGCCATGTACATAAGAAATAACTGCACCATTAGGAGCTTCAAGCTTCTCGAATCTTCTGATAGAAAGCTTTTCTCCTATAACTGAGATCTCGTCTACAAGAGCTTCCTTAACTGTCTTTGATGTATCATCATTCCACTTGTCAGCCATGAATTCTTCTATATTTGAAGCAGATGATGAAAGTGCCTGATCAGCAACCTTCTGTACGAAAGACTGGAACTTCTCATTTGAAGCTACAAAGTCTGTCTCAGAATTAACTTCTACAACAGCAGCCTTCTTATCATCTCCGGCAACATAGCAAAGGCCCTCAGCGGCTATACGATTAGCCTTCTTCTCAGCCTTAGCCTGTCCATTTTTTCTTAAATATTCAACTGCTGCATCAATATCACCATCAGTCTCTGTAAGAGCCTTCTTGCATTCCATCATGCCAGCCCCGGACATCTCACGAAGCTGCTTTACTAATGAAGCTGTAATAGCCATTTTCAATCCTCCAATAAACTATTTTCAGTGAAAATCAATATTGTTGATTATTCTTGAGCTGCCTCAGCATTCTCTGATTCGTTGACAGGAGAAGCTTCTTCGCCCTGCTTTGCCTCAATTACAGCATCAGCCATAACTGATGTAAGAAGCTTTACTGCGCGGATAGCATCATCATTTCCGGGGATGATATAATCAAGCTCGTCAGGATCACAATTTGTATCTGCAATTCCGATGATAGTGATTCCGAGTGAAAGAGCTTCTTTTACGCAATTTCTTTCTCTCTTGGGATCTACAATGAAGATAGCATCAGGAATTCTCTTCATGTCCTTGATTCCGCCAAGATTTAAGTTAAGCTTTTCATATTCTTTCTTAAGACCGATAACTTCTTTCTTGGGAAGAAGATCAAATGTACCATTCTCTTCCATCTTTTCGATCTTCTTTAAACGAGCGATACGGCTCTGAATTGTCTTGAAGTTTGTAAGCATTCCTCCAAGCCATCTCTGGTTAACATAATACATTCCGCATCTCGTAGCTTCATCACGGATAGCGTCCTGAGCCTGCTTCTTTGTACCTACGAAAAGAACTGTACCACCCTGAGCAACTATATCATATACTGCATTATAGGCAGTATCGATCATGCCTACTGTCTGCTGAAGATCGATGATATGGATACCATTTCTCTCAGAATAAATGTAAGGTGCCATCTTAGGATTCCATCTTCTTGTCTGATGTCCGAAATGTACACCGGCCTCAAGTAACTGTTTCATTGAACAAACACTCATTTTTAAACCTCCATTTGGTTATTCTTCCACGCGGTTCATCTTGCTGCCCCACGGAAAACCGCACCGGAGCTGCAATCGCCATACGTGTGTTTATACAAACATTAGAATTCTAACAGAAAGAATCATATTAGTCAATTATTTATGAGAAATTATATTTGCGATCTCAGAATAATCCGCATTGGCAGGGATCTCATAAATTCCCGGTATGATATTATTGGAATAGCCTTCCTTAACCAGATAATTATCAAAATCACCGCCATCACTTACTACTCCGAAATCTTGAAGATTTCTTGCTACAGTTCCGGAGTCTTCACCCTTTGTAATCGAGATTTTTACCTTATTCTCATTTTGTGCCGAAGTTACAGTAGTAGTTGTGGTCTCACTGCCAGATGATACAAGACCTGGTGATGTATTTGTATTTTCGCTCGTGCCTTTGTCACTCTTTGAGCTATCATTATTAGATTCGGAATCCTTATTGTCTTTCACAGTATCATTTGTTTTTACAGTATCATTTGTTTTTACAGTCTCTTTCTTCTTATCGATAGATTCCTGAACAGTGGATGGCTTTTTCTTGGTAAGAGTATATCCCTGTTCCTCAGCCGCTTTTTTAAGTTCATTTTTATTAAGGCTCGGTTTATAGAAAAGAGATGCGATCATAAAAAGAAGAGAGCTTATAATAATTCCTGCTCCAAGCCCTCTTATATAATATTTCATTTTCATATCGATTACCTTTTAAAAAGTCCTAAAACAAGCTTTACTTCGCCTATCCCAAGACCAAGCTTCTTCGCTATATCGACTTCTTTATAACCTTGTTTTGAAAGAGCAACTATCTCGGTTCTTACATCATTTTTCTCTAAGGCCGCTTTTTTATCCGGCTTTAAATTTTTCTTAGATGCCTTTTCTTCATCATACTTTTTTATGAATTCTTCACGAAGCGATTGTAGTTCCTCTTCATTTTGCTTTTTTTCAACGATCCTTATATTATTCTTCTTTTCGAGATCTTCCTTAAGGCTTCTTATGGTTTCCTCCATCTGGGAGAGAGTATTTGTAAGAGCGGTTATCTTCTCCTGCTTCTGGTTAAGCATATCATACATAAATACAATCTCATCATGGGACTTGTTCATGGATGTAAGAACAGTATCTGAGTATTCACTTATCTCTTTTATTTTGTCATTGGTTTCCTTATCGGTTCTTCGTTCAAGTGAATCGACTGCCTCATTAAGTTTGTTATCTATCTTCTCATCAATAAGAGAAGCTGACTCTTCGATCTTCTTTCCTATTATTGTCTTGATTTCGGCATCACTCATTTTCCCGACTTCAGAAGCCTCTTTATCAGAAAGCTTCTTTGTAAAGAAAAAACTTGCTCCTACCAGAACTGCACCGAATATTATCAAAAAAATTTCAAATGATACCATTATTTCCTCAAATTTTTATATCGAATGAACTTTTGTTTCCCTTCTTTATGACACGTCCGTCATCGAATTCTTTATCTTCTTTTTTCTTCTTTTTCTTTTTTCTGGGATTCTCATAAACGCCGCCGCCCTCATCATCAAGGTTCTCGGTCTCGGCCTTTATGTCACCATGAACCTGATTCATAGCTTCCATATGCTGGGCATTTTGAACGTTTTGAAGCAGATTCTGCTGAAGATCGGATTTTGTATCCTGACTGGCTTTGATCTGACTGATCTCATTTGAACTCTGTATCATTCCATTAAAGTCAACCGGTCTTACTACCATGGGCACTCCTTTCCGGCATTTTTCAGAACACGCCTTTTGAAATATCGCCGTCTTTAAAGGTAAAGGCACAATGTGAAAGCTTTGAAGTTATATTTTTCTTATGTCCATAAAGTATTATTGTTGTCCCCGGAAGAAAATCTTTTTCTGCGGCTATTTTGCTTCCTGTATCTTCTTTAAGCTTAGCCACTATTTCATCATTGATCCTTTTATTATTTTCAAGCATTTCACTTGCCATCTTAAGTGCATTCGCAACTCGTATAAGATAGAGACTTGTCTTCTTGTCGAGCTTAATACCATGTCTCCTGGACTGATTATAATTTTTTATAATAGTTGAAAATCTCTCTATCTCTTCCTCAAGCTTTGCATTGGATCTTCTTATAAGATCAAGTTTCTTTTTAACATCAGGTCTTTGTCCGGCCTCTATTGTGGTCTGCGAACCCATATCGGATCCAATGGTATCAGCAATAACAGAGCCCCCGGCAATACAACTCGATCCGGCGATAAAGCCTTTTTTCCCTTTTACAATTATATCTCCGTCAGCTTTTACGGAGCTTGCCATTATAACTTCTGACTGAACATAGCCTCCGGCTTCGATCCTTCCATTCTCAATAAATTTCGAGATGATATTGCTTTTGGACTTTATTGTATTTGTTCCGGCGGAATTGATGCCATGCTTTACGATAATCTGCCCGCCAGCATCAACATTGGCATCCTCTATTACGCCTTCTACTACTATATCGCCGCCGGCCCGGACGGAAAAACCAGATCTTATAGAGCCCTTGATATGAACATTTCCGGAATAATCTATATTTCCTGTATTATTGTCGACATCTTTGGGAACTCCATAAACATCATCAACAACGACTCTGCCTTGAATAATTCTGACATGACCCGTACAAGCCGCATAAAACTCGGTCTTGTCCTCATTAGCTCTTACATTTTTCCCGACTTCGCATTTTGCCGGTTTAACCGGTCTTGGATTAATGCGTTTGCCGTAGACTGTCATTCCTTGTATTCCGCGGACTTCTTTTTCTATCTTTACAAGTATATCGCCCTCATTTACGGAATTAATAACATTAAGCGAATGAAAATCAACCGAACCATCTTCATTGGTTTTCGGTTTTAACTTTTTATCAGTATTGAAAAAATATTGGACTGTTCCGTTCTTCCCCTCGACCTGCTCCTGACCTGTCACGAATTCAATCTCTGTAAAATAGACAGGATTTTTTACAAATTCATCAATTTTTTCCTCATTGATTCCAAATCTTATGTGATCTTTCCTTAAAGAGGCAATTATATCATCTTTTGTTAGAGTAGGTCCGTTTACCGACGGAGGATAGATAATGGAATGTGTATGGATCTCACCTGATTCAACATCTGTTTCCATTAATGGCGAATAGAATTCATAAGGGGATTTACCTATCCTAAGCTCGGCTTCCTCTTCGGATTCCAGAAGATTTGTGAGTTTCTTCCGATCGTATGAAGTGAAGCCTTCCTGGACAAGGTAATACTCGGTTTCTTTAAGAGTGCATAATCTGCCATCGGCTTTCTTAGGATGAAAAATAAGAAAAGCCGTTCCATTTTTGATATTAAGCTGGACATATGAATTCTTCTGCTCCATGTCTCCCCCATTAAGCAAAATATCATTTATCGGTAAGCATATCCATATAATTGCCCATGATCTTTCTCATTTTTTTAAGAGCTTTGGTATGTATTTGAGATATCCTTGATTCCGAGACAGAGAGCACTTCTGATATTTCTTTTAAAGTCATTTCCTCATAGTAATATAGAAGTATGACCTTGTTTTCTTTTTCTGTAAGCTGTTTTAAAGCTTCTTCAAGCTTCTCCTTGAGTTCGTCCTTTGAGATCTTCTCCTCAGGTTCTATAAAATGAGAATTATGCTCTGTATCCATTACAGGCTCTGTTCCCTGATCTATAAAATCATTCAAGGAAACAATATTTGTCATATTGACATCTGTCTGCCAGTCAATCATCTCGCTTTCCGAGATTCCAAGCTCTGAAGCCAGCTCTTCATCACTTGCAGTATGACCGGTTCTTGTCTCAATCTCTCTGGAAGCAGCTTCTATCTTTTTTTGTTTTTGACGGATGGTCCTGGGTATCCAGTCCATCTTCCTGATCTGGTCAAGGATTGCTCCTCTGATTCTAAGAGAAGCATAAGTCTCGAATTTGACATCTTTTCCTGTATCAAATCTGTCTATGGCATCAATAAGCCCGAATATACCGAAACTGCAAAGATCATCGAAGTCTACCTTGCTGCCCAGATACATGCTCATCCTTCCGGCAACGATCTTTACAAGTGAAGCATATTCAACGATAATCTTTTCTCTTAGTTCCTGAGTCGGCTCTTTTTGATAAGATTCCCAAAGCTTTTGCTTTTCTTCCTGATTCATCTACGCCTCCGAATCCAATCATGCTCCTATTAAAGCAAAGTTCAGGACTTTGCACTTTCCTCATCCTGAACTGCTTTATTTTCGGATTCTTCATCACTTGTCTCTGATTCTTTTAGCGTTTTTTCTGTTTCCTCTTTATCAACCTTAAACGATCTGTCCATAACTACTCTTACTATAATTCCGAGTATATAGAAGATAATGGCTGTAAGAGCAAATCTTAAAACAAATGTATTGAAGGATTTCTTCTGCAATATAGTCACAAGACAGATAATAAAAGAGGCAAATAGACAAATGATTATTGGAACCGGCTTTGTATTCGGCATCTCATAATCATTTTTAATGTCTTTTCCTTCTGATTTGTCAGCATTTATGCTGCCGGTATCTTTTAAATCTGTTTCATTGCTGTCACTCATATTTCTTTTACCGGCTTTCCTACAGCTTTAATAAGATATTTGCCGTTATCGGCATATAGCTCTACTGTACGTCCATAATTAAGGCCTACATCCTCAGCTACTATCCTGATTCCGAGTTCCTTAAGCTTTTTTCTGGAGGCAGCTATATTCTGGTCTCCGATATTAATAGAAGATGCCTGTGATCCGGAGATTTGAAACATCTTTGCCCCTCCTGCAAGTCTGGCAGTGAGCCTGGTTTTTGAAGCTCCGGCTTTGATCATCTGTTTAAGAAGTTCGTCGATTCCGGTATCGGCAAATTTGGCTATATTAGAATTGTTTCTGATGGCAGTGCTGTCCGGCAGCATTACATGAGCTAATCCTGCGACTTTTGTGACGGGATCATACAGGGCTATACCAACACAGGAACCAAGTCCTATTGTTGTAAGTGAGTCCGGTGCTTTGCATACTTTAAGATCAGCCATACCGACTTTAATCATCTGACCCATAAAAGTTCCGTTCTTTATAAGGTAATGCCAAGAGATGTAAGGATCTTCTTAAAAGATTCCTCATCAGGCATCAATATGAAATATCCATCTATAAAACCATCTCCGCCGATCTCAGTTTTGATCATCAAAGCGCTGTCACTTATAAGACCAAACTGAATGGCCGGGACAGAAAGTATAGCTGCGGCCATATCAATAGCAACCGACGGAACTGTAGGACTGATCGTAAGATTTGTGAGTCCCGAAATAGCGGAAAGATAAGAACCGGCTATAATGTTTCCTATCTCTTTAAGAGCCGACAGATCCATCTCATCGAATTCCTTTTCATCCTCAGGGTCACGCATCATAAGCATGTTAACCATTCTGTGAGCAGATTTCATATCAAGAATAAACATCATGCTTCCATCGATATCAGCTTCTACTCCCAGCATTATGCCGACAACAACTTCGTCTTCAGCTCCGATAGCTGTTCCCAGCTTCTCAACCGGCATGAGTTCTACTTTGGGTACACTCATGTCCATTTTTACATTCAGCATATTTGCAATGGCTGTAGTCGCATTTCCTGTTCCGATATTTCCTATCTCCCTCAAAACGTCGACATACATGTCATTAAGCTGATCCATATTAGCCATAAGAAAAAACTCCTTGGGGATTATTTATCTTTCCCCTCTCCTGTAACTTTATCAATATCGAATATCGATATGAGTCTGTCTCCGTCTTTACCGATACCATTTATAAAGTTACCTTTTGTCTCCTTCATATTGGAAACATTTCTGTCAATATCGGATTCTCCAAGTGTAACAACCTCATCAACCGAATCAACAATGATTCCAACATAACCGAGATCATCAAGCTTCAAAATAATTATACGTGATGAATTGGTGATTACATCATCTGAGAGTCCCATTTTTACTCTGATACTCATTACAGGAACAACTTCTCCACGGAGATTGATGACGCCCTTGTAATGTACAGGAGCCTTAGGAACCCTGGTTATGCTTGACATACGAACTATATTATCTACAAAAGAGATATCTATGCCGTAGTGCTCTCCTCCCAGTGTGACAACGATATACTGCTTCTTTATTTCATCGGCAGCACTAATTTCTTCTGTATTTGCCATAATGAATTAACCTCCGATTTAGAATAATGAATTAGTATCAAGGATAAGGGCAACTTCGCCATCGCCAAGAATAGTAGCACCGCTGATATATTTGTTGTCCTCTATAACCTTTCCGAGTGACTTTATAACTATCTCCTGCTGTCCTATAAGATTGTCTACTACAATACCTACGAAATTATCACCTTTCTTTACAACAACTACAGTGATATTCTCCGGATTGCTGTCATCAGTAGCGCAGTCAAGAATGTTGTCAAGTCTGATAAGAGGTATTACATTCCCTCTCAGGTAGATAACTTCCTTAGCCTGAACATACTTGATATCTGTAACAGGTATATATTCGATATTCTGAATGGATGCAAGGGCAATTGCATATTTTTCTTTTTTGACTTCAACCATGAGAGCCTGAATTATTGCAAGTGTCAGAGGAAGTCTTACAGTAAAAGTAGATCCAACATCCTTCTCGGATTCAACTTCTACATCACCGCCCAATTGCTCGACATTTGACTTAACTACATCGAGTCCGACGCCACGTCCTGATATATCTGTGATCACCTTTGACATCGAGAAGCTTGGCATGAAAAGGAAATTGATTATGTCCTTTTTTGTGAGCTTCTCAGCATCTTCTTCCTTTACAATGCCTCTGTCAATGGCTTTTTGAAGGACTGCATCTGTATCTATTCCCGCACCATCATCCTTGACTTTGATGATGACATTATTGCCTTCCTGATAAGCAGTAAGCCAGATCTTTCCTGTTTCAGGCTTGCCGAGCTTCTTTCTTGTCTCAGCATCCTCTATACCATGATCAGCGGAATTCCTGAGAAGGTGCTGAAGAGGATCGCCGATCTGATCAACTACTGTACGATCGAGCTCCGTATCCTCACCTGACATGATTAATTCCATAGGCTTGTTGAGTCTTCTGGAAAGATCTCTTATCATTCTCGGGAATTTATTAACAACGCTCTCGATAGGAACCATTCTTACCTTCATAACTGATTCATGAAGGTTTGTTGTGATCCTTTCGAGATATTCAATCTGTTCTGTAAGATTTACGCTTCCATTCTCAAGCTGATTTGCTCTTGATACGAGAGTATTCTTTGCGATTATAAGCTCGCTGACCTGGTTCATAAGGTCATCCAGCTTTTCTATATCTACACGTACCGTTCTGGCTGTAACAGGTTTCCCGGTCTTGGGTTGAGCCTTTCCCTTCTTTGAAGGAGATTTCTTTTCCGGCAAAGTCTTTTTAGCCGGAGCCTCTTCTTTAGCTTCTGCTTTAGCGGGTTCGGAAGTCTTCTCAGGTTCAGATTGAGAAACCTCGTGATACATTTCCTTTGTTACCTGGCCGATATCGCATGAATCGATCTCTGAAACATTTTCGACAGCAGCTTTGATATCTTCAATCTTGGCATCGGTCTGTACAAGTACAGTGAAATCAAAGTCGAATTTCTCGTCTTCTACATCCTGTGATGAAGGATCATATACTATAATCTCGCCAAATTCCTCAACAGCCTTGTATACAAGGAAAGCTCTGGCTGCTTTCAACAGACAGTCCTTGTTAATATGAACTGTGATTCCTACTATCGTATTTCCGGCGCCAAGTGAATCTACCACCTTTACTTTGTCGGATTCACTAAGATTGATATGTGCATAATGAGGGGTATCCTCGGAAGAATTCTCTGTCTTTTCCTCAAGCTTTTCCTCTTGAGCTTGATCCTCCTGAGTCGTTTTGCCCATGGCCTTATCAAGGAAATCATTGAGTTTCTTTATCAATACGGCATTATCTTCATCGCCTTCGCCTGATGTATTTTTTATTGTATCTACATAGGCTTCTATAGCATCAAGGCAGTCAAAGAGGATATCGATAAGTTCACTCGTAACTTTGACATTTCCGTTTCTTATTTCCTGAAAAACGTTCTCCATGTCATGAGTAAGATGCTGCATCTTCTTGAAACCCATGGTTCCGGCCATTCCCTTTAAGGAGTGAGCAGCTCTGAATATCTCATTAATAGTATCCGTGTTCTCAGGTTCCTTTTCAAGTATCATGATGTTGTCACTAAGAGCCTGAATATGTTCATTTGATTCGTCGATAAAGACATCTAGATACTGGCTGACATCCATCTTAAATTACCTCCAATTCCTTTTTAATAGCATCTGCTACCATGTCTACAGGCACTGACTTGTCTGACAAACCGCATTCATCGGCTGCTTTTGGCATTCCATAGACTACGCATGTTTCCTTCGACTGAGTAACCACTCTTATCTTCTTGCGTTCTTTCAGGTATTTGATACCTTCTGATCCGTCTTTTCCCATACCGGTAAGAACAGCACAAACAATTTTGCTATAATGCGTATTGGCAAGAGATTTGAACATCACATCCGCACAAGGTCTTAAGCTATTGACCGGTGGATCATCAAAGATCCTTATACAGGTCCTTCTGCCGCTCTCTACTACTTCTAAATGACGACCGCCCGGAGCTATATATACTACATTGGGCATTAATTCTTCTCCGTCTGTCGCTTCCTTTACCTTCATAGATGAGATTTGATTGATCCTTTCGGCAAGCGAAAGGGTAAATCCCTTTGGCATATGCTGTACTACTACAACAGGTACTCCAAGCAAAGGAAGCCTGGGGATCACGATGTTAAGTGCCTGCGGTCCTCCTGTAGATGAGGCGATTGCAACGATCTTGTTTCTGACTCCGTTTACAGAACTTTCTTCAGCCACCGGCTTCTTGGGTTCTATACGGCTAGTCCTAACCTCAGGTCTCATCTTTATGAGCTCATTTGCAGCATCGGAAAGATCCTGGCTGAATTTTTGATGTCCTGCTCCGAATATCCTGAACGGGCAAAGAACAGTTCTGATATTACTGTTCTTTTCAAACATAAGAGCAGCATCACGATCTTCCTGAGCCTCGCCTATAAGAAGAATTGATTTGAATAAGACCTTTTTCGAATTAAGAGCATTTATGATCTCGATACCATTCTTCTTCGGCAGCATCATGCTTACTACAATAAGCTCCGGCCTAAGAGATATGATTTTTTCAAGTGCTTCATCACCATCTCTGCAAATGATAAATTGACACTCTCCGCCTGATCCGATTATATCACAGACAGTCTTTCTCACCAGTGCAGAGTCATGAGCAACTAAGACTTTTGTCATACTTCCTGCTCTTTCCTTCTACGTTTTCTTTCTGTTTCAAATATATATCTGACAATTATTTCCTGATAAACAGTTCCATAATTAAAGACGAATTGAATTCTATGTGAATATTTATCTGTCTCCGGCATATGCTGACTGCTTACTATTTTACCTATAAGATCTATATGGCGGCTTCCGCTGTTCAAAAGAAGATCAAAACCTAACAGGCAGTACTCACATTCATGAAGATCAAATGGGGCTGTGATCCTTATCCCGCCCCCGCTTATATCAATGATTGTCGCATAATCTTCCTCTTCGCGGTCTTCAACTACTCTCTTAAGATCTTCGAGATTTGTTATATTAAGATCTGCTTTATCTAGCTTTGCTACCTTAACCGGAATCAGACAGTCAATCCTGTAGAATTCTCTCCTTTGATATTTACTCAAATTTCCGACTATTTTCATTTTTACAAGAAGGAAATTGCCCTTCTTATATCTGTCAACAGCCTCACTCAAAGCCTTTATCATTCCTTTATCAGTAGAAAAAATAAGTGTATATCTGCTTCCCGGATGAAGAGGAACAGGGGTTGTATTATTAAGCGGAGTCACAATCTCTATGGTTTTTGAATCCAGAACACTATATAGAGAACTTGGATAATCGTGTTTTACGTTTTGGTCCCCTGTCTTGGATTCAAATAAAACATTGATCTTGCATCCCGGGGTTATTTCATCTAATTCCATAAGAAGCTCCTTCTTAATAAGATCTTTATTATTTCTTACCGGAAATCAGCCTGAAGAATCTTGAAATATTGTTTTCTTTAACAATAGATTCATCACCATCAATTAGGGATTCAGCAAGATAGGAAATAGCTCTTGCAGACTTTGAAGATGGTTCCTCCAGCGAAACCACTTTCTGCCCTTTTACAGCTCTGTCCAGAGCAGTATCATAAGGTATCATTCCTTGATATTTAAGCCTGGTATCCAGAAATTTCAAGGATACTGACTGCATCTTGTTAAATACAGCCTTGGCCTCGCGATCTGATCTTACCTTATTCACAACTATTCTTAAATTTGTTTCAAACTTTGCAAATTTAGGATCCATTACCAAAGCCTTGACCAGAGAATAAGCATCTGTAAGAGAGCTTGGCTCCGGTGTAGTCACTATAAGGATCTCAGAGCTTGACAAAGCCACTCTTATTACATTATCTGACACTCCGGCTCCGGTATCAACAATAAGAATATCGCAAAGATCATTTAATTCCTCAAGACCGAGAACAATTTTATCTAACTGGTCAGCGGATATATTATTAAGTGACAGAATCCCCGATCCTCCTGATATAAAACCAATTCCCATCGGTCCCTCAGTAATTATGTCCTTAATCCGCATACCTTTATATAGAAGATCTGAAAGATCATACTTTGGCACCTGTCCGAACATGATCTCCACATTGGCAAGTCCGAAGTCAGCATCAAATATGATTACTCTTTTTCCCATCTTTCTGAAACAAACTGCCAGATTAATGGCTATATTTGTCTTTCCAACTCCGCCTTTCCCGCTGGTCACTGCTATGACCTTATTGAAGAAATTCTTTCTGGATCTTACTTCATTTCTCAGTTTTTCTGCCTGATCCATATCATTTTCCCCCGAGAAGACGTTTTACCAAATGCTGAATATTTATAACTGAAATATCATCAGGAACGCCCTGTCCATCGCAAACATAGGAAAGATCAGCTCCGGAATAAAGCTTGATATTAAAGATATTTCCAAATGTCTCAGTCTCGTCTGTCTTGGTAAAAATAAGGCTGAAATCAGTGAATTCCTTATATATATCAACAATATTCTTAAGATCTCTGTACTTTGTAGCTGCACTTAATACAAGATATACGTCTTTTTCGTAAGCCGTATCCAGGGTAGATAGAATATTTGCCATCTCCTTCTTCTGCTCGGTATTTTTATGTGAAAAACCGGCTGTATCAACAAATATTATATCAAGGCCGCCCATCTTTGCTATAGCTTCATTCAAATCATCCTTAGTAAGAACAACATCGAGAGGGACTCCCAGTATATCAGAATATGTCCTGAGCTGATCTGTAGCTGCTATTCTGTAAGTGTCGGTAGTAAGCATGCCTACTTTCTTACCAAACTTTAATTTATAGGCTGAAGCTATCTTTGCAATAGTAGTGGTCTTTCCGACACCTGTAGGGCCAATAAGAAAAACTATCCTGGGCTTTGATTCACCGAGTGTAATAGTCTTTGGTTTTCCCATCATGAGAATCATCTTCTGATATACATTTGAAAGAAGATAATCCAGATTGTCTCCCGACCTTATTACCTTTTCCATATCATGAAGGATCTGGTTTACATATTCCTCATCGACATCATTTGAAAGAAGTACATTATACATCATAGAAACGAATTGACGATTTAAGGGAAGTACCTTTGTCTCACTTTTTTCATGAAGGCTATCCTTCAATTCCACAAAGTCGTCTTCCTTTTTCTCAGGTTTTGCCTTTTTATTAAGAAGATCATCCAGGCGCTTGTCTTCTTCATTTGCATATTTTGCATTTGATCTTCCTTCTGATTTCTTTATTACAGAATCAACTGCCGCAAAGGCATCTTTAAGTGATGATTCGGCGAGTGCCTTTTCATCAGTAAGAGAAGGATCTATTGCTTTATTTTGTTCAATCTGTGCTTCATTATTTATTTTTTCATTAAGAGATTTATCAGGCTTTATAAGAGAATTTGAGTCAGAAGGATCTTTTACAGTACTTTTTTCCAGATGCTCTACATGACTAACGACCGCCTCTTCTCCGGCAAGGGCATCAAAATGTCCTCCTTCCCCGAGCGCAGCAGAAGGTCTTGTCACTCTTTTCTCCTGATCATCTTCAAGAGCTCCTGTAACCTCATATGTGCTGCTCTTGAATATTCCAAGAAGTCCCTTAGGTCTGATCTCTCGAATATTCATTATGACCACATTTGGCCCAAGGTCATTTTTTGCATTATTAATAGCTTCATCTCTGGAATTTCCATTATACTTTTTAATCAGCATCTATGCTCACCATTCCTACAGATCTAAGTTCTACATCTGATTCTATCTCATTAAATGATACTACTATAAGATCACTGTAATAGTCTTCAGTAAGTCTCTTAAAATACATTCTTACTATAGGAGAGCAGACAACAATAGGTGTCTGGCCCTTGTCCTCAAATTTCTTCATCTCACTGCCGAGAGAATCCATGATCTTCTTGACAGTTTCCGGATCAAGAGTAAGATATGCTCCCTGCTCAGTCTGTTTGACTGAACCCATGATTTCCTGTTCAAGCTTGGGATCAAGTGTAATGACATCACTTGTCTCATTCGCAGGGAAGTACTTATTAGAGATAGCTCTCTTTAATCCCTGTCTTACATATTCTGTGAGTACATCCGTATCTCTTGTGGTTTGAGCATGGTCAGCCAGAACCTCAAATATGGTAAGAAGATCTCTTATAGAAATTCCCTCACGAAGAAGATTCTTAAGAACTTTCTCGACTTCTCCGAGGCCAAGAAGCTTTGGAATAAGCTCATCAACTATAACAGGATTAGTTTTCTTTAAATTATCAACAAGATTCTGTACATCCTGTCTTGTAAGCAGCTCATCGATATGATTTCTTATCACTTCCGTAAGATGCGTAGCTATAATAGAAGGCGGATCTACTACTGTATAACCAAGGCTCTCCGCTCTTTCCCTCTGTCCTTCAGTGATCCAGATGGCAGGTAGATGGAAAGAAGGTTCAAAAGTCGGAATTCCCTGGATCTCTTCATCGACATAGCCCGGATTCATGGCCATATAATGATCAAAAAGTATTTCACCTTCAGCGACCTGTATTCCCTTGATCTTAATTATATATTGATTAGGATTGAGCTGAATATTATCCCTAAGCCTTATAATAGGTACAACAGTTCCTAGTTCGAGAGCGATCTGTCTTCTTATCATTACTACTCGATCAAGAAGATCTCCGCCTTGATTTACATCAGCAAGGGGTATGATCCCATAACCAAATTCAAGCTCTATGGGATCGACCTGAAGCAAAGAGACAACATTTTCCGGCTTACGCACTTCTTCTGCCTCTGTCTCGTCACTCTCGACTTTCTCCTCTGTTTTTCCTTTTTCAATATTTTTATCAATATTATAACCTGTAACTATAAGAGCGACTCCAAGTCCTGCAAAGATCACTATATTAAGAGGAGTAAAAATTCCTAAGAAAACAAGTACAGCACCTGTTATCATAAGAACTTTTGCATTTCCGAAAAGCTGGTTTATTAATGTCGAACCAAAATCATTTTCATTTGACCCCTTTGTAACAAGTATACCGGTTGAAAGAGATATGAGAAGAGATGGGATCTGAGATGTGATTCCGTCACCAATAGTAAGGATGCCATATTGCTGGAAGGCATCCTGAGCTGACATACCGCCCTGAGTCACTCCCATTATGACTCCGCCGACAAGGTTTATTACTGTTATAATAAGTCCTGCTGTAGCATCTCCTTTAACATACTTTGTGGCACCATCCATATTACCGAAGAAGCTTGACTCATCCTGGAGTTTCTTTCTTCTAACTTTGGCTTCTTCATCTGTTATAGCACCGGTATTAAGATCCGCATCAATAGCCATCTGTTTACCGGGCATAGCATCCAGTGAGAATCTGGCTGCAACTTCTGCTACTCGTTCTGAACCTTTATTAATGACGACGAACTGGATAATAAGCAGAATAACAAAGACTACGGCTCCTATTATTACATTTCCACCGCCGACGAACTGTCCAAAAGTAGTAACAACATTACCGGGATTGCCTGTAGTAAGTATAAGTCTTGTCGAACTTACATTAAGCGAAATTCGAAAGATCGTTGTAAATAGAAGAAGCGTCGGGAAAAAAGCCATATCCAGAACTTCTTTCATAAATATAGTATTAAGAAGAATTACTATGGCTACAGCCATATTGAAAGCCAGAAGTATATCCAGAAGAAAGGATGGGATAGGCAGTATAAAAAATACAATTGCTGCCAGGATATATGCAATAACTCCAAGATCCATCCCAGCGCCTTTTATTTTTTCAAGCATTTTCCCTCCTTTCTAAAATCGCTTAATTAAACAGACTTTTTACCATTATATACCATAGCAAGGATCTCTGCTACAGCCTCATAAAGCTCCGGCGGTATCTCCTGTCCTATGTCCACTGTCGCATAAATTGCCCTGGCTAGTGGCTTGTTTTCAGTAATCATGATATCATTCTCTCTTGCAGCTTTTTTTATTTTTTCAGCCAGATAATCCTCGCCCTTGGCAAGTACTATAGGAGCAGAAGACACATGTTCATCATATTTCAAGGCAACCGCAATATGAGTAGGATTTGTGATTACGACATCTGCCTTCGGGACATCATTCATCATACGTCTCTGAGAGACTTCCATCATCCTTTGTTTCTGTCTTTGCTTTATTTGAGGATCTCCCTCAGTGTCTTTGAATTCATCCTTTATCTCCTGCTTGGTCATTTTCATGTCATTATTGAATTTAATTTTCTGAAAAATAAAGTCAGCAAATCCTATGATCAAATATAAGGCACTTATCCTTATTGCAGTATCAAGAATTACATTGCCTATGAGTGCGACTGCCCCATTAAGATTCATGTCATATAAAATGAATATCTGCGGAGCCTTTGATTTTAGCGAATTATAGGCTACGAGAAAAATCAATACAATCTTAAAAATAGATTTTACAAGTTCAAATAAAGTGGTTTTTGAAAAAATTCTTTTAAATCCAGACGCGGGACTTATCTTTTTCAGATCCGGCTTAAGCGGCTCGGTAGCTACTTTCCATCCCACCTGTATAAGATCACCCAGAAATGAGATCATAAAACCAGCAATAAGGAAAGGTGCCATAATGATAATGGTTCTTAAGATAACCGGAATAAAAAATCCTATGACTGCATGAACTGTCAGTCCGCTTCTGCCCTCTTGCACAAAATCAGCCAGCTTTTTTCCGTAAGCCCATTTGAATACATTTATGAAATTTTCTCCCATGAATTTTACGAAGATCTTCATGACAACAAAAAGTGCAAGAAGCTCAAAAGACGAAGTAAGCTCCCTGCTTTTTGCGACCTGCCCTTTTTTACGGGCGTCCTGCAGCCTTTTTGGAGTCGCAGGCTCTGTTTTTTCCCCTCCGGGTCCTTCCTGTGCGAAGAACTGGAGATCGTAGGACAATAATTCCATCACGTAATTGCCTTAATCATTGCAGTAATCATATTCCGCATTTCCTTGAATATAAAATCAGATACAGAAGGAAGCAGGAATACAGTAAAAAACAGGATCAAAAGGCCTGCTATCAGCTTTATCTGAATGCCGACCGAAAACATATTCAGCTGAGGTGCAACCTTTGTCATAATTCCAAGAACCACATTGATAGTCATGGTGCAGGCAAAGACCGGCAGCATGATCCGGAAAGATATAGTAAAATAATCAGCCATATATCTTGTCATGATCCTCATCATGTTATCCTGATGGATCACTGCTCCTCCGAGAGGAATAAGCTTAAAAGAATCGACTATGGCCCGGATAATATATTGATACATGCCTGTAATTATCAGCATGAGATTTACATAATAATAATAGAGCTGGCCTGTAAGAGTAACTGTCATGCCAGTTGAGGGATCGAACTCTGATGCCATGGAGAGTCCTATATCCATATCAATAATATTGCCGGCAAAAATAATTATATAATTACATATCTCTGCCGAAAAACCGATAATAAGTCCTGTCAGAGCTTCTTTTAATACAAGAACGGCATATCCAACAGGAGATACGTACGAATATGCTTCTTCAGGCCTTATGGTATAATAGACCATTACAGCCGTAAATAAAGAAAGACCTACTCTTATCCTTCTCGGCACGTTTCTGGTCGAGAAAAAAGGAGCGGCCATAACAAAAGTAGCAATTCTTACAAGTACCAAAAGAAAATATTCAAAATCCGATAAATTAAATACGAAATTAACTGTCCTCATAGGCGGAAGATAGTCCATAGCTTATTATTTGATGAAAAGTGTAAAATCAGACCAGAGGTCTGTCATATAACTTGTAAGATTCGTAAGTATAAGGGAACCAAACAAAATCAATGATATAAATATGGCTAATAGTTTGGGAACAAATGTAAGTGTCTGTTCCTGTATGGATGTAACTGTTTGAATGATACTTACTATCAGACCGACAATCAGTGAAATAATAAGCATAGGAGCCGAATTTATTATGATTTGATATATGGCATTCCGCATCATATCAAGCACCGTACCCTGACTCATAATGCCTCCTTTTTTCTTAATAGAAAGTCTTTACAAGATTTCCGATAACAAGATCCCAACCGTCTGCCAGAATGAATAGAAGTATTTTGAATGGCAGGGAAATTGTAGTAGGCGGCAGCATCATCATTCCCATTGACATAAGAACAGATGAAACAACCATATCTATTACTATAAAAGGAATATAGATGACAAATCCAATAATAAAAGCCGTTCTTAATTCACTCAAGATGAAAGAAGGAACAAGCACATAAAAAGGAACGTCGTCATAATCCTTGTATTCAACCTTTGCTATATCGCAAAAAAGATTAAGATCCTTGGTCTGGGTCTGGCCATACATAAATTCTCTTAATGGAGCCTCGCCTTTATTAATTGCCTCCTGCTGGGTGATCTCACCTCTGTCAAATGGCTGTATGGCATCCTTATTAATCTTTGTGAATGTTGGCCACATGATAAAAATAGTAAGAAAAAGCGCAAGCCCTATAAGAACCTGGTTAGGAGGAGCAGTTTGTGTTCCTATAGCTGCTCTCACAAAATGAAGCACTACTATTATCCTTATAAATGATGTCATCATAATAAGTATAGATGGTGCTAAAGAAAGAACCGTGAGAACCAGAAGAATTCTCACGGTTGATGTCAATGAACCGGTATCTCCGTTCAGATTCAATGAAAAAATTTCTCCGCTTCCTGTACGCGTTCCGCTTGCATTAGGAGAATTGTCCTGAGGGCCATAATCAGTAGCGGTCTGACTATTAGTGCCGTTTTCTGCGGCATTGACCTTTCCCAGATGTCCTAAAGAAATAAGAGAAAATGAGATCGCAAATACCGCAAAGGCTAATGAAAGCCTGCAATACCATTTCTTTATTTTATTCATTTCTTTTCCTTGTCAGTAGATGAAAATAAAGAAGCCTTCTTAATTATATCCTTGAAGCTCTCATGATCCTCTTGATTAAAATTTTCATGAATCTCATCTTTAGAAAGCTCACCAAGAAGGACTATTTCATCTTTGCCAATTCCGATGAAAAAATATCTGTCATCACCGGCGCGAACGATCTCAACAAATTTATTATTGGAGACCTTGGCACTTTCAATCACTTGAATATTTTTCCCGAGTTCATGAGTCTTCTGATAATTTGCAATAAATCTTGTACTAAAATATGCCAATACAAGAACCGCAATAAATATAAAAAAAACTATCAAAAGCTGAAAAGCACTCTCGCCCGTGGAAGAAAGGACTATCATTTATCCGATTACCTTTTTAACAGCTTCAAGCACTCTCTCTGCCTGGAATGGCTTTACAATGAAATCCTTTGCTCCTGACTGAATCGCTTCAATAACCATTGCCTGCTGACCCATTGCAGAGCACATGATAACTGATGCATTGGGATCATTGGCCTTAATTCCCTTTAGAGCCTGAATTCCATCCATCTCAGGCATTGTGATATCCATAAGAACAAGGTCAGGTTTGCATTCATTATAGGTATCAATAGCTTTCTTGCCATTTTCAGCTTCACCAACAATGTTGTAACCATTCTTTGTAAGAATATCTCTGATCATCATTCTCATGAAAGCTGCATCATCAACGATCATTATGTTCTTTGCCATTTCTGTAATCTCCTATCGTCAATCAGTTAATATCTCTGTAATACGTATTCCAAATGATTCTTCAATTACTACGACTTCGCCCTTTGCAACATATTTGCCATTCACTAGGACATCTATGGGCTCGCCGGCTATCTTATTCAATTCTATTATAGTTCCGGGAGCAAAATCAAGTATCTCCTGAATTGATTTATGAGTTCTTCCAAGTTCAACAGTAACTTCAAGAGGAACATCTTTAATCAGATCTATATTCTCCTGAAGAGCAATAACAGGACTTCCTGAACTGAATTCAGAAAAATGCGCCGGCTGAACATCTACCGGTTTGCCCTGAGGTACACTAGCTGCTGTCATACCTTGTCCACCACCTTGCATATTCTGTACCCCTTTCTTTTGGTTTTCCGTTTCGAGAGAACCCATTTGCATCTGTGACTGGGGTACCTGCCCTACTTCCTGTACGGAAGAGGTAGTTGGAGCATTTGAAGCCGAATCTGCTTCCATATTATTTTGTACGGCACTAACCATTTCATGAACCAGAGAAAGCGGATAAAGCTGCATCATCTTGCTGTCTATAAGATCTCCGATCTCAAGATGAAATTCAATCTTTACAAAAGTACCTGAAAGGAAATCATCAAGATCTCCGGCGTCTTTGACTGAATTCATCTCGATAAGATTCGATGAAGGGGGACTGATATCGACCATTCTGTTAAGCATGGCTGAAAGCGATGTGGCACTGGAACCCATCATCTGGTTCATGGCTTCACTTATAGCCGAAAGATGGATATCCGTAAGCTCACCATCTGTATGTGTTCCGTCACCGCCCATCATAAGATCTGTGATGACCTTTACATCAGATTCCTTTAAAACAAGCTCATTGCTTCCGTTAAGACCCTTGGTATAAGTAATCTTTACCAGAACGCAGGGCTTATCATATTCATCGATTATATTCTGCCAGGTTGAAGTAGAAACGACAGGAGTAGAGATCTCAACCTTCTTATTTACCAGGGAAAAAAGAGCTGTTGCCGCAGTTCCCATACTAATATTGGCAACTTCTCCAATCGTATCTCTCTCTTCATTTGTGAGTCCATCTTCATTATTGTTTTGAGAATTGCCATCAGCAGCTCCCCCATTAAGGAGTGCATTTATCTCTTCCTGTGATAAAGATCTGTCACTCATCTTCTCCATTATCCTCCTTAATGATCTTAGTCACTCTGACAGCATATTGCTTGCCTTTTGTACCTGGAAGAGCCTGAAATTTCATCATATCGCCAACATAAACATCAAGCTCATCATCAACTTTCTTATTTAGCCTGATTATGTCGCCCGGACGAAGCCCCGCAAAATCATTAACCGAAATAGAAGATTTTCCGAGAAGAACAGTTACCGGAATTACAGATTTATTGATGAGATGCTCCATCTTAGGCTCATAATCCACCTCATCTTTTTCCTGCATGTTGGAATACCAGAACTTGGTATTCAATTTATCCATTATAGGCTCTAGTGTGATATAGGGGAGGCAGACATTCATAAGTCCTTCCGTTTCACCGATCTTGATGTTGATCGTGATAACAGCGGTCATTTCCGAAGGAGAAATGATCTGAGCGAATTGCGAATTAGTCTCTATTCTTTCAAGGCGCGGCTCTATATCAAGGACATTCTGCCAGGGTTCTCTTAATAGATTGACACAGATATTCATTATCCTTTCGATAAGGATAAGCTCGATCTCGGAAAAATCTCTCATCTTTTCAAGAGGTTCACCGTTTCCTCCAAGGAGACGATCTACTATAGTAAAGCCAAGCTTTGGAGCCATCTCTATTACTATATTTCCTTTAAGAGGAGCAAAATCGACTATTCCAATAAGCACAGGATTAGACAAAGCATTTGAGAATTCCATATAGGAAATGGCCTCTGCGTTCATAACGTCGACCTGTACATTTTTTCTTAAATAAATAGGAAGATTTGTGGATAAAAGACGTCCGTAATGCTCGAAGATCATCTCAAGGGTTCTTAAATGTTCCTTTGAGAATTTCGAAGGGCGGGAAAAATCATAGTCTCTGACCTGGTTTTCGCTGCTTTTCTTCATTTCTTCAGCATCGACTTCTCCGCTGTTAAGCGCCTGAAGAAGACTGTCTATCTCACTTTGTGAAAGTACGTCACTCACGCCAGGTCTCACCACCTTTTATAAAGCTCTCATGATATAAAGCTTTTGAATTGCAAATCATAATCATAAATTTTATTGGTATGTAGCAGTTGAGAATCTTACAGATGTGATAACATCGCCGCCAAATGCATTTGCGAGTTCATCCTTGATCTCGTCCTGAACCTGTTCTGTATTACTCTGTATCTGATCAAGTGTATACTTGGGAACAACAGCAGTGACAGCGCTCTTTATGACACCATCATAAGTATTCATTTTATCCTTAGTATAAGTTCCCTTCTTATATCCATCACTATTCTTATTGATATTAAGAACTACTCCTAAAACTGCATAATGCTCAGTTCCATCAGTATCCTTCTTAAGATTGCATGTGATGGTATCGGCCATTGTATAGGCTTCAGTTGTTTCAAGAGAAGTATCCGTGGATCCTGTTGATTGACCTGCAGACATATCAAGATCGATAGCCGATGCCACTTTGGTTATAAGCTGATTGGCTTTCTTGGTCTCAGGCAATATAGTGAATACCAGAAGTGCAGTGAGAACCGTATTCACCAAAACAAGTACAAGGGTGATAAGTGTTATCAGACTTTTCTTCATGATAAATCTAAAACCTTTCTATCCAATAAAACACTATTTCTATTTTAGCTTAATTAAAAGATTAATCCAACTATTAATTAATGATTTAAAATGCCATCCGAATTAAGATCATTATAGATCCTTATGGTAACACGTCTGTTCAATGCACGCCCATCAGCAGTTGTATTATCTGCGACAGGATCATATTCTCCTCTTCCGGAAGAAATTATATGCCCGGGTTCAATAGAAGAATTTGATCTTATATAATCTGCAACAGTAAGTGCTCTGTACATAGAAAGGACATCATTGCTCTCAATCTTCGCTGTATGCATAGGAACATTATCGGTATGTCCTTCTACCATTATGAGATTATTACTGTAGCTGTTTAGTATATTAGCTATATTGCTTAAGACAGGCTTGGCATCATTTTTGAGCGTATATTTACCAGAATCAAAAAGCATGGCCCCGCTTAGAGTAATTTCTGCATATTGTCCATTAAAATTAAGCTCAACATCATCCTGGATACCATATTTTTGAGATTGGGCTTCAAGATTCTCCTGTATTTGCTCACTTTCTTCAGTACCCTTAGCCTGGTATTCCTTCTCAAGATCAGAATCGGTCTTTTGATCGGAGGCTCCGGAATTATCTGTATTTTGATTTCCGTTGGAAGCTGTGTCTGTATTTGTCTTATCTTCTCCGCTGGTATTAGTATTTTCGGATCCGCCATTCTTTGTCTGACTGGTTTGTCCGCTGTCAGATTTATCCTTACCGCTTCCGGAATTGTTCTCGTCGCCTTTTTTTCCTGTGGATGCATTGAAAAAAACATCAAACTGCTGCAAGGCACTTACTCCGGAAGAAATCAGCTTTCCTTCTTGAGATGAGACCGTAGTACCACCGGCAGGAAGTACCGAAAAGCTTTGCTGCAGTGACTGAACAACCATCTCGTATTTTTCCGCATCAACACTTGACATGGAAAAAAGAAGCACGAAGAAACACAGGAGCAGATTCATAAGATCGGAGAAGGTCGATTGCCATGCGGGAGCTCCCTTGGCTTCTTCCGGCTGTTTTTTTCTTGCCATCAGCCTTCACCTCCGGCTTCTGTCGAAATGCTTTCACGCTGTGCGGGAGAAAGAAATGTCTTAAGTTTCTCTTCGATTACTCTAGGGTTCTCTCCTGCCTGAATAGAAAGAATACCTTCAACTATTATTTCCTTCATCATGATCTCATGAGAAGTGTTATCTTTAAGTTTTTCTGCGACAGGACCTGCTATCCAGTTTGCAAGAACAGATCCATAGAGTGTGGTAATAAGGGCAACGGCCATGGCCGGACCGATGGTAGACGAATCAGACATATTCTGAAGCATGATGATTAGTCCAATAAGTGTACCGATCATTCCCCAGGAAGGTCCCATATCCTTAAGTGTTTCCTGTACACCTATGACCTTCTTATGTCTGTCCTCTATTGCTGTAAGCTCTGTCTCAAGAATACCACGGACAAGATCAGGATCGGTACCATCAACAACAAGCATGATCCCTTTTCTCATGAAAGGATCATCTATATTCTGAGTGGCCTCATCGAGAGCCAGAAGTCCTTCTTTTCTGGCTGTATTTGAAAGATCGATTATGGTCTTTATTGTTTGAGCTGCATCAGGTACAGCCGGTTCCTTGAAGGCAAGTGTTATACCTTTAAGTCCATTAATAAATTCATCCATCTTGCAGGTAAGCAGGGTTGCTCCAATTGCTCCGCCAAATGTGATGATAATAGACGGAACATCGATAAAAGTCATGAAATTTCCGCCTCCGGAAATAATACCATAGACAAAACAGATTCCGCAAATAGCAAATCCTGCAAGTGAGGCGATATCCATATCGAGCTGACCTCCTGAATTTTATAAAAAATTGATAAAATAACTGTTTTTTGTAGAAAACTACTAGAGTAATATTACTCGTTTTAGTAATTTTTGTCTACACATTGTTTTTCATTAGAGTCTTTAAGAAAAAGAAACCACATAAGAGATTTTAATCTTTTATGTGGCTTCATTCTGTTTTTTAGGGAAAATTTATCTCTTAAGATTTACAAGTTCCTCAAGCAGTGTATCAGAAACTGTAATGATCCTTGAATTGGCCTGAAATCCTCTCTGAGTCGTGATCATATTTGTAAACTCTCTTGCCAGATCAACATTTGACATTTCGAGCTGACCAGTAGACATCTTGCCTCCGTCGGATGAAACTTCGACACCAATTCCATCAAAATCGCCCGAGTTAAGTGTTGTTGCATAGCAGTTATTTCCGAGGCTCTCGAGTCCTGACGCATTTTCAAATTGAGCAACTGCTATCTGTCCCAGAAGAACCGTATTACCATTATCATAAGATCCGTAAATTCTTCCGTTCTGGTCAACCGAAAGCCCTGTCATGTTTCCAAGTTTCTTTCCTGTTCCAAGTGTTTTAGAAACATCTCCCTTGTCCATGCTGACTGTTGAAGCAGATCCGTTATTTGCGCACTTAATCTGGGTAAAATCAATACTCACATTATCAAAATTTGTTCCCAGAACCGAAAGATTAAGGTTCTGCGTATTGTTTCCCTGTTCACCCGCATATTGGAAAGTACCATCTGCAGGATTAAATTTAAGTGTATAATCAGTCGAGCTTAAGCCTACGCGAAGTTTGCCGCCGCCAAGCTGAAGACTTTGTGCCTTACCAAGTTCAGTTGCCGAAGCTCCGAATATCTCTGAAAGCGTATATGTCTTTGTGCTGTTGTCAGAGCCTGTAAATGTCAGCGGAGTATTAGCATCAAGTGCATTACCATTATTTGTATAAGTATATGTCACTTGATTTCCGGCAGTATTTGTATCAGTAGTTGATATAGTAACAGAACTTGTTCCGGAAGCAGATATAGTAAATTTTGGATCAGGATCATATTCCTTGGTTCTTGTCGTTGTGGAACCAAAAAGCTGGCTCATATTTGTATCATTAATAGTGACACCGGCCTGATTATTGTCGCCTGTAAGAATACTATTTCCATTGCTGTCAGTTATATCTGTAAGAGATATATAATACTCTCCCTGCTCTTTATCCTCTGAATGCAGTGAAAACTTCGCAGTATACTGGAATCCCTGCTTATCATAGAAATTAAGGGACATCACATATCCTGTATCGCTCGTAAGATTTGAAGTATTTTTATCAAGTATACCGCTTGCGGTAGCTCTTGTAGTAGATTCAGGCTGAGATGTACGATTGGCAGCTGACATTACACGAAGTGGAGAAACCGTATCCTGTCTGATAGTCTGTGTTTCCTGATCTACTCCCCACCCCTGTACAAGATAGCCGGTTGTTGTCATGGCAAGATTTCCTGCCGAATCAATATAGAAAGAACCAGCTCTTGTAAATACATTTTCACTTCCGTTATTAACAATGAAAAAATGTGTATTTTGAGCATCAGTAAGCTTAATATCAAGTGCTTCGCCGGTACTCTCTGCGGCTCCACCTGATTCAATACTTATCTTTGTTGAACCTGTAGTAACACCAAGACCGATCTGGTTTGCATTTACACCTCCAAGATTTTCCGTAGGGCCGGAAGCTCCGGAAGTTGTTTGATACATGATGTCTTGAAATGTTGTGGATGAAGATTTGAAAGCCAATGTGTTTACATTGGCAATATTATTACCGATTACATCCATTCTGGTCTGGTGAGTACGAAGTCCTGCAACACCAGAATATAATGCTCTCATCATAGGGCATGACCTCCAATCAATGCTGTGCATCCTGCTTCTGTCATTCGGCAGGAAAAAGCCTCCGTAAGGTCCGGCTTAAACTATCACAGCTCCGTCAATATTTGTAAAAACATTTTGTCCCGTATGATCATCATCCATGGCGGTCACAACGGTCTTAGAGGGAACATTAACAATAAATGCCAGGTCGTCAACCATAACAAGCGATTCATTGATTCCTTTTGCATCAGCCTTTCTGACTCCGTCTTTCAGTCTTTCGCTTTGCTCAGGTGTCAGCGAAATAGATCTGTCACTCAGTCTCTTTATAGCATGTTTTGAAAATCTGATCTCTGAAGCGTTCCCGACCGCATCATTGATCTTCTTAGAGAGGATGTCATTGAAATTTACTTTTGCATTTTTCTTTGAGGAACTGCGATTAAGAGGATCAGACAGATATTGATTCTGAACCTGTTCGATCGAAGAAAATGAAGCATCCAGACGATTCACAACCTTTCCCTCCTTTCATTAATTTGAAGACTTTTCCATGTCTCCATATAGTTATATCGGTTAATCAGAATTTTTCTTTAGCTCTGCCATTTTCTTTGTGAGGCTGGTAAGCTTGGCCTGGTCAGCAGGGCTTACAAATTGCTTTGTATATGATGAAAAAGAATTAAAAAGCTCTGAAGCAGCTGTAAGATTCTTTTCATCAGAAAGGGTAAGCTTCGACTCATCAGGAAGAGCCGCAATCATATTTGTCAAAGTAAGAGCAGCCTGTTTGGCTTCATAAAATTGGCTGTCCTTAACAGAAATTACATTATCGACATTATAATCCTTGCCGTCGACTGTCACATTAATATCGTCACCATCTCTAGTCATATAGTCAACGATTCCGGTTATATTTCCGGATTCTGTCGAAACTGTGACATATTTTCCTACAAGATCATATGCCGATATATTATCAACTGACTTTGATACATTCTGAGTAGCCTCAACCTGTGAGAAAGTAGCCATTTCAGATACGTATTGTGAATTATCAGTAGGAGACATAGGATCCTGGTACTGCATTTCGGCAGCCAGAAGCTTCAGGAACATGTTCTTGTCAAACTGCGTACCCTTTGAAGCCTTTGATGCTGCTGATTTGGCACCTGTACCCGTGCTTTCAGAAGCTTTTGCGGCATTTGAGCCGTCAAGTATCTGACCATTTTTGATCTGTAATGAGAGAGACATAAAAACCGCCTTTCAAATTATGCCTGATAGCTTAATGTATTTCCTTCTTCTTTCATGATCTTTGCTGTAAGAAGTTCTTCCTCGGTCATAAGGCCCTTGAGTCCGTCCAGATTGTTGAGATCTATCCTATGAAGACTTTTCTTATTATCTTCTTTATTTTCTCCCTCTCTTCCCTTATGATCCTGAGAGGAATCAAATGTATTCTCCAAAGAATCATTTTCCGAAAGATTACGGCTTCCTACAGAGATCTCAACGGAATCCACCTTTATACCCTGCTCTTTAAAATTTTGCTGAAGGATATCAAGTCTGGTCTCGAGCATATTCTTTACATTCTCATTCTCTGCCATGATTTTTGCCTTTATGGCTCCGTCCCTGGCTGTGACTTCCATATAGATCTTTCCAAGCCGTTCCGGATCAAGAACCATTTCCATAGTGCTTGAAGTATCCGTAAGAGTAAGCTTTGCAGATCTTACTATCTGGTCAATGATCGAGTCAGCCAGCTTAACTTCATGGTTTGATGCAGATGTAGTCTCATAAATTGCTTCAGTCATCGAATAAGTATGAGTGAAAACTGCTGTTGTATTTTCTTTTGCAATGGGTATCTCTGTCGAATTCTTACCGCTGTTATTCTTTGAGAAAAAATTTTCCTTGAAGCTCTGATCTTCAGACTTCATTGTCTCGGGATCAATTTTTACATTTTCTTCTAAACCTTGAGTTTCATCTTGAGTAAAAGTGTTTACTTCTTCAGTTTCTTCTGTCTTTTCTTTTTGATCTGAAACAGTGATATTTACCTTACTTGCATCTCCTGCCTGTTCCTTATCATCCGTAACAATTGCCGGATTATCAACAGTCTCGGGATTTTTTATCTCATTATTCAAGGAAAAATCTTCCTTGATCCCGGTATTCTCATCTGCCGGTTCAGAAATTGGCTCAGTATTTATTACGACATTTTTCTGATCTGAATCCTTTGTAGGATTTGTATAATCAATTCCAATTTCTGCGGAGAGCGCCTTAAAATCATTGATAAGATCCTTTACTCCCTGATTCATTAACAGGGCCGAAGAATCATCTCCTTTTCCAAGCAGCTGTGACATTAATTGCATTAGATTTTTCGGATCAAAAAGATCCTGGAAAGATAGTCCCAGAATCTGCATAGCATTTACTATCTGATCTTCTGTGACTGAAAGATCTTCCTCTATCTTGCCGATAATATTTGATTTTTGCTCAGAATCAAGCTCAAAGACTTTATTGTCATCTTTTGAATCGATCTTCAGACTGTTTTGATTATTTTTTAAGGAATCTTTGATATCTCCTGTCTTATTATCCGTATCAGCCTTTTTCGATATAGAAATTGTATTATCAGCAGATACTTTTTCCTTACTAATCTTAGCTACAGAATTAAGAGCCTTGACGGAATTTACGACATTTATCTTCTTTCCGGCTGCAAATGATAAAATTCCGCTAAAGCCGGCATCCTTATTGTTATTTGATTTTTTTGTGGAAACAGCCGAAGAAAGATCATTGGAAGGAAGTGAATTGACCTGCTCCAATGTCATGGTTATTGTCCTTTCTGTAAATCATCTTAAGGCGCCATGATCTGCGTTACCTGAGCTGCGACTTTCGCATCCATAGCTCCTAAGATATTACCTCTGGATTCGCTATCCATAGCATTTAAGATCTTTGCTACGAGTGAGAGGTTGTCCGTCATGGTATTAAATATTGAAGCGGCCTGAGCCGGCTTCATTGCGGAATACGTCTTTGCGTAATCCTCTACCTCTGCGGATGCCTGCTGCTGTTCTACTACTTCCTTGTAAATAGCTTCGGCATTTTCGGGAGAAATGCTCTCATAGTATGTCTTATATTCTTTTATATCGGGTGCTTTATCTGAAAAAACAACCTCTTCGTCAAATTTTTTCTTCTCGGCCTCGAAATTTGCTTCATTATCCTTATATGATTGAAGCTCCGATGTCTGGGATTGAAGATCGGCGATCTTTGCTTCATAATCGCTGTTCTTCTTTTTTTCTGTCTTGACTTCGCTTTCAAGTTCTTTAATACGCTGGACGGCTTCACTAACTGAGCTGTAATTATATGTGCTGTCACTCGACTTGGTTTTATTATCTGTATTCTTAGTCTCCGGAAGGATCTTATTTAAGACAGGAACATCCTTAAGAACCGGATAAAGGACAGTAGATCCGAATCCGCCCACATCCGTTTTGATAAGAAGCCCCAGAATAAACAGCCAGATAAGTATTATGATAAAGGCCGCAATTCCTATCAGTATTCCGCCGCCTTCCTCTTCTTCATCATCCGAATTTTCTTTATCGCCTTTTTTAGCCTCTTTTGCGGCTTTTTTGGCTCTCTTTTTTTCTTCTTTTTCCTGCTTCTTCTGTTCCTTCTTGGAAAGCTTCTCGTCGTCCTTTTCCTGATCTTTATCTTCCATAGGTATTACTCCAAAGAATTGCTGCCGCTGTTATAAGTATAGGCGACAAGTTCGTCAGTTTCCTTATTTTCCTTATAAAGCATCTCGGCCTTGAATCTGTCAAAAGCCTTCTCACGAAGCTTTTCGTGTATCTTTCTCTCCTTCATGGCCTGATCGAGTTTCTCTCTTTCTATCTCGACTCTTCTTCTCGCTTTTGCCACATTTTTCAGCTGATCATTAATGAGATCGCCCATAGCATTAACTGAACTTCTCAAAAAAGTGATATTTCTTATATCAAGTGCTCCGGATTCAGCCTCTTTTAAATCTTCAACATACTGTCTTTTCCGTGTCAGAAGCCTGTCAAGTTTTTCCTGTTCCTCGTTAAGTGCAGCATTAGCCCGGCCATATTCCATTTTTTGCTGATCTTCAAGTTTTTCCTTGAGATTCAATATATTCTGCATCTTATAATGAAATACTGCCAATTATCATTCCTCCGGAAACATTTCCTCGAGCATAGATACGCTTTCTTCATAAGTATATTTTTCATCTGTAGCCTGGCAAAGATAATCATTAACCGCATCGATCTTTGATATGGCGAAATCAATATTCTTATTGGATCCACTCTTATAGGCCCCGATATTTATAAGATCCTCAGCTTCGCTGTATGTTGCCATAACATTCTTCAATCGTCCTGCGGCCTTTTTGTGCTTTGAATCTGCTACTGCACTCATGACTCTGGAAATGGACTGTAAAACATCTATGGCAGGATAATGATTGAGCTGAGCCAGAGACCGGTTCAGCATTATATGCCCATCAAGAATAGATCTTGCGGTATCACTTATAGGCTCGTTAAAGTCATCGCCGTCTACAAGAACTGTATAAAGACCCGTTATACTGCCCTTTGCTCCATTTCCGGCTCTTTCGAGAAGTTTAGGCATTTCGGAATAAACGCTTGGCGGATAACCACGTGTAACAGGCGGTTCACCTGATGCCAGTCCAATCTCTCTTTGAGCCATGGAAAAACGCGTAAGACTGTCCATCATAAGAAGAACATCTTTTCCCTGGTCTCTGAAATATTCAGCTATGGCTGTAGCCGTTTTGGCTGCTTTATTTCTTATAAGAGCAGGTTTGTCTGATGTGGCTACAACTACAATAGATCGTTTCATACCTTCAGGTCCAAGATCATGTTCAACGAACTCTCTTACTTCACGGCCTCTCTCTCCTATAAGAGCTATTACATTGATGTCTGCCTTGGTATTTCTGGCGAACATACCCATTAAAGTACTTTTTCCCACACCCGATCCGGCAAAAATACCTATTCGCTGGCCCTTGCCTACTGTAATAAGACCATCAACGGCTTTTACTCCGAGCGGAAGAGGATCCTTAATAATGACTCTCTCCATCGGATCCGGAGGAGCTGCATCTACGGGATATAAATCGTCATATTCAATGGTCTCACCTTCCTTTAGATCGGTAGGTCGTCCAAGACCATCTACTGTATGACCAAGCAGCCCCGGTCCAACCGGGACAGACAAAGGCCTCCCGGTATTTTCAACTGTGCATCCAACTCCAACTCCATCCATATTTTCAAATGGCATGAGAAGAAGATTTTTATCTCTGAAGCCTACTACTTCAGCCATTATGGTTCTGTCGGAATCTGCAGTACTGATCTTTAAAAGATCCTTAAGCTTGGCCTCGGGTCCTATTGATTCTATGGTGAGTCCGACTACCTTGGTTACCTTTCCAAGGTTTTTGTAAAAAATACCTGACTGTGCAAGCGACAGATATTTTTCCCTGTCTATCAACAAAAAAACCTCCGATTTATCAGCTGGTAAGAGCCTTAAGATCTCTCATCAAATTATCCATCTCCGTGCCGAGGGAACAGTCTATAATTCCTCCGTCAGTCTCGATCATGCATTGATCTCCAGAAAGAAGCGGATCTTCAGTGACAGAAATTGAAACTCCTTCGCGGGCATTGGCCTGAATCTCAGGAAGTCTGGCCTGAAATTCTTCTATATTGTCATGTCCGATCCTTACAAGAAAATCTTTTGAATCGCCGTTCTTTGAAATAGCATCATTGCATAAATAAAGGAGAATATCTTTTTTACCATCAAATTCGCAATGGAAGACCTTACTTACGACTTCAATTATGACATCCAGGAGTTCTTTTTCCATATTGCTTCTTTGATCAGAGAATTCTTTCTTAAGCTCTTCGACCTTTTTGTCATAATCGTCTTTGGCTTGTCTTACTTCTTCCTGAGCTCTTATCAGGCCTTCCTTGTATCCGTCATTCCGGCCCTCTTCTCTGGCATTGCTCTTATTTGCTTCTGCCTGTTCCGAAGCACTCCTTAAGATCTCATCTGCTTCTTCATGTGCTGATTTTATTATTTCGTCAGCCTTTTCCTTTGCCTCATTTTCCAATGCTTCCGCTTCCTCATAAGAAAAAGAAGGAGCCTCTTCGGAAGTATTTAAAGCTTCCGTTGAAATTGGATTTCCATCTCCATCAAGAATCTCCTCCCCGTTTTCATTTCCTATATTAAGCTTTGCACGGAGTTCCTTCTCCTGCTTCTCTTTAAGCATGGTCAATTTCTTCTCAAGCAATATATTCGAATCGATCAGCCTTGGATTATCTTCATCTTCCCGAACCAGCGAATTGTAAATTATAGGATTAGACAACTAAATCATCACCTCCGCCTCTGGAGATAACGATCTCGCCTGCATCTTCCAGCTTTCTTATGATGCCGACTATCTGCTGCTGAGCTTCCTCAACATCCTTCATACGTGTAGGGCCCATGTATTCCATGTCTTCCTTGATCATAGCGGCAAGACGCTGTGACATATTAGAGAAGATAGCATTCTGAACCTCTTCAGTTGTACTCTTAAGGGCAACTGAAAGAGTATTATTATCAACATCTCTAAGCACTCTTTGAATAGATCTGTTGTCGAGAAGAAGAATATCTTCGAATACGAACATCTTCTTTCTGATATCATCCGCAAGCTCAGGCTCATCAATTTCAAGAGATTCCATAATTCTTTTCTCGGTACGTCTGTCAACCGAATTCAAAATAGCAACAATAGAATCCACTCCGCCTGCGATAGTGTAATCCTGATTGATAAGGGAACTCAGCTTTCTTTCAAGAACTCGTTCTACTTCCTTTATTACATCAGGAGAAGTTCTATCCATAAGCGCAATTCGTTTTGCAACATCAGCCTGTGTTTCAGGAGAAAGCTCTCCAAGAATTTGAGCTGCCTGAGAGGCCGGCAGATATGAAAGTATCATAGCAATTGTCTGAGGATGTTCATCCTGAATGAAATTAAGAACCTGTGAAGGCTCTGTCTTTCTAATAAATTCGAAAGGCCGTACCTGAAGATTCGCAGTCAGCTTTGAGATAACATCCTGTGCCTTCTCAGCTCCAAGTGCTTTGTCAAGAAGTTCCTTGGCATATCCTATACCTCCCTCTGCTATATATTGCTGAGCAAGGCATATTTGGTAAAATTCATTTATTACATTTTCTTTTACATCCGGAGTGATAGATCTTGTATTAGCTATCTCAAGCGTAAGCTCTTCAATTTCTTCTTCTTTAAGATGCTTGAAGATCTCAGCAGATTTTTCCGGTCCCAGAGTGATAAGAAGGATCGCCGCCTTCTGTACTCCGGTCATCTCATCTTGAGCCATAATTAACCCCAGTCATCATTCAGCCAGTTACGAAGCAAATTTGCAGCCGCTTCAGGATTTTCATCCACAAATTTTTCAATAAGGACTCTAGCCTCGGACTTCTCATTGAATCCTATATCCTGAAGAGTCTCTTCCTGTTCATTTTGTTCCTTTAACAAATCATCCACAGAAACCTCTGTCTCGACCTCTTCTTCCTTCTCTTTTCTCAAAGACCTGAACACCACAAAACCAAGCAGAAGGAATACGAGTATAGCGATTATGATCTGCAGATAATCTGTAAGAGTCCTTCCTCCTGATGATTCATGGAAAAGAGGAACCTCATAGGCCAGAATCGAAATATTACCTGTAGGGATGCCTGTCGCATTTGATACGGCAGTTACTATATCATCTGAAACATCAACAGATTTTCTGTTACTATGCTTAGCCCTGTATTGAGCAAATGTCGTATTCTTAAGCTTGCCCTGGGCTCTTAATGTATCTTCATCATAAGTGACATAATTTGTAGCAACAACTGTGATCGAAGAATTGTCAAAATCAACCTTACCGACTTCACCATTCTTCGTTGTTATAGTCTCATTTGGCAGATACTTTGTTGAAGTCGAAGACGATTCGGAATGATTATTACCATTATCATTAGCAACATAAGTTGTATCATCATTATTAGAATCAGTTCCCGGAACACCGCCCGTAGTACCATCAGAAGAGGATGATGTCTCTGTACGTGAATCATAATAGCCCTGAGTACTTCCATCTGCTACGTAATATTTATAATCGACAGAATCCGTCTTTGAAAAATCTATAGAAAGATTTACTCCGACATCAACATTGTCATAAATTGCGGAATTCATTCCGTTATCATGAGCCAATGTATTCTTCACTTTATCAGCAGTAAGACTTTCAGCCTTTTCCTTGACTTCCTGCTGGGATGATGCCGATGCGGAATCGCTATCATCAGATGAGCCGTTAAAAAGCGTATTACCCTTGTTATCAATGACAGTTATGCTGTTTGTTGTGGCATTCCTCAGGTTAGCTGCCATATAGTGAGCAACTGAATCAGCGATTTTTGCGTGATTTTTACTGCCTTCAGTGAAAGTAAGCTTAACAGCAGCACTTGACTCTTCTTTGCTCGCAACTATGGTTCCATCATCATTAGGAACATTAATATTGATGTCGGCCTCACTGACACCATCCATGGTCTCGATCTGCTTCTCAAATTTCTGTTCAAGATAAGATCTGTATTTCTTCTCCTTATCGGCTTCAGTTGTAGTAAACGAACCATTAACTACGTCATCTACTGTATATCCCTCTGATGATATATCATTAGTGCCAAGAAGAATCTGAGCCTGGGCAGAGTCTTTCTCCTCGATGGAAAAAGTCATGCCATCCGAAGACTGTTTGAATTCTATCTTATTATCCTCAAGAAGCTTCTGTATAGACTGGGCTTCCTTCGCATCAGTAGCTACCTTAAGTACTACCCACTTTGGTCTTGATACTACAACAAGAAGTATGATAAGAGCTATAATTACAACACTTACCATACTTATCATAATGACCTTTTGTCTGGTAGTAAATTTCTTCCACCAGTCTCTGATCCTGTTTAATATTTTCTGAATTCTCTCAGGCATTATCTACTCCCGTACACCACCTATCAGATTTGCATATTCATGATTTCCTGATAACCCTGAATAAATCTGTCTCTTACGGCTACAGTATATTGTAGAGCCACAAGAGCTTTCTTCTGGGCGATCATAAGATCATGTGTATTATCCGATTCGCCAAGTGCGAATTTAACTTCTTCGTTCTGTGCCTTGATCTGAAGAGAATTCGTCTCATCAACGATATTCATGACTCCATCAAGAACATCCTTAAATGTCTTGTTGTCCGAATTGACGCCCAAAGTGGATTCATCAATACTGGTCGGAGAAGATTGTTTGATCTTGTATAGGTTTTTAAGTCCCGAAACTGAGCTTATGCTGGATACGTCCATTCAGAGCCTTTCTATTATTAATTGTTTCCAATAGAGATCCCTGACTGCGTCATTGCCTTCACAGCATTGAATGCTGTGACATTAGCTTCATAAGCACGGCTGGAATCAATAAGATTTGTCATTTCTGTAACTGTATTTACATTAGGATATGAAACATATCCATTCTCATCCGCATCCGGATTTGATGGATCATATTCCATAATATAATCTGTAGAAGTATCCTCTGAAACTGCACTGATCCTGACACCGTTTCCCTTAAAGGCTTCCTGATATCTTTGAAGATCATCCGAAAAAGCAACCGGATTCAATTTCTTCTCTTCAAAAGTAACTATCTTTCTTCTGTAAGGCGTACCATTTTCAGTCCTTGTAGTATTAACATTGGCAATGTTCTGGGCGATAGTATCCATTCTGAACCGCTGTGCCGTCATCCCTGACGCAGCTATGTCAAATGATTGAAAAAGACCCATATTACGTCTCCTCTTTCTTATCAGCTTATGACTGCTTTAAAACGTGAAAAATCATTGGAAATACTGGTAGTTATTGTCTGATATCTAAGCTGTTCTGAAGCAAGCTCAACATTTTCAGTGTCAACATCTACGTTATTTCTGTCCAATCTGTAAGATTTATCGGGATAATCAGTGTATTGAACAGCTTCAGTATCCTGATCCGTAAGCATATTCACTGCCTTGTCAAGAGAACCTGTCTCTGAAGCATACCCATTAAGTTTTGTTTTTAAGATATCGGAAAAGCGGACATCCTGACGCTTATACATTGGGGTATCGACATTAGAGATATTATTCGTTAACACTGTCTCTCTAAGGTAACTTGCATCAGCGGTTCTGTCCATCAAATTGATATATCCGAAAGCATCAGAATTTATCATAAGAAACCTCCGAAAAAAAATAATACTACTTAATATATTATAATGAAAAGAAGCGAAAACTCAACCATGCTTATTCGCCTTTTTGTGGTTTTTTCTCTGGCAATTAACAATATATTGTAAAAAGAGCAGGAATAGAACCCTAGAAATTCCACTTCCTGCTCAAATTACTAAATTATTAAATTTTTATATATTAATCAACCTTGCCCTTGTTCTTGATCTCATCGAGTTCATCAAATATAAGATTGTTTAATACCTTGATATAGGTTCCCTTCATTCCTGAAGATCTTGACTCGATAACACCGGCGCTCTCGAACTTTCTTAATGCATTTACGATAACAGATCTTGTTATTCCTACCTTATCTGCAATCTTGGATGCTACTACTACAGCCTCTGTCCCATCCATCTCATCAAGAATATGAATGATGGCCTGGAGCTCTGAATATGAAAGTGTGCTTATTGCCGACTTAACAACCTGCTTCTTTCTGGCGAGTTCTTCATTCTCCTCGTTCTCAGAACGCATCATCTCAAGTCCGACTACTGTAGTTCCATATTCGCAGAGGATTATATCATCTATATCATAGGGAAGATCCTTTCTGTAGAAAAAGATCGTTCCAAGTCTCTCTCCGGCTATATCGATCGGAGTAATTATAGCTGAATACTGGTTTACATTATCACCTTCAAATCCAAGAGTAAGAAGATTTACATTTTCCTTTGTAGAAAGAATTCCGAGAAGTCTTTCATTAAGCATCTCATCGATGAATCCTCCAACTTCCATAGTAAGGAGTTCATTGATCTCAGGAGTATCAGGATTCTGTGATGCTCCAAGTACTTTTCCTTTCTTACTGATTACAATCACATCAGACGAAAGTATTTCTGTGAGGACTTCACAGATGTCATTGAAGACCACCTTAGTCTTATTGTTGTTATGCAACAGCTGATTAATTTTTCTTGTCTTGTCTAGTAATTCTACTCCCATAGTAACACCTCACAATAAAATTTCGATTTCAAAGGTATTTTAACATTATTTTTTACAAATTAATGGTAATTTTCCAAAAAATCCTTCATTAATGATCTTTATTTTCGATTATAGGCTCAGAATATCCACATGAAGAATCTGAACAGGTTATTTTTTTGCCTCTTATGACCATATAGGATCCGCATTTTGGACATTTTTTCTGAACCGGCCTCTGCCAGCTGGTGAAATCACAATTGGGATAATCCTCACAGCCATAGAATTTTCTGCCTTTTCTGGTCTTTCGGATCACTATATCCTTGCCGCATTTGGGGCAGCTGACTCCGATCTTTTCAAGATATGGTTTCGTATTCCTGCATTCAGGAAAACCAGGACAGGCCAGGAATTTTCCGTGGGGCCCATACTTTATTACCATATGTCTCCCGCAGTTCTCGCAAATAACATCCGTGACTTCGTCCTCTATCTTTACCTTATCAAGATCCTTTTCAGCCTTCTTTACAAGTTCTTCAAGATCAGGATAAAAATTCCTGATTATGGACTTCCATTCAACAGTGCCTTCTTCTACTCCGTCGAGCAGTCCCTCCATATTTGCTGTAAATTCCGGATTTACAATAACAGGGAAAGATTCACACATGATATTGTTTACGGCTTCACCGAGCTCTGTCATGTAAAGATTTCTGCCTTCTTTAGTTATATATCTTCTCTTTAAGATGGTCGCAATTGTAGGAGCATATGTACTTGGCCGGCCTATCCCTTTTTCCTCAAGAGTCCTGACAAGTGATGCCTCGGTATAATGTGCAGGCGGCTGTGTAAAATGCTGCTTCTCATCGAATTTGGCAAGAATAAGTTCCTCATCTTTTTCAAGATCGGCTATTGGATTTTTCTTGTCTTCCTTCTCATCATCAGCCTCCTTATAGATCAGCATGAAGCCCGGGAAATCATTTTTCGAGCTGTTTCCTGAAAAAATGTATCCATTCGAACTTATCTTTACCGATGTATTAATAAATACTGCAGACGACATGCGGCTCGCTACAAATCGCTTCCAAATAAGCTGATAGAGCCTGAACTGGTCTCTCGAAAGTGAATCCTTTATATCAGAAGGAATTATATTTATGTCAGCAGGACGGATTGCTTCGTGAGCATCCTGAATCCTCCCTGATCTTTCCTTTACGGACTTGTCTTTGCCTAAATATTCTTCACCATAATTAAGAGATATGAAGCTTTCAGCTTGTGCCTTTGCTTCGTCTGATACTCTTACTGAATCAGTTCGTAAATATGTAATAAGACCAATAGAGCCATGTCCCTTTACTTCAACTCCTTCATAGAGCTGCTGGGCTATTCTCATTGTCTTCTGTGTCGAAAAATTCAAGGCTTTTACAGCTTCCTGCTGAAGTGTACTTGTGGTAAAAGGAAAGGGCGGCTTTCTCTCACGTCTGGTCCTTGTCACAGATTCAACTTTGAAATTGCCTTTCTCGGCCTCAGTCCTTATCTTGTCGAGTGTCTCCTTATCGCTTATTTCTTTTTTCCCAGAAGTATCTCCATAAAAAGATACGCTAAACTCTGTCGTATGACCCTTTCTATTAAGCAAAGCTTCGAGTGTATAGTATTCTTCCGGGATAAAAGCATCGATCTTAGCCTCTCTGTCAGCTATAAGCCTTAGAGCAACCGACTGAACACGACCTGCTGAAAGACCTCTCTTTACCTTTGCCCAGAGAAGCGGACTTATATTATATCCCACAAGTCTGTCCAGAACACGTCTGGCCTGCTGGGCATTGACAAGATTCATATCAATGTCTCTGGGATGCTTGAAAGAATCCTTTACCGCATTTTTCGTGATTTCATTAAAGGTAATACGCTTTACGTCCTTGTCATTAAGATTTAAAGCATAATAAAGATGCCATGATATGGCTTCTCCTTCACGATCCGGATCGGTAGCCAGATATATGTGATCTGCTTTCTTCACTTCTTTTCTGAGCTTAGAAAGAAGCTCTCCTTTTCCACGGATAGTTATATATTTAGGTTCAAAATCATGCTCTACATCAATTCCCATCTGACTTTTGGGAAGATCTCTGACATGTCCGAGTGAAGCCTCAACTTCATAATTCTTTCCCAAAAATTTTTTAATGGTCTTCACCTTTGTAGGCGACTCAACTATAACAAGATTCTTAGCCATAAAAAACTCTCCTGCTTAGAAAAATTATATTCATCTAAAATGAAACTTTTCACAATATACATCAGAAGAATGAGTTATTCAAGAAAAAAGTTATAATAATAAAAACATTTTTCCAAATTTACCATAAAAATTAATTTCTTTTTTTAATCATTAATCATTTTTAACAAACAGATTTTTCCTCTTATAGGACAATATATTTAAACAAATCTTTTTGACAGAAGGGAGAAAAATTTGTACGCGAAGGTTCTTTCATCAATACTTTTCGGAATCGAGTGCATACCTGTTACAGTCGAATCGGATGTGTCTCCGGGGATGCCTAACTTCTCCATTGTCGGCCTTCTATCCACCGAAGTGAGGGAATCCCGTGAAAGAGTCCGATCAGCCATAAGAAATTCAGGCATACAGCTTCCTGCCAGACGGATCACTGTTAATCTTTCTCCAGCATCAATAAGAAAGAGCGGAACAGGTTTTGATCTTCCCGTAGCTATTTCAATAATTGCTGCCACCAAGCTGGTTCCGGCATCTTCATTATCAAATATCATGATGATAGGAGAAATGAATCTTAATGGAGATATATTGCCTGTAAAGGGAGCTCTGCAGGCTTCATCTTATTGTAAGGACCATAATATTCCTTATATTATTGTTCCTTTCAAGAACAGGAAAGAAGCATCTCTCATAAAGGGAGTTAATATAATTCCCGTAAATACTCTTTCCGATGTGATCTCAATGCTTAGATCAGGCATTAAGGAAAATGACATCTATCAAAATAATGAGAAAAGCCTTTCGCCAGGGAATAACAGATTAGATTTCAAATATATGAAAGGCAATCAACATCTGAGACGTGCTCTGGAGATTGCGGTAAGCGGAATGCATAATATTCTTCTTATCGGTCCTCCAGGTTCAGGCAAGACTTACAGTGCCTCTCTGGTTCCCGGCATTCTACCTCCACTTGCTGATAATGAAAGAATAGAAATATCTAAAATATATTCTGCTGCCGGATTATTAAAGGATGGTACACTTCTTAATGAACGTCCATTCCGTGCTCCTCACCACTCACTTACCATGAGAGGTCTAACCGGCGGTGGTCTTGTTCCGGTTCCAGGAGAAATAACTTTGTCACATTCAGGAGTCCTTTTCCTTGATGAGATACTGGAATTCGACCGATATGTTCTTGAAACCATGAGGAAGCCTCTGGAGGAAGGCTACATTGATCTTATCAAGAATGATTACCATGTCAGACTGCCTGCCGGATTCATGCTGATAGCAGCATCTAATCCCTGCCCTTGCGGTTATTATCCCGATTTAAAAAAATGCACATGCAGTCCAAAAGATGTAATAAGATATCTTTCCAGACTTTCGGGTCCTCTTCAAGAAAGGATAGACATGTTTGTGACAGTAAATAACTATGAGAATAGTTTTTTTAATGATGCCGGTAACGGAGAATCTTCTTCTGATATTCAAAAAAGAGTAATGAAAGTTTTTGCTATAGAGAAAGAGCGCTTTAAAGGAACTGACATTAGATATAACAGCCGTATACCCACCGAACTGATAGAAAAATACTGTCCCATGGAAAAAGAAGCTGATTTTCTTATAAGAAATGACAAAAGGGCCAAAGATCTTTCAATAAGAGGTTTATTGAAACTGATCCGTATCTCAAGGACAATTGCTGATCTTTCAGGCTCCTTAACCATAAGAAAAAAAGATGTTAAAGAAGGACTCTCCTTTCTTCAGAACCTGGAAGGCTTTAAAAAGATATCATTACAGGGAGCAGGTAGTAAATGAAACAAATAGATAATGAAACATTCGAAAGAAAGAAATATGATATTTGGCTCTCTTCGGTAAGAGGACTTTCTGTTTCTCTAAAAAAGACTCTTGTCAAAACTCTGGGAAGCGGAAAAGATGTCTATTTTTCAGATCCGGAAAAATTACTTGAGATCGATTCTATCGATTTTTCTGTTCTGCAAAGCCTGGAAGCGGCCAAGAAAGTTTCACCTGATATGCTTTATGAGAACATTCTTTCAAAAGACATAGATGTAAGCACTTTTAATGATAATGCCTATCCATCTCTTCTTAAAGAAATAAATGACTGCCCATTCATGCTCTATTACAGAGGGCGGCTATATAATAAGCCATGCGTTGCAGTTGTTGGATCCAGAATGTGCACACCTTATGGAACGGATATAGCTTATCAAATAGGAAAGGCTCTGGCAGGTCAAGGCATAAATGTGATATCAGGAATGGCATTAGGAGCGGATCAGGCATCGGAAAACGGAGCCATTGATGCAGGCGGAATAAGTACAGCGGTCCTCGGCTGCGGACCTGATATATGTTATCCGGAAGAGAACAGATTTCTGTATGATATGCTCTGTGAAAGAGGAGCTGTGGTTTCCGAATACAGTCCCGGAACTCAGCCCAGAAGACAATTTTTTCCAAGAAGAAACAGGATAATAAGCGGAATGAGTCTTGCAGTAATAGTTACCGAAGCAAGAATAAAAAGCGGATCTTTGATCACGGCAAATCTTGCAGAATCTTATATGAGAGATGTATATGCTGTTCCCGGAAGGATAAATGACCCCTTGAGCCGTGGAACAAATCATCTGATTGAAGAAGGAGCTTTTATTGTAGAATCTGTCGATGATCTTATTAGAAATATAAGCGGAAAGGCAATAAATAAAGACAGTAAAGATGGATTCCTTTCTTCAAAACTCACTGCCTTAGAACAGAAAATCTATGATTTGACAGATATATATGCAATCCATATAGATACTATAAGAGAAAGAGCAGATCTTGATGAAAGCTCCTTTTCAGAGATCATGGATTCATTAACAGAAAAAGGAAAGATAAATGAGATCTTTCCCGGATATTACATAAGATCATGATCAATGATTTTTATAAAGGATCTCTCGTCTTATATATCTAAAGGTTTCTTCTTCTCCTTTTTCAGCTTCCATTTTAAGAAGCTTTTCGAGAAGGGCTTGAGATTCGGGATGAATTATATATTTATGCTTGCCTTTCTCATAATAAGAAAGGGCAGCTCCGCTTTTATATTTGTCCTTAAGATAGGTTTTACTGGCCGAAAGTCTGTCTATAAACATCTCAACTACATATCTGTCAGGCATTCTCATTCCCTCCATAGGAAATTTGCCATCTAGTGAGTAATCGATCCAGTACTCCATATGATGCTTGTTTCTGCCCTTGTGATGAAGCCATGCAAGTGAAAGTCCCTTGTCTTCGCGTTCTGCATTATTTGGGCTTCTGTAACCTTGAAAATATTTAGCACCAACAAGAAATTCACAAGGTGTATATTTTGAAAGATCATGAGTAAGACCCTGCCAATAAAGTCCTACCTTAAAGCATCCCTGCCTTACCAGTTTTCTGTGATGGTTTATTGTTTTCAGATGTCCGTATGCTCTCTGTAACCAATTCATCTATTTTCTTCTTTCCTAAAAGGATCGCCATGGATCCGCCAGACAAGATATAACTCTCCTGGCTTTCAATTTTAATTTCCTTATCCGGCCATTTTTCCATATCAGTCGAATAAACAAGGAAAAAGCCTTCATTATCATCTATCTGCGGCAAAGCAAATCTTTCGCTGTCAAGATAAAAATTGAAAAGAAGCATTATGTAATAATCCTCATTTCCATAAGCTCCATTATAAAGAATGCCTGCTGCCTTTCTGTCATCTGTTATATAGTATGTCCAGGGTTCTTTTCCATGATAACTCATATCAGGTATTCCCAAATGACAAGGATCTCCCATAGTCTTTGGAGTAATTGTTCTTAGAGCCGGATGAAGGGATCTGAATTCAATTAGTTTCTTAACTATCTCTCTAAGTTCCCGGTTCTTTTTCTTATTGGTAAAATTGACCCAGCCACATTTATTATCCTGACAATATGCATTATTATTTCCCATTTGAGAATTAAGCTCTTCGTCACCGGACTCAAGAAGAGGAATTCCCTGACCAAGAAATAAAGCCGCAAGACTTGTCCTCACTGAGAGAAGCCTCATGTTCCAGATCGAACGGCTGTTCGTATCGCCTTCACTACCATAATTACTGGTGAAATTAAAATTATTTCCGTCCTTATTGTCTTCTCCATTAGATTCATTATGTTTTTCTATATAGGAAAAACTATCAATAAGCGTGAATCCTGATGTTGTAGTAGCAGCATAATTAACGAAGCCATAATATTTATTCTGCCGCTTCATCATATTGAGAAATTGATTAATACTACCATCTCTGTGATTTACCAATTGCCTGAGCGGATACATAAAACCGCTGTCACAGGAAAAAAGATGCCTCTTGTAAGTTCCCGAACTTTCAAGCAAACCAGGTTCAAAATTATCATAAAAGAAGTAAGTATCAGAAAGAAAAGGATCTTCGGATATACGTTTTGACGGGCAATTAAGTCCCATCATCCTGAAGCCGTCTACGGAATATTCTCTCACATAATACTTCAGGCAGTCCAATATAAAATCCTCGCCTGCTTTTTCATCGAAATCCATTTCCATGATTAGCTTCATTTGATTTTTATGGATAGTATCCACAAATTTTTTGAAATTTTTTCCCGGATCAGGACCGAAATAAGAAGCCTTGGGTGCAAAATAAGATGCACTTCCATAGCCCCAGTAATTAATCTTTCCGCTGTTAGTTATAGAAGTAATGGTATTTCCTTTTTTATCAATAGTCCGGTTCTCGGTAAGAATAAGTTCTTCAAAGTCATATAGGGGCTGAAAAACAAGCGTATTAAATCCCATATTCTTAATATAATTAAGTCTTGAGAGAAATCCCTTGTAATTCCCAGCCTTTTCGCGGGGGAGGGAGTGATCCATGGTAAAGCCCCTCATATGAAGTCTGTAAGAAACCATCTCCTCTTCATTTTCATTTATTTTTTTGATTGAAAGAGGATGGTCTTTTCTTGCAACAGACTCTACTCCGGACAGACATTTAAAGTCATGCCTGTCCCTATCGGGATCAGCCCACTTTTCCCTTCCTATAACCCTCCTGCAAAAGGGATCCATATATTCTTTCCCATTTTCTTCAATAAGATAAGCAATATCTGCTGCATCACCTTTAATGCAGATAGAACATATTCTTCCTCTTAGAAAATTGTCACAGGGGATCTTCTCTATTAGAGAAAAAGTATCCGGATCATAGATATTAAGAGAATGCTCTCCTCTTTCATGTATCTCAAAAGTAAAGTAGATTAAGCCGGATCTTCTTACAGCTCCGGGTTCTCTGTAGTTGCCTATACTTACGTTAAAATTCATTAGTCTTACCTCCCCTGGGCACTATATAAATTCTACACTTATATTCCGGGGCTTACAATATGCCCATTTCCTCAATAAAGATGGAAGGCTTCATCTCTCTTTCACCTATAAGGGCTGTAGTGCCAATAAATAATGACTTTTTAGCCCTGGTCACGGCGACATAAAACATTCTTCTTTCTTCTTCTATATCATTATTTGAAACTGCCTTTTCACTGGGAGTTATACCCTGGCAGGCATCTAATATATAAACCTTTTCAAACTCAAGTCCCTTTGAGCCGTGAAAAGTATAGAATTTTACTCCATTTTCATCGGATTTTTCAAGAAAAGTTCCATCATTCTCCAATGCTGAAAGAAACCTGGAAGATGACCTTATGGTCCTGGCCTTTTCAAGGGCTTCATTTAAAAGATCAAAATAGTAATTCCTAAGACTCTCGCTGTCTTTCCCTGCTTCTTCAAGATATTCCCTGTACTTAAAGCTGTTCATAAGAAATTTTATCCTTGCAAAAGGACTTAAAGAAGATGCAGTCTTTAATTTAAGAGAAAGTTTTTTAAGACGGCTCCTATCATCTTCCAGAAGGCCTTTTTCAAGAAGAGCATCTTCTATAGACATATTCTCCTCATAGAAAATATCCCTTAAATCATCCAGTCTCATGAAATGAAATAACCTGAAAAGATCGCATCTCTTATATTTTCCGGAAAGAATACGGAAAAAAGAAATGATATCCGAATTCACCTCATTATGTATTTCGGGCTGAGCTTTAATAGATACTCCAATCCTTTTCTCGACAAGCTTGATAAGCAGCCTGTCCTTTCTTATATTTGTTCTATAAAGGACAGCTATAGAAGACGGCTTCATTCCAGACCTTATGTCATTTATTATAGATTCAGAAACAAATTCTGACTCTTCCTCTGTATTTTTGAAATTCCTAACGATAATCTCAGACTTTCTATCAGAAGCAGCCGTCATTATTTTGTCAAATCGGTTTTTATTGTTTGAAATAAGCTTTGATGCTGCCTGTACAATTGCCTCTTGGCATCTGTAATTTCTTGTAAGCTTATAGATGCTTGCTCCACCCATATTTTCTTTAAATTCAAGCATTATAGATGGATCGGCATGTCTGAATGAATATATAGACTGGTCTTCATCGCCTACTAAAAAAACGTTCTTTTTTTCTCCGGCAAGAAGCTTAATTGCATCAAATTGCATGCGGCTCAGGTCCTGAGCCTCGTCAACAAGAATATGGCTGAAGCGGTCTGACCACTTCTTTCGGATCTTAGGGTTCTCCTCTAAAAGCGCCATTGACTTAATTATCATGTCATCGAAATCGATAAGATGGTATTTTTCCTTTAGAAGATCATAGGACCGAGATACCTTTTCGAGATCGAAACGACTTTCAGCCTCACCGCCTATCTTAAAATTAAGAAGTTGTCCGGAAAGGATATCATAGAATTCAGGAAAAAATTCCTTTTCTTCGCCGTTTTCCTTAAGAGCAGCTCTAAGAAGCCTTGCTTTTCGCTTACCATAGATAATATCGCTGCCACGATAGCCTTTTTCAATTGAAAGAATATGGAAAAAAACAGAATGGATCGTCCCAAAATGGACCGAGCCTATAAGCGGCTCGACCCTTTTGAAACGTCTTTCCATGGATAATGCAGCTTCCTTAGTGAATGTGATCACAAGGATCTCATCAGGCTGGATATGCATCTCATGGATGAGATATTGAATACGTGAAATGAGAACAGTGGTCTTCCCCGACCCGGGACAGGCCGTGACCAGTACGGGACCATTTCCTGCGGAAACAGCCTCAAGCTGGATATTATCGAGCAATATCAGATCTCCTTTGAAAGCTTGTCTATTGCAGCCTTAATCCTCTTAACAGATTCATCTTTGCCGAGAAGTTCAAGAAGCTGTGTAGCCCCGCCCGGAGTACTTTCCTTTCCTGAAACAGCTGTTCTTATAGGCCAGAATACATAGCCATTCTTATATTCATGCTCTTCAGCAAATTTCTTTAATATGGCAAAAAGAGCATCGTTTGAGTAGTCATCCGTATCTTCCAGTACAGGAAGAACTTCCTTTAAAACATTTAAACTTGATTCAGGACTGGTCTTCATTTTCTTATGTGAATACATAGAGATATCATAAGAAGGAACCTCTCTCAGGAAATCGATGTGCTCCTCGATCTCCGGGAATGTCTCTATCCTTCCCTGAACAAGCTCTGCTACCTTATGAAGATCAATTCCCTCAGGAACATATTTTTCAAGATAAGGAAGAGCCTTTTCATAGAAAGCCTCAGGAGTCATTTTCCTTATATATTCGCCATTCATCCATTTGAGCTTGCCATAATCAAATACGGCAGGGCTCTTTCCTATCCTGTGATAATCAAATTCTTTTACAAGTTCATCAAGTGAGAAGATCTCCTCATTTTCCTCAGGGCTCCATCCGAGAAGGGCTACAAAATTAACAATGGCCTCTGTGAGGAAACCTTGATCAACCAGATCCTCGAATGATGAATGTCCACTTCGCTTGGAAAGCTTCTGATGTTCTTCATTTGTAATAAGAGGGCAATGAATATACTTGGGTATCTCCCAGCCAAAAGCCTCGTAGAGCCTGTTATATTTGGGAGAAGACGAAAGATATTCGTTTCCTCTTACAACATGAGTTATACCCATAAGATGATCATCTACTACATTCGCAAAATTATATGTAGGAAATCCGTCTGACTTTATAAGGATCATGTCATCCAGCTCATCATTATTTACAGTGATATCGCCATAGATCTCATCATGAAAAGTAGTCGTGCCCTCTGTAGGATTGTTCTGCCTTATTACAAAAGGCTTTCCTGCTGCAAGATTGGCCTCGACCTCTTCCTTTGAAAGGTGAAGGCAGTGTTTGTCATATACAGATATGGTTTTTTCTTCACCATCTACAACAATAGTCTTTTTAAGGCTGTCAAGTCTCTCCTGGTCACAGAAGCAATAATATGCCTCGCCCTTATCAATGAGCTCTTTGGCATATTTCATATAAATGCCGGCTTTTTGGCGCTCAGATTGAACATAAGGTCCTACGCCTCCATCCTTATCCGGCCCTTCATCGTGGACAAGACCGGTCTCCTTCATTGTACGGTAGATAATGTCTACTGCTCCTTCAACATATCTCTCCTGATCGGTATCCTCTATCCTTAAAATAAAGTCACCACCAGCATGCTTTGCTATAAGATATGCATAAAGTGCTGTCCTTAAGTTTCCGACATGCATCCTTCCGGTAGGGCTGGGTGCAAATCTTGTTCTGACCTTTGCCATTTTTCTACTCCTTTAATTTTATTACAGCTTTTTAGCGGTTCTCTTATATTGATTAAGACCGCAAAGTCTGTCAACTGAATTTATAATCTCAAGGATCTCTGGAACATAGAAATTGTGCTCCTGCATGATCCGGTCGATCTCGTCCCTTTCAAGCTTTACCGATTCTGTATTGGCTCTGATCTGATCACGGATAAGCGCCTTTCTTGACGAAAGGCGGTTCTTTACCTCGATCATTTCATCTTCATTAATAAGAGCCTTTGCCTGGTTCTCCCATATTGAAGAATCGAAGAGGCTTAGCTTGTGAAGCTCTTTCATAAATAATTGAAGAGTATCTTCCATTTCAGCATTTGTCTGCCTGTAGTTATCACGAGCTTTCTTCTCATCTTGATAATTATTAAAAAGATATTCAAGCTCCCTGGCTGACTTTACTCCAAATTTATTATAAGTAAAATTGACAGCGTTAGTTATATTAGCATATTTCATACGCCTTGAGTTTAATATCGGTATGATTTTATTAAGATAAGTGATACATGAGCGCTTTCTTCTTTTTATGGATGATGTCCACATAACAAAAGCGGCAAGCGAAAAAGCCAGTGCCAGAAGCACCAGAAGCAAAGCCCAGCTTATATCATGATCAGTAAAAATTCTCATCATAAAGATAAGAATAAGAGCCGATCCGAAAATAATAAAAAGTAATGCTGCTATGATTCCTGCATTCTTCTCGGCATGCTTAAGATTATCCCGATCGATCTCAATGGCATTTTTCTCAGCTTCAAGCTTCTGCATATCTTTTTCTATACGATTTTGATAAGCTTCATTCTCCTTCAGCCGCTTGACGGATCTTATTACATCGTCCTCATTTTCTTCAATTAAATTATAATCTTTCTCAGCGATTCGAACCTGACGATTTCCTATCTTTATCCTGTCTCTGTCAAGCTCGGAAACTCTCCTTGCAAGATTCTTTACATTTCTTGAAGACTCCTCATCGAGATTTTCGAGTTTCTCTGCATCTTTAAGATATTTGTCTACAACATTGTACTCTTTCCTCTCGTTCTGGATCTCCTTCGTGTTAGAAACTATCTCTTCACAGGAATCAAGTATGTACTTTTCGAGTTTCTTGGGATCCTCCCAATCATCAAGGGACTGAAGCTCGCTTATAGTGTTCTTGAAAGCAGTCTCAAGATCAACATTTTTCTTTTTTTTGAAATGAAACATTTTCTAATTCCCGTTTTTCTTTATATAATCATCTTTCCAGATCTCTATAAGCCTTGAGACAGACGAAGGATCGTCAGTTTTGCTTATATTTTCTGAAAATTCAACCGCCTTTCTGCCTGACTTCACTATGCCAAAGTACTGTTCGACAGCTTCTATTATATCAGGCGGCACAAGATATTTATCCCTGATCTTGTTGAAATCCAAAGTGTCTCCGGCACAAAGATCTGCATAAAGAGCCTTCTCTAAAGCATCATTCTGTCTCGTTTTCTCGTATGCCCTTAAAAAGCACTCCCGTCCTTCTTTGAAATAAAAAAGTCTGGAATATGATGATCCGAGACAGATAAGAATATCAGCTTCAAGAGAAGTTGTAAGTTTAAGATCCTTTTTTGCAGAAAGCATGGACGAATATTCTAATATGGCATCGGAATATTTACCCATGGCAAAAAACCGGTCGGCTTTGAGCTTCCTGATCTCAGTCAAAGACTTGTTCTCCATCTCTGATATATTATTTATGGCCTGCTCCATCTCCTTGTCATTCAAATAACCGGAACCTGAGAGAAGCCTTCCCATAAATACGTGAAGGGTTGTCCCTTCGGCTATAAGATCATTGAGTTCCCTCTCAAGGTCTTTCAAGCCAAGCTCAGAACCCACCCAGGAAGTCAGTTCAGAAGACATCAAAGATGTGGTTATCATATCGGAGTGCCTAAGGGAAAGATAAGAAATTTCTTCAAGCGAATAGACATTAAGTCCGAAGGATTCTATGAAATATGGCGTTCCCGCCATCCTTGTTTTACATAAAATAAGATCTCCCATTTATTCCTCCGGAAGTTCAAACTCATGCTCCCAGGTCTTGCCGCTTCCGGGAGAGATCTCCCCGAAACCCAGGTCCTTTATTTTTATCTTTACCTTTCTGTCTGAAAGAGCATCACAGCTTATCCTTAATCTTATGTCACCATTATTCTGGTCAGGAAGCCCGTCAAGTGTAAGCTTTTCTATCACAGCCTTTCTGCTGTCAGGCCTCTGTATCCAGATCTCAACCTCATTGCTGCCAAGAAGAATAACTTCACAGGAGCCATGACACTGAAACCAGCTCTCACCTGCATTATTAAGAGTATAAAAACTCATTTTATTCTTATAGGAAACTTTGAGAGAAACATTCATCTTAAGTTCATTGCTTCCAATATAGACATAATTCCATTCCTTAATTCCATCTTTAACAATTCCGGCATAACAGGAACCCTTGGAATAAAGATTTTTTCCTATAAAGACTCTCCTGCCTGAAAGGAGATATTCAAGCGAAGAGGAAAGCCATGAACCATCAAAACCGTCTCCAACAAGATAAACGGATGTCACCTTCCCATGTTCAGAAAGAATATTTTTAAGGAAAGCCAAGAAGGCCTCATCCTTCTGGCCATTATCAAGTTTTCCCCGTCCGCTTTCTATATTTACTGTGATAGGTGTGGTTGACCTGTCTAAGCTCAGGAATACATATATTATCTCCTGTTTCCTTATATCTATAAGCAGCACATCGTGAAGGAAAGTAAGAGAATCCTGGGAAAGTGCGTAATAATAAAAGGCTTCTATATGGTCCAGACAGACTAGCCTGTCTTCAGGAATAGAAAGCTTAGAGCAGAGGATAGCGGCCATTTCAGTTGAATCAATATTTAATTCCGGAAGTGCGACCACAAATTTTCTAACCGAAGGTCCCTGGAAAGTCCTTCCGGACATTTCCAGAAGATGACGGACATACATATATAAAAGATCTCTGGCCTGATAGAGCTTTCCATCAATGGCAATCTCTTTTGACAAAACAGCATTATTAAAAAGGTCATAAGCTTCACTTGCAATACCTGATTTAACGGCACTTAAAGCCTCTTTGCCATAAAACCACTGGTCGAGCCCATTTCTCTTAGCCAGTCTTGTCGGTATCTCGAATTCACTCGATCCAAGCACAGTACTCACACTGTCCGGCTCCTTCATTGAGGGATCAAAGAAACTTATTATTGTACTGTCCGGTCCAAGGTCTAGTCCGAAATAATTATCGAATGTTCTATCATTAATTGAGTCATTCATATTTTAGCTTATCTTAAAAAGCTCCTTAGTAATTATATCCAATTCTCCATATTTCTTAACTGTATCTTTAACATCTTTAAAATCATTAAGAATCATCGAGTATTCTATATGATTTATTCTGTCAAATCTACCCTCTTCAGTCTTCTCAAAATAATCAGGTCCCGAAACAGATCCATTTTTTATTTCGATTTTGTCTCTCTTTCCCGCCTGTATCTTGTATTCAATCACATCACCGGTAAAAAGTGTAAATGATCTTAAATATAATCCTGAATAAACTTCCTGAAGAGGAAGCGTTACTTCAGAGCCTCCGTTCTTTCTTACAGTAACATATAAGGATTTAGATCCTTCGTACTTTACCGAGATAAAGGACTTATCATATAGACCATATCTTATTTTAAGATTCTCATCAGCATCTTTAAAAAAAGGAAGATAAATATTTCTCGAAGTATAATATCTGAAAAGAGAATCGAGAAGAGACAATTCTTCCTCAGATTTTTCGTTGTCTTTTATCATAAATTTCATTATGGCAAGTCTCATGGAATCATTTATATCATCATCCAGAAGAACTGCACTATATAATTCAGAAAAGAAACTTAATTTTATCTTTGACTCAGCAAGTATGTAAAGCCTTGACCAATAGGTAAGAAAAGCTGTATTAAGCATCTTGTCAGGGCCTTCTTCAAGAAATGTACGATAAATATCCTCAGGATATTCTTCATGATAATCGGTATAAATCATCTGGAAAATAATCCTTGAGGCGAAGCCTCTTTCTGTAATTCCTATCTTCTTTCCTTCTTCAAAGATATGTATCATATCTTTAACGCTTCCTGTAAAAAAGCGTTCTAGATAAGTGATCATAGAAACCGTATAGATATTTGAAGAAAGAAGTTTCATGGCCGAAATGATAAGTCTGTCATTCGGATCAAATCCACATTTAATTATTTTATTATCAACGAGCTTTGCTAGTATTTTCCCATCAGTCTTAGAGGCATTGCATCTCATTGCATAAGTATATGCCTCGTCATCCTTATCATGCCGTACAGCATATCCTATAAGAAGAGCAGAAATTTTTTCAGAACTAATCTCATTCCTTCTCTCCCATAAATAAGAAAGAAGTATATCCTCTTCCCCTTGCTTTGACAAAGCCCTGTAAAGATCATCAAAGATTCTAACCAGAAAATCCAGATTAAAATCATTATTGTTAAATATAGACTTAATATATTGTATGTCATTCTTGCTAAAAGAAAAGCCATTTTCTTCTCTTGTAAGATTATAGATCATGGCCGGAACAGAGAAGCTGGAAGCTTCGGGCAAACGTCCTGCAGTATCAGGGCTAAGTACCGCTTCTTCCAAATAAAGATTTTTATCTGCAAATATGGTTCCATCAGCATCCGATAAAAATATTCTATAATTTCTGTCAGCTACAGGAACGTATGCTACATGATCCTTAACAGAACATACCACAGGTCTTTGACTAAGATCTGATTCCAATATGATCTGCCTTGTTTCATTTCTAAGTACGCTTATTCTTTTTATGAAGAAAAAAGGAACTACCATTTCTGAAAAGGCCGAGAATTCACGATTTGAATTCATCATTTCCTGATAAATTACCGTCAGGTTGTCATCCAAAGCCTCTTCATGCATTTTATTAAGGGCAAACTCTTCCATATCAGGAAGATAATCTTTATAAATATTTGGATAATCCTTCTTTTGCTGTATAAGATTCACATATAGAAAGGCTTTTCTCTCATCTCCTATATTGCTTGGAAATCTGAAATAAAGAAAGACAGATTCCGGCAGATCTTCGGTTGAATCCAGAGGAAGCGAATTAAGATAGGCCTCATAAAGACCTCCAATATTCATCCCTCTCTCTATTCCGTCACGTAAAATACCACTATATACGCTTTCATTTACTCCAAGCCTTATAAGACATTTTATCATTTCTTCAAGAAGAGATAGATTTCTTTCCTTCTCATAGAAATAGATCAAAGTATCAAAAAGAACATGGTCAAATTCCTTAAGTGTATGAAGTGAATCCGCAAGTGAAGATACCAGTTCATCGTTATAAAGACCGTATTTCCTTGCAAAGATTAATACAGATTTAACAAATTGATCTATCTCATTGAGCAAAAACGGGTTCTCGCAATAGATCTTCCAGGCTGTGATATAAAAAAAAGGCGGATTATATCCCGAATTATACCATTGTCTTATATCCTTAAGCTTTCTGGATGGATCTTCTAAATATTCTTTTCTTATAGAAAGGATCAGGAAAAATATTCTCTCATCATCATCATTCTGCCTGAAAATATTCTCGATCTCGTCTATCAATTCTTTATCATAGGACTCATCGTCATTAAGAAGTATGCATAAATAAAGAAGATAAGCCCATTCAAAACTCTTTTGATCTCTTATATCATTCTTGAGATCCCTGATCAGATTGAGAGCTTTTAATGCTTCATTGTTAATTATCAAAGCATGTGAAATAATAAGACGTGACATAACAGGAAGCCTGTATGTTATAAGTGAATCCAAGGCAAGAGATAATTTACCGGAGAGATTTATATCATCCTTTCTGTCATGGAAGATCCCATATTCATCATAATAAAGGGACTTTTTGCCCGACATATCTATTTTGTAAAGAGATACCAGTCCACGGAAAAGCTCATTAATAAGGTCTTTTGAATCAAGAGTATCTCCCATCCATGAAAGCGCATATTTCATAAGTCGTATGACTATCTTTTGTCTTTCTATGTAAAGCCTCTTTACAGGAAGATCCTCGTCAAATTTTATAGCTGTTATTTCAAATAATTCTACACTTTGACCATCTGATACTGTAATTATTGCATAATTTTTCCCGGCATGCATTTTCTCATGACGAATGAAAAACTGGTAATCGTATTCCCTGCCCAGAAAGTCCTCATCATTTATTTTGGGCAGAGAAAGATCTATAAAATCTGAGTTAACAGATATATTGATAATTATTTTGCCCCAGGTATTTCTCCTTATCTTGAAGCTTCCTTTTTCATCTCCGGCTATATCATGAAATTCAGCACTATTACAATCAAGTTTAAAAGTAAGTTTTTCATTAAGACCGCAGTCCTCAAGATAATGCTCAAGATTTATTCCTGAAGGAACCGCGCTTCTATATCCACGAAGAAGTAGCCTCTTGTCAATATTTAATTTGCTTTTAATGGCATCGAAATTCTTTGAGTGAAAAAGAGAAAGGGCCTCATTGAAGTTTACTTCGCAGAGCTTTCCGAATTTTTCCAGAGAGTCAATTTCTCCTATTGAAGAATCTAGTACAGGTTTTGTAAAGGTAAACTTAAAAGGAACCTTTATTTCGGTCATATTTAATATCAGGTTAAAGGATCCTTCAAGAGTATTCTCTGATCTGAAATCTATGTCGGTCTTGTATTTTATCTCAATTGAAGTGCCTGAGACAGAAGGATTAATTACAGTGACATATGGACTGTCAGAATAAGCAAATCCCTTAAGTTCAACATGATTAAGAGCTGAAACAGTGAAAGAGCCGGTGATATTCCGACCCTCGCTGCCACAAGACTCCACTTTCTCCGGAAGCACAGCTATGTCAGGTTTCTTATCATCAAACCTGTCTTCTGAAATTTTCCAGATCCTTCTTTTCAATGTTTCCCGCCTTATTTATTGAAATAATCTATGATTCCTTTGGCCGCCTTCTTGCCGGCCCCCATTGCAAGTATTACTGTTGCCGCACCAGTAACAGCATCTCCTCCGGCATAAACGCCTTCTCTACTGGTCTTTCCATTTTCCTCGTCTGCAATAATACATCCCTTCTTATTGACAGAGAGTTCTTTTGTCTGAGATGATATCAGAGGATTAGGAGATGTTCCGAGCGCCATAATCACTGTATCGCATTCAAGTTCGTGCTCGCTTCCCTTGATCTCTACAGGTCTTCTTCTACCTGACTCATCAGGTTCACCAAGTTCCATCTTGATAAGCCTTACTCCTCTTACGTTTCCATTCTCATCTCCAAGGATCTCAATGGGATTTTGAAGAAGATCAAATATGATCCCTTCTTCTTCTGCATGATGAACTTCCTCACGTCTTGCAGGCAGCTCTTCCATGCTTCTCCTGTAAACTATATGAACATTTCCGCCGAGTCTCAATGCTGTTCTCGCAGCATCCATAGCAACATTTCCGCCGCCGACTACTACAACATTTTTCCCATGCCATATAGGAGTGTCTTCATCTTTGAAAGCCTTCATGAGATTATTTCTTGTAAGGAATTCGTTTGCGGAAAAAACTCCATTAAGCTGTTCACCAGGTATGTTCATGAATCTTGGAAGTCCAGCGCCACTTCCTATAAAGACTGCATCGAAACCTTTTTCAAACATGTCATCAATAATAAGAGTGCGTCCTACTATAACATCGGTGACAATTTTTACTCCGAGAGCCTCTACCTCTTCTATCTCGTGCTTAACTACAGTATCCTTTGGAAGCCTGAATTCAGGAATCCCATATACAAGAACTCCACCGGCTTGATGAAGGGCCTCAAATATAGTTACATCAAATCCTGCCAGCGCAAGATCCTGAGCACATGTAAGACCCGAAGGACCTGCTCCTATAATAGCGACTTTTTTACCATTAAGACTTTCGGGCTTATTCTTATGGATTCCATGCTCTCTTGCCCAGTCAGCTGCAAATCTTTCGAGCTTGCCTATCGCAATAGCTTCACCCTTGATGCCTCTTATGCACTTTCCTTCACATTGGGTCTCCTGTGGGCAGACTCTTCCGCAAACTGCAGGAAGGGCTGATGACTTAGAAAGAATGCGATATGCTTCTTCGAAATTTCTGTTTTTTATCTCCCGGATAAAGGCCGGTATATCTATTGAAACAGGACATCCGCCTACACAAAGAGGCTTCTTGCAATTCAGGCATCGGCCGGCTTCTTCCACAGCCTCTTCTTCTGTATATCCAAGACATACTTCGCCAAAGTTATGGACTCTGTCACAAGGATTCTGCTCTCTTATTGCAACTCTCTTAAGTACGTCCATCACTCTTCACCTCCGCACATTCCACAGCCGCCGTGAAAAGTTTCTCCTTCCTGAAAAGCAAGAAGGCGTCTTCCTTCCTCGGTCTTATATTGATTCAATCTTTTCATGGCAAGATCAAAGTCAACAAGATGTCCGTCAAATTCAGGGCCGTCAACACAGGCGAATTTTACTTCTCCTCCGACAATCAGTCTGCACGCTCCGCACATTCCAGTTCCGTCGACCATTATAGGATTCATTGAGACTTCTGTATGAATTCCCAATTTCTTGGTGAGAATGCAAACAAATTTCATCATTATCATGGGGCCTATGGCTACACAGTGGTCATAGCGTACTCCTTCATCATAAAGCTCCTGAAGCTTGTCTGTTCCCATGCCATGGAAGCCATATGACCCGTCATCCGTTGCGACATAAAGATTTTCTGCAGCTTCTCGCATTTCGTCAACATAGAAAAGAAGTTCCTTATTTCTTGCTCCCATTATGACATCACACTTTATTCCATGTTCTTTAAGCCACTTGACTTGAGGATAAACCGGTGCAGTGCCTACGCCGCCTGCAATAAAAACAATTTTTTTATTACGAGTTAAAGAAAGATTTTCTTCCCGGCAGAGAACAGAAGGATTACCGAGAGGTCCGGCAACATCCTGAAAAGAATCTCCTTCATTAAGAAGTGCCATCTTGAAAGTGGACTGACCAACAGTTTGAAAAACTATTGTTACAAATCCTTTCTCCCTGTCATAATCACAGATAGTAAGCGGTATTCTCTCGCTCACTTCATCTGTCCTTACTATAAGAAACTGTCCAGGCAGGCACGATGCTGCAACAAGAGGTGCATAAACGTCCATAAGAATTATCCTGTCGGAAAGAACAGCTTTTCTTAAAACCTCGAACATATTTTTCTCCATTTAATTAAAATAAACAAGTTCATCCTCGGGTTTTTCGGTCTCCTGAATGGAAACCGGGTAGAGAACCGGTCCTCTGCCCTTGTATTCTTTGGCAAATTCTACTTTTATTTTAGCCTTAATATCAATCCATGACTTATGTTTTATGGATTTTGAATCAGCTACCTTACATTTCATTCCAAGAAATTGGATATCCTGGACGCAGCATGTCATTGCAAATCTCCCCGGAACTATAACTCCGTCCCGGAGTTTTCCTTTTTTGTCTGTCGGATTATAGACCAATGCCTTGAAGCTAACTGTCTTTCCATCGTATTTGGAAGGATTATCCATGCAGTCCATAAAGAAAAGGGCATAATCTGCATCCGTGATCTCTATCTCGTCCTTCGAAATATCGTATGGAAGCTCCTCCTCACTCTCGTCAACCTCACCATTCTCCTTGACATAGACAAGCTGAGCGGGTCTGTTGAAAGCCTTAACTGCGGCACGGAACTTAGCCTTATTTGTATCTTTAGTGCATCTGTTAAAAAAGATAACTTCGGCATGTTTAAGCTGATCAGTCATCATCTGTCTCATATTGAGAAGATACATCTCGAAAGTAGTTGCATCTACCGCTGCAAGGGACTGGACCAAAGTCCAGTTATCAGGAAGCTCGCTTCCGTCATAGAGCCTGTCTGTATTCCAGGTTCCGTTATATTCAATAAAGATTGAGTCGGGAAGATTTTCTCTGTCTAATTTTTCCAGTGCTTTTTTATTAAAAAAATCATCCTCATTCTCAAAATATACGACTTTAGCATGAATCTTCTTCATTTCTTCGGGATCATATTCCTGATCGCCATCTTCTAAAACAAGAATCAATATATTGTCAAGATCTTCTGCAAAGCCGTTATCTATAAGTGTCTGATTGATGAGGCTTGTCTTTCCTCCATCCATGAATCCTGTGAAAATATATACGGGTACTTCTGCCATTATATTTCTCCTAGCAATCAAAGTCCGAAAAGTTCACTAAGTTTCTTGTCATCAAGCTTTGAACCTATAACAACGATACGTCCTGTGACATCAGGCTCGCCTGAACGAAGTTCATAATCTCCGTCAACATAATCAAAATAGATCCATGAATTGTCGTCCTTTGAAGGAACCATTCCCTTGGAACGAAGTATTATTCCATAATCATTGCTTGTTGAAAGAGTCTTAAGTGCCTTCTCTATCTCATCCCTTGAGAACTTCCTGGGAGTCTCTTTCCCGAAAGAATCAAAGACATCGTCTGCATGATGGTGATGATGATGCTCATGTTCTTCCTCTTCATGGTCATGATGATGGTGCTCATGCTCTTCTTCATGGTCATGATGATGCTCATGTTCCCCGTCATGGTCATGATGATGATGCTCATGTTCATGCTCTTTTGCTTCAGCCTTATGATTCTTTAAAGCCTCGGTAACAACTTCGAGATTGTCCTTGCCTTCAATGGCTGAGAGAATCTTCTCACCTGAAAGCTTAGTAAGGCTTGTTGTAACTATAAGAGCTTTCGGATTCTTTTCAGAGATAAGCTTAACTACATCACTTAATTCTTCATCTTTGATCTCTTCTGAACGGCTTAATATAATAGTCGTTGCATATTCGATCTGGTTATTGAAAAATTCGCCGAAGGCCTTTACCTGTTTCTTTGCCTTCTTTGCGTTTACAACTGTTACAAGTGCATTCAGCATCAGATTTTCTGTCTTTTCAAGATCAACAACTGATGCCATAACATCTGAGAGTTTGCCAACTCCGGAAGGTTCAATGAGAATCCTGTCAGGGGTGAATCTCTCCATTACCTCTTTTAGATTCTTCGCAAAATCGCCTACCAGTGTACAGCAGATGCAGCCTGAATTCATTTCGGTGATCTGAATTCCTGAATCTTTAAGGAATCCTCCGTCTATACCAACTTCACCAAACTCATTCTCAATAAGGACTACTTTCTCCCCTTTTAATGCTTCCCCTACAAGTTTTTTAATAAGAGTTGTCTTTCCGGCGCCTAAGAATCCGGAAATAATATCTACTTTTGTCAATTTCTTACCTTCCTAGAAAATACAATAAAGCAAACCAGTCCCGCAATAAAGATTGCGGGACTAATCAATAAATATCACATTCTTTCAGGTGCTTCGAATCCAAGAAGATCTATGCACTTAAGAAGAACTCTTTCTGTGACATGAAGAAGACTGATATATTGTCTTTCAAGATCCTTATCACTTTCGCTTAGAATGCTTGTTGTATGATAAAAATGATTAAAAGCATCACATACATCATATACAAAAGCACAGATCTTATGAGGTGCTTTTTCATCATAAGCTGTCTTCATAACTTCCGAGAACCTGGAAAGCGTAAGCATAAGATTCTTATCGCTCTCTCCAATCGGATCGTGAAGCTTTACTTCAGATGTATCAGTTTCTTCCTCTGCATACTTTCTTAAAATAGATTTAATACGAACTATAGTATAAAGAATGTAAGGACCGGTATTTCCTTCAAATGCAGTGAATCTGTCCGGATCGAAGATATAATCCTTAGAAGCCTGGTTTGAAAGATCTCCATACTTGATAGCAGCTACGCAAACCTTGTGAGCCGTATCATGAGCCTCTTCATCAGGTATATCATGATTTGTCTTGATCTTCTCATACATCTTTTCATCTATCTCATCAAGAAGGCTTGAAAGGCGCATTACACCGCCGCTTCTTGTCTTGAAGGGCTTGCCATCCTTACCATTCATTGTACCGAAACCGATGAATTGAAGCTTTACATCAGGTCCGCAAATACCAGCCTTCTTTGCTGCTCTGAAGAGCTGGAGGAAATGAAGATCCTGACGTTTATCGACTACGTAATAAACTTCATCAGCATGGTAGTCATTCATTCTCCATACGAGTGTTGCAAGATCTGTCGTATTATAATTGGATGCTCCGTCTGATTTAAGGATCATAAGAGGAGGCATCTCGGTCTTGTCTTCCGGTTCATTGACATCCATAACAAGAGCACCATTGCTCTCGTATACAAGACCTTTTTTCTTCATATCATCGATCATGGCAGGAATAAGAGGAGCTGCATCGCTCTCACCCTTCCATAGTTCAAAGTGAACATTTAATCTGTTATAGTTCTTCTTCATATCAGAAACACTGACATCGATGATATGCTTGAATATCTCTCTATAACCCCTGTTTCCTTTCTGGAGTTCTGCTGTAGCCTCCATGGCTCTCTTATGGAAGGTCTCATCTTCCTTGGACTTCTTTGAACCTGCAGGATAGATGTCTTCAAGCTCTGATATAGTAAAAGGTGACTCTTTAGGGTATTCTCCCCTGAAATCCGGGTCAAAATAAGGAAGTTCAGGTTTTCTGTCCTGAAGTTCACAGATAATCTGTCCAAGCTGGGTTCCCCAGTCTCCGAGATGAATATCACCAATACCATTATTTCCGGCGAACTGTATGATACGCTTTACGCTCTCGCCTATTACAGCAGCTCTCAAATGGCCTACATGAAGAGGCTTAGCTACATTAGGTCCGCCATAATCAACGAAAACAGTCTTAGGATTTGGATCTTTATCATATCCCATTCTCTCGTGATCACGTCTCATCGCATCAACAAAATCGCTTAAGAATGCGTCCCTAAGCTTAAGATTAATAAATCCGGGGCGGACTGCCAAAGCAGAAGCAAAAACATTACTTCCTGCAAGCTTTTCTGTTACGGCTTCAGCAATATCCATAGGGTTCTTGTGATATTGCTTTGCAGCGGAAAGAGCACCATTGCACTGGTACTCACAGAGATCAGGGCGGTTAGAAAGTGAGCATACGGCGTATTTTTCGTCATATCCTGCTTCCTGAAAGCCCCTTCTCATTTCCTCTGTGATGAGTTCGAGAATTGTTTTCATATTTTCCTTCCTTTTCTACTCAGACTACTTACTAAAAAAGTACTTAGTTAACAAATCCGATTTTGTTTTTGATCGGAGTCAGAGCCTTTTCAAGAATAAATCCAAAAACGATCACTGAAATCGCTTCTCCGGCACCGACTGTAATTATTGAAAAAAGATAAGCTGAACCCGGGATCACTTTCTCGATAAGAAGAATGATCGGAACTATGACTGCATTAAGAATAACCGGCGGAAGCATATGCAAAAACTTTGTATTCCTCAGCCTATATGTAAGATAAGCTGCGAGAAGAGTTGTCAAGCTTCCAAAGATTATATCCCAGATTGCCGATCCTGTAACGAGATTTGCGATAAGGCATCCGACAAAGAGCCCCGGTATGGCAGCCGGTGTAAATATAGGAAGAATTGTAAGCGCTTCCGATATCCTTACCTGCACTGCTCCACTTGCCAGATTGAATGCCCCGGCAAAAACAGTAAGCACAACATAAATGGCAGCTATCATAGCTCCTTGTGTCAGATAAACAGTTCTTTTTTTCATTGTTCATTTCTCCTTAGTTTTATTTTACATGTGGATGGTTACGAACACATGTCCTATTTATTAAAAAGAGGGATTATTTCCCGCTCTTTTCCTCTTTTTTCAGGAAATCTAAGATCTCCTGCTTTAGATCTACGGCCTTGTCCTTGATCCTTGATGGAGTGGCTGTTCCCTGTATAAGATTTGAAACAAGCTTTGATGCCGTAGAGAAGTCTTTAAAATATATAGCCATATTAGCAAGCATGAATTCAAGTGTAGATGTCTGAAGACCATAGTAGGGAGGCATCTCAGATGAAAGGGCTTTGGAGAAGCCATCATATGCCTGCTTATAGAATTCGTTATATTCACTTTCCTTCTTTTTCTTTAAGGCCTTTTCTTCATCAGTATTTTCCGGCATATCCTTAAGTTCTGCCCTCAAAAGCCATGCTGCCCTAAGGCAAATATATGACTTTTCTGAAAGCTTGGCATGTTTTGCTATAGATGATATAAGGGCAAGCTGAAAACGCTTCATTGCCTGGTCATAGGAATATGTTTCTGTTTTTTCTTCTTTTCCAGGCTTGTATTTGCTGCAGACCTGATCTCTCACGCTCCTCATCTGACTTACTGAAAGATGCTCGAAAGACCTGTTTAAAGCAGCATAACCGCAATAAGGGCATAAAGTAACATCGTACTTTACGCTTTCAATGCCATCATAATTTGGCTTAAGATCAAAATCCGGAGTTCCTCTCTTAAGCTTTCCTGTCTTTATGACCTTGCTGGTAAATTCCTTGTCGCAGACAGGACATTTAACCTTCTTGTCAAGAAGAAAATCCTTCTCTTCCAGTGGCTTCTTCGCCGCTTGGACCGTAGTCTTATTGGCGGCACGTCTCTCCTCTTTTGTGATATCAAGTTCCTGATCACCGGTAAAACCGAATTTTTCGAGACCATCAAATAGATTCATTTATATTCACCTCTGTAAAGTTCGGAAACTATTTGTTATCTTTGGGATTATAACTGCTCTTAAGAGATACAACCCTGTTAAATACAAGATGGTCGTCTCTCGTATCTTTTGAATCAACGCAGTAGAAACCATCTCTAACAAACTGAAAACCATCATAGGCTTTGGAGCCCTTTACTTCCGGCTCTATCAAGCAATTTGTAAGTATGATTCTGGAATTAGGATTCACATTTACAGATCCGTCTTCGTTATAAACGCCTTTTTCCTCATCCACAAGATTCTCATAAAGTCTTACTTCAGCCTTAACGGCTGTCTCAGCGGATACCCACTGTATGGTTCCTCTTACCTTCCTTCCGTCAGGGCTTTCGCCTCCGCAGCTATCCGGATCATATGTGCAATGAACGCAAATAACATTTCCTTCATCATCCGTATCATAACCTGTGCAAGTCACAAAATATGCATTCATAAGCCTTACTTCATTACCCGGATAAAGTCTCCTGTATTTCTTCGGCGGCTCAACCATGAAGTCATCCTGCTCTATGTAAAGCTCTTTGGAAAAAGGAACCTCTCTAGTTCCAAGAGCCGGATTCTCTACATTATTAGGAACCGTTAAAAGTTCACCTGTATCAGGATAATTATCTATTACAAGCTTAAGAGGATGAAGAACAGCCATTACTCTCTTGTCCTTTAGCTTTAAGTCTTCTCTCGCGCAATATTCCAGCATTGCATAATCAGCTGATGCATTACTTTTTGTGATTCCAAGAAGAGTTACGAAATTTCTTATGGATTCCGGCGTAAATCCTCTTCTTCTTAAGCCTGCTATTGATACAAGTCTCGGATCATCCCAGCCATCAACTGTTCCATTCTCAACCAGTCTCTTTATATAGCGTTTCCCGGTTACAACATTTGTCAGATAAAGCTTTGCAAACTCGATCTGTCTGGGAGGATTTTCCCAGTCTGTATTCTCCACAACCCAATTATACAGGGGTCTGTGATCCTCGAATTCAAGTGTACAAAGAGAATGTGTGATTCCCTCTATGGCATCCTCAATGGGATGGGCAAAATCATACATGGGATATATGCACCACTTGTCTCCAGTTCTCTGATGGCTCTTATGTGCGACCCTGTATATGACCGGATCTCTCATGTTAATATTCGGGCTTGCCATATCGATCTTAGCGCGAATAACCATTTCCCCGTCTTTATAATGGCCTGCTTTCATTTCGCTGAATATCTTAAGACTTTCCTCAACCGGTCTGTCACGATTGGGATCATTCTTTCCGGCTTCAGTAAGTGTCCCTCTGTATTCCCTGATCTCATCCGCCGAAAGATCTGATGCATATGCAAGTCCCTTCTTGATCAGGAGGACTGCTTTTTCATACATGGTATCGAAGTAGTCTGAAGCATAATAGATCTTGTCTCCGAAATCCGCTCCAAGCCACTTTATATCCTCGATTATGGAGTCAACATATTCTGTCTTCTCCTTGGTAGGATTTGTATCATCAAATCTTAGATGAAAAATTCCCTTATATTCCTTTGCAATACCAGAATTCAATATTATAGATTTGGCATGACCTATATGAAGATAGCCGTTAGGTTCCGGCGGGAATCTTGTTACGACATGATCATAGACTCCCCTTTCAAGATCATCATCTATCTCCTGCTCGATAAAATTCCTGGTTTTATTTTCTTCCATTTTTCTAAACGCCCTTCCGGTAAAAAATTATGTAATGGTTTTATTTCTTATGAACATGTGTAAAAAGATGATCCTGACAATATTCGTAATTTCCATTGCATTTTGAGCAGAATCTGAATTCAAGCTCAGGGTTCGAAATGTCAGTTCTTCCGCATATACAGCACCTGTGCTTTGGAACAGGTCCTTTATCATCTCTTTTCTGACCGAAGTTTATCTTCCGTTTTCTCTTATCGCGTGATGCGACGCGGTAATAATCTCTTGTAGTAAGATAAAATATAATGAAGTTAAGAAGTGAAGCAATTATAACTATCTTAAAAGCAATTCCGCTTCTTACGAAATCAAAGATTATAAGGACCGCATATACAAAAGCCATCCATTTCATCTTTATAGGTATGAAGAAATAAAGAAGTATCTTCATATCCGGATAGCAAAGAGCAAAAGCCAGGAATATTGAAAGATTAATATAATTTGTACTGAAAGCCTGACTCATAAGATATGAAGCCTGGGGATTGCCTCCAGTGATGGCATAGAGAAACAAAGCACCAAGTACTGTAAATATCATGCCTCCAAAAATATAACAATTAAACCTGAATACGCCCCATGTATTTTCCAGTACAGTTCCAAGCTGCCAGTAGAAGATCATCATTATGATACCGAAAAAAAGATTCGGTTCAGGCGGCATTATCACCCATGTGAAAAGTCTCCAGATCTGCGGTATTGGAAAACCATTTGTTATATGGAATATCTGATAGGGATCAAGACTCATATAAAAAAGGAAATCCACGCCGGTAACATATTGTCCGAGTTCGAACAAATAGCCAATTATATATCCGCCTATCAAATAGTTCATAAGATGCGGAATAGCATATTTACCGAACTTTCTCTCTAATTTGTCCCACATATAATACTCCTATGTTAAAAATCATTAAGTTATTATAACAAGGCATGATATAAAACACAAATCCCATTTCCTTGTAATCTTTACAAAAAATACCATCTGTATCTTTAATTTTTCCACATCTGATGGTGTAATATCATAAGTTGCGCCAGCAAAATTTTTTTAATTATTAAAAAAATAATAAACCATTTTTATAATAATTGCATTGAACTCAATTAAAATTTATAATCCCAGTTCGGAATATATAATAATATTTCCTATTAAAAAGGTTTTTTAATATAAATGAAAGGACAGTTTATGGCAGAAGAAAAGTTATACAAGATGGGTATTGATATAGGTTCAACCACCGTAAAAGTGGCTGTGCTCGACCCTCTTAACAACCTTATCTTCTCTGATTATGAAAGGCATTTTGCCAATATCAGGGAAACTCTTCACGGACTGATTGAAAAAGCTTACAAGATTACAGGCAATATTAAGGTCTGTCCAATGATCACAGGATCAGGCGGACTAACACTTGCCAAGCATCTCGGGATCTCTTTCGTTCAGGAAGTTATCGCTGTATCCACAGCACTCACCCACTATGCACCCAAGACCGACGTAGCAATAGAGCTCGGAGGTGAGGATGCAAAGATAATATATTTTGAGAATGGAAATGTCGAACAGAGAATGAATGGTATCTGTGCCGGAGGTACAGGTTCTTTTATTGACCAGATGGCATCTCTTCTTCAGACAGACGCTGCCGGCCTTAATGAATACGCAAAGGACTACAAGGAATTATATACCATAGCTTCACGCTGCGGCGTTTTCGCCAAAACAGATATCCAGCCTCTCATCAATGAAGGTGCTACAAAGCCGGATCTGGCAGCTTCTATTTTCCAGGCTGTATGCAATCAGACAATATCCGGTCTTGCCCAGGGAAAGCCAATAAAGGGACATGTAGCCTTTCTCGGCGGGCCCCTTCACTTTCTTGATCAGCTCCGCGCAGCATTCATAAGAACTCTTAAGCTGGATGATGAGCATACCATCATTCCCGAAAACTCACATCTTTTTGCAGCTATAGGATCAGCTCTTTCATACAAGGAAAATGAAGTAAAAAGCATGGACAGCCTTTTAGATGAGCTCTCTCATGACATCAAACTCGAATTCGAAGTTGCAAGACTTGATCCTCTCTTCAAAGATGAAAAAGAATATAATGACTTCAAAGAAAGGCATGCCAGGGCTCATGTTGAGACAGGAAAGCTCGAGGACTGCCATGGCAACCTCTATCTTGGAATTGACGCGGGCTCAACAACTACAAAGCTTGCTCTTATTAATGAAGATGGCAAACTTGTCTACTCTTTTTATTCAAGCAATAACGGAAGCCCTCTTATAACTGCTATCTCTTCAATAGAAGATATTTATAATAAGCTCCCGGCTGATGCTAAAATAGTCCATTCATGCTCCACCGGTTACGGCGAAGCTTTATTAAAGTCAGCCTTAAAGCTTGAGGAAGGCGAAGTCGAAACAGTATCTCACTATTATGCGGCTTCATTTTTCGATCCAGAAGTCGATACTATTCTCGATATCGGCGGACAGGATATGAAATTCATGAGAGTAAAGGATAAAACAATAGATTCCGTTACTCTTAATGAGTCATGTTCTTCAGGCTGCGGATCTTTCATTGAAACTTTCGCAAAGAGTCTCGATTATACTGTACAGGACTTTGCAAAAGAAGCTCTTTTTGCCAAATATCCCATTGACCTTGGAACCCGCTGCACGGTATTCATGAATTCCAAGGTTAAACAAGCTCAAAAGGAAGGAGCAAGCGTTGCGGATATCTCAGCCGGCCTTGCCTACTCTGTAATAAAGAATGCGCTTTTTAAGGTCATTAAGCTCGCCGATCCCAAAGAGCTCGGCGGAAATATTGTCGTTCAGGGCGGAACATTCTACAATGATGCTGTTCTTCGTGCTTTTGAAAAAATATCCGAACGCGAAGTCATTCGACCTGATATTGCCGGTCTCATGGGAGCTTTCGGAGCTGCTCTTATAGCAAAGGAAAGATATCATTTCAATCCTCATACAACTCTTCTTCCTATAGAGGAGATAAAGAAGCTCACTTTCTCGACTTCACTTGATCGCTGTCCTCACTGCAATAACCACTGCCTCCTTACTATTAATAAGTTCAATGACGGCAGACAGTTCATTACAGGAAACCGATGCGAAAGAGGTCTCGGACTCGAGAAAAACAAAGATCATATACCTAATCTTTATGAATATAAGCTTAAGAGAGTATTCCAATATCCTCCTTTAAAGAAGGAAGATGCTATCCGCGGTACAGTCGGAATCCCCAGAGTTCTCAATATGTACGAGAACTTCCCATTCTGGGCGGTTTTCTTCAAGGATCTTAAATTCCGCGTTCAACTCTCTCCTCTTTCAAACAGAAAGATATATGAGCTTGGAATAGAATCCATACCAAGTGAATCCGAGTGCTATCCGGCAAAGCTTACTCACGGACATGTACAGTGGCTCATAAATAAAAATGTAGATTTCATATTTTACCCTGCGATTCCTTATGAGAGAAATGAATTTCCCGACTCAAATAACCACTATAACTGTCCTATAGTTACAAGCTATTCCGAAAACATAAAGAATAACGTAGACGACATTTCAAGCGGAAAAGTACGTTTCCTTAATCCTTTCCTTGCTTTTTCTTCAGAAAAGATCCTCACTGACCAGCTTGTCAAGGTCTTTAAGGAGGAGTTCGATATTTCCGAGAAAGAAGTAAGACACGCTGCCGCTCTCGGCTGGAAAGAGCTTGAGAATACACGTAAAGATATTGAGAAAAAAGGTGAAGAAACCCTGGAGTATCTAAAAAAGACCGGCCGTCACGGAATAGTTCTCTGCGGAAGACCTTATCACATTGATCCGGAGATAAACCATGGCATTCCTGATGTAATTAACTCCTATGGTATGGCTGTTCTGACAGAAGACAGTATTTCTCATCTTGGAGAACTTGAGAGGCCACTCATAGTAATGGATCAGTGGATGTACCACACCAGGATGTATTCAGCAGCAAACTTCGTAAAGAAGACAGATAATCTCGACATTATTCAGCTAAACTCCTTCGGATGCGGACTTGATGCAGTCACCACTGATTGCGTAAAAGATATCTTAAATGACAGCGGAAAGATATATACATGTCTAAAGATTGATGAAGTAAATAACCTCGGAGCCGCAAGGATCCGTATAAGATCTCTGATAGCCGCCATTAAGGTCCGCGATCAGAAGCTTACTGAGGCTGAAAGAGAGAACAGGGTAATCCGTCCTTCTAAGTATGACAGGGTGGAATTTACAGAGGAAATGAGAAAGAATTATACTATCCTTGCTCCTCAAATGTCTCCCATTCATTTTGAGCTTCTGGCTCCTGCCTTCCGTGCCAGCGGCTATAACCTCGAGGTACCTTATATACCTGCCAGAGACGCCATAGATACAGGTCTTCGCTTCGTAAATAATGATGCCTGCTACCCCTCTACAATAGTTGTAGGGCAGCTGATGAGCGCCATTAAGAGCGGAAAATATGATATGTCACGCACTGCCCTATTAGTTACTCAGACAGGCGGCGGCTGCCGTGCATCAAATTATATCGGATTTATAAGACGTGCTCTGGAAAAAGCCGGCTATGCAAATGTTCCCGTGATCTCATTAAGTGCTCAGGGACTCGAAAAGAATTCAGGTTTTAAGATCACTCCTGCCCTTATTCAGCATGCACTTTATGCTCTTGTTTTCGGAGATATATTCTTAAGATGTACTTTAAGAATGAGGCCTTATGAGGCTGAAAAAGGAATGACAGACAAGATCCACGACAAGTGGAGAAAACGTGTCATAGACTTCGTTTCTTCTGACAAAATGCTGTCTCACAGAAAATATAAAAAGATGTGCAGGGAAATAATAAGGGATTTCGACAATATTCCTCTTGTTGAAGGTCTTAAGAAGCCAAGAGTCGGAATCGTAGGAGAGATCCTTGTAAAATTCCATCCTGTTGCCAATAACCACTTAGCAGCTCTTCTTGAAAGTGAGGGAGCAGAGGCTGTCGTACCTGACCTTACCGACTTCCTCCTCTATTGCTTCTACAATACCAATTTCAAAGCTGCTCATCTCGGGACTTCCAGGAAATCAAGGTTTGTTTCGAATCGTGTTATAGATTTCCTTGAATGGCTGAGAGCAGCTGCCCGCGACGAATTCAATAAGAGCAGGCATTTCGAAGCACCTGCTCATATAAATGAGCTCGCCGAATATGCCAAGCCTATAGTTTCCCTTGGAAACCAGACAGGTGAAGGATGGTTCCTTACAGGCGAAATGATGGAACTTATGAACAGTGACGCCAAAAACATAGTTTGCATCCAGCCTTTCGGCTGCCTGCCTAACCATATTGTTGGAAAAGGTGTTATTAAAAAGATCCGCAGCCTTCACCCCGATGCCAACATAGTTGCCATTGACTACGATCCGGGCGCATCTGAGGTCAACCAGATCAATCGTATCAAAATGATGCTCACAAATGCTGAAAGAAATCTGAAACGTGAATATCAATTGGAGAGCTAGATTCAGGTTTTTAATTGTAACTACTATTTTGTTTATATTTATTAGCACTCATTAAAAAAGAGTGCTAATTTTTTATTGACTTTTTCTATATTCAGCCTTAGAATTATTTCCGTAGTCAATTTATTGAAGACAATTTAAAGAAATATATAAAAGGAGTGATTTTATGCAGGAAAAACATGGTAGTCTTTCCATCACAAGTGAAAACATATTCCCTGTGATAAAGAAATGGCTCTATTCTGACCACGACATTTTTTTAAGAGAGCTTATATCGAATGGCTGTGATGCTATAACCAAGCTAAAAAAGCTTAATGCTATGGGCGAATTCAATCTGCCCGAAGATTATAAGCCCGAGATCCATGTTGAATGTGATCCGGAAGGAAAGACACTTACTATTACTGATAACGGAATCGGAATGACTGCCGACGAGGTCGATAAGTATATAAACCAGATCGCTTTTTCAGGAGCCACTGACTTCCTTAAGAAATACAAAGACAAGGGTGAAAACGATCAGATTATCGGTCATTTCGGACTTGGTTTTTATTCCGCATTCATGGTAGCCGATAATGTTGAGATCGACTCTCTCTCCTATCAGGACAATGCAAGCGCTGTACATTGGTCATGCAATGGCGGAACCAATTATGAGATGAGCGACTCCGATCGTAAAGATTTTGGTACAACTATCACTCTTCATATCAATGATGACGTTCTTGAATTCTGCAATGATTACAGAATCCGCGAGATTATCGACAAATATTGCGAATTCATGCCTTATCCCATCTATCTTTCAAAGAAAGGCGCTCCTGTTGAATACGAAGAAATAGATCCATCCGATAAAAAGGACACCGATACAGTTGTAGACACCATTCATGAAGATGCAAAATATGAAGATAAGAAGAAGGAGGATGGCACAACCGAGAAAGTCGAAGTAAGCCCCGCCAAAGATAAATTAAAGATCGTAAAGCGCCCCGTTCCTCTTAACGACACCGACCCTCTCTGGAACCATACACCATCTACTGTTAAAGATGATGAATACAAGGATTTTTACAGAAAAGTCTTTCATGATTACAGAGAACCGCTTTTCTGGATCCATCTAAATATGGATTATCCTTTCAGACTTAAGGGTATTCTTTATTTTCCCAGAATCACAAGCAAGTACGAGTCGATAGAAGGAACTATCAAGCTCTACAATAATCAGGTCTTCATTGCTGACAACATAAAAGAAGTCATTCCTGAATTCCTCATGCTTCTTAAAGGCGTTATTGACTGCCCTGATCTTCCTCTCAATGTTTCAAGATCAGCACTTCAGAACGATGGTTTTGTAAAGAAGATCTCTGATTATATTACGAAAAAAGTTGCTGACAAGCTCACCGGCCTTTGCAAGACTGACAGAGAATCCTATGAAAAATATTGGGATGACATAAGTCCCTTCATAAAATACGGCTGTTTAAAGGACGATAAGTTCTGTGACAAGATGAATGATTATATCCTTTTCAAGGATATTAACGAAAAATACACAACCCTTCCTGATCTTCTGGTAAAAGATGATGAGGATGAAAAGAAGGATGACACTTCAAAAGATAACAATAAGAAAAAAGATGCCTCAGAAGATGACGACAAAGACGATGAAAAAGATACTCGCACTCCTGTATATTATGTCACAGATATGCTTCAGCAAAGCCAGTATGTAAATCTTTTCAAGGAAGAAGGCAAGAATGCCGTAATCCTCGATCAAATCATTGATCAACAGTTCATTACCCAGCTTGAGCAGAGAAATCCCAAATACAAATTCATGAGGATCGATTCTGACACCATGGCTTTTACAGATGACAAAGCCTCAAAGGATGAACTTAAGAAGGAAAAAGATTCTCTGACTGAGCTTTTCCACAAGGCTCTTGGAAACGATAAGCTAAATATAGAAGTAGAGAGTTTCAAGAACAAGGACATTTCATCAATGCTCAATGTCCCTGAAGATAGCAGACGTATCCAGGATATGATGAAGCTTTACAGCATGAATGATATAAGCGATACATTCGACAGCGAGGAATCACTTGTACTTAATTCAAATAATGATCTTGTTAAATACCTTCTGAACAATAAGGACAGTGAATACAGCGAGGACTTTGCAAGACAGCTCTATGATCTTGCAGTCGTACAGAATCATCCGCTTACAGCAAACGAAATGAAGAATTTCGTTGAAAGATCCAACAAGATCATGCTGGCACTGGCAAAATAATTAAATAAGATCCAAATAAAAAAGGCCTCAGGAGATATAAAATACCGGTCCCTAAAGACTGACTTTAGGGATCGGTAAGTTCTTCTTAGACCTTTTTATTATATGATTTACAATGAATTAAAGATCAATTCTGTCAGCATAACTTCCGTTTACAACATAGTATGCTGATCTGTCTTCAGGCTTTATATAAACCTTGATGTCCTTAAGAGGCTTATTGGATTTACTCTTATAATCCTTTAATGCTCTCTCTACTACTTCATCTACTACTCTATCCTCACCATCAAACTGAACGACTACAGTCTTCTTAATATCATCTTTAGCAAGTTCAGCTTTAGCCTTTACGGTGGCACCAGCGTTCTTTACCTCTTTCTTGACTTTCTCAGTAGCTGACTTTGCTTTCTCACCGGCAGCTTTAACATGAGTTTTTGCCTTCTCGCCAGAAGCCTTTGCAGAAGCCTTTGCAGAATCCTTAGCCTTAACAGCGGCTTTCTTTACTTCTTCAGCATCTTTTCCGGCCTTATCAGCAAGCTCCTTACCTTTAACACCGGCCTCAGCTGCAGCCTCTTTAAGTCCTGCCACGAATTCCTCTCTGGATGTAACTTTCTTAGCCATATCGGTAACCTCCTGTTTTTCTTCATTTCCTGTATACAACTCTTTTTCCTTTAATGAATTATTATAAACTTTTTTATGTATTCAGACTACAGTAAAATTAACAATAATTTTACTTTTTTAGCAGAAAACAAGTGCAAAACTATCAAAAAAAGCCGGTTCATTAAGAACCGGCCGCTCTAATTTTCAATTTAATCAGCTTTCCACAATAAGAAATCTGCCATCACCGACAGAGAATACTTCGGGTTGAGTCAGAAGCTCATCTTCCGGCATTTCCTCTATATCCATATTGTCTTTGAGATATTCGATAGCTTCATCTTTTGAATCACATACCACAGCAAAACAGTCTAAAAGAAAATCCTCCGCTTCTTCAGGGGTAGATGCAACTTCTTCCGGAAAGAGCTGCAGCTGATTATCCAGAAAAGCTCTTATTACTTCATCATCATATTCGTCATTCATAAAGTATCCTCCTATAGAAAAGATCTTAAAATTATTAGTCTTGTTTTACAGAAGCATCTATGAGATCCTTAGTGATCCCCTCAATTCCTTTATATCCTTCTACAACATTATTCATATCGTCATTAAGATTAGAGATACTTGCAAGTATCTCTTCCATTGCAGCACTTGTAGAAACAGTTGTCTCACTTATAGCATTAACATTATTCATTGTAGCCTGCATCTGACCATTAAGTTCCTTTGCATTCTCTGCTATGGTCTTAGCCTGGTCAAGAACGATCCCGGTATTTTTTGAGATCTTTTCAAAATGTTTATTTACTTTTTCGGCATGCTCAGTACATATCCTGACTGATTCCTGCCCTGAACCTATCTCTGTCCTGACTTCTGTCGTGCTGGTCTCGATTTCACCAATGATATTATGTATCTGCTTTGTAAATTGTGAAGAATTGTCTGCAAGATTCCTTATCTGCTCAGCTACAACTGCAAAGCCCCTGCCCTGCTCTCCTGCTCTTGCAGCCTCAATAGAAGCGTTAAGTGAAAGAAGGCTGGTCTGCTCTGAAATATCATCGAGTGTGGCAAGTATATTTTCAATGGATGAAACCTTATCTCCGAGATCTGAAACACTCTTTTCAACAGAATCCATTTTTTCCGAAAGTGTGCTCATTTCTCCGGAAAGAGATGAAATCCCTGATGCGCCTTCACGCACCTTCTGATCGGTATCAATGGAGCTGTCATACATCTCGTGGCTTATTGAATTCATATCATCTATCATGACAACTGAATCCTTTACCATACTCTGTATGCTCTTTGTGCTCTCGGCATCATCTTCAACCATCTTTGTGACAGACTCGGCTGCCTCATTGATCTGGGAAACAGCCTCCGATGTATTAATTACACTGGTATTTATTTTTCCCGAGGATGCACCAAGAGCAGTCGCAGACTTTCCTATTTCATCAAGAAGCCTTGATGATTTTCTATTCTCCCTATGGCTCTTCTCACCAATCTCATGAAGATTATTGATTTGCTCTCTTGTCAGGCGGCTTAAGGATACAAATATGAGCATTCCTGAAAAAATATATACTACAGCTACCCAAAGGCTGTCTACTCCGAAATTATTAATTGAAAAAACCTTGGGATATCTATAATAAAAATAAATCATTTCAAGTGCCATGCAAATTGATTCAATGACTATGGGTCTTATATCTTCATATAGAACTATGAAGAAAATAGCCAGAAAGCATTGCATGAAATTGATCATATTCGGGAAGCCATTCATGACCATGAATACTATAACTGCAAGTATGAATGTAAAAAGATACATCACCACGACAGGATCAAAAAATCTGGTCAGAAGAAGTATAATGCCCGCAAGCACCAGTCCTGCAAGCATAAGCGGAATAGAATCATTTAATCCTATGAAAAAAGCCTCCACCAGTCCTCTAAGGACGATGCAAATAAGAAGTGTTATTGTTACTATCTTATTTTTTCTCTTTATGATCTGCTTGTAATCGTTCTCCATACGACACCTCGATAAAATTATTTAACACAATTCTATAACTGAATACTTATCATTTCAAGAAGAGCAAGGTTCATTTAATATGCGATTTGGAATATAATAAAAATATGAATATAGAAATTTTATGTGTCGGAAAAATCAAAGAAAAATTCTATCGTGAAGCAATCAGCGAATATTCCAAAAGACTGTCAAGATATTGTCATCTTTCGATCACCGAGGTTCAGGATGAGAAAACACCTGAAAATGCTCCTCCTGCTCTTGAAGATAAAATACGATCAATTGAAGGGAAAAGGCTCCTCTCTCATTTAAATGATAAAAACTATATCATAGTTCTTGCCATAAATGGAAAGAAGCTTGATTCTGTCCATTTAGCTGCTGAGATAAATAATCTTGCCATCAAAGGAAAGAGCAGGATCACCTTTATTATCGGCGGATCACTAGGTCTCTCTGATGAAGTAATAAAAAAAGCGGAAATGTCACTCAGTTTCTCTGATATGACATTTCCGCATCAGCTCATGAGAGTCATCCTGCTTGAACAGATCTACAGATCATACAGGATCATAAATCACGAACCATATCATAAATAAATTTATTCTGCATAGAATTCTCTAATAGCCTTTGAAAGCTGATCTGCACAAGAGGTACCTTTCCCATTGCAGTCATTGCCTTCAAGAATAGAAGCTGCCTCCTTAGCATCTCTTCCTTCAAGCAGCTTTCCAATGGCTTTAAGATTTCCATTGCATCCGCCTGTGAATTTAAGATCATGGATCTTTCCTTCATCATCAATCTTTAAAGAAATATGCATTGAGCATACATTTTTGGGCGTAAATTCAATATTTTGCATTTTTTCCTCCTGATTTATATTTTACTATATATATTTTCATACTTATCATTTGTGATTTCAATATTCATATCAGATATTTTATAAATATACTTGCGAGTCCGAGGAATATAAAGAAACCGAGCACATCTGTAGCCGTTGTTACGAAGATAGATGATGATACTGCAGGATCAGCATGCAATTTGTCAAGGATCACAGGAACCAGGAATCCAAATACTCCCGCAACAACAAGATTTCCTATCATAGCCAGGAAAACAATTACTCCAAGAAATGGATTGCCATAGACCATAGCAACGATAACTCCGGTCAAGAGCCCTGTTGCCGCACCATCTACGACCCCCAGACCTATCTCTTTAAAAAAAGCTCTTATGGACTCCTTCAAATCTACTTTATTTTGAGCAAGTTCACGAACCAGAATAGACATGGTTTGTGTTCCGGCATTTCCGCCCATTCCACTTACTATTGTCATTACTGCGGATAAGGCCACAACCTTTGAGATAGTGCCTTCAAAGATTTTTACCGTAAAGCTCGCAAGAAATGCCGTTGCAAGATTAATGAAAAGCCAGGGAAGTCTCATTCGGACTGAATCCTTTAATGATGAATCTATGCTCTCTTCCTTGCTTACTCCGGCCATCTGCAGCATATCTTCATCATATTCTTCAACAATTACATCGATGACATCATCTACGGTAATGATACCAAAAATTTGATTGTTTTTTGTGACGACAGGTATACTTTCAAGATCGTAACGTGAAACAAGTCTTGCAACTACCTCCTGATCAGTTTCCGGCAGAACAGATATGACATGGTCATCCATGATATCTTTTATTCTATTATCCCTGGATGCATTTAAAAGGTCTCTGAGATCGCATACTCCGGTCAGTTCCCTTTTGTCATTTATTACATATATTGTCTCTATGACTTCTGTTCTCGGGCCAATATCCCTGATCTTATCAAGTCCGTCATGTACAGACAAATTCTCATTCAGTGCTATATACTGGGTCGTCATTATTCCGGCTGCAGAGTCCTCAGGATAATTAAGAAGAGTCGTAATGATTCTGCGGTCGTCACTCTTCATGAGATTTACTATTTCTTTCCGCCTTCCAATAGGAAAGTCTCCCAGCATATCGACAATATCATCCTTCTGCATATAGCCAAAGGCAACCAGAAGTCTTTTGTTGTCAAGCATATGAGCTATCCTTATGCGCTCCTTGTCTTCAGATTCCTCCATAAGAGAAGCAAGCTGATTTTCGTCAAGAAGTGCTAGAAGATCCATAATTTCATCATCTTCAAGCTCAGCCACTTGCTGTGCAAAATCGATAGGCTCGCTATGATCAAGAAATTCATCAAGTTCCGTTTTATTTTTTGAAGAAATTATCTCCCGTATCTTCTGTGCAAGTTCGTTTTCTTCCATTTCTCTGCTCCATTAAAAAAAGACCATCATCAGTAAAATTATAACTGACAATGGTCTTTCTTTCTATTCTGAATCAGCAAAAATTTCTCAGATCTTACAATTCATTTGATAGCTTTTGTGATTTTTCAACTGCCTCAACTTTGAACTGCTGTACATTTTCACTAATTTGATCTACTGCTTCCGCAACATCATCAGAAGCCTTCTTTACAGACTTGGAAGAATCTGCGACCTTCTTTGCAGAAGCCGTAACCTGCTCTACTGAAGCAGTGATCTCCTGAGTAGATGCTGACTGCTCTTCTGAAATAGATGCAACATTAGTTGCAACATCACTTACATCCTTCATCTTCTCAGCCATAGCTGAAAGAGTATTAGTAGTATCGTTGATCTTAGAAGTTATAGTCGAGAAAGTCTCGGCAGCTGATGTAACAGATCCTACAGAATCATTGATCAATTTACTGTTAGATTCACTCTTCTCTGCCAGATCCTTAACTTTCTCAGTCATCTTGGAAATGATATCTGCTATCTGCTTTGTAGAATTATCAGAATCATTTGCGAGCTGCCCGATCTCTGTAGCAACGACTGCAAATCCCTTTCCTGCTTCTCCGGCACGAGCTGCCTCAATAGAAGCATTTAGTGATAGAAGATTTGTCTGGCTTGCAATGGAACTTATCATATCAACGATTTGATTTATCTGCTCTGCCGCATCATTAACGGCTTCGACAGCTTCATTCATATCGGACATTGATGTTATAACATCATTCATTCCCTGGCTTACTGAATTCATGTTCTTCTGACCGGCATCAGCCTGCTTCACAAGCTCTTCCATAGTCCCTTCAATTTGCTGCTCTTCAGCAGTAAGATCGCCTACAGTCTGGGCAAGAGTAGTTGCTGAATTTGCAACTTCCTGAACCGCATCAGCCATATTATCCATATTGTCACGGATATTTTCCATCGAGAATGACTGCTCTTCAGCTTCTTTTGCAAGAGTCTCGGCAGATTCCTTTGAATGAGATACAGAATCTGAGAGATTAGCTCCGACATCCTGAAGACCCTTTACCAAGTCTCTCATTCTGCTGATAAAGTCATTCATTTTGCTGTTCATGAATGAGATCTCGTCATTACCTTCGTCATTGATTTTGACTGTAAAGTCACCTTTCGCAATATGCTCAATATTTTCAGTAAGAACCTTGACAGGCTTTTGAATAAGATGATGAGAAATTCTGGTAAGAATGAAAGCAAGAATCGAAATAAGTATTACAGCGATAAGCAGAACTTCAAAGAGAAGCATATTTACTCTTGCCAGTACATCGCTTAACTTAGCATAATTTACGACCTTCCAGTCAGTTCCGGTTACAGTCTCCATGCAGACCATGTATTTCTTTCCATTAACATTGACACGAACAACTTTTCCGTCCTTTGTGTCTTTAACACTGTTAATAGCCTTATAAATATCATTGCCTGACTTGGAAAGATACTTTCCCCAGTTCTTCTTATCATTAGAACTCAAGATCATTCCCTTGGAAGTAATCATCATAGAATGACCTGATGTAAAGACCTTTACCTTATTAAGATAATCCTGGCAGCCTCCCAGAAGAATATCAGAACAGATAACGCCTTCTCTTCCGTCCTTTAATGTGATATGACGATAGACTGTGCTGCAGAGCTTGCCTGTATTCTCATCGAAATAAGGCTGATCATAATAATAAAAGAATTTGTCAGTCTTTTCCATTCCGGCTTTAAACCATCCGGCCTTAAGTACATTATAATCTGCTGGAGGCGTCCATCCTGCATCAATATATGATCCGTCTTCAAGACCAATATAAAGACCGGCAGGAATGGTATCATATCTGTTTATTGTTCCGCTAAGATAGTCTTTAATCTCATCATTACTGCCAAATTCAACCTTTTCAACTGTATCTGCAATTCCGTTCATATAGTAGAATGATGAATTCAATGTCCTGTTGATCTGGGCAGCATTTGCATTGACCTGCTGACTCATACTTGTATGAAGAAGATCAGTAACAAGCGGAGAAATGTTTATGAGAATAACAGCGGAAAAAATAGCAAGTCCGCCGATGATCATAGGAATAATCACCCTTAATAATTTTCCGCTTATGTGTTTCAGATGCTTTCTTGCGTCCGAATTCTTCTTAATTGATTCTTCGTTCGTCATCTCAAAAGCCCTCCTAAGTACTATGACGCAAAATTCATAATTCAATATTTATTATATACATGTGCAGTTTTTTATTCCAGCAAAATAAATTCAAGGCATATTTTTTTATAAAATATTAATAATCCTCAACCATTTTCATAAGCTCGTCCTCGCTTATGACCTTTATGCCAAGGGCTTTAGCCTTATCTAGTTTAGATCCTGATTTCTCGCCTGCAACAAGATAGTCCGTCTTCTTTGAAACCATGCCAGTGCATTTTCCACCATTATTTTCTATGAATTCGGTGATCTCTTTCCTGCTGAATTTATTGAATGTTCCGGTCACAACTATGGTAAGTCCATGAAGACTCTGACCTTTTTCCTTCTTTAATGAATCCATGTTAAGACCGCTTGCTTTAAGATCAGAAAGAACAGATATCGAATCACTTTCATGGAAAAAATCATATACGGCCGAAGCAGTTGTCTCACCTATATCCTTTACAATTAGAAGATCAGATTTGCTTGCATTTTTCAGCTTATCAATGCTGCCGTAGTGGTCTATAAGGGATTCAGCCGTCCTTAAACCAACATTTCTAATCCCGAGCCCTGCCAGAAGCCTTGATGCATCATTTTTCTTTGAATCCTCTATAGCCTTAAGCAGCTTGTCGGTGTTTTTCTCACGGCCAAGGACTTTATCAGCTATAAGGGCCTCTCTCTTATCTTTGAGATGATAGATATCGGCATAATTTTTAAGATAACCGCCATGTATCAAGCTCTGAACTAAAGTCTCTCCTAGTCCCATTATGTTCATACAGCCCTTTGAAGCAAAGTAGGAAATAGTCCTGGAAATCTGAGCCGGGCAATTGGGATTAATACATCTTATATCGGCCGTTTCCTCTTCTCTTAAAAGACTATGGCCGCATTCGGGGCACTTCATATCGACTTCAAAGATATGATCGGGTTCTTTTACTATACCGCTTATCTTTGGAATAATATCGCCGGATTTCTTGAGCATATATATGCCGCCGATCCCTATTTTCTTTTCTTTGATATAATCTGCATTATGAAGTGTGACACGTGATACATTTGTCCCATTCAATCTGGCCGGACCATGAGTTTCCGCATCCTCAATATGGCCTATAAATCCAATCTTTCCTGTTCTTCCAACAGTCTCCTCTATATGTTTCATGATAACAGGTCTTTCCTCGGGCGGATATTTATAAGCAATATGCCCTGCAGAATACTTGCTTCCTGCAGGAAAATCGCTTCTTAAGGCCGTTTCATCAAGCTTTACCACAGCTCCGTCTATGTCATAGGGAAGTGATTGTCTCATTTCACCTATCTCCCGGATCACATCAAGAACTTCTTCCTTTGTAGAGCAGTGTCTGTGAAAAACCACAGGAAGACCTTTTTCATTTAATATATCAAGCGCCCTGTCATGACAGGCCATGAAATCTTTGGGCCCCGACTGAATATTGAATATAAACATAGAAAGGCCGCGTTCCCTTGTGATCTTTGGATCAAGCTGTCTCAAAGTCCCGGCCGCAAGGTTTCTGGGGTTGGCAGATTTAGCTTCTCCATCTGCCATCTGCCTCTCATTAAAGCGCTCGAAAGCCGCATGCGTCATATAGACTTCACCACGAAGTTCAAGATAATCAAAATCAAGATCTATGCTTTCTTTCACATCAGGGATCGAAAGCGCATTCGGGGTTACATCCTCTCCTGTTATGCCGTCACCACGAGTCTCGGCAAGTTCAAGATGAAGCTTGTTATCACTTTTTTTCCTGTAGCGAAGAGTCATTGAAAGTCCGTCAATCTTCTGCTCTACGGAAAAACTAGCCTCCTTATGCGCTTTCTTTACCTTATCTATCCACTCGCTGACTTCTTCTTCAGAAAAAACATCCTCGATAGAAAGCATGGGAACATTATGCCTTACTTTCACACCGGCTTCTCGTCTGGCACTGCCGCCGATCTTCTGACTTGGAGAATCAGGGCTTATCCAGTCAGGATGTTCCTTTTCGGCTGCTTTCAATTTCAGCATCATCTGGTCATAGTCATAATCCGTGATCTCAGGCGAATCCTCGTTATAGTAGAGGTTCATATGGTAATCAATCTTTTTCTTAAGATCTTCGTATTCCTGAAAAGTCATTTCCTGTCCCCTCCGCTTGTTTTAAGCAGCCTGTAGAGCTCTTTTTCCTCGTCAGGCCTGATCTTTCTATATTTTCCTTCTTCAATGCCGTCGATCTTTAGATTCATTATTCTTATCCTCCTAAGGTCGTGAACATAATAGTGCTCACTCTCACAGATCCTCCTTATTTCCCTGTTCAATCCCTCAGTAAGAATAATATGAAACTCATTATAGGCTGTTGCAAAGGCGCGTGCAGGTCTTGTTTTTACATTAAGTTCAGGTAAAAAAATACCTTGCTCTATTTTCTTAATAAATCCATCTGTAACCTTATGGTCGACCTTTACAACATATTCTTTTTCGTGATAATTTCTGGCCCGCCCGAGATCATTTACAAGATCTCCCTGATTTGTGAGAATAATAAGTCCTCTGGAATCCTTGTCCAATCTGCCGGCGTTATAAACTCTGACAGGATAATTTATATAATCTATGATATTATTTTTCTCTTTAGCAGATGAAGTGCATACCACTCCCTTAGGTTTATTGAAAAGAAGTATCACTTTCCTGTCAGGTCCTTTTACAATTTTTCCGTCACATGTTACCAGATCCCCATCTTCTACATCAAGACCAAGAACTGCTTTCTCCCCATTTACGGCTATATGTCCGCCATCTATCAATCTATCTGCTTCACGTCTTGAGCAGAATCCCACAAAACTTAGATATTTGTTTAGACGCATTTTCCCTCCAAAAATCAAATTAACGGCAAAAGCCAAAGACCTTTGCCGTTAAAATTATAAATCAATTTGAAATATTTAGTGAAGAAGTTCTGTCTTCGCATAACCTGTAACACCGCTGTGAGAAGTAACCTTTGACCATCCCGAAGAATAATTCTCGACAATAGTGAGCGGTTCGGAAATGAAAGCAACCGCTGTGATAGCTGAGGTCTCACTCATTTCTGCTCTTATTCTGACTGAATTTGTCAGCGTAATTGTGCTTCCGGCAGCGAGTCCGTCAACATTTATGACCTCAGTTCCGGTGGGTTTTGAATCGGCCAGATATTGAGACTCAATATAGGCATTGTGGTTATCATTATAATTTATACGGCTGAAAGAGCCCTCATCAGCATACTTGGTAACTTCTGTCCCAATAGCAAGAGTTCCAAGTACATTTCCGTCAGTGCCAGCCTTGTCATAGATGTTTACTGCCTGAGTTGTATATTTTGTGACCTTATTCTGCTCATCAAGCTGATTCTGCTCTTCCTGCTTCTTTGCTGCTTCCTCAGCTGCCTTCTTCTGTTCTGCCTCTTGCTTTCTGGCTGCAGCCTGAGCCTTCTTTGACTCTTCTTCCTTCTGCTTCTCCTCCTGATAATTTGAAGCCCAGGTCTTTGTGGCATTCGGAAGTGTATCCGAAAGGAAGTTATTAAGATCATCATCCTTAACCATTGCCTCATTGAAGTCCTGCTGAACCTGAGTCTGAAGATTCTGTACATCGTTCTGCTCTTCAAATGCTGCTATAAGCTTAACAACATCATTATCCATTTCAAATTCTGAATTATTGGTGTTGAAATTTGAATATTCGTTTGCAATATAAATTTTGCCCTTATCGTTCTTTTTCAAATAAAAGAAATCCAGTCCGGCTGCCTCAGTCTTTATATTCTTGAATTTGATCTTCATTGAGACCGATATAAGATATGAATTGGAATCAAGTCCTCTCTTGGAATAGACTTTGATGTCATCATATTTTTCAATATATTGTGAGAAGAAAGCTATATAGCTTCCTTCCTTGTCGGAAAGAGGCCTTGCAACCTTCTTTACACCATCGACATCACCTTTGGCATAAGCCTTGTAATAAGCCGTGATAACAGATATGATCTCTTTATTATCGCTCTTCTTTCCATCTTTGCTTACATCCTTATAAGAAGCATAAGCTCCCGACATAGGATTCTTGTCCTGTGCCTCCGAATCGGTGCATTTCCCCAGAATCAGAGCAATAAAGATAAAAACAAGAACAGCAAGATAATAATGATATTTCTTCGAGTCAAAAATAAAGTTCATAAGTTTATCAAATTTATCTTTCATGAAAAAATCCCCATATGTTATAAATCTAAAAATAATGTAGACGACCGGATTCGAACCGGCGATCTTCGGAGTCGGAGTCCGATGCGTTATCCAGCTACGCTACGCCTACAAATATAAAAATCTTACTAATGTTATCAAACTATAAAATGAAAGTCAAATTATGGACGCTTCAAATTAACGTAATTCTTTAGCCGAAAATAAAAAAAGAACATCACCTATTGTAAGGTATTAAGCGATCAAGCCAAACAACCTTTCAAAGGAGATGTCCTCTATGATTAAGAGTATATAGCGCTTAAAAGGCGAACTTCGTTCGCAGGCGTCTGCCGTGGTCATCAGGACTCCTCCCACTCTTCGAGTGGGCCCCTCCTGACGAAAGTGATAAGGAATCCCCCCAACTTCGTTGGGTCCCCCCCTTACCACAAATCATAAGGAATCTTCCCGCCTTCGGCGGGCCCCTCCTTATGATAAATCATAAGGAATCCTCCCAACTTCGTTGGGTCCCTCCTTATGATAGTGGACTAGATGGGAGTTGAACCCATGTCCAAAAACCCATCCCCTGTTCTTCTACGGGCGTAGTTCTTTGTTTGAATTTCCGGACAGAACCGAAAAAGAACATCCTGTACTGTTCGGTAGCTTCATAGTACGTACACTATCTCAAAGCTTTGACAATGCCGTTTCCTGCGATTGTTGAGACCCGTTTACTTATGTGCAGGTCCATAAGGACGGATCCGCTGCGATTAGGCAGCGTATGCTAAATTATTATCTTCAGCGTTTAAATTTAATTTTGGAATTTGACGCATCACCCTGCGGCCCGCTTCACCAGCTTCAGAATCCCTGTCGAAACCGGTACTAGCCCATATTTAACTATAATATATCACCAAAACAGGAATAAAACAAGTGTTCTTACTAATTCACTCAATATTCCTGATTTTGAATTCTCTTTCAGCTATCCTCTTTTGATCTTTAGCGGCTATATCACGACGCTTGTCATATAGCTTCTTACCTCTTGCAAGAGCAATCTCGACCTTCACTCTTTCGCCTTTAAAATAGACTTTCACCGGGACAAGAGTATAGCCCTTTACCTTTATTTTTCCAAGAAGCTTTATGATTTCGGACTTATGCATTAGAAGCTTTCTTTTTCTTAATGGATCCCGGTTAAAAATATTGCCATGCTCATAAGGAGGTATATGCATTTGATTTATATAAATCTCGCCATTGTCAATATCTATATAAGCCTCTTTAATACTGCATCTTCCTCCTCTTAAGGACTTTACTTCGGTACCTTTAAGTTCAATGCCTGTTTCATAAAATTCCTCAAGGAAATAGTCATGATGTGCTTTTTTATTATTTGCAATAAGCTTTTCTGTCATAAATTTTTTCTAACGTCTCCCCGAAAGTATAAAATCAATAAGTCTGCTGTCTTTATCAGCAGCAGAAACAATAATGCTTACCTTCTGGCCAATTTTGTAGGACTTTCCTGTGCGCTCTCCTATAAGCTCCTGTCTTTCCTCTATGAAATTATAAAAGTCACCAGTAAGATTAGAAATATGTATAAAGCCTTCAATGGTATTAGGAAGCTCGACATATATTCCATAAGCTGTAACTCCCGAGATTGTCCCGACATACTCTTCCCCTATATGGGCCATCATATATTCGGCCTTCTTCATCTTGTCTGTACTTCTCTCAGCCTCATCAGCTCTTCTCTCAAGCATACTGGTGCGCTCTGCTACCTTGGGAAGGATTGCCTTATAATGTTTTTCTCTCTTCTTTTTAATCTTTCCCTTATCCAGATATTCCTTAATAATCCTGTGAATCTGAAGATCAGGATATCTCCTTATGGGAGAAGTGAAATGACAATAATATTTTGCGGCCAGTCCAAAATGTCCTTCACAGTGTTCATCATATTTTGCTTTCTGCATAGACCTTAAAACAAGATGGTTGATCACTTCTTCCTCAGGCATTCCCTTTGCCTTCATAACGACTCTTTGAATATCTCTCGGCCTTATTTCATTCTTACCGAGTCTTACTGTGATTCCCAGCGGAGAAGTATATTCATTAAGTGCTTCTATCCTTTCATCGTCAGGAATCCCGTGAACCCTGTAAAGGAATGGAACATTCTTATTAAAAAATGTCTCTGCAACTGTCTCATTTGCAAGGATCATAAAATCCTCGATTATAAGACTTGCCCTGTTCCTGTCTCTTAACCTGACTTCTGCCGGGCTTCCGTCCTCATTCAAAAGTATCTCGGATTCAGGAAAATCGAAGTCAATGCAGCCATCAAAGGATCTCTTTTTCCTTATGATCTTTGCAAGTTCATTCATAAGGAAAAAACTGCCTGTGAAGTCACTGTATTTTTCCTGAAGCTTTCTATCTCCATTCAAGATGGCAGTAACATCATTATAGGTCATGCGGTGATCGATATTTACCACTGACCTGTCTATAATAGAATCTATGACATTCCCTTCATGATCGACCTTCATTATACAGCTTAAGGTCAGGCGGTCCTCACCTTCGTTAAGAGAGCATATGCCGTTTGAAAGGGCGGTCGGAAGCATGGGGATTACCCTGTCGCATAAATAAACAGACGTTCCTCTCTTAAGCGCTTCCTTGTCCAGCGGAGAATCTTCTTCCACATATTCGCTGACATCAGCAATATGAACTCCAAGAAGATAATTTCCATCTTTGTCTATTCCGATTGAAACAGCATCGTCAAAGTCTTTGGTCTCATTTCCATCGATAGTAACCATTGGAATTTCCCTGAGATCAAGTCTATGCTTCATTTGTTTTTTCTTAACAGGCTTATTTTTCTTCTTTGCTTCTTTCAGCACTTCTTGTGAAAAAACAGAAGGTATCTCGAGTGACTCGACTATGGACAAAATATCCGTCCCCGGCGCGTCCTTGTTTCCTATGATACCTATGATCCTGCCCTCTGGTTTCTTTTCACGGCCGTTTCCGTACGAAGTATAAGTTACTACTACTTTATCATTATTCTCGGCCCCAAGAGTTCCGTCCGCAGGAATATATATGTCTTCTGTGAGTTTCCTGTCGTCAGGAATCACAAAGCCGAACCCGTTCATCTTTGTAAAAAGACCTACGGCTCTATCTATATTATGTTTCAGGATCTCTACTACTAAAGCTTCCTGGCGTCTGCCCTCGGTTTTCGGGAGAAGAGTGATCTTTACCGTATCCAGATTTATTGCTCCGCCGGTATTTCCTTCAGGTATAAAGAAATCCTGTTCAAGTCCTTCAACCGTTACGAATCCAAACCCTCTTGGATTTGCCGTATAAGAACCCGTCATGTATTTAGTCTTAGCTTTGTCATCACTTTCGGATCTCATTGTTCTGTTCTTGCTGCGATCTTTTACATGAGAGCTTTTATCTCTCTTAAAATTATTGTTTTTGTTAAAATTCCGGCTGCTTCTCTTTCCGGAATTTCTGTTCTTTCTTTTTGTCAATTTAATCTCCTGTCAAAAATAAAAGCCATCGCCGAAGCGATGGCCTATATAATCAGTTAAAAACTTCCCACATTCAGCACTGCAGCCAGCACGAAGTAAACAACTATCAAAGCACTTGTAACTTTAATAAGGATCCCTTCCTTACTGCGGCCCTTATTTCTGCTCCAATAGGTATCACTTGTCTGTCCGCTAAGTGATCCAAGTCCTTCGTCCTTGCCCTGCTGTGCAAGAATAATTACTGAAATAACCACGCTAACAATGATAAATAAAATGGTAAGAACCATCTTTAAAAGTTTAGTATTCAAAACCATGCCTCCAAAGTAATTATCAATTTAACACTCTTATAAATTTATCATAATGAAATAGGATTTACAAGTTGTTTTTTCTACGACTTCAATTAAGATTTGACTTCTATGAATCTTCCCAAAGCAAACGAGTAGATATACATTTCCTTTTTTTCTTTTGAATAGGCTTTGGCTGCAGCATCAGCGTAAAGCTCCAGCTGAAGTCTGTATCTCTTTATGAGTGTTTCTTCTTTTTCTACTCTATCTGTCTTATAGTCAATTATTATTACGCTGTCATCACTAACTATGAGGCAGTCAATGGTCCCCTGTAAAAGAACTCTTTCCTTTACACCTTCGGCATTTTTGAAAAGCCTTCCCAATTCTTCTGATGAAACGAAATTCTGCTCTCTTAAAAGTCTTCCTGAAGATGCTGCTGCCTTAAGTTTGACCATCATGTCGGACTTAAGGAATTTAAAAATATCATCAGGATTCACTTTATCTGCCATTTCACGGCTTAAAAAGCCCATGTCAGCCATTCTGTTAATTTCTGATATTACGTCATCTCTTACATTATAGTCCTTAAGCAGATCTATTCCTTCAAGAACTTTATGCATGGCTGTTCCATATGATGTGGCAGTGACATGCTCTGTCTTTTCAATGAATTCCGGAACAGGAAATTCGTCTTCGGCAACAACAATATCTTTATCATTTTCTGCCTGATCGGTTTTTTTATTGTTTTTTTCAATAAAAAGCTCTCCAACCTCATCTTTGTCTAAGTCTCTCAAAAGCTCGTTCATTTGAATATCAGCCTGCTTTACTTCAGAAACAGAATATTTTGACTTATAATCGCTCTCTGGACCGAATGAATAGTTATAAGCTATTCTTTCTTCAATGCTCTTTATGTCAGCATCAAAAGACTTCTCCTCCATCTCTTTAAAAAGGTCAAGAGCAGTATCTTCTATATCCTCCAGAGGCTGGTCAGGCGAAGCCTTAAATGAGATCTCATGAAAAGAATCTTTTAGATCCGATGTAATAAGAGGGGAAACTACCCATGTCAAATAATTATTAACCTTATTCTTTATATATAGAGGCATGACATCGTTAAAGACAAACCTGCCTTCGGCCGGATCATTTTTTTTTGCCGGCTTAAGTCCTGTGACTATCAGCTTATCCTTAGCGCGAGTAAGAGCAACATAGAGAAGCCTCTCCTCTTCAGCCAGATCATCTCTTTTTACAAGTGCCTTCAGGCATGAATAATAAAATGTCTCATCAAGCCTTCTTTCTCTTCTTTCATTTCTGCTTATCAAATTGAAAGCTGCGCCATAATGGGCATCTATAATAGTATCATCACCGTTTGTTCCGCTCTTAAAGCGATCTCCGGCACCACAAAGGAAAACAACTGGAAACTCCAGTCCTTTTGATTTATGAATAGTCATTATCCTTACTACATTATCGTCATCACCCATCAGCTTTGCCATGCCTATTTCCTGATCATACTTCTTCAAATTCCTGATGTATGAAGAAAAAGCATGAAAGCCGCCTGACTTATCCTGAAGAGAAGCCGCTGTATCTATTAATTTAAGAACATTTGCTCTTCTCTGTTCTCCTCCCGGAAGAGATGAGATATAGGTAAGATAATCATTCTTTCTGATAATTATTCTCAATAAGTCATCCAGTTCAGTATCGGGACTATTTCGTAAGCTACTGTAAAAACCAAGGAAATCGTTGATCTTATCGTATGTTTCTTTCAAATCTTCCTCAATTTTTCCCTTGCTTCTATCATCTCTGAAATTTCTGATCGCATAATATATGGATGAATCCGGATATAGATTTCTCACTCTTAATAATTCATCAGTTGTGAGTCCTGCAAATCTGGATAGAAGTACTGCAGTCATATCTATGTCCTTTAAAGGATTGTCGAGAATCTCAAGGAAGGAGAGAATATTTTCTATCTCCATGCTGTTAAAATATCCTTCTTCTTTTGCAAGGACCGAATCTATTCCGAATGAGGCCAGGATCTTCTTAAGTTTTGTCATTTTGCCGTATTTATCGCTTACACCTCTCCTCAATATGGCAATGTCTGAAAGCCTTATATCCCTTAAAGCCGGCTTATTATCCTTGTCCCGGCATGATACCTGGAATTTGTTGTCTATGAGTTCTCTAATCTTCTTTGATATGAAAATAAATTCTGATTCATTTTTATCTTCAAGATCCGGATCTGGATCTATCTCGTAGATCTCTGTAGCAAAAGACGGATCGTCCTCAGCTATGAAATCGCCTGTCTTATAGAGCTCTGCTTCCTTTCCATAGCCTACATTTCCCATTGATTCGTCCATAATAGCACGAAATATCACATTTACAGTATCTATCACATTTTTCCTGCTCCGGAAATTGTTATTGAGATCTATTCTCACATGATCTTTATTTTCCTCAGCAAAGTCTTTAAATTTTCTGGAAAAAATATAAGGATCCGCACTTCTGAAGCGATATATACTCTGCTTTACATCACCGACACAGAAATAATTATGTCCTCCCCGGCTTTCTTTCGATACGCTTTTTAAAATAAGCTCCTGTATCTCATTAGAATCCTGGTACTCATCGACCATGACTTCAACAAAATGATCCTGGAATATTCGGGCAGTCTCGGTAGGCTCATCATTTTCATCGCAGAGGATCTTCAATGCAAAGTGCTCAAGATCAGAAAAATCAAGGCCGTTCTTCTCATCTTTTTTCTTCTGATACTCTGCCATAAATTCCTTGACCAGCCTTATTATCTCGGAAAAATATGCTCTCGATTCCTTAAGTTCAAAAAATAATTTCGGAAGATCCTCACGACCCGGAAGACATGACATATTGCCAAGACTTTCTTTTACAGAGTTTCTGATGCCCTGGTAACAGGCCTTAAGATCAGGATCCTTTATGCTTTTCGCCTTTTTTATACTATAATTCTTTATATCAGAGAAAAAATCGAAGCACTCATCATTCAGCATAGGGAGGAAGCACGATCTCAAATCTTCAAAGTCATCTATGACCTTTGATGCTTCATCAATCGAAAAATCGTTCTGTATCTCCTCTATGCCTTTATCCAGAGTTTCTATTATTGATAAAAGGATCTTTTTTACATAGGCTTCTGTCTCTTTGATCCATGGGAGAGCCATAAGATCTTCTTCGGTTTCTGCTGCATAAGAAGATATGATCTCATCGAGCCATTTTTCCGGTCTCGGCTGAGAAATTGCTTTAGAATAAATATTCATGACAAAATCTCTGATCCAGCTATCGCTATTCTTTTTCTTATAAGCCTTCACGAGATCAGAAAATTTTTCTGTCTTCTCTTCGTAATTTTTCTCCAGGACTTCGTCAAGAGCTTCTTTTTTCATTATCTCGGCTTCATTTTCATCAAGAATTATGAAGTTGGGGTCAACATTTATGTCATTAAAATTATTTCTTACGACATAGCTGCAGAAACCATCAATTGTCATGATCATGGCATAATTGGTAAGAGTTTTTTCTCTCTTAAGCCTCTTATTATCTGCTGTTTGCTCAATTTCAGACTCTATCCTGTCACGAATTCTGACCTTCATCTCTCTGGCTGCGTCTTTTGTAAAAGTAAGCACCAGGAATCTGTCTATATCGACAGGATCTTCCTTTGAAAGCACGCGGGATATGATTCTTTCGACAAGAACTGCTGTCTTTCCGCTTCCTGCCGCTGCGGAAACCAGTATGTCTTTTCCTTTTTTATCAATTACTTCCTGCTGTCTTTCAGTCCAATTCACTTGCTTTCTCCTTTGAAATTCGAATAGCTTTCAAGCTTTCTGTAATCAAAGCCTGCTATAGCCGGATCAAAATGGCATATTCTGTGAAAACTGCAATACTTACATCCGTTTTTATCTTTGTTCTTGTAAGGGTGAGCCTCTATCATGCCTTTATGAATCTTACTGCCCTCTTCTTTTATTAAATTTCTTATCTTCTCTTTTAGAGCTTTCCATTCTTCTTCTGAAAGAATTTCTCCGGCTTTAATTTCAGATCCAATTGATGAATTCAAAATACCTTTCTTAAGGACTGACTCGGCAAGGCCTTTGTCATTCTTAACAGCATCATCTGTGATCTGTATATAATAGACTGCACCGGGATGAGTTTCTTTATTGTATTTTAACGATTCATATTCAAGAGCTGCATCCATATAGACAAGCATCTGAATATCTATGCCGCCGAAAGCTTCTGTAGCATTTAAATCTTTGTTTCCAGACTTATAATCACTTATTTTTACAAAAAGCTTTTTATCTTCACTCTCATAAATGTCAATTCGATCCACTTTTCCATGAAAGTCTATCTCACTTCCGTCTTCGAGATCATATCTTAGTGAAGAAAGTTTCTGACCATCCTGAGGCAGCTTGACTTCAAAGCCTTCGGGCTTGAATTTTCCTTCATTTATGTTCTTTGTAATTATCGGAACCGCCAGTCTCAATGTGTCCTTGATCTCCTCGATCCTGAAGCTCTCTCTTGCTTCTTCGCTAAAACGTGAGAATTCATCGCTCTCTTCGACTCCTTCCATGGCCTTTTCAAGAATCTCTTTCGCTCTCTTTTGGTCTACTCTATCCCAGGCGCCTTTCGACTCCCGATCCATATTTATCGAATATTCTTCAAGAGCTTTATGATAAAAATCACCCATAGAAATCGAGTCTACAGTGCTTTCTTCCCATTCACAGGCTTTAATAAGATATTTGAGATAGAATGAAAAAGGACAGGCAGCATAGGCTTCGAACATGGAAATAGACCCCTTCAGGCTATTCATTATCTTTTCCCTGTTCTCCTTGTCCATAAGGACGTCAGGATGCTTCCTGAAGCTTTCAAGACTTATAATATTTTCTATTCTCTCTCTGTCCTTTTGGTAAAGAAGTTTTAAAATTCTTGCAAGAAGTTTTTTCCCATCATCATCAAGTTTTCCGGACCTTCTGTCAGCGAGGAGAGATACAATTGCATCATCCTCTGTCATTCTGTTGACTATCCCTTCCTCACGAAAAGAGAGGATCCTTTCCACTCTCTTATCAGGAAAAAGTTTCATGATCTCGTCATATATATACGACCTTCTTGTGGATTTTCCTTCATTATCCATTTCAGGCGAGATGACATAGAGCTTCTCCGATGACTTTGTCAGACAAAGATATAGATAATATCTCTGACGGAAGGCTCTTTCACGTCCTGTAAGAGCAAGCTCAAAGCCCATTTCCTTAAGCTTTTCTCTTTCCATTTCGGAAAGTATTCCGCCTCTGGTCTCGTTTTTGGGTATCATGCCGTCATAGGCTCCACAAAGAAAAAGTACCTTGATATTACTAAGTCTTGTCCTTTCAAGATCCCCGAAAATGACCGAATCTGTCTTAGCAGGAATGGTTCCTATTTTCAAAGTATCAAAACCAGAAGCAATAATATTGCTGTAGTCGTCAATATTTGTCTCTTCGTCTCCCAAAAGCCTTACAACTGTATCGAGAAGCTCTATGAATACTCCATATACGCTCTCATATTCTTTCTTAATGGAGTCATCTTTTAAAGTTTCAGCATGATTTTTAAGATATACCGGAACATCTGCTCTTAAAAGAAGACTATAAAGAGCAATAGTAATATCTCTTACTGTAGATGCACTAGACAAAGCTTCATGGAAGGGACTTAAAAGCGACATAAGCTTCTCCCTTGCCGGCTCCAGTGCTTCAAGTCTTCCCTTGGGATAAGTCTTAGAATGTCTCCTGAATTTTCTCTTATAGGAGCTAAATCCCCTAAGATTCACATTATCTATATAACGATCCAGATCATCCATTTCATCCTCAGAAAGAATTGGAATGCCGCATTTAAGAAAGTCTTGCATATCTTTCGCCCTGTAATTCCTGCTCTCCAGCCTTAAAGCAGTTTTTACAAAGGAAAAAAGTGGATTATGCCCGGCCTTTATGGTCTGATCTGTAAAAAAGGGTATATCATATTTTCTAAATGATTCTCTGATCCTGTATTCATATGAGTCTACAGAAGATGTAACTACAGCAATGTCTTTGTATCTGCTGTATCCCTTCCTTGTGAGCTCTCTTATCTCGGATGCAATGAAATCAGTTTCAGAATTCATGTTCTTCAGGCTAATAAGCCTTATATCACCAGAGTCATTAGCTTTTTTCCCATATTTATCTCTTAGTATATTTCTTTCAAGAAATGAGAGCTCTTCTGAATTGGCGAATCGAATACCGGACGTCATCTTGTAAAAATCAATCGATTTTCCCGCCTTTTCTGCCAGAGATCTAAGCTGCCTGATGGTCTTTTTCCCTGTGAAAAAAAGATCCTCTTCATCGAAGTCTTCATTGTACTTTTCGGGATCCATGGTAAGTGTAATATAGACATCCCCGGCAATCCTTATGATCTCACTAAGGAGCTCGATCTGAACCGGAGTAAATCCTGTAAATCCGTCAAGCACTATGGTCTGCCCCTTTACCAGACCAGATTTAGATATCACAATAGAAAGGCGGTGAAGAAGATCTTCCGTTGTTATATATTTTCCTTGAATGAATTCCTGAAAGCCTGAATAGATCTTATCAATATCGTCTATCTTGCCCTTAAATCTATCTGTAAAGCCATCGGCGTCCCTTATCTTCAGGAGACCTTCTGTATCAATTCCATATTGTGAAAGTTCAGAAAGAAAAGATCTGATCTCAGAAACGTATCCGGCTTTGTCTATGCCAGAACGTAAGACTTTAAGAGAGTCCTTCTTTTCGGAAAAGACCCGTCTTAAAATAAGATTTTTACCTGTATCTCCTATAACGTCATCATGCCTGGTGCCGAGTTCACTAAATACTCTGGCCGAGAGACGAAGGAATGAAAGAATTTCTATATTTATTACAGAGTGGCTGGGATGAAGATTAACTACCTCCCTCTGAGTCTGCATTGTGAATTGTTCGGGGACTATTATGAGATAGTGTCCAGACGGATCAGAAACAGACTTTTTTATGATCTGCTTCAGAATATGAGTAGTCTTGCCGCTTCCCGAACCTCCGATGATAAAATGAACTCCCATAATCTTCCCCCTTTATACTCAATTTTTTTCTTCGAGTTTAAGCAGCTTCTTTTCCTGATCAGAAAGCATAAGAGCATCGATAATTTCCTGGATGTCACCATCAAGGATTTTATCAAGCTTATAAAGAGTAAGATTTATCCTGTGATCGGTTACTCTTCCCTGCGGAAAATTGTAAGTCCTGATCTTCTCGGATCTGTCACCTGATCCGATCTGGCTTAGTCGCTCTTCAGAATTGGCTTCCTGTCTTCTTTGCATCTCAAGATCATAGAGCTTGGTATAAAGCAGGGCAAAGGCCTTGTCCTTATTCTGTCTTTGCGACTTTTCGGTCTGGGAATATATGACTATGTTTTCAGGATAATAAGTAAGTCTTACGGCAGAATCTGTCGTATTTACGCACTGGCCGCCGTTTCCGGAAGCTCTCATGACATCGATCCTGTAATCCTTTTCGTCAATATGTATATCTACACTGTCAGCCTCAGGCATCACTGCTACCGTTACAGTAGAAGTATGGATCCTTCCACCGGATTCGGTCTCAGGTACTCGCTGTACGCGGTGAACTCCGGACTCGTACTTAAGCATGGAATAGGCTCCGCTGCCTTTTACCATAAAATTTACCTTCTTCATTCCGCCTATGCCTGTTTCTTCGATCTCAAGCAGCTCGGTCTTCCAGCCTTTTCTGTCAGCAAAGTGCTGGTACATTCTATAGATCTCAGCCGCAAAAAGAGCAGCCTCATCTCCGCCAGCTCCGGCTCTTATCTCGACTATTACATTTTTTTCATCATTAGGATCCTTAGGAAGCAGGAGAAGCTTAATCTCTTTCTCATATGCCTTAAGATTCTTCCTTGCTTCTTCAAGATCTTCCTTAATCATGCTCCTCATGTCTTCATCGCTTTCGGATGACAGCATATCGAGGTTATCTGCTATAGTCTTTTCGGTATCCTTATATTTTGTATAAGCTGAAACGATCGGCGCCAGCTCTCCCTGCTCCTTCATTATCTTCTTCAGCTTATCTGAATCATTTGCAACTTCAGGCTCGCTCATCATCCTGAGGAGCTCATTATTTCTCATTACCGCATCTTCAAGATTCTCAAACAAAATTTATCCTTTCTTTCTGCCTATGACCGTCCTTGGATTTCCGGAAAGGTCACGTTTCATTTCTATATCTTTAAAACCTGCGTCCTTAAGAAATTTCATGACACTGGAAGTTTCATCATTTCCTGTTTCAAACCCTATAAATCCGCCATCTTTAAGATATTCTCCGGCCTCTTTTATTATGGAACGATAAAAATAAAGGCCGTCGTCTCCTCCATCAAGTGCTATATATGGATCATGGAGTCTTACTTCAGGCATAAGTCCTTCAATATCTCCTGTCCTTATATAAGGCGGATTTGAAACTATCATATCAAATTTCTCATTATCTTTAAGAGCCTTGAAAAGATCGCCTTCCAGAAGCTTTATCCTGTCACCAAGCCCGAAGCGGTCGACATTTATAGCGGCAGTTTTCAATGCATCTTTGGAGATATCTGTCCCGACCCCTGTGCTTCCTTCTACGTTATTGATAATACTTATCAATATACAGGCAGATCCTGTACAAAGATCGAGAAGACGGCCGCCTTTGTCAAGTTTAGTAATTGCTTCTTCTACCAGTGTCTCCGTGTCTTCTCTCGGTATCAGGACATTACTATCTACATAGAATTCTTCTCCGAAAAAAATCTGACTGTGAAGAATGTGCTGAAGAGGAATATGCTTTGCTCTTTGTTCTAACAGCTCATAATAATATTCCACTCCTTCCTTTGAAGGAGTCTTATTTTCATTTAAAAGATAGTGATTATAATCGATCTTAAAGGCAAAAAACAAGAGTTCTCTTGCGTCCCATTTATAGTCTTCAATGCCGGCTTTTTTAAGGACTTCCTCACCATGTTTTCTCAAATCATGATAGTTCATATCTATATAATAATAAAAGAGGCTGAAGAATATCCATTCTTCAGCCTGCAGAAAAGTGTTTGCAAATAAAAATTACTCAGCCTTGAAACCGTACTTCTTATTGAACTGCTCAATACGTCCGCGGGCCTTGGCAGCCTTCTGCTGACCTGTATAGAACGGATGGCACTTTGAGCAAACTTCTACATGGATGCTTTCCTTTGTAGAACCTGTTACGAATGTATTTCCACAGTTGCATGTAACAGTTGCCTGGTAGTAATCCGGATGGATTCCCTTTCTCATTTCTTTCACCTCACTCTTATATTTTTAAAGCTGAAAAATCAGCCCGTAAACTGCATCCCGAAAACAGCTTTTTAACTATAACATGTTATATATTATTTTGCAAGATCTTTAAGGGAATTAAGAACTTTTATACCCCCTAGAATCTTTTTTTCAGAACGTAATCCTGGATAATATGTCGGACGAATTCCCTGTTTGTTTTGGTATGAGTCATGAGATTAAGAACTGATTCTGTAGCATCTTCTTTTCTCATGTCATTTAAGAATTTATGAAGGTAATTCATGGCGACCTGCTCTTCTTGATCAAGAAGCAGATCTTCTCTACGGGTTCCGGATCTTACAAGGTCTATTGCCGGGAATACTCTTCTCTCTGACAGCTTTCTGTCAAGAATAAGCTCCATATTACCTGTTCCCTTGAATTCCTCGTATACAACATCATCCATTTTTGAGCCTGTCTCAACAAGGGCTGTGGCAAGAATAGTAAGGCTGCCGCCCTCTCTTAAATTTCTGGCCGCTCCAAAGAATCTCTTAGGCATATGAAGAGCAGCCGGATCAAGTCCTCCGGAAAGCGTTCTTCCTGATGGCGGCACTGTAAGATTATAGGCTCTTGCCATTCTTGTTATACTGTCGAGAAGGATCATTACATCTTCTCCATGCTCAACAAGACGCTTTGCACGCTCTATTACCATTTCCGAGACGCGCTTATGATGCTCAGGAAGTTCATCAAATGTCGAATATATGACTTCGACATTTCCGCCGCCTATGGATTCCTTCATATCAGTTACTTCCTCAGGTCGCTCGTCAATTAAGAGAACGATTATATGCATATTTTCATGCGATTTCTTAACTGAACTTGCAATCTGCTTTAAAAGAGTAGTCTTTCCGGCTTTGGGCTGAGCGACTATCATTCCTCTCTGGCCCTTGCCTATAGGTGAAAAAAGATCAACTATCCTCGTTGCGACTGATGACTGGGGATTTTCCAGTCTTATTCTCTCATTGGGAAAAACAGGAGTAAGATCCTCGAAATTCTTTCTCTTTCCAGCTTCTTCAGGGCTCAAATCATTAATAGTCTCAATGAGAAGAAGAGCTCCGTATTTATCGCCCGGTTTGTTCTTCCTGGTCTTACCTTTAATCATATCTCCGGTCTTCAGATTGAATTTTCTGATCTGGGAAGGAGATACATAAACATCTGAAAGTCCAGGCATATAATTATCGCTTCTTATGAAGCCATAACATTCGGGAAGGACTTCGAGGATCCCATTGACTTCTTTTAGATCATCATAGTGCATGATCTCCTCTTCATATTCCTTCTCTGATTTCTCGGCTTTTACGATATTCTCAGTCTTATCCTCTTTTTCATGTACCTCTTCTGCTGTCTTAGGCTTATCTTCATGATCAGGTCTGTCTGAATTCTTCTCGGAATTCTTTTTGTTTCTGTGCCTGCTCTTTTTCTCGCCTTCTGAATTATTATTTGACCTGTTTTTTTCTGAACGTCTTCTGTTCTGGTTTTTGCCATTCTTTACAGGTTTTTCTGCTTCTTCGGCTTTTTCTTTTTCTACAGTTTTTGGGGTTTCCGCAATGTCTTTGGTTTCCGCGGATTTTTTGGTTTTCGCGGGTTTTTCTGCTTCTACATTTTTTTCAGCCTCTAAGTCTTTGGAAGCATCCTCTTTTATCCTGGCATCCTCTTCGTCCTGCTTCAGCATGACCTCTATAAGCTCTTCCTTTTTAAGCTTGGAGATACCACGAATCTTCCTTGCTTTGGCAAGATCTTTTAAGACCGATGCCGAAAGAGACTCATATTTGGCTTTCATATTGGCGTCTGCCATATATTTTTCCTTTCAAAAATTCTATACCAGAAGATCATCCATGAATGAAGAATAAAGATCCATGTATTTTTCCTTCCAGTTGTTACACATTCTGTCAGCCTGCTCCTTTTGAGGAACATTTATTATAAGATCCATGATTACTTTTCCATTTTGTTCATATTTCAAGTGGACTGAATAACCGCCGCCGACCACGGCATCGTAGTTAGCAGTCAGAGAATTTTCTTCCCTGATCTCGCTTCCGTTAGACTTTAAGAAGCCATTGATATCAGCTTCAATAGCGGGAGTAACCTTGTCATGAAGAACTCTTAAGGTCTCGCTGCCTTTTTCTGTGACTTCGTAAATTGTTGTATTATGATCTGATCTTGATTCGATCATTCCTGTATCCAGAAGATTGTGGATGACCTTTTGAACAATGAAATAATTTGTATAATCGTATTCCTGAAAAAAATCGCATATCTGCGAATTGCTTAAAGATATTTCGGCTTTGCTCAAAAGTTCAAGAACAGTCATCTTATAGATAAGTTCAGGTTCTGCCAATATTCTTTACCTCTTTCATTCGGCACATTTTTCTACTGCAGCCGCTACGCACTCGGTAACAGCCGGATCAAATGCCTCTGGAAGAATGAAATCTGCGGAAAGTCTGTCAGGACCGACAAGAGAAGCTATGGCTTCCGCAGCCTTTAATTTCATTTCATCTGTTATTTGTTTTGCATGAGCTTTGAGTGCACCTTTAAAGATTCCCGGAAAAACAAGAACGTTATTTACCTGATTGGGAAAATCTGATCTTCCTGTTCCAACCACCATTGCTCCTGCCGCTTTTGCTACATCCGGCATGATCTCTGGAGTTGGATTTGCCATTGCAAAGATTATGGCTTTATCATTCATGCTCTTAACCATGTCGGAATCTACAATATTTGGAGCAGAAACTCCTATAAATATATCTGCCCCCTTAAGAGCATCCTTTAGACTTCCCTTTTGATCCGAAAGATTTGTGACTTCAAGCATCTTCTTCTGCATCCAATTGAGGTTAGAAGATTCAGAGCATATAATGCCCTCCCTGTCTACCAATGTTACATTTTTCATTCCATATTTTAACAGAAGTCTGGAAATTGCAATCCCTGCGGAACCGGCTCCGTTTACAACTATCTTTGCCTCCTTGTTTTTGCCTGTGACCTTAAGGGCATTTATAAGGCCTGCAAGAACTATTATGGCCGTTCCATGCTGATCATCATGGAAAACAGGTATATCAAGCATTGCTTTGAGCCTTTCTTCTATCTCAAAGCATCTGGGAGCTGAAATATCTTCGAGATTAATGCCACCGAAGCCCGGGGATATGTTTTTCACTGTCTGTATTATCTCTTCAGTATCCTGCGTATCAAGTACGATTGGGAAAGCATTTACTCCCCCGAATTCCTTGAAGAGGACGCTTTTTCCTTCCATTACAGGCATTGCAGCTTGTGGTCCTATGTTACCGAGACCTAGTACGGCGCTTCCGTCTGATACAACTAAAATAGTATTTGCCTTTATCGTATAATCGTAGGCTTTCTTCGTATCATCCTTTATTTCAAGACAGGGAGCAGCAACTCCCGGTGTATATACAAGTGCCAGGTCTTCTCTTGATTTAACATGATATTTGACATCGGTTTCCAGCTTTCCTTGAAGTTTCTTATGAAGATCAAGTGATTCACTCTTAATAGACATTTTTACTTCCTTTCAGCTTTTATTCTTCTTCGATGGCCTGCATGACAGGTGGTATAAACTGCTTCTTTCTTGAAACGACGCCATTTAGCATTATAGTCTCGGGGAGATCTTCTCCTCCAAAAAAAGCTCTCTTTATGATATCTTCGGAATTCCCGCCATACATAATAAGCTCCGATGTCTCTTTAAAAATATCTGTAAGAAGCATAAAGACCATGGATACATTTTTCTCTCCGAGAACTGTAGGAAGATAATCCTTAAGTCCTGGCTTTATGTCATCAAGCAGCTTTCTTGAAACGGCACTGACCTGGGAAACTCCTATTGCAATATCTCCAGAATAGAAGGTCTTGTAATCTTGATAAATAATCTCTTTCGGAGTCTTTGAACCAAAGTCTGAACCAGCCTCAAACATGGCCATAGCAAGCTCTTCGCAGTCTACTCCTGCAATCTCCGAAAGTTCTGCCGCAGCATCCCTGTCATAATCAGTGCAGGTAGGCGAGCGAAACATAAGTGTATCTGAAAGTATAGCCGAAAGCATGAGTCCTGCAATTTCCTTTGGAATTCGAACATTTTTTTCACAGAACATCATATATATTATCGTGGACGAACAGCCCAGTGGCATATTTCTGAAAAATATAGGCTGTATGGTTTCCAGAGAACCCAGCCTGTGATGGTCTATAATCTCCAGGATCTCCGCCTCGTCTATTCCGTCAACTGCCTGTGATTTTTCATTATGGTCGACCAGAATGACCTGCTTTTTCTTCCCATTTAAAAGATTTCTTCGGGAAAAAGTTCCGATAAATCTGTTGTTTCTGTCAAGTATTGGGAAGTCTCTGAATCTTACCTTGCTTACTCTTTCCAGAACATAGTCGACAGTATCATCGATATAAAAAGAAATTATTCCTTTTTTTGTCATAAATTCCCTGACAGGAATGGACTGATTGATAAGACGTGCTGCCGTAAAAGTGTCATATTCAGTATTTAAGAGCACGCACTGTATTGCCTCGGCGGCCTTTACAACCCTGTCATTGGGTCTGTTATTATTTGTAACAACTATGCAGCTTGGATAGCGCTCTATTAGTTCAAGCAGTCGTTCTGAACCATCACCTGTTATTATGAGGTCGTCTTTTTCAATATCCATTTTGGAAATATCGACCGAACCTGATGGTATTACTACCCTGCCCTTAGGGAAAAAAGCATGTGAGTTTCCGGCAAGAAGCTCGCCGTTAAGCGTTGAGATTATGTTTGAATATGGAGTCCTTGTTTTTCCCAGGCTGTCATTTCCATAAACATTCATATATGATTTGGCAATATCGCCTTTTACTATGATTCCTTTAAGGAAATCGGAAGTATCTGTAACCGGCAGCATGGATACATCTTTTTCTGCCATGAGACGCCATGCGCCTCTTAAAGACAGGATCTCACTGATTCCTTCAGACCTTCTGTAGTCAATATCTTTAAGCTCGGTCTTTACATCAGTGACAGTCTCAGGTTCACTTACTCCAAACCTGTTCAGGACATAACTTGTCTCGGCATTAAGAGGTCCAGCCTTTTTCGGAACAAATCTGCCTTCAGCAGTCTGGTTTTTAAAATACGAATAGGCGATAGCTGAACAAATCGAATCCGTATCAGGATTCTTATGTCCTATCACCCAAACTGCTCTGTCGTTTTCAATTTTCATATTAATATCCTTTGGAACTTATAAAAAAGAAAATAGACGGGCCCAAGGCCCATCCTTTTCAGATGAATCCGAACTGGATCAGCATAAAAGCAGCAACTGCAGCAAGATTTAAAATAGATAAGATAATAAGAAAAACATTTTGATGCTTTACAGTTCTAAAGCTCTTGTCCATATCTTCGCTAATTGAATTATTGTCGTTTTTCTCATTAATGAGATCCTGCAGATTGCGATAGACCTTTACATTTTCGGTATGCACCTTGTCTGACAGTTCACTTTTTAGTTTCCCAAGGCTTTCATTCATACTATTAAGAGTATCCTGAACAGCCATGGTCTGCTTAGTAGCCGAGTCTTCATTGGAATTCACCTGAGATTTAAGCTTGTCACTCATTTCTTCCATTGCATGTCTGACCTCGTCTATAAGATCATCGACTCTGCCGTTGACATCATTCACGAGACTGTCTGCCTCTTTTTGCTTTTTGATAAGCTGTTCCTGAAGCTCCTGATTCTTTTCTTCCTTTGTACGAACTACGGCTTCAAGCTCCTTTACTTTTCTTTCTTTGGCATTTATAAGAGATTGAAGCTGCTTTGCCTTGTCGCGGAACTTATCTATTTGGATGAGAAGCTGATCTTCCCCATCGTCCTGATCTACAGAATAATTATTATAAGACTTATCTCTGTAAGAATAATCCCTGCTGGAATCCTGCATATTGAAAGGTCTCCCCTAAGATTTTAAGTATAATGTGCAAGTCACACTTTTACATTACTTTATCATTTTAGTAGTAAAGTGTCAAAAAATATATAAAAAAAATCGCTGAAACAGATTAAAAGTTTCATACCCTATCTAATTTGATCTGATGAAAAGAATAAATTTATCCAGTACCTCTTATCTTCGAAAATAGCCATATTTTTTCTCAATTCCGACTTTAGTCGGCATACTGTGCCCTGAAAGCAAATCTGTATCATCAGGCAGCGAATATATTTTGTTATTTATGCTTTCCATAAGCCTTTCATAATTTCCGCCCGGCATATCTGTTCTACCTATGCTGCCTTGAAAAATAGTATCTCCAACAAAGCAGACTCCTTCTTTCTCATTATAGAAAGAGCAGCCGTCCTCAGTATGCCCCGGAGTTTCTATGAGTTTAAGAGTTATTCCTCCTGTACTTAGACTGATCAGGCTTCCTTCCGGCAGGAAAAGATCCTCTTCACTAATTACTACTCTGTAATCTCTTCCAAACTGTGATGATATATTGAAATAAGGATCCTCGAAATATTTTCTGGCTTTTAAACCGGCAATCACAGGTATATCAAGTGACCGGCGAAGCGCATTGATCCCTCCTATATGATCATAGTGGCCGTGGCTTATTAAGATCTTCTCTATAGTCCATCCGTTTTTAATTATAAGATCGGCTAATCTATCTCCTTCAGCACCGGGGTCAATAATAAATCCATGACCGCTTTCGTCAAGATAAATATATGAATTTGTCTGGATCACGTCATATACCTGGATAAGCTTTATCATTTTACCTCCGAAATAAAAAATCCGCACGGCTCCGGACAAGCCGGAGTCTGCGGAAAATATTGTTCATTAAAGAACTCAGACCTTATCAGTCTTCAGGGCTGTATAATTTTACAAGCTTCTGAAGATGCTCATAACGATCATGGGCGTCTTCTTCAGATGCCGAGAAGAGTTCTGCAGCCTTTGCGGCATTTACCTTCTTAAGAGCTGCATATCTGTTCTCTCCTGCAAGGAATTCCTGATAATCGCCTGTAGGTTTCTTTGAATCAAGAATGAAAGCACTCTTTCCTTCAGCAGCAAGTTCAGGATTGTATCTGAAGTTGAACCAATAACCTGCTTCAACAGCAAGCTGTTCCTCTGTCATAGCCTTGCTCATACCCTTCTTGATACCATGATTGATACAAGGAGCATATGCAATGATAAGTGAAGGTCCCGGATATGCCTCAGCCTCTGCAAGAGCCTTTACACACTGATTGTAATCAGCACCCATAGCGATCTGTGCAACATATACATATCCATAGCTCATTGCTATTCCGGCAAGATCCTTCTTCTTTGTTCCTTTACCGCCGGCAGCGAATTGAGCAACAGCTCCACGAGGAGTTGACTTGGATGACTGTCCGCCTGTATTGGAGTAAACCTCGGTATCAAATACCATGATGTTGATATCTTTGCCAGAAGCAATTACATGATCAAGGCCGCCGAAACCGATATCATAAGCCCAGCCGTCTCCACCGAATACCCATTGAGACTTCTTTGCAAGATAATCCTTCTCATCAAGGATGTCTTTACCTTCTCCGGATTTCTCCAGAGCAGCTACAAGTTTCTCAGTAGCAGGAATATTTGTAAGGCTGGAGTTGAATGTCTCTTTCCAGTTCTTAATAGCTTCCTTTACTTCATCACTCTTTGTATTCTCTGATACGGATGAAAGTTCATCTGAAAGTCTGTCACGAATAGCTCTCTGAGCAAGAAGCATACCATAACCAAACTCAGCTGCATCTTCGAAAAGTGAGTTAGACCATGCTGGTCCATGTCCCTTTGCATCAACAGCATAAGGTGTTGAAGGTGAAGAGTTACCCCAAATTGATGAGCATCCTGTTGCATTGGCAATATACATATGATCGCCGAAAAGCTGAGTAATGAGCTTAGCATAAGGTGTCTCACCGCATCCGCCGCAGGCTCCTGAGAATTCAAGAAGAGGCTTTCTGAACTGAGAACCCTTTACTGATGCGATCTTGAACTTAGAAATGATATCATCCTTATCAGGAAGCTTAACAGCATAATCGAAGTACTTCTGTTTATCTTCATTTTCTTCGAAAGGACGAAGCTCGATTGCCTTCTCCTTTGCAGGGCAGACATTTACGCAAGATCCGCAGCCTGTGCAATCGAATACAGAAACGTTGATCGCAAATTTATAATCAGGCATTCCTGTCATATCTTTCATCTTCATGCCTTCCGGAGCGTTCTTTACTTCCTCTGCTGTAAGAGCTACAGGACGAATAGCTGCATGAGGGCATACATATGAGCAGCGGTTACATTCAATACATTTTGCAGGATCCCAAACAGGAACATCTGTTGCTACTCCACGTTTCTCATACTGTGATGTACCTGAAGGTGTATCACCATATGTATATTTCATTGCAACAGAAACGGGTACTGAATTACCCTGCTGAGCATTGACCTTGACCTGAACGTTCTTTACAAATTCAAGAGCATCTTCTCTGCCTTCAGTAGGAATAACAGGTGTAAGATCATCATCTTTGCAGTTCTTCCATGACTCAGGTACATTCACCTTTACATAAGCAGTGGCACCTGCATCGATTGCGTCATGATTCATCTTTACGACATTGTCACCCTTCTTTGAATATGATGCTGTAGCGGCATCCTTCATAAGCTTGATGACCTTATCTTCAGGAATGAGCTTTGTGATTGAGAAGAATGCTGACTGAAGTACAGTATTGATTCTCTTTCCAAGTCCGATCTCCTTACCGATCTTAACACCATCAATGATATAGAAATTGATATTATTCTCGGCAATGTATCTCTTAACCTGTCCAGGGAGCTTCTCATCAAGTTCGTCTACTGTCCAGGGGCAGTTAAGAAGGAAGCTTCCGCCGGGAACAAGATCCTGAACCATGTTGTATTTATAGATATAAGCTGTACAATGGCAGGCAACGAAATTAGCCTGAGAAATAAGATATGTGCTTCTTATAGGCTTATGTCCGAAACGGAGGTGAGAAATTGTAACACCGCCTGACTTCTTTGAGTCATAATCGAAATATGCCTGAGCATACATATCTGTATTATCACCGATGATCTTGATGGAATTCTTGTTTGCTCCAACTGTTCCGTCGGCACCAAGTCCCCAGAATTTGCAGTTTGTTGTTCCCTCAGGTGTAGTAACAGGGTTCTCTGTAACAGGAAGAGAAAGATTTGTTACATCATCTGTAATGGAGATAGTGAATTCCTTCTTGTCATGGTTGTTATAAACAGCAATGATATCGCCGGGCTTTGTATCCTTTGAGCCTAAGCCATAACGTCCTCCGAATACAGGAACATTCTCAAACTTGCTTCCGCGAAGAGCTGCAACAACATCAAGGAAGAGAGGCTCACCTTCAGATCCGGGTTCCTTTGTACGATCAAGAACAGAAATCTGCTTAACTGTATCAGGAAGAGCTTCAACAAGAGCCTTTGCCGAGAAAGGTCTGTAAAGACGAACCTTAACAAGGCCGACTTTCCTGCCTTCATGCTCTGCAAGATAATCAATTGTCTCTGCGATCGTATCATTTACGGATCCCATGGCAATAATTACATGCTCAGCATCGGGAGCTCCGTAATAATTAAAGAGCTTATAGTCTGTACCGATCTTTGCATTGATCTTGTCCATGTATTTCTGGACGATCTCAGGAATGGCGTTGTAACGTGAGTTGCAGGACTCTCTTGTCTGGAAGAAGAGATCGCCGTTCTGTGAAGATCCCATCTGACGAGGATGGTTGGGATTAAGTGAGTTCTGACGGAACTTCTTTACTTCATCCCAGTTAACCATATCGCGAAGATCTTCATAGTCCCATGTCTCGATCTTCTGGATCTCGTGGGATGTACGGAATCCATCGAAGAAGTTAATGAAAGGTGTATGACCCTCAATAGCTGCGAGATGAGCAACAGGTGTCAGATCCATAACTTCCTGAACTGAAGACTCGCAAAGCATTGCTGCACCAGTCTGACGGCAGGCATAAACATCTGAATGATCACCGAAAATATTAAGTGCATGTGTGGCAACACAACGTGCAGAAACATCGAATACTCCGGGAAGGCCTTCACCTGCGATCTTGTACAGGTTAGGGATCATAAGAAGCAGTCCCTGTGATGCTGTGTAAGTAGTCGTGAAAGCACCTGCTGCAAGTGAGCCGTGAACTGTACCTGAAGCACCGGCCTCAGACTGCATTTCAGTTACCTGTACGGTCTGACCGAAAAGGTTCTTTCTTCCTGCTGTGGCCCATTCATCTGTGGCTTCTGCCATAACTGATGAAGGGGTGATAGGATAGATAGCCGCTACATCAGTAAATGCATACGAAGCATGTGCTGCTGCGTGGTTACCGTCCATGGTTTTCATTTTTCTTTTCATGGAATTATTCCCTCCTATTACGTTACGTTCTGTATGCCATTCCTGGCTTTAGTCAAAATATGACAAACATTACTTTAAATTCTAGATTTCTTTTAGTAAAAAAGCAATAGAAGCAAACGTTTTTCATGTTCATTTTATGATACATTACTTATTGAAAAAAAAAACTTATACATTAAAATAAGAAGGGAATATGCGTAACTTTTACACGAAAGGATAAGAAATGCTTCAATGTATCAACATTTCCTTAAGATTCGGCAAGAAAGCCCTGTTCGAAGACGTAAACTGTAAATTCACCGAAGGAAACTGCTATGGTGTTATAGGTGCTAACGGAGCAGGAAAATCCACTTTTTTAAAGATCCTCTCAGGAAAGCTCGAACCCACAAGCGGTGAAGTCGTAATCACAGATGGTCAGAGAATGTCCGTACTCGAGCAGGATCATTTTAAATATGATGCTTTCACTGTACTCGATACTGTAATCATGGGAAACCAGAGGCTCTATGACATCATGAAGGAAAAAGATGCTATATATAATAAGCCTGATTTCAGTGACGAAGATGGTATAAAGGCTGCTGAGCTCGAGGAAGAATTTGCCGAAATGGACGGCTGGAATGCAGAAAGCGATGCCGAGTCACTTCTAAACGGACTCGGCATCGAGACAGAAGATCATCATAAGCTCATGAAAGAACTTGATGGCGCAAAGAAAGTCAAGGTACTTCTTGCCAAAGCTCTTTTCGGAAATCCCGACATCCTTCTTCTCGACGAGCCCACAAACCATCTTGATCTTGATGCCATAGGCTGGCTTGAGGAATTTCTCATAAATTTCGAAAATACTGTCATTGTTGTTTCTCACGATCGTTATTTCCTTAATAAAGTCTGCACAAATATTGCAGATCTTGATTACGGAAAGATCCAGCTTTATGCCGGAAATTATGATTTCTGGTATGAATCTTCCCAGCTCATAATGAAGCAGAGAAAGGAAGAAAACAAGAAAAAAGAGGAACAGATAAAGGAATTAAAAGAATTTATCTCACGTTTCTCGGCAAATGCTTCTAAATCAAAACAGGCTACATCGAGAAAACGCGCTCTTGAAAAAATCGAGCTTGATGACATTCGTCCATCAAGCCGTAAATATCCTTATATTGACTTCCGTCCCGCGAGGGAGATCGGAAACGAGGTTCTGACAGTTACCGATATTTCAAAGACGATTGATGGGAAAAAACTTCTGGACCATATTTCATTCACAGTAGGCCACGATGACAAAATTGCCTTCGTTGGAAGCTGTGAAGCTGCAAAGACAGCTCTTTTCCAAATACTTTCAGGCGAGATGGAACCTGATTCGGGAAGCTATAAGTGGGGTGTTACCACATCGCAATCTTATTTTCCAAAGGACAATACAAAGATCTTCGACAACGATCTTACTATCGTTGACTGGCTCACCCAATTCTCCGAGATCAAAGATGCCACATATGTCAGAGGTTTCCTTGGCAGAATGCTTTTTGCCGGAGAAGACGGCATTAAGAAAATGAAGGTTCTTTCCGGAGGAGAAAAAGTTCGTGTCCTTCTTTCAAGAATGATGATCGAAGGCTCAAATGTATTGCTCCTTGATGAACCTACAGACCACCTGGATATGGAGAGCATTTCCTCTCTGAACACCGGACTTATAAAATTCCCCGGAGTTATTCTTTTTTCATCCAGAGATCATGAAATAGTTCAGACAACCGCCAACAGGATAATTGAGCTCCTTCCTGACGGATCAATGATCGATAAGATCTCCACTTATGATGAATATCTCGAAAATGATGAGATGGCGAGAAAGAGAACCGTCTTTATCACAAGTGAAGATGAAGAAAGCGACGACTGATAATAATTAAAATTCAATCTTTAAGGTCGATGATTCCCTGCCGGCAATGGTAATAGGGAAATCATCGGCCTTATATTTGTTATCGCTTAAAGTAACCTCATCTCCCACAGTCGCAAGGGCGATCTCGGGATAATTATTCTCGTGAGAAAGATGACCTAGAAATACATGATTTATTCCATCATTTAAAAGTTCTGACAGAAGCTTTCCAGATGCGTCATTTGACAAATGCCCTCTTTCTCCCATTATCCTCACCTTAAGACTGTATGGATATGGGCCTGATTCAAGCATCCTTTTGTCATGATTTGCTTCCAGAAGGATCACATTTTTATCTCTCATATTATCAATCACGTAGTCATCATATACTCCGAGATCCGTGAGAACTCCAGCTTTTTTCCCATCAGCTGCTTCGACCATATATGCTACCGGATCAGCTGCGTCATGAGAAGTATGGATAGCTCTGACCTTTAGATCCCCTATCATGAAATCCATGTCTTTTTCTATAGGATGAAAAAGTTCCGGATCTATCTTTCCAAGTGAATTCATAGATTTTATGGCTGAGATAGTAAGAGCTGTTGCATAAATAGGAAGATGGTAGCGTCTTGCCATGACACCGAGCGAGCTCACATGATCGATATGCTCATGTGTCACTAATATTCCATCTATATCAGAAGATGAAAGATCTTTTTCATTCAGTCCTTCTTCTATCTTCTTTCCGCTAATACCTGCATCTATAAGTACATGATGATCTCTGTCACCGATACAGATACAGTTTCCGGAACTGCCGGATCTGATACTGAAAAATTCCATTAATTATTCTTCCTTCCAGCCTATCTCTATAGAATCACCATCCTCTATGGGATCGGCATAACCGCATTCATTGCCATTTCTTGTCATGTAGACAGTTCTGCCGTGAGACTCATTTATATCAAAATCAAATACATTAAATATATCTACAAAAATATAATTCTTTTTACCTGTAAGATTATAGGTATCTCCGTTTATCTTCACATGAATGAAACCGGGATTGTCAAGAGTCTCATCATTGCTTTCTGCCTTAATGATAAGTTCTTGTTCTTTTGTATCATTATCTTTTTCGCCATTTTCTTCCGATTCGGCTTCACCACTCTCATGGTCTTCTTCTTTTTCAAAATGTTTTGAATCTTCATTTTGTCCCAAAGCTTCTTTTGAATTCTCTTCCCCGAAACTTGCATAATTCAGCGTATCCAGATCCACGGAAAAATTTTCATAGACAAGTGAATCCAGTCCTGCGCTCTTATTATTGACATATATTTCACCATCAGGATCAAGCTCGACGTCCATAAAACTTACAATCTGACCGACAGTATAATAATTTCTGGTATCGACTCTGTCTCCGTCTTTAAGCTCGTAATCCTTTGGTTCCAATATTCCGTTTACCTCAACAAATTCCGGGCATGAGATCCTTTTGCCGTTTACTATGAATGAAATATAATCATTTGTGAACTCATCCAGATCACCTACAAGGGCATGAGCGCCTGATCCGACTGTTGAAGGATAAAATGTTATATCGGAATTTCTCTTTAAAGGCGTATTTAGAGCAGCCGGCTCTCCGTCCATAGTAACTACGGCCGATTCCCCCTCTTCACCTCTAATCATGCGGCTGATACCATTTACAATGATATTTAATTCAGCACCTCTTCTTGGGAAAAGTTCCTCTGTGCTTAAGCCCGCCTGAAGTGCCGCATCAACTATGGTAAGTCTGCCATTATCATAGATCTTTAACATCTCGCCATTAAAATGGACAATAATAAAGCTGTTCCTCTGTTCGAAATAATTAAGGCAGATACCAAGAGGCGTAACGATAAGAGGATCTTTTTCGATAGAACTATCTTCAAAGATAATATTCTGCATGGACTCTTCGCCTCTTAAGGCAACGCGCTCAGAAATTATATCAAGTTTCTTTGAAAGAGACTCACAGAAGCCGTGAACCTTACCGCCGCCTCCGACAACGAATGCAGCCGCCACAGTCTTGTCTCCGTTAAGCTCAATTATCTTCTCAGCTACAGCAGAAGTGATCTTTTCCCTGGTATCATTAAGAACTTTCCATACCTCCTCTGCCGGGACTGTATGGCTGATACCCATGATATCTGAAAAAGTAACCTCCTCCTTTGTGGAAGAATCTATTTTAATCTGTTCTGCAGTAGCAAAATCTACCAGATAATTTTGAACCAGAACCTCGGTAAGCTCATCTCCGGCATATCCTATCATGCCATAAGCTATTATACTTCCGTCTCTCGTAATGCAGATATCTGACGTCCCGGCTCCCACATCAACAAGAGCGATATTAAGCATTCTGAAATTCTCAGGAATCGCTACGTTCATGGCAGCTATAGGCTCTAGGGTAAGATTTGCAACTTCGAGTCCTGCACGTTCTACTGCAGAATAGAGTCCATCTACCACATCCTCCGGAAGGAATGTAACTATAAGTTCTTCAGCTATTTTCTCAGCCTTATGTCCTTCAAGACTTCCGAACTGCTCATCATTAAGATAATATTTCACGACTGAATAGCCGACACAGTAAAACTTATATTTCCTGTTCTGCTTTTCATCAAGAGAATTTTTCGCCTGATCTATTCCCATGAGATCCAAGGTATGGATGTCTTCATTTGTTACAACCGTTTCCTCATTGAATTCCATCTCTACTTTAGTTGTCTCTGTAACAAGGACACGGCCGGCGGCTGCTATGCAGACTTCAGTAAGCGGATGCTCTATTCTGGCTTCCAGGGCTTCCTTAACCTCGGCGATGACCTCGGATACTCTGTTTATGTTATGAATCTGTCCGTCAAGCATGGCTCTCGTCTTATGCTGTCTTATTTCTTCAGCCGTAACATGAAATCCATCATCGTCCATGTATCCAACTGTTCCAACAACATTTCTTGTACCTATATCAAGGCCGAAAACGAATGCCCCCTTATTCTGTTCTGCCTTTTCAAGCATAGTACTATTCATTAAGCAATCCTCCAACCGCTCTGTCTATATCAAAACATGCCTTTTCAAAAGAGCCATCATTATCAATAGTAAGATCAGTACCCATTCTGAATTCTTTTTCTGTCTTTTGATCTAAGAACATTGAATCTATTCTTTCATCAGAATAGCCCCGGCTCTCCTTAAGTCTCTTTCTTCTTGTGTCCTCTGAAGCATAAATATACCATATCTGATCAGTAATTTCTTCATAATGCTCCTCCAGAAGAAGGGCAGCCTCAAGGACAAGAAGATTAACCTTCCCTTCCTCTTCAAGCCTGTTCCTGATCTTAATGATCTCTTCCTTTACTGCCGGATGAACAGCATTATTAAGAAGTTCAAGCTTCTCTTTGTTATTAAAAACAAGGGCTGACATCTTCTTCCTGTCAATATTGCCATCAGAATCAAAGACTTTGTCTCCGGAAAAAATATCCATTAGTCTTTCTTTTAAAGGATATTTTCCCATCAGCTCCCTGGCAAGATCGTCGCTTCTAATAACGACTGCCTTATATTTTTCCTCAAGATAAGAAAGGATACGGCTTTTGCCTGCTCCAACTCCGCCTGTTATTCCTATAAATTTCAAATCAGTGTACGTCATACCAGTTATCTCCGACGGAAATATCTACAATAAGATCGACCGAAAGGCTGGCTGCATTCTCCATTTCTTCTTTCAAGAGCTTTTCCACATAGTCAAGCTCACTATCCGCAGCTTCAATAAGAAGTTCGTCATGAACCTGAAGAACCAGCTTTGACTTAAGATTCTCTTTTTCCAGCCTGTCATGGACTCTTACCATGGCTATCTTTATTATATCGGCCGCAGTTCCCTGAATGGGGGAATTTCTGGCGACTCTTTCTCCGAATGATCTCTGCATAAAATTTGAAGACTTAAGTTCTGGTATAGGCCTTCTTCTGGCAAAAAGAGTTTTTGCATATCCCTTCTCTTTAGCCGATTCTACAAGTCCGTCAAGATAAGTCTTAAGTCCCGGAAAGGACTTATAATAGTCTTCAATATATTTGGCAGCTTCTTCAACGCTGGTGCCTATATCCTTTGAAAGGCCGAAAGGACTTATGCCATAAACAATTCCGAAATTTACTGCCTTGGCATTTCTTCTTTCAAGATCAGTTACCTGATCAAATGGTTTATGAAAAACAAGTGCTGCCGTAGATCTGTGTATATCCCGGCCTTCGTGATAGGCCTTGATAAGATTTTGATCTCCAGACATATGAGCCAGAACCCTAAGTTCGATCTGGGAATAATCAGCATCGATGTATTTATAACCCTTTGCCGGGCGAAAGGCCTTCCTTATCTTCTTTCCCAGCTCAAGTCTTACGGGAATATTCTGGAGATTTGGTTCTGTCGAACTGATACGCCCCGTGGCAGTGACCTTTTGCTGAAACTTGGAATGGACACGTCCATCGGGTCCTGCCATATCCTTTAATCCGTCTATATACGTAGATATAAGCTTTTGATATTTTCTGTAATCAAGTATTTTTTTTATTATAGGATTATCATCCTTTAATTCCTCAAGTACAGAAGCAGCAGTCGAATAGCCTGTTTTGGTCTTCTTTCCACCTTTTATCTTCATGTCCTCAAAAAGCACAGTCGAAAGCTGTTTAGGGGAATTAATATTAAATTCTCTTCCGGCTTCCTCATATATAAGCTTCTCAAGCTCACTTCTTTTCTCCTTAAGCTCCTCACCATAAGAGATAAGCTCATCACGGTCCATAAGCATTCCGGTTTTTTCCATATCATAAAGTGTAAAAATAAGCGGAAGTTCGATATCTTTATAAAGCTTTGTCATGCCTGTATCTTCAAGCTTATCCATGAGTCCTGATCTGACCTTTAAAGCTGCACAGGCTTCTCTCATCTTAAAGCTGTCTAGATCATTCTTTACCTTTTCGTCACTTGATGCCTCATCGATAAGCTCATTTTTGTTCTTCTTACCGAAGCACTCACTATAGCTTCTTATGCTTTCGCCGGTGACATCCTTTAAAATCAGCTCGGCAGGATAAGCAGACAACAAAGGATCTATTATATATGCAGCAAGGCCTGCATCAAAAAATGCTTCATCTCCAAATCTTCTTCTAAGATCCAAAAGCAGAGGGAAAATTGAAAGAAGTTCCTTAAGATCTATGGCACAAAGAGTCATTCCATTTGAAATAAGATCAGAAAGCAGTTTCTCTCCTTTATCTAATTCATTCCTGTCAAGAGAGAAAGTCTCTTCGCCCTTACTGATATAGATTCCTGATAAGCCCTTTTCCTCGGAATATAGGGCTGAGAGTCCGAAATATTTCTCTTTAGCTAATCTTTCCTCTATTTCCGACATCTTAAGATCATATAAAAAGCCTTTCTCCATATCAGGCTGTTCGGACTTTTTTTCACCGAAATATCTTAAAAGCCGCTCCAGCTCCCAGTCCTTGCAAAGCTTATATGCGTTTTCGGTAAAAATATCCCCGAGCTTTGCATCCCCTATATCTATATCAAGATCTACGTCTAATTTAATCGTAGCGAGATCCTTTGACATGACAGCGCTTTCATAATATGTATGAAGGTTAGAAGATGCCTTCTTCGGCTTTATATTCTCCCAATCTTCGTAAGCTTTCTCGATCGAATGATATTTTTCAATTAGAGCAAAGGCCGTCTTCTCCCCTATACCCGGGACACCCGGGATATTATCAGACGAATCACCCATCAATGCCTTTACATCAATGAATTCACGAGGAGTCACATGAAGGCTTTCCTCAATATCATTAGAATGATAATATTCGACAATTGTACCGGTTTTCCTGGTTCTGGGAAGAGCAATCTTGGTCTTATCTGTCGCAAGCTGCAATGTATCACGGTCTCCGGAAAGAATAGTGACTTCCATACCCTCTTTTTCACCCAGTCTCGAAAGGGTTCCAAGTATGTCATCGCCTTCTATGCCTTCCTTCTTAACTATTTTTATATCCATCGCCGTGAGGAGCTCCTGTATCATGGGAACCTGTTCCCTAAGCTCCGGATCCATAGGCTTACGATTTCCCTTGTAGTCCTTGTATTTCTCATGACGGAAAGTAGGAGCACCAGTGTCAAAAGCGACTATAAGATAATCAGGCTTTTCGCTATCTAAAAAATTAAGCATAGTATTTACGAAGCCATAGACTGCTCCGGTATTTTTACCTTTGCTGTTAGTTAGATGCGGAAGCCCATAATAGGCTCTGTTCAATATAGAGTGACCATCGATTAGTAGCAGCTTCATTTAAAAATTCAATCCTTCCTGTCCCATTTATCGCAAAGGGCTGTGACCTGATCTGCGAATTTAGCCATATCTTTGTTATTAAGGCCTTTGTTCTTCTTGATGACTGCGATGAGTCTTTCTCCTGCAGCCATAAGTCTGTCAAATATTTTGCTTCCAATATTGGGTCTGGCCTTTTCATATTTTTCTCTTGATCCGAACTCTACCTGTTCACCTGTAATGAGATCATAAGCGTCTCCAGGATAAGGAGCGACTGCGTCAAGTCCTGTTTCTTCATGAACTAGCTTTGCATAGGAATCTGTCACCTGATCCTCGCCATGGACTATAAAGACCTTTGAAGGTGTTTTCCCAAATGCCTTTATCCAGTTAAGCAGCTGTGTCTTATCGGCATGTCCGCTTATTCCGGGAAGATTCGTGATGCTTGCCTGAACCATAATATCTTCCCCGAATATCCTTACCTGTTTTGCGCCATGTGTAAGCTTATATCCCAATGTTCCCGGGCTCTGATAGCCTACAAAAAGAATTGTGGATTCTTTTCTCCAGAGATTATGCTTTATATGATGTCTGATACGGCCGGCCTCGCACATTCCAGATGCAGAGATTATGACCTTGGGAGTCATATCAAAATTTATGGCCTTTGATTCATCAGGAGTTACTGCTATATGAAGATTCCTGAAACCAATGGGATTTATTCCTCTTTTTACAAGATCCATGGCCTCTTCATCATAGCATTCCAAAAAATTGCTTTTGAATACCGTAGTTGCCTCAACGGCCAGAGGCGAATCCATATATACAGGAAAATCGCTGAAGCCGGGGATCATATTTTCTTCCTTTATCTTTCTTATAAAATAAAGGATCTCCTGAGTACGTCCTACGGAAAAAGCAGGAATTACAAGATTTCCGCCGCCCTGAAGAGTACGTCTTATCTCTTCTGCCAATTTCCTTGCAAAATCTTTGGGAACTCCGCCCTTGTTTTCATGATCCCTGTCTCCATATGTAGACTCTTCCAGAACATAGTCGGCATCATGTATATATTCAGGATCCTTTATAAGCGGTCTGTTGGCATTTCCTACGTCTCCGGAAAAAACGATCTTTCTCTCTTCGTCTCCCTCTTTAAGCCATAATTCTATTGATGCAGAACCAAGAAGATGTCCGGCGTCTACAAAACGCGCTTTGATTCCATCACATACAGTTACCATCTCATGGTAATCTACCCCTTCAAAACATGTCATGACAGAATAGGCATCTTTCATTGAATACATAGGCTCGACTTCCTCGCCGCCCGAACGTCTTGCCTTCCTGTTTTTCCATTCGCATTCAGATTCCTGAATATGGGCGCTGTCTCTAAGCATAATGTCGCAAAGTTCACGTGTAGCTTTGGTAGCAATTATCCTGCCGCGAAAACCATTCTTATAAAGAAGCGGAAGAAGGCCGCTGTGATCAATATGTGCATGCGTTACAAGTACGGCTTCAATCAGTGATGCATTTACCGGCAATTCCGCATCTTCATAAGTCTTCTCACCCTGATGCATACCGCAGTCAACAAGTATGCTATGACCATTGCATTCTATGAAATGACAGCTTCCTGTGACCTCATGATCAGCTCCTATAAATTCTATCTTCATAAGAAATCCCCCTTCTGTAAAGTCAATAATATTTTAACACAAGTGTAATTATGTCAAAAGAGCAGCATAAGTTCCCGGCAAAATTTGATAAAAAAACACTTTCCCAAAAGGGAAAGTGTTTTTAACAATCATTATTAAGAAAAAATTTACTTCCTGCTATTTTTAAGGAAATCAGGAATATTTATCTGCTCTGCTTTTACCTGAGGTTTAGGCTGAGCCGGACGTGTGATCGATGAAGTATTTAATCCTTCCATATTCACAGAAGAAGCCTTCCCCTGAGTTCCGGGATTTCCTAGACCTGATAGACCTGAAAGTCCGGCGGAAGCTGATTTATTATAATAATTCGGCTTGAATTTAAGTGATCCTATTCCTTCTGCTTTTCCATCCTCAGGCATTCCTGTCGCTATGACTGTTACTGTAACTTCGTCAGACTTGTCATCTGAAGGCATAACACCGAAGATTACATTGTCTTCGTCGTCTGTACCAATAAGATCCTGAACATATGAAACAGCCTCAGATGTCTCCTGAAGAGTAACATCGCCTGTAATATTTACGATGGCATTTGTCGCACCTGTAATCCTTGTCTCAAGAAGCGGGCTTTCAACAGCAGCCTTTACTGCATCAAGTGCCTTTTCATCGCCCTTGGCTGAACCAATACCAATATGAGCAATGCCCTTATTCTCCATAACTGCCTTGACATCAGCGAAATCAAGATTGATAAGACCCGGCAGATTGATAAGATTGGTGATACCGAATACTGCCTGCTGAAGAACTTCATCAGCCTTCTTAAGAGCATCATCCATAGATGCTCTCTTATCGACTATTTCAAGAAGTTTATCATTTGGAATAACGATAAGAGAATCAACATTCTCCTTCATCTTCTCTATACCATTCTTTGCATTTACGCTTCTTCTCTTTCCTTCAAAAGAGAAAGGTTTCGTAACTACTCCGACAGTAAGTATTCCCTGATCCTTTGCAGCCTTTGCAATAACCGGTGCAGCACCGGTTCCTGTTCCGCCACCCATTCCGCATGTAACGAAAACCATATCGGCTCCCTTGACGGTAGCTGTGATCTCTTCCAGGCTCTCTTCTGCAGCTTTCTCACCCTTTTCAGGATCGCCGCCTGCTCCGAGTCCCTTTGTAAGCTTCTCTCCAAGCTGAAGCTGTGTAGGAGCTTTGCATAAAGCAAGTGCCTGCATATCAGTATTGGCACCGACTAATTCAACACCGCCTATATTCTGGTCTACCATACGGTTAATGGCATTATTTCCGCCACCGCCTGCTCCGATAACGATTATTCGTGCTTTTGATTCATTATTATTAGAAACTACTTCGAGCAAGGTAGGTTCCTCCTTCTTATTTCTGCCTTGGTTTCACAATTTTCGTGAAACATCTAGTCAATATAATATTATTTTTGCCAACATTTAGCAACCACAAATTGGCCAAATTTAGAATTACTGGGCGATCTCGAAGACAACGTCCTTATTTTCCGGAGTCCAGTTTTCAAGATGCAAGGTTCCCTTGTAACCACTTAATTTCGGCAATATTATATCAAGTCTCATTATTTTTTCATTAAGATACTCATTGCCGCCTATATCTACACTTATATCACCTATCTGACATGACATATCGGATTTCTCGTCAAATGAAATGCCTGATGTTGTTATTTTGTATTTCTTTAGTGCCTTTATTGTATTAAGTATAAGTTTAATAGTCTCGTCATCTGCCGGAAGATGCTGATTCTTTTTGACCTTGTCGACCGAAAGTCCATTGACCTTAAGGACTCCGCCTATATCTCTGGATTCTATTTCCTGAACAATACCATCATCATCAAAATAAACAAGCTTTCCGTCAGATCTGGCAATTAATCCGAGGAAACTTTTTTCCTTAACACTTATCCTTAAGACCGAAGGAGAATCAAGTGTAATTCTTGCTGATTCTATGAAAGGTTCTTGTGAAGCAGGAGAAAGTCTGCTCATGATCAGCTGATAGACGGAAGAATTCTTGTATTTCCCGCCCTTAAGATAATGATTCTCGATCTCGGTTTCCGTATAAAGATCTGTTCCTTTTACGACTACCCTTTTAGTGATAAAAAGAGCGCTTAACAGCAAATATGCTATTATTACGATTATTATTATCGCCAAAAATATATTTATAAAATAAAAGGAAAAAGTGCTTCTCTTTTTTCTCCTTCTCCCTTTTTTCTTTTTTTTCTTCTTCCTTATGGGACGTGAATCGTCATGCTCAGGGATCTCGAAACCGCCGGGTTCAATGTCCTCCGGATCATTCAGAACTATACGCTTTCTATACTGCAAAATTAACACTCCTTGAGACATTTAATACTATTCCGAGCTCAACCATCAATATCAGAGTCGAGCTTCCTCCATAACTGAAGAAAGGAAGAGTTACTCCGGTATTGGGTATGGAATTAGTTGCGACTGCTATATTAAGCATAACCTGAACGGCTATATGTATCATAACTCCAATAGCAATAAAGGATCCTCCCTTGTCATCAGCCATTCTGGATATACGATAGAGCCTCCATAGGAAAACTATGAATACGCTAATTATGACTACCGCTCCAAATATTCCAAGTTCCTCGACAATCAAAGGAAAAATCATATCATTTTGAGCTTCCGGGACAAATTTTTTCTGAAGCGAGCCGCCCAGACCTTTTCCGAAAAAGCCGCCCGAACCTATGGCATAGAGTCCCTGCAATGTCTGATAGCCTTTTTCATAATTCTCAGGATGTTTCCAGATCTTGAATCGTTCGCCTCTGTATGATGATGAAGCTTTTAATATTATAGAACCTAAAAAGATCACAGAAACAAATATAATCACAAACAGCCTGCTCCTGGGATAGGCCACGAAAAACATCAAAAGAGAGATCGTAGCAACTATTACGGCTGTTGAGAGATTAGTTATAGCAATGAGAGCACAGTCTGCCACAGAAAATGAATAGGCTATAATAAACTTTTTAAGTCTCTTCTTAAAATCCCTGTCAATAAAGGAGATCTTTGTAAGAATATAGGCATTAACCAATATAAGTGAGATCTTGGCAAGCTCAGAGGGCTGGAAACTTATGCCTCCTATTGAAAGCCAGCGCTGAGAGCCGTAATCCGTACTTCCCTTAACAAGCACTATTGCACAGCAGGCAAGTGGAAAAAGATAAACAATATATCTTATCTTGAACCAGAAATGATAATCAATAAAGCTTATCAAAATCATTATGATGAGCCCCATAATACAGAATTTAAGCTGTTTCTTTACGAAGTAAGAGGCCGAGCCGAATCTCATCTCAGCCGTATATGAACTTGCACTGTATAGCATAACAAGGCCGAAGAAGAGCATAAATATGATAAGAGCCAGAAGAAAATAATCGAAATATCTGACCTGCTTTCTTTTCTTTGCTGGTTTTTTATTAGTCATCAGGAAGTTTCCTTACATATTCCTTAAAAAGGTCTCCACGCTGTTCATAGTTTTTAAACATGTCCCAGCTGGCTGAAGCAGGAGAAAGAAGAACGCAGTCTCCTTCTTGGGCCAGGCCGGCACTTATTTTTACCGCTTCTTCCAATGAATCTGCCAGGCAATAATCCTTAAAGCCAAGCCTTTGACATGTTTCCTTTAATTGATCCTTTGTCTCGCCTATTATCACAAAGTTCTTCACTCTGCCCTTAAAAGCGCTTACATAGGAGTCATATGATATCTTCTTGTCATATCCGCCTCCAATAAGGACAATAGGCCTGTTCATTGCCAGGACGGCCTTAACGGACGCATCAGGATTTGTGCCTTTAGAGTCATCATAATATTTGACACCCTTTTTCTCAGCGAAAAATTCGATCCTGTATGGAACGGGTTTGAATTCTCTTAAACTCTTTCTTATAGAATCCATAGGAACACCGGCTGTTAAAGAAAGCGCAACAGCCGCAGCGGCATTCTCATAATTATGAACCCCAAGGATCTGAAGCTCATCTGTATCAATTATCTTCTCTTCCTTACCAGAGAGTGTCGAATAAAGCGCTCCATTCCTGTAATAGATCCCATGATCAAGTTCTCTCTTACCAGAGAAAAAAATCACCTTGTTTTTTAATCCAAGACCGAAAGTGCGAAGCGTTTCATCTTCATAATTCAAAACAACTGTATCTTCTTCTGTCTGATTCTTTGTTATAGACTCCTTGATCCTTATGTAATTCTCCATAGTATGATGCCTGTCAAGATGATCAGGAGTGATATTAAGGATCGCACTTGCTTTGGGCTTAAATGTGGTGACACCTTCGAGCTGGAAGGAGCTTATTTCAAGGGCAATTTTTGAATCGTCCTTTGTCTTAAGCACTTCTTCAGTGAATGGATCTCCTATATTTCCAACTACGAATACTGACTTGAACCAGTCTCCCAGAATTTTCCCGGTAAGACTTGTGGTAGTAGTTTTTCCATTCGTTCCTGTAATTGCATATATCTCGCCTTTGGAAAAACGATATGCAAGCTCTATCTCTCCCCAGATCTCGATTCCTCTGGCTTTAAGTACTTCTATATCTTTATTTTCCAAAGAAATCCCGGGGCTTACAACTGCGCAGTCAAACTTTTTGTCAGGAAGCTCTCCTGCATAGCATTCACAGTCCTTTAATGCGGGATTATCATTCTTTAACTTTTCGAAATCAAAATCATTTCTGCCATCATAGATACAGACATTTTTTCCTGCGTCAAGAAGGAGCTTTGCTGAACTTACGCCACTCTTTCCGGCACCGAAAACAAGAAAATCATTTTCCTTTACCGACATTTTTCCTCTCCTAGATCGCAGCTGCTCCAATAAAGCAAAGCAGTATTGTGATGATTGTAAAAACATAAGTTACTCTGGTCTCGCTCCATCCGCCGAGTTCGAAATGATGATGGATGGGAGCCATCCTGAATATCCTCTTTCCATGTGTGGCCTTGAAATAAAGGACCTGAATTATTACGGAAAGGACTTCAATAAGATAAATGAAGCCTACAATCAAAATATAAAGGGGCATATTGAGAATATATGCCATTCCGGCCACAAAGCCTCCAAGGGCAAGTGATCCGGTATCACCCATAAATATCTTTGCAGGATATGAATTAAACATAAGAAAGGCAAGAAGCGATCCTGTCATTGCCATGCCTGCTGCAGGTGAACCGTTTCCCATAAGTACAGATGCAAATGTGAAGAAAAGAGCTACAGGCACAGTGACCGAGCCTGCGAGACCATCAAGACCATCTGTGAAATTTGTTCCGTTCACCGTTCCTATAACAGCGAAATACATAAGCGGTATTGCCCAAAATCCTATATTAAGAAGCTTTCCTCCGCTGAAAGGAATCATGAGCTCAAGCGATATGCCATCTCGTTTAACTATAAGTAAAAGATAGATAGTGGAAAAAAGAATCTGCAGCAGAAATTTCTGCCAGGCTATAAGGCCATCAGGATTTTTCTTCACTACCTTAAGAAAATCATCTATAAATCCAATAAGGCCAAAGCCGAATGTAAGAATAAGAACCGGAAGTGTCCCCGGTTCATTGATATAAAGAATTGTTCCCAGTATGAATGAAAGAATAATGGCTATTCCTCCCATGGTAGGAGTTCCATTCTTCTTCTGATGAGACTTTAATTCTTCTCTTTCTGTCTGATCCATCTTCTCCTTGTTGAGAAAAGGTATTAAGAACTTAAGAATAATGAAGCATGAAAGAAATGAGATCAAAAGTGGTGCTACTAATTGCATATTTTCCTCTTTTTCCAAAAAATTCTTCAGCAAACCTTTTAAATATACCCTTATCAGAAGAATCTATCAAGTAACTTTTTACTGACCCGTGCCTGCCTGTCCGGCTACAGCAGAATCTGCCTTTTCTATGTTTAAATAAGGAAGAATCTGCGTCATTATATCATGAAAAATATCTTTTGCTATGCTGTCATGATGCTGGTCGGCAGAATTAACCGTATCTACAGTTACATAAACCATAATCTGAGGATTATCTACAGGCGCAAATCCCTCGAATGAAAGAACATAATTTTCAAGAGATCTGGGAAGTTTCTCGGCGGTTCCTGTTTTTCCTCCTATATCATAGCCTTCTATCGCTGCTGCTTTTCCTGTTCCGTTAGTAACTACCTCTCTCAAATAGCCTTTTATTGTATCGCATGTCTCCTTTGATACAGTTTCTTTCATGACTACAGGATCATTATGCTGTACCACATTTCCATTTGAATCGAGTATATCTGTCACCAGATAAGGCTTATAGAGCTTGCCGCCATTAATTATCGAACAAAAAGCATCAGCCATCTGGATCCTGGTAACATTAAAATTCTGGCCGAATGAGTTGGTTGCAATATTTACATTATTCTCAAGATCTTTCTCAGAATAAAGAAGACTACTTGTATCAGCCTCTCCAGGAAGGTCAATACCTGTCTTTTGTCCAAATCCAAAGAGATTCTGGTAATAGGAAAAATCCTTTGCTCCGATCTGCATTCCTATCTGCATAAGTGAAACATTGCAGGAATCTCTTAAGGCATTGCCTACAGTCTCTGTTCCGTGACCATTATGATTCCAGCAATGGATATCATATTGACCGACCTTCAAGCTGCCGCTGCATACATAAGTCTCATTTCCGGATAATTTTCCACTGTCCAATCCTGCAGCTATTGTCATTGGCTTGAAAGTGGAGCCGGGCTCAAAAGTATCAGTTATACAATTTGAATTCCAAAGAGAGTTGATTATCTTATTCTTATCTTCATCAGACATAGTATTCAATTCATCTTCTGAATAATATGCGCTTAAGTCTCTCGGATTATTCAGATCGAAGCCGGGATAATCTACCATTGCAAGGACTTTTCCGCTGTTAGGATCCATTACTATTACATTTGTAGCCAGAGATCCGGTCTTATGCTCCTCGTCTATATGCATGTCATTATGAGCTTTTACCACTTCCTCGGCTATCTTCTGTATATTGTGGTCGATTGATGTCTTGATTGAGTATCCGTTTTCGGCGTCTACTACTGTTCCTTTCACGGAACTCTCTCCGTTGACATAGCCGTAAGATCTTCCATTCACTCCGTTAAGCTGTGAGTTATAATATTTTTCCAGCCCTGAAATGCCTTGATTTCCAGATGCCGTAATTCCTACAACTGATGCAGCAAGTGTACCATATGGATACTGCCTTATATATTCCTTTTCAAGCCAGATCCCGGTGCATTCGTTATCCTTGGTATCATCTTTCTCTCTCTCGCTGCAAGCCTTGTCGAAAGCTTCCTTTTCTTCAAAAGAAACCTTTTTTGCCAAGACCTGGTAACGACTGTTCTTTTTTTCCTTAAGCCGTTTTTTAAGATTGTCTATATCAACTTCAGGGAAACACTCATGAACAATATCCTCAGTGCTGTCTTTAAGTTCCGGTCTTGCATTAAGCGCCTTGCAGTCCAGTACTACATTATATACATCTATAGAGGAAGCCAGAGCCGTGCCCTGGGAATCCATAATTTTTCCTCTCTGGAAAGGAATCACGGAGCTCGAATAATCCTGCTGCTGAAGTACTATCTTCTCGTATTTTTTCCCGCTGTGAACCTGTATATAGATTATCCTTCCGATAAGACCTGCAAAAAAGATGCAGAAAATGGCGAACAAAAACCCAAGCCTCTTCTGCATCTTATATGAAAATTTAAAATCCTGTTTTTTCTTCCGCCCTTTCATGGCATGTCCTTATATTGATACATATAATCATCTTCATCTACATCATAATACATTATTTTATCAGATGTTGCATAAGTCATTCCCATATTTACGGCAGCATCTTTTACTGCGTCGAGATTTGCCTGGGCATTTATGCGGTTTGTATTCGATGTATTATCAGCCTTGAGATCGGATATCTCAGCTTCAAGACTTGCAATCTCCCTATTACATTGCTGAGTCTTAAGCTGCATAAAAAGATATGAGCCTATTAGAAGAAACATCAAAAGTACCAGAAAAATGCTGAAAAATGCCTTAAGCTGGTTTGCCTTTAAAAGTGATCTTTTTCTTAAATTATTTCTATGTTCCTCATGTCTTCTTCTTTCTCTTTCAGCGCGTCTTCTTTCCTCCAGAGTAGGCAGGGGTTCATTTATTCTTACTGCATTTCCATCTTCATAATAGTATCTATTAACCATATTCAAGCCTTCCTCTTTTTGCTATATCCGCCCGTCTTTTTCTCAAATACTCTTAAGTGAGCACTTTTAGATCGCTTATTTTCTTTAAGTTCCTTTTCTGAAGGAATTATAGGTTTTCTCGTAACTACCCTGCCCTTTGAAACACGTCCACAAACGCATACCGGAAAATCCGGCGGACAAATGCAGGGGTCTTCATTTTTTCTAAAATCAGTCTTTACTATCCTGTCCTCTAATGAATGGAAAGTTATTATGCATATTCTTCCATTTTCATTTAAGAGATCGATCATCATATCAAGGCTGTCATTTAAGACTGTAAGCTCTCTATTAAGCTTGATCCTTACTGCCTGATAAGTTCTCTTACATGGATTTCCACCGCTTCTTCTTGCCTTCTCGGGAATAGATGAAAGAATCACCTTGTTTAAGTCTCCGGTTTTCTCAAAAGGCTTCTTCTGTCTTTCTTTTACAATATTTGCCGCTATACGATGAGCGAATTTTTCTTCGCCGTAATCACGGAGCATCTCATAAAGATCCTGCTCTGACGAGTTATTAAGAAGATCCGAAGCTTTAATCGAAGTAGTCTGATCCATTCTCATATCAAGCGGCTCATCCTCGTTCATATAGGAAAAACCTCTGTCCGGATTATCTATCTGATATGAAGAAACTCCAAGATCAAGGACTATACCGTCGACTTTTTCAATGCCAAGCTTATACAATACATTTTTCATTTCGGAAAAATTGCTGTGAATAAGTGTGATCTTATCTTCATAACCTTTAAGTCGCTCTTTGCTGGCCTTTAAAGCCTCTGTGTCCTGATCGAACATGATAAGTCTGCCGCTGTCCAGCCTCTTTGCGATCTCCAGGGAATGGCCGCCTCCGCCGCAGGTCCCATCAACATAGATTCCGTCAGCCTTAATATTCAGGTTTTCTATTGTTTCGGATAATAGTACCGAATAATGTCTGAATTCCATTCAAAGTGCCTCCGGATCAGAGATCAATACCTAAGCTTGCCATGTGCTCAGCAATCTCGTCCATATCATCATCGTCAACAGCCACATTCTGATTCCATTTTTCCTTGTCCCAGATCTCGATACGATCTATTACTCCAACAAGAACAACATCCTTTTTCAATCCGGCAAATTCACGCAAGGTTGCGGGGATAAGGATCCTTCCCTGCTTGTCAGGTTCAAGTGAAGATGCTCCTGCGAAGAAAAATCTGGAGAACTTTCTCGCATCTCGTGTCGTAAGCGGAAGCTCTTTGAACTTGGCTTCTATATTTGTCCACTCTTCATTCGTATAAATGAAGAGGCAGCCATCAAGTCCTTTTGTGATAACAAATGAGTTCCCAAGCTTTTCACGGAGTTTGGAGGGAATTATAAGTCTGCCTTTGTCATCTATATTGTGACTGTATTCACCCATGAACATAAGGCTATTCCCTCCTTCCTTGCTTAGAATTGTGGATAAATGAGGCGAATCTTTAAGTTGTCAACGAAGTTTTCAACTTATCCACCACTTTCTTCCACTTAACACCACTTCTCGCCACCGATGAAATTATTTTACAGTTTATTAATATATAATTCAAGAGAAAAAAGGCGTTAAATCAGGCTTTTTTCAAGTGGTGGATTAAGGTGGAGGATTTTCCCATAATTATGTTTTCGATAAAGGAATAAAAGTGATAAAATGGAAAAAACTAATTAAACATCCAGAAAGGTGGTCTTATGGCAGATAACAATTGGGGAAATGGTAATTCATTTAATGAAAATCCATATAACGGAAATCAATATGGCAATAATCAAAATGCCAACTCTTTTCCGCCTGGAACAAAATATGTCACATATGAGAAAAATGTTTTCACGTGGGTATTCTGCTTCCTGTTAGGAGGCTTCGGTGTGGACAGATTTGTCCGCGGACAGGTTGGCCTTGGAGTAATAAAGCTCCTTTTTGGATGGGCTACATGCGGTATATGGCCGCTTGTAGATTGGATCATAGCTCTCGTAAAGGCTTATGGAAGCTCGTATGGAAATGAATCTAATTTTGTTTTTATAAATGGAAATTATTCGAAATAAATTTTGAATAGTCCTGACAAGTCATGGCAGTTTTTTTCTGATCATCTATTCTAAAGAGCAGTCCTTCTTTATCCTGTAGTGCTTTGCTAAGAGAATCTGTATCTTTAAAAATATTATTTTCTGCCGTGTAATATCTTCTGTGGACAGTATCATCAAAAGCTAAGATTGGCATGTTATTTAAGAAAGCGCTTTTTACAGCGTCTTCTATTTCTCTGCCATGATTTATATCCAGATATATGCCAGCTGTCTTGAAAAGGCTTTCCAGTCTCTCTTTTCTAATCGTAGGATACAGCTTTACATTCTTCCTGCTTCCGAAGTTCATGAGTTTTTGTGACATCTCTGTAATGCTTACAATATAAAAGGTTATTGCAGGATTTTTTTCTGTAAGAATATCAAGGCCTTCGATATCGTCGGAATTAGTACAAATGAGAGCCTTGTCGAAATTACCAGGCTCTCTCTTAAATCTGTAGGAGAATCCCAGCTTTGATATTTTTTTCTCTGAAACGCCAAGATTAATAAACCTGTTATAGCTTTCACTGTTCTGAACAAAAATATGGTCTGTCTTTGTCTGTCCGCTAAGGATATACGCCATATTGCCGGGTATATCGTCTCTAGGAGCCTCCTGCCAGAAAAGTATATTCCCGGAAGGTGAGCCGGAAAGCCTTTCTGATACGAAGAGAGGTGTTGAAAGAGAATTATAGAATATCCTCTTTCCGTCTGCTCCAATTTCCTTAAGAACGTGAATTGCAAATTCGGTCTTATTATTAAAGATATAATCCTTTCCATCCAGAGTCAGGACTATGTTGCCGGTCACATAATTTTCGTATATTCTCTCCTGTCCGCGATCGAACCAGATCCTTGCAAATTTTTCTCCTGACTTGTTGAAATAATCTCTGGAATAAAGAAGACCATAAGAATCATAGTGGTCAGTGATCCTGGCAAAGCCTTTTTCATCAAGCCAGTCAACGTCGCTGACAAGCCTTCTGCCAACAGGAGCATAAAATATCCTGCCTCTCAATTTATTCTTATCGAGAATTTTTCCTGATAAGCCATCTGCCTTTATCTCCCAGTAATCCGGTATTTCGATCTGGTTAAAAAATCTGGCCTGTCCTTCTCTGAAGCCTTCATGTTCAGGGTCTATGCTGCCTTTTGCAAGAGGTCTTGATATATAATATCCGTATATGGAAAAAACATCTTCTGGCAAAAATCCCCATTCTTCGATCATGATGGCAGGTCCTTCGAAGCCTCCATCTCTCATCGACCTGAGCAGCATTATAGCTTTCTCATCAAAATGATCTAAAAGAAGGATCCCATTATCAGTATTAAATTTACAGTCTCTTGGTCTTTTCATAGGATCATCTAATTGACTCAATTAAGGATCTCCTTCCATCTTTTTGATAAATTATCCACTAAATAATAAGAAGCTTTCTCATAAGAATGCTCATGGAATTTTTCCATATCGCTTTCTTTAAAATATTTAACCACGGCTGAGGCAAGGGCTCTGATCCGATCCTCTTCAGTATCTGTATCATTATAAGATATGAGATAGCCGTTTTCCCCTTCATCTACAAAGGCAGGATTTCCATAAGGAACATCGAAACCTATTATTGGAAGTCCACTTCCTACTGCTTCCATAAGGCTTAAGCCGAAACCTTCGCTTGTCGATCCGGCCAGATAAAGCTCATAATTCCGATAGACAAGAGTCATGTCATGCTGACCCATCAGTCTTATGTAATGATCTTTCCCTATCATTTTCTTTAATAGCTTATAATTCTCTCCCTGACCATAAATGTCCAAGGTAAGCTCCGGAAGATCTTTCTTCGCCTCCCTTACGGCCTTTATTATCCAATCAATATGCTTCTCGCTGGCAAGCCTTGATGCCGTAATAATTGAAAAAGGCTTTCTCTTTTTTTGCGGTTTGTAAAGCTTGCCAAGTCCGCCAGCCGGAATAGTGACCACGCTTATATCTTTTCCAATATATTGCCTGAATTGATCTTTAAGAAGATCACGTTCCATATCAGTAGATGCTATGTAATAATCGATATGATCTGCCATATCGAAGGGATATTCATAATAATTATTCCAGAGAATATAAGAGTCATCGGAATTATTCTTACTATAATGATCAGCATGGATCACAATTGCAGTCCTGGCCTGTGAAGCATTTTCAAGGATAACCTGGCCAATATCAGTGGTTCTGTCAATGATTATAAGATCCTTATCCGTAAGGCCAAGCGACTTCACAAGATAGCCCACAAGCTCCACCTTAGAATAAAAAATATGATCCTTGAACCTGAACATTGACTCATCATCATCGTCCTTTAATTCTTCATAGCAAAGGGATCCATCGGTATTAAAAAAACGTCTGAGATAAAGATGTGCCCTGCCGTTCAGCGGGGCATAATATTCCGAATAAAGCCGGGCATAGGTATAATAATCTTTCCTTATAAGAAAGCCATTGGAGACCACTTCTACACGATGAACAAGATCCTTGTCCTCGTTTGTAAAATAAAGAGTAAGAAAATTATTTTTCCCTCCAAAAATGATCCTGCCTATCTTTCCTTCCCTCTTCATTGTAAATTCTCCAGCTTCCTTAGGAATGGTTCTTAATAAGTCATCCAGAGTAAATGTGACCGGTGATGTCTTGAAATCCGTGAAAAAAGAATATAGCCAGATCACTTCATCGTCATTAAAGCCTATATTTCTGGTAAAGTGTTCTATATTTTCAGTAGGAAACATATCTGTAAAGATAAAGCGAGCCGACTCACCGATCTGTCTTAGCATTTTTGCCCGATAGGCCTGGGCATATTCGACTCCGCTCGAAGCCCAGCCTATACCGAGATTAAAGTTGTAGACCATTTATACACTCTTTCAAGGGAATATAATTTTAAGCTTCCCGTCTTTTCCTGTCTCAGGTTCACTCAGGAAAAAATTTCTCACAATATTTTTCTTCATATTCTCTTTCATGTCATCAAAAGATTCATATGCCTCTCTGCTGTATTCAAAGAGGGGATTTCTTTGAGCAGTTCCGCGTGTCGTTATGGCAAACTGCAATTGTTGAAGGTAATCAAGTTCTTCTACCCAGTCAGAGTCCAGAGCCTTCATCACGCACTTTCTGCTGTAATCCTGAAAAATATCGGGAGGAAGATTTCTTTTCTTATCATCATAAAGCTTTCCAATGTAGGTCATAAGGCGGTTCAAAAGCTCATCAAGACCTTTCTTTCCGCTCTTTACTCCGACTTCAGTCTTATCCATCTCATAGGAAAGATTATCAAGAACGAATCTCTGGATCAAAGCATCATCGAGATTATCTTTGTTCTTGTAAAGAAAAGTTCTTACATCATCCTCTGCTATCTTCATTATTGTTTCACGGCTTATTTCCTCTTTATCAAGTATCCTGTCTCTTGCATTATAGAAGATCTCACGCTGCCGTCTTAGGATTTCATCATATCTCACAGATTGCTCTCTTGTAGAAACCGCCTGCTCCTCCTTAATATTTCTGGAGCTGTCGATAAGATGCTTAAGATAAAAGTAAGGGATTTTTCTTCCATTCGAAAGTATCCTCTCTGACTTCTTCCTATTCATGGCCTTTACTACTTCGTCCTCCAGAGAGACAAAAAAGCAGCTGGATCCAGGGTCTCCCTGTCGTCCTGCCCGACCTCTGGCCTGTTTTTCCAGACGAATATTCTCCATGCGTCCGATTCCTATTACAGCCAGGCCTCCAAGCTCGCGGACTCCATCACCAAGCTTTATGTCAGTGCCGCGGCCTGCCATACCTGTTGAGACAGTGACTGCATTTTTCTGTCCTGCCGCAGCTATGATCTCAGCCTCCCAATAGGCATTGTTTGCATTAAGAACACTATGTGGAACTGAATGCTTTACCAGCATGGAAGAAAATATTCTTGTATCCATTATAGTGGCTGTAACGACAAGAACAGGTCTTCCCTTTTTATGATAATTAAGTGTCTCCTTAAGTGCCCTCTCATATTGTTCATCTGCCGTAATAAAATATTTATCATGGCGGTCATGCCTTATGATCTTCTTTCTCGTCGGAACAACCATTACTTTTTTGTGATAAACTTCGCGAAGTTCCTTTTTTGCATCGCTTATGGTTCCGCTCATACCGCACATTTTAGGAAACATCAGGAAAAGATTCTGATAAGTAATAGAGGCGACAGATCTCTGTTCCTGGGAAAGGGCCACTTTCTCCTTCTGCTCAATGGCCTGATGCTCACCGCCTCTTAATTTCATTCCCGGAAGACTTCTGCCCGTGCTGTTATCCAGAAGAACTATCTCCTTATTGTCCGAAACGACATAATCATTCTCATTTTTAAAAAGAGCATGAGCTCTAAGAGCCAGAGTAACATGTCGATTCAGCTCGAAATTTTTATGCTCGTAGAAACCATCTATGCCAAAAAATCTTTCAGCATATTTTACTCCCCTGTCAGTAAGCCAGACAGACTTGTCTTCTACCTCATAATCCCGATTTTCCTTTAATGTCGAAACAAATAGGTCGGTCATGGCATAAAGATTCGACTGGACTCTGGGTGATCCTGAAATTACGAGAGGCATTTGAGCTCCATCAAGAAGGACAGAATCTGCCTCGTCAATTATTATGAAATACATTTCCGGAAAAAATCTGTCCTCTGCCCTCATCACAAGATGATTCAAAAGATAGTCAAAAGCCAAAACAGAATGGGTCGTATAAAGAATATCGGCACTGTAATTTATTTTTTTCTGATTGTTTGTAAGAAATTCTCCAGGGGTTTCGGTTACTCCGGCTTTTTCCACAACCCCCATGAAATCAAAAACAGGCCTCATCTCAGCAGCATCACGATAGGCAAGATATTCATTCGCCGTAACAAGTATGGTGCTTTTCCCGGTAAGTGCATTGAGATATAAAGGCAGTGTCGCCATCAGCGTTTTGCCTTCCCCCGTATTCATTTCGTCCAGATAACCTTTTTCAAGTCCTATGGCTCCGAGTATCTGAACATCATAAGGATATTTCCCAATTATCCTTCGGTCAGCCTCGGCTATTGCGGCATAGGCCTCGGGAAGTATGTCATCAAGTGATTTTCCCTCTTTCAGAGCACTCTTTAGCTTCGTGGTCTCATATTGGAGTTCCTCATCAGAAAGCTCACTCATGATTTGGGCATATTTTTTTATTTTATCAAGTATCCTGTAAAATCTTCTGTATGCCATACTAGGTTCTTTCTGTTATAGTAAAGTAATGAAATGTCATGGAATGGGCTCCTGAGGCAATAAGTTCTGCCTGATAGGAGTAAGTCTTTAATGGGCAGGTAAAATCTGCTTCATTCTCATCTATAAAAATGCTTCCTGCTTCTTCCCCATTTTTCCCTAAAAAAAGCAGCCTTAAAAGAATTCCCGACTCGACATCACTCTCTATATCAATAGAAATATGATATTTGCCTTCGCCATCTATTATAGGAAGGGCGGGCTCAACTCTTTTTTCCTGAAAATTCACCATGGAATACCAGGTCTTTATGACCGTTCCGGGAGGAATAAGAAGATTCTTAAATTCAACACAGTCCTTAGCTTTAAAGAAAAATTGAGAACCATAAAGATAAGAATCCATGATATAGTCATTCCAGTAAACTTTCCATTCTTTATCTCTGTTCATTTTCTGTCCGTATCCTGTCTGAAATCTTACGATACTGCTTTACAAACCAGTTTACGATCCCCCTTGTATCGTCATTATGACGTCCATGCAGCCCGCTTCCTATAATGCGTGATCCGGCTTTCATATGCAGGAGGAGCCTTTCATAAGCGTCCTTATCATAGTCATCCTCTATCATGTATGAAATATAGAAAGTAACTCCTGACCAATCCGCCGAATCGAACCTGTCCCAGAATCTATTATTCATCTCAAGAACTGCATCATCATTCAGGCTTCCATATTCTTTAAAAAGGACATCGAGGGATGTTGGAAATCCGCCAGGTCTTTCGATCCTCTCATTTTTTGCCACATTTCCCAGACTAAGAAGAGGCTTTCCTATGATTATGTTGCCCGGCTTTAGGAAAGATGCATAATACATGGCTCCAAAGGTACCCATGGAAAGCCCGGACAGGATCAGGTCATTATTGTTAAAACCAAGTTTATCCATACAGGATCTTATTGATGAAATAACCATTTCCTCATATTCTTTACTTCCCAGATAGAAATCTCCGCCTTCAAGCCTTGCCTCACTTATCAGCAGGAAAGGATGACCCATATGTCTCATCATATAGTATCCTTCGAAACCTTCAAGAGTCTTGTAACCTGAAAAATATACGCAAAGAGGCGGTTTCATATCTCCTGGATCAAAATAGGTGAAAAGTTCCTCTCTTTCAGAAGAAACTTTTCTCTTTCCTCCAGGAAGGAAATACCCTCTTCCCCTTCTTGAATATCTGTCATGCAGAGATATTATCTTAAGATTTCCCTCACCGCAGGCATTGAATGAAGCAAAAACGGGTCCTCCCTTATCTGGATTCTCAATAGTTAATACATTCTTCATATCCTCTTCTGAGAAGATCCATTCTTTTTCAACTTCTGATATCCTGCCGGCTCCAAATTGGGTAAGCTTAAGTTCTATACCGACTCCCGGATCTTTCTCAAATTCAGGCCAGAGGTCAATTGCCTGACCGGCTTCTATCGGAATATTTCCGTTATAGAAAGCCACCTGTCTCATATCATCACCGAAAAAACCATTAAGGCTTACTTCGGTATAACCATTTATTTTTACACTTCCTTTGAAATTAGGTGAGATAATGAGCCTGTGCTGGTCGAATTTCTCTCCATATGGTCTGCCGAAATAATTTCTGATTCCCTTGGAAAGAAAATCCTTAAGCTCATCCAGCTTTAATTCCCTTCCGCAGCGAGACTCATTTAAAAATCTCATCTTAGTGGTCATTAATGTGCCTTCAATGAAAAAGAGACAGTAAGCTCTTGTTATCTTTTGAAGGATAGCGGCTTCTTCGTCGCTGATCATTCTTTCTATTAAAACGACATCGTATTCCTTATCGTCAGGATCTAACTTTGCTTCATAGTTCCATTCCACATCAGGGTTTATCTCATATTGATCCTTAAAATCTGTTTTCCCGAGAAGAAGAGTTCTAATGTTCAATATCTTTGATTACCTCCTTCCAGGAATCCACAAGCCTATTAGTGGAGAATTTGCTCCCCAGCTCATATGAAGCTATCTCTGCGGCATTATAATTTTCAATGCTCTCAAGATAGAATTTAATCGATTCTATGAATTCGTCCTTATCTTTAATGACTTTTCCGTTCTTTCCATCCTCTATATAATCTGTTTCCTTCAAAGTGATCTGGGGTATACCCATGCTCATGGCCGATATCTGTAAAAACTGATCCGGCTCGAGATTAAGATCAATGACCACTCTTTGTTCCCTTAAGGTACGGCTTACAGACATTTCATCCACACATTGCGATACAAAAAAGATCTGCTCCGAATCATCCGTCATATCAAGCGAATTTTCGGTTCTCGAATTATTCTCCCTTGCAATCTCAGGATCCATTCCGGCCTTTCTAAGAGCTTTTCTTGCATTATGAAGAATGAGCCTTCTTGCATCATAATTGGACGATCTTGTAAAAAGGACCATCCTGGCTCTCTTATTGATCTTTTGATATTCTGCGAATTTCACTATATAATCATCAAATTCATCTCTGTTCAGACCATCCACTGCAAAAAGTGTATTTTGTACACGAAGATGCTGGCTGTCGGAGAACTCAACTCTTGAATCATAAGGAGTAATGATCCTTTTTCCAGCCGAGCTCTTCAAAAGATGATCACTGATATCATCTTCAGTCTCTTTCTTATCCAGAACTATATAGTCTGCCTGCTCTATAAGCCTGTCATCATATTCTGAAAGTCCTTCTTCAAGTCTTCTGTTAAAAAATGACAGGATCTTCTTTCTTCCTTCAAGAGCTTTCAGAATAACCCCGCTGTGAAGACGGTCCATGGCTATGATAAAAATATCATCCTCACTTTTAGGAAGAGCTTCTAAAAAGACCTCCATGATCATCTCATCTATGCTATTGTATATTTTTTTCCTGTATGTGATCTTCTTTTCGTTTTCATCGTCACCAACAATAAAGAAATTACTGTCAGGATTTATTATCGTATGACCATCATCAAGAAATCTTGCAAACTTCCATACACCATCCTCATTAAAATACTGTTCTCTGTATGGAAGACCATTTCTGAAAACAATCTGACATGATATGAAGCCGCGATCATCATAGAGATTTCTTGAGACCATTACTTCATCCTGATACATATCCACACGGAACATATTACCATCTTCAGCGAATTCAATAACGGCATATTTTTTCCCATTCAAAAGAGCTATAACAGCAAAAGGCGAATAAATAAATTCGACTCCATCAGGCCAGTTCAGTTCGTGATAGGAAAATACCTGTATATCCTTTTTTCTTATACCTTGCATTGAATCAAAGCATGACCAGTAGGGTGCATGATATACTCCCTGTCTGTGCAGAAAATGCCGAATATCCGGCGAAAATCCAAGCAGAAGTATTTTAAAGTCAGCAACTTTTTTTCTGAAGAAAAGCTGGATCTGCTTTACAGTATCATCGAATTCTGTAACTGTTCTGGCACGATACCATGCCTGTTCATTTTCTTTCCAGTCATTATTGCTATACCAGGCCGGTATAAAATAAAGCATATTTTCTGTCCTTTATAAAAAGAAACGATAAGCGTCATATCTGAAATAGGTCATTATCTCCTGAACAAGACTAGATATGATACTTACTAGTATCATGGCTGTCGATGGCAGCATAGCAAGTTCATGAGGGATCCGACCGAAATAAGACATTATAAGCGGAATTGCCATGCATGCACACTGTAACAATCCGCTTTTTATACTTAGATTCAACACCAGAAAAACAAGATAATTCCTCGTTTTTCTGCCTGCATAAATACCTATTATGCTGTCACCATTTTTTCTAAGCTGCCTTGCACTCTCATTAGGATTAAGCATGATGAATGAGAAAAGCAAGGAAAGTAAAAATATTAGAATAAGATATATTACGATCCCGACTGTAGCATTAAGTGTCATGTTCCGGTTTATTAAAAGAATAGTCTTGTTTTTTGGAAAAAGAAAATGCAAAAAGCGAAACAGGTACTGCGGAAGTAAAAAAGCACTTGATGCGAACATTACCGGCATAATTCCCACGGGATTTCTCTTATAAGCCATGTAGTTCTTGTCGGCATGGATATTGTGAATGGATACTCGCTGAAGGGGTATCTTTATTATTGAATTCTCAAAATAGAGCGTGATAAGGATTATTAATCCACAAATTATAAATAGTACCGGATATCTTAAGAAATGATTCCTGCTAAGATTTCCTGAAAGTGTTGTAATAATATTTACCAGGATTATAGGCATTGATAGTCCAATGCCGAATTTCTCGTTTCGATCGCAGAGAAAAAATATAAACATTGCACCACAAAACATTTCAAGTGCTGCTATCATTCTTAAAATGTTAAGATTCAGGCTTCCTGCCTTGAAGTTCAGTGATTGAGATTGAACAAATGCCATAAATACAGCTATAAAAAGAGCAACAATAAACATCCATTGATCCTGTTTCTGCTTGGATATTTTTGCTCTGGCTTCCTGGCTTCTTAATGCAGTTACAACCTGTACTATCAAGGATGCATTGATATAAGGCATTATGCCCAGCGCCATAATTGTTATCTGGTAACGATCACCACTGAACATGATATTCATAATGGATTGAGCATCCGTTTTCGGCAAGAGATCCGTCTCTATGCCGAAAAGCGGTATACTTCTTCCAATTAAATATAAAAGCACTATCAGTATTGTAAAAGCCAGCCTTTTATATAATTCATGAGTTTTTCTTATGTCCATTATTTAAATAAGCTCTCTTATCGATTTATTTGTAAAGGATTTACTCCGTTTAAATCAGCGATCTCACTTGAAAGCCTTTCTTCTTCAGGAACAACCTCATCAGCGCCTTCACTGTCTGTCATGCCGGCAAGTCGTCCTGTTACGGAAGCACTTTTTCCTGTGGATCCTTCAGATGTTTCATTTACTGATTCCTGGCTCTGGCTCAACGATTCAAGGGCTGACATTCTTATACTCTCAGAAATACTATTACTGTTCTCAGTCTCTGATTCTGAAGCTGCAGTTGAAGCTGATGCAGATTTACTTTCTGATGCTGCCGCACTTGCGCTGTCGCTTGAGCTTGCTCTCTGACTGGCCCTTTCGCTTGTTTCTTCCGATCCTATTGACAGCGATCCGCTGGATGAATCACTAGATGATCCATTATTTGATGCACTTAATGATCCCGCCTGACTAAGTGAAGCAGAGGCGCTGATTGAGGCTGCCGTACTTGCACTTACCGAAGCAGACAGGACCTGAACTGCTGTTAAATTAGGAACTGCTGTTGCAGCAGGAGCCACAGCCGCAGGAGCATTATTTGCCGTAGCAGGAATGATAACTGTCTCAGACATGCTTAAGCTGCTTGAAAAGCTTGCCGAAATTGATTCACTTGTGCTTTCTGAGTCGGATTCGCTTTCGCTTGTCGACTCTGATTCACTCGTACTTGTGCTTGTGGAACTTGTCGACTCGGATTCACTCTCACTTGTACTTGCGGATTCTGATTCACTTGTACTTGTTGACTCCGATCTTGATTCACTTGTACTCGTCGACTCTGATTCACTTTCGCTTGTGCTTTCTGGTTCACTTTCACTTGTCGACTCTGATTCACTTTCACCTGTCGATTCAGATTCGCTTGTACTCGTGCTTGCGGGCTCAGATTCACTCGCACTTGTCGATTCAGATTCGCTTGTACTCGTGCTTGCAGGCTCAGATTCGCTCGCACTTGTTGATCCGGATTCACTTTCACTTGTACTTAACGACTCTGATCCGGATTCGCTTTCGCTTGTCGACTCAGATTCACTTTCACTTCCTGACTCGGATTCGCTTTCGCTTGTACTTACGGATTCTGATTCTGATTCACTTTCACTTGTGGATTCCGATTCACTCTCACTTTCAGACTCGGATTCTGATCCGGATTCGCTTTTGCTTGTACTTGTGGACTCGGATTCACTTTCACTCGTCGACTCAGATTCACTCGCACTTGTCGACTCTGATTCACTTGCACTTGTGCTTGTGGACTCTGATTCGCTTTCGCTTGTACTTACTGACTCTGATTCTGATTCACTTTCACTTGTGTGTTCCGATTCGTTTACACTTGTTGACTCGGATTCACTCACACTTGTACTTGTGGACTCGGATTCACTTTCACTCGTCGACTCTGATTCACTCTCACTTCCTGACTCTGATTCGCTTTCGCTTGTACTTGCTGACTCTGATTCTGATTCACTTTCACTTGTCGATTCAGACTCGCTTTCGCTTGTACTTTCGGATTCTGATTCGCTTTCACTTGTGCTTGTGGACTCGGATTCACTTGCACTTTCTGACTCGGATTCTGATTCACTTTCACTTGTAGATTCCGATTCACTCTCACTTGCAGAATCTGATTCACTTGCACTTGTACTTACCGACTCTGATTCGCTTTCGCTTGTCGACACAGATTCGCTTGTGCTCGTGCTTGCGGACTCGGATTCACTCTCGCTTGTACTTTCTGACTCTGATTCTGATTCACTTTCACTTGTAGATTCCGATTCACTCTCACTTGCAGAATCTGATTCACTTGCACTTGTACTTACCGACTCTGATTCGCTTTCACTTATACTTACTGACTCGGATTCACTCTCACTTACCGACTCTGATTCGCTTTCGCTTGTACTTGCTGACTCTGATTCTGATTCACTTTCACTTTCAGATTCAGACTCGCTTTCGCTTGTACTTGCGGATTCGGATTCGCTATCACTTTCAGACTCCGATTCACTCGCACTTTCAGACTCGGATTCACTCTCGCTTGTACTTACGGATTCTGATTCTGATTCACTTTCACTTTCAGATTCAGACTCGCTTTCGCTTGTGGATTCAGATTCGCTTGCACTTGTCGACTTGGATTCACTTTCACTTGTGCTTGTGGACTCGGATTCACTTGCACTTGTACTTACCGACTCTGATTCGGATTCACTCATGCTTGTAGACTCTGATTCATTCTCACTTGTCGATTCAGACTCGCTTTCGCTTGTACTTTCTGACTCGGATTCTGATTCACTTTCACTTTCAGATTCAGACTCGCTTTCGCTTGTACTTGCGGATTCTGATTCACTCTCACTTGTAGATTCCGATTCACTCGCGCTTCCAGACTCTGATTCGCTTTCACTTATACTTACTGACTCGGATTCTGATTCACTTTCACTTTCAGATTCAGACTCGCTTTCGCTTGTGGATTCAGATTCGCTTGCACTTGTCGACTCGGATTCACTCTCACTTACCGACTCTGATTCGCTTTCGCTTGTACTTGCTGACTCGGATTCTGATTCACTTTCACTTTCAGATTCAGACTCGCTTTCGCTTGTACTTACTGACTCTGATTCGCTTTCACTTGTCGATTCCGATTCACTCGCACTTTCAGACTCGGATTCACTCTCGCTTGTACTTTCTGACTCGGATTCACTTTCACTTTCAGATTCAGACTCGCTTGCACTTGTGGATTCTGATTCACTTTCACTTATGCTTACTGACCCTGATTCAGATTCGCTCGCACTTGTCGACTCGGATTCACTTTCACTTGTGCTTGTAGACTCGGATTCGCTTGCACTTGTACTTGCGGATTCTGATTCGCTTGCACTTGTACTTGCGGATTCTGATTCGCTTTCACTTGTCGATTCAGATTCGCTTGCACTTGTACTTACTGACTCTGATTCTGATTCACTTGTAGATTCAGATTCGCTTTCACTTGTACTTGCGGATTCTGATTCACTTTCGCTTGTCGACTCAGATTCACTCTCACTTGCAGACTCGGATTCGCTTTCGCTTGTACTTTCTGACTCTGATTCAGATTCACTTTCACTTGTCGACTCGGATTCACTTTCACTTGTGCTTGTGGACTCGGATTCACTTGCACTTGTACTTTCTGACTCGGATTCTGATTCACTTTCACTTGTCGATTCAGATTCGCTTGCACTTGTGGACTCGGATTCACTCTCACTTGCAGACTCGCTTTCGCTTGTACTTGCTGATTCTGATTCGCTTGTACTCGTGCTAGCTGACTCTGATTCGCTTTCACTTGTGCTTGTGGACTCTGATTCGCTTTCACTTGTGCTTGTGGACTCTGATTCACTCTCACTTGCAGATTCAGATTCACTTGCACTTACCGACTCGGATTCTGATTCACTTTCACTTGCAGACTCTGATTCACTTGCACTTGTACTTTCTGAATCGGATTCTGATTCACTCTCACTTGTGGATTCCGATTCACTCTCACTTGCAGACTCTGATTCACTTGCACTTGTACTTGTGGACTCGGATTCGCTTTCACTTGTCGATTCAGACTCGCTTTCGCTTGTACTTGCTGATTCTGATTCACTTTCACTTGTGGATTCCGACTCGCTTTCGCTTGTCGACTCGGATTCACTCTCACTTGCAGACTCGCTTTCGCTTGTACTTACTGACTCTGATTCTGATTCACTTTCACTTGTCGATTCAGATTCGCTTGCACTTGTGGACTCGGATTCACTTTCACTTGCAGACTCGCTTTCGCTTGTACTTGCTGATTCTGATTCGCTTGTACTCGTGCTAGCTGACTCTGATTCGCTTTCACTTGTGCTTGTGGACTCGGATTCGCTTTCACTTGTGCTTGTGGACTCGGATTCACTCTCACTTGCAGATTCAGATTCACTTGCACTTACCGACTCGGATTCTGATTCACTTTCACTTTCAGACTCTGATTCACTTGCACTTGTACTTTCTGAATCGGATTCTGATTCACTCTCACTTGTGGATTCCGATTCACTCTCACTTGCAGACTCTGATTCACTTGCACTTGTACTTGTGGACTCGGATTC
>Ga0256406_1000084_pt1 | contig 167968 bp, 150 predicted proteins | sample RumenRJG_03DNA_FD_185986 | JGI IMG/M metagenome (GOLD analysis project Ga0256406, IMG submission 185986) | Bovine rumen microbial communities from Lethbridge, Alberta, Canada - RJG_03 | ecosystem: Host-associated > Mammals > Digestive system > Stomach > Rumen | place: Canada: Alberta... | reverse complement strand
TTTGCTTTTTGATGCGGATTGAGACCCTCATCATTGTAGCATCGGAGGTTTTTTCATCTAGGGCTAAAGCCGATCGGGGAACCCACCTGCCTAGCAGGTGGTTTTTTGGTCTGTCAACCAAAAAAGGGACGCCTCATCGGCGTCCCCTCCATAGGATTTCCCCTTATAAAAAACTTAGTTGGCAATTGCCTGCTCGGTCTCCTTGTCGAAGATGTGCATCTTCTCAAGGTCGAAGCAGAACTTGATGTTGTCGCCCGGACGAGCAGTCGTACGAGGATCAACACGAGCGGTGATCTGCGTATCGCCGAGATCGAAATAAAGGAATACTTCGGCGCCGAGAAGCTCATAGACGTTGACCTTTGCCTCGAAGATGCACTTCGAAGTAGCGAGAACCATCTCGGAATCATCAATATTCTCAGGGCGGATACCAAGAATGACATCTTTTCCGTTGTAGCCGCCTTCGATCAGCTTCTTAGCCTTTGCCGGCGGAACCGGAACATCCTGCGTGCCGTTGTTGGTCTTGATGGTAAGGAATGCCTCATCACCGCTGATCTTGCACTTTGCATCCAGGAAGTTCATCTGCGGAGATCCCATGAATCCTGCAACAAACAGGTTGCAAGGGCTGTCATACAGATGCTGAGGAGTATCTACCTGCTGAACAACGCCATCCTTCATTACGACGATTCTGGTGCCCAGCGTCATAGCTTCGGTCTGGTCGTGGGTGACATAGATGATCGTTGTGCCCAGTCTCTGGTGAAGCTTTGCGATTTCGGTTCTCATCTGAACACGAAGCTTTGCGTCCAGGTTGGACAGAGGCTCATCCATAAGGAAGACCTTCGGGTTACGGACGATTGCACGTCCCATTGCAACACGCTGTCTCTGGCCGCCGGAAAGAGCCTTCGGCTTACGGTCAAGCAGCTTCTCCAGATCCAGGATTCTTGCTGCTTCCTTAACCATCTTGTCGATCTGATCCTTCGGAACCTTGCGGAGCTTCAGACCAAATGCCATGTTGTCGTAAACCGTCATATGCGGATACAGAGCGTAGTTCTGGAAGACCATTGCAATATCTCTGTCCTTCGGCTCGACATCGTTCATAACCTTGCCGTCGATCTTAAGGGTACCGGAGGTGATGTCCTCAAGTCCAGCGATCATACGGAGAGTGGTGGATTTTCCGCATCCGGAAGGTCCGACGAAAATGATGAACTCCTTATCTTCGATTTCAAGGTTAAAATCCTTGACAGCCTTGAATCCATTCGGATAAGTCTTGCAGATATGCTCCAACGATAAGCTTGCCATTTTTGTTATTCCTCCATTGCTGATTCATGCCGTCCCCTGCGGTCCGCCAGGAACCGCACAGCATTACTTGGTACAAAATGAAGTATAAGTTATCGGGATTTTTATTGCCATACCCGAAATATACAAAGATTTCTGCACTTCTTGTATTAATCTGACGCCGAAATTTAAGTATTTTCGTTCTTGCGTCAATCTTGTCCAACAATTCGGTCAGAGCTTTATGCACCTTGTACATTGATTTTTTTGTAATCGACAATTTAGCCCTGAGCTTTCAGAATTCTGAACTCTCATTCATAAATTTCAGAGTTTCCTCATCAATCTGAATTTTCTGTTATTTATCCGTCCCGTCCGCATCTTGGCCCGGTTCTTTATCTGCTTCCAGATCCGGGGCCTTCTCTGTCTCCTGGTTCATTTCCTTACCGGATTCATTGTCTTTTTCCCCGCTCTCTTCTGCCTTTACCTCATCCGGATCATAATCAATGCCGGGAATTTTGAAGACATTGGGATCAATGCTGTCGAGATCGTCCGCAAGAACCGGGGGCATGGCATCCGGATTCTGACTTTCTTCCCTCTTCGGCTCGAAGCGCTCAAAGAATTTGGAATACGTCATTGCGCACAGATAAACCGGCCCCTCGATTCCAAACAGAAATAGAAACGGCACGATATACTGCCCGATAAAATAGAGAGCCGCAATCGGTGTAATCAGGATGAGAAGCATGAGAAGCGTTCTCGGAAATGCGCCGATTGCCATCGTAACCGCATTTCGAAGAGTGCCGCCGACCGAATTTACAAAATGTGAGAGGATCGGGAAAACCCAAAGGAATGAGAACAGCAGGAGAAACGAGACAATGAGAAGTGCAATGCCGAGCCACGAAGGAAAAATATTCTGCTCATCATTGATGACCATATAGATGTCATATCCGGTGATGACAAAAAAGAAAAGGTAGATTGCCCAGATAATCACAGACTGCCGGAAGTTTTCCTTTACGGAATGGAAGAATGGCCGGACAATGTAGCTTTCCTCCTTGCGCACCATTTTCAGGGAGATATAGTGTAATCCCGTAAGACATGCACCGAACGGAAGTGCTGCGATGAAGACAAGGACCAGTGCAAGAATCGGACTTGCAGAACCGATCTCGCCAAAGAAATAAAGGACTGCGAACACCGGCAGGAGAAACAGAAGCGCGAAGATATTGAGTACCATGATATCCCATAGCCTTGAGAGAAACGCCATGACCGGACTGTCCAGATTGAAAAATTTGCTCATTTTCAAATACCTCTTTTTTCTTAGATTTCCCCGCCTCTTGACTGTACCTTATCACTTGAGAAGATTGTCAATGAAGGAGCTGAAACTTTCCTTCAGCTTCTCGCCAAAACTCTTTTTGATCTGCTGTCCGGCCTCTTTTGATGCCTCGCTCAGCATCCGGCCGGCCTCTTCTCCGGCCTGTCCCATTCCGGAGAGCGTCTCTTCCATGTCCGATACAGAACTGTCTCCGGAAGGAATATAGGACATGACGCCTTCCTGCGTCCCGACCGCTCCGCTCTCGGCCTCTTCAGCTGAGGATTCATTCTGCAGGGATGTGCCCTCCCCGGACCCTGTTTCAGCCGTTTCACTGCCTAAGAACGCCTCATCGGATAATTCCGCAGACGCACCCGAAGATGAATCTGCAGAGCTTCCGGATTTGCTGTTCTTCGCCCGCTGCTCTGCGATCAGCGTTCGGATATTTGAAAAGACAGCATCCGGCGTGAGCCCGAGGTCCCGAAGTCCGAGGACAGCCTGTCGGAGGTACTGTTTCTGTTCCTCCATAACGCTTTTGGCAGAAGTGTCCGGAAGAATCTTCTCCCCAGAGCTTCCGAAAACTGCATTCCATTCTTCATCGGCGGTGTCTGATTCGGACTGCTCTGTCCCGGCAGCTTCTTCCGAAGCGGAGGACAGGTCCGCAGTCCCGGCGCCGGATGCGAAAATCCGGACAGCACAAAGCGGCGTCCCGAAACAGATGCACGCCGCCAGCACAAATGTGGATAAAATAATCAGATAGCGATTTCTCAACTCTTTGAAATTCTCTTCATCAGCCAGTCGTAAATATACTGGTACGTCGAGAGATGGTCGTCTTCATTCAGAATTTCGTGACGGTCGCCCTCCACCAGTTTTAACGTGACATCCTTCATGCCCTCGTCCTTTACGAAGCTGTCGTACACTTCCGTGACCGCTTTGCCGCAGTTTCCGACCGGGTCTTCGCTGCCCGAGATGAACAGCACCGGCAGATTTTTCGGCATGCGGTCGAGATTGCTCTTATCATTCAGCCGCCCGATGAGCGTGAACAGTGTCTCGAATCCATTGACGGTAAACAGATTTCCGCACAGCGGGTCGGCAACATACTTCTTTACGTTTTCATTGTTGTGTGAAAGCCATTCATACCCCGTGGGTGCACTCTCATAGCCCTTCGTGTAGGACGAGAATGCAAGATTGTTGATCATCTTCGCCCCGTGGCGGCTTCCGAACATCTTCTCCTGTACCCTGCAGAGCCACAGGACGAAGTTCAGCACCTTGTCCGGCGTCGATCCGGTGCCCATGATCACGGCGCCCTGAATTCCTGGCCCGTAACGGCAGATATAGTTCCGCGCGATGAACGAACCCATGCTGTGCCCGAGGATAAAATACGGAACTCCGGTGTACTGCGCCTGCACCGTCTTCTTCAGTCGGTGCACATCGCGCACTGCCACCGTCGCCGGGTCATTCTCGCAGAAATAGCCGAGGTCTGCTTCGCTCTTTGCTGTTTTGCCGTGCCCCAGGTGATCATTGCCGCAGACGACAATATTTCTGTCCGTCAGCCACTGCGCGAATGGCTCATACCGGCCAACATACTCAGCCATGCCGTGGATGATCTGAAGGACCATTGCCGGCTTCGCGCCGTTTTCGGCCACTTCGTCCGGCATCCATTTCACACAGTAAACCGGCGTCTTATTGCCGTCCCTGGACTCAATCGTAAACTCAAGTTTCTTCATGACAGCCTCCCCCCTTCCGGAGCCCCCACTCCGGACAGACTATTCACAATACTCTCAAGCAGACTTTTTCTGACAGATTATAAGCGGCCCTTTCTCCCTGTTCTCAACCCTCACGGCAGATATCCAAAAAAACCCTTTCTTTCCGCAAAAACTATCTTTATCCGGTTTTCTCAGCAGATTTCACTGCCGGCCGGTATCTCCTTATTGTCCGGTGTCATCAGTGAAAGCGTTCCGTCCGGTCCCTCCGCGCACAGAAGCATTCCCTGCGACTCGAAGCCGGCAAGCTTTGCCGGCTTCAGGTTCGTGATAACCATGACCTTTTTCCCGACCATTTCTTCCGGTGTGTATTGTTTATGAATGCCGGAGACGATCTGAAGGACCCGGTCTCCTACCTTCACCTGCTCACAGAGAAGTTTCTTGGACTTCGGCACAGCCTCGCAGGCAATGACCTCGCCCACGCGGAACTCGAGACGGTCAAAATCCTCAATGGTGACCGTTGGCTTTCCGGCGGTTTCTCCGGACTTCGCGGACGATTCCGTTTTAGCGTCCTCCGCTCCGGCAGCTGCCGGAGCCTTCGTTTCTTCTGCTGCCGCTCCGTCTTTTTTGGCATCGCCCGTACGTGCGGAAGAAAGGCCTGCTGCCGCAAGGTTCGCCTTTGCCTTCTCCTGATGCGCAAGGAATTCCGCCCTCTGCTTTTCCTGAATCTTTTCGGCCTTTCCGAGAATTTCTTTCTTGTCGAGGCGCGCAAAGAGCATCTCCGGATCCGAATCTACCTTCGTTCCGGACGGATAGAGTCCGAACGTGCCGAGTGTATCGAAATCGCGCAGCTTTGTTCCGAACTGCGCCGCAATCTTATCTGACGTCTGCGGCATGTAAGGCGCAAGCAGCGAGGTCGCCATCATGATTCCCTCAGACAGATTGTAGAGAACCGTCGCGAGGCGGTCCGACTTTGCCGGGTCTTTTGCAAGGTTCCAGGGTTCCGTCTCATCGATGTATTTATTGAGGCGCTTGTAGACCGTGAAGATTTCCGTCAGTGAATCGGCGACACGGAGTTCATCCATGTCTTCCTCGACCTTGCTGTACGCGCCTTGGCAGACTGCCTTCAGATCCTCATCAACCGGTTCATCTGCGTGCCGGTTCTCCACTGCCCCGCCAAAATATTTGTTGCTCATGGAGATCGTGCGCTTCACAAGGTTTCCGAGCGTGTTGGCAAGGTCCGAATTGATCCGCTCGACAAGCAGTTCCCAGGTGATGACACCGTCGTTCTCGTACGGCATCTCATGCAGCACGAAATAACGGATAGCATCCACGCCGAAGAGATCAACGAGATCGTCGGCATAAATGACGTTGCCCTTGGATTTGCTCATCTTCTCGCCGCCCTGCAGGAGCCACGGATGTCCGAAGACCTGCTTCGGAAGCGGTTCACCGAGCGCCATCAGGAAAATCGGCCAGTAAATGGTATGGAAGCGGATGATATCCTTGCCGATGAGGTGCAGATCCGCCGGCCATTCCTTTTTATAAAGATCAGAGCTGTTCCCATCGGCGTCATATCCGATGCCGGTGATATAGTTGCACAGCGCATCAAGCCATACATAGACAACATGGCCCGGGTCAAAGTCCACCGGAATGCCCCACTTGAAGCTCGTGCGGGAGACGCACAGATCCTGCAGTCCCGGGAGCAGGAAGTTATTCATCATCTCATTGCGCCGCGAAACGGGCTGGATGAATTCCGGATGCGTGTTGATGTATTCGATCAGGCGCGGCGCATATTTCTCCATGCGGAAGAAATATGCCTCTTCCTTCTCCGGATGGACATCTCCTCCGCAGACCGGGCATTTTCCCTCCGGCGTAAGCTGCGACTTCGTGTAGAAAGACTCGCACTCCGTGCAGTACAGGCCGTCATACTGTCCCTTGTAAATATCGCCCTGCTTATAAAGGCGCTTGAAAATCTTCTGAATCTGGACGACATGGTCCTCGTCCGTCGTGCGGATGAAGCGATCGTAGGATGTGTTCATGAGATCCCAGATGCGCTTAATTTCTGCAGACGTTTTGTCGACGAATTCCTTCGGCTTCATGCCCTCTTCAACAGCACGCGTCTCTATCTTCTGCCCGTGCTCATCGGAGCCGGTCTGGAACCAGACATCGTATCCGTCCGCCCTCTTATAACGTGCAATCGCATCCGCAAGAACAATCTCGTAGGTATTGCCGATATGCGGCTTGCCCGACGTGTAGGCAATTGCCGTTGTGATGTAATATTTTCCCTTATTCTGCATATCCGATCGTTTCTCCCTCGTAAAAATCCGGCGGCACACCCGTGTTATCGGGCAGAGGTGGGGCAGCGGCTATATTTACGATGCGCCCCCCGGCGTCTTCCTGTCCCGGCCGGATGCTGTTTCGGTATATCGATTAATACGTAATAACCTCGCAGCCGTCCTCGGTGACAAGAACCTGCACTTCCCACTGTGCCGAAGGCTTTCCGTCCTGCGTGTAAATGCCCCAGCCGTCGCCTTCATCCTGATAAATTTCATCGGTTCCGGCATTGACCATCGGCTCGATGGTGAAGCAAAGTCCCGGAACCATCAGCATTCCGGTTCCCGGTGCCGAGACATAGCTCACATACGGGTCTTCGTGGAATTCGAGCCCGCAGCCGTGTCCGCCGATTTCCTTGACGACCGTGAAACCGTTCCCCAGTGCATGCTGATGCACTGCATTTCCCATGTCGCCCATGAACGTCCATGGCTTTGTTGCCTTGATGCCGATCTCCACGCATTCCTTTGTGACCCGCACCAGTTTCTTCTTCTCTTCCGAGACCTCGCCGATACAGTACATTCGGGACGAGTCCGAGAAAAATCCGTTCAGGATCGTGCTGCAGTCGACATTGATGATGTCGCCTTCCTTCAGGATAACCTTATCCGACGGAATACCATGGCAGACCTGCTCGTTGATGGAGGTGCAGACACTCTTCGGATAGCCCTCATAGTGAAGGTCCGCTGGAATGCCTCCCATTTTGACCGTCGTATTGTAGACGATATCGTCAATTTCCTGCGTTGTCATGCCGGCATGAATCTTCTCGCCAACTTCATCAAGAACCGCAATGTTGATCTTCGCGCTCTCGCGAATACCTTCCACCTGCGCCGGCGTTTTGATGAGGGAGCGGTCCGGAACCTCTGCGCCCTCGAGCTCATACGCGCGAAGCTTTTCGTCGAATGCCTCATGGCAGTTCTTGTACTTTTTTCCGCTGCCGCACCAGCATGGAGCATTGCGGTCAATTTTTTTCTCCGAAAACCTGATCAATCTTCGTCCTTTCCATAGGCTGCAGGCGGGGCGGATTTCCATGATTCCGCCTGCCCTTTGGAATCGTCTCTGCAGCTTATTTGCCATCAATTCTGATACTTTGTTAGTATACAGTTTTGACTGTGATCGTGCAATTCTGCACGGATTTCCGGGATCCGGATTCCGCCCGGAGCGCTCCGGTGCCGTTGTCTTAGCCTGAAGATAAGCGCTTTTCCTTCCCGTCCGGAGGAAGGTATTCTCCTCTCCGTCGGCAGGAAAATCGCTTTTCTGTCCAATTCCCGGCATTCACGCAAAAGGAATCTCTTCCTGACTCAGCTTATCACAGAAATATTCCGTGTTTTTCACGATATCTCCGTGATAGACAGCAGACCCTGCGACAATCACGTTGGCTCCGGCCTTCAGGATATCGCCGATATTTTCCTTTGTTACGCCGCCGTCAATCTCAATGTCGACATCAAGCTCGTTTTCATCGATATAACTGCGCGCTGCCGCGATCTTCGGGTATGTCGCAGTGATGAACTTCTGGCCGCCAAACCCCGGTTCAACCGTCATAATAAGAAGCATATCAATCCTGTCAAGATATTGCTCTGTCTTCTCGAGCGGCGTCGAAGGCTTGATCGCCATTCCCACTTTCTTCCCTGCCTCGCGGATTGCCGCAATCACAGCGCCCGGATCCGGTGCCGCCTCAAGATGAAAGGTAATGATATCCGCGCCGCAGTCCGCAAACGAACGGACAAACCGCTCCGGATTATCCACCATGAGATGTACATCGAAGAAAAGGTCCGTATTCTTCCGGATGCTGCGGATCACCGGCATGCCGAACGAAATCTGCGGCACGAAGCTTCCGTCCATCACATCGATGTGGACCCAGCGTGCGCCTGCTTTCCTCGTTTGTGCAATCTGATCGCCGAGGCAGTTGAAATCGGCCGCGAGAATAGAGGGTGAAAGAATATTTTTCATTTTTATACCCCGCTGAGGCAAAATCCGCAGATGCGGTTTTGCCAGATGCTGCAGCCGGTGCTTCAGCACCGATGCTGCGGTTTGAAAGTTCTGCATCAGCAGGACTTTAAAACTTATACCCTGTGCCGCGTTTTTTGCGGAACCCCGGATCGGGACATTGGTGCCGGCGGCACCAATGTCAGTTTGAAAGTGACACATCGGTGTTACTTTCAAACTTGACTCCTGAGGATTCCGGGTGATTCAGAAAAAAAACCTGCGGAATTGCTTCCGCAGGTCTATGGTAGCATACCTTTGCGTATATTGTCTTACGCTTCCGCTCAGCCCTTCACAAACTTTGCGGTCGCCTCTGCAATGCCCTCACCGTCGAGACCGAATTTCTTCACAAGTTCTGCAGCCGTTCCGGACTCGCCAAAACGATCGCGGACGCCGATGCGGTACATTCTCGTCGGGCAGTTCTCGGAAAGTACTTCTGCAACAGCGCCGCCGAGGCCGCCGATAATGTTGTGTTCCTCTGCCGTGACAACTTTTCCGGTCTTCGCCGCTGATGCGATGAGCAGATCCGTATCAATGGGCTTGATGGTGCAGATGTTGATGACTTCTGCATCAATTCCTTCGGAGGCGAGAATCTTTGCCGCATCGAGTGCCGATGCCACGCAGATACCGGTCGCCACGATAGTAACGTCCTTACCTTCTTTAAGAAGTCTTCCCTTGCCGATTTCAAACTTCATGTCCGGCTCATTGATGACCGGAACAGCATAACGGCCGAAACGCATATAGCACGGTCCCACATAGGAAGCCGCCGCCTTGACGCAGGCTCTCGCCTCTACATCATCCGACGGGGACATGACGACCATGCCCGGGATCGTTCTCATGAGAGCGATGTCTTCAAGGCACTGATGGGAAGCACCGTCCTCGCCGACGGTGATGCCGGCGTGGGTCGCACCGATTTTGACATTCAGGTGCGGGTATCCAATGGAGTTGCGGACCTGTTCATAGGCACGGCCCGCCGCGAACATTGCGAAGGTCGACGCGAACGGAATCTTGCCGGATGCTGCAAGTCCTGCCGCGATTGCCATCATGTTGCCCTCGGCAATGCCGCAGTCGAAGAAGCGGTCCGGATATTTTTTTGCAAAATAACTTGTCTTCGTGGAACCGGAAAGATCAGCATCAAGAACGACGATGTCCGGGTTTTCCGCTCCGAGTTCCTCGAGAGCGCGTCCGTAGCTCTCTCTGGTCGCGATTTTCTTAACGTCTGCCATCGTCAGCCTTCCTCCTTTGCAATCTCTTCATCGATTTTATCGAGATCGGCCATTGCAGTCTTATACTGCTCTTCGTTCGGTGCCTTGCCGTGCCATCCGGCCTGATTCTCCATATAGGAAACGCCCTTGCCCTTGATGGTCGAAGCGATGATGCAGGTCGGCATTCCTTTGGTCTCCCGCGCCTCTCTGAATGCTGCGCGGATCTCGTCAAAATCATGTCCGTTGATCTTGATCACGTGGAAATTGAAGGCCTCGAATTTCTTGTCGATCGGCTTGGGGCTGTTCACATCATCAATGTTTCCGTCAATCTGCAGATTGTTGTTGTCAACGATGACACAGAGGTTATCGAGATGCTTGTCCCCTGCAAACATGGAAGCTTCCCAGACCTCGCCCTCTTCGAGCTCGCCGTCGCCGAGGAGCGTATAGACGCGGTAATCTTTCTTATCGATTCTGGCTGCAAGTGCCATGCCGCACGCTGCCGAAATTCCCTGTCCGAGGGAACCCGAACTCATATCGAGTCCTGGGAGATACTGCATGGACGGATGTCCCTGCAGGCGGGAGCCGAGCTTGCGGAAGGTCTTAAGCTCTTCCTTCGGGAAGTACCCTTTCTCTGCCATAACGGCATAAAGCGCCGGGCAGGTATGTCCCTTGGAAAGGACGAAGCGATCACGGTCCGGGTCCTCCGGGTTCTTCGGATCGACATGCATTTCCTCAAAATAAAGGAAAGTGTCGATGTCAGCTGCGGAGAGTGATCCGCCCGGATGTCCGGCCTGTGCGGAATAAACAGCCGTGACAATGCCCTTGCGGACCTGATTGGCATGTTTCTTTAATTCTATGTTATCCACTGTTGCCTCTTTCCGGATACAGAGAAAACAATTGCTCTGCTCCAATAAATGTACTTCTGTGACTGCTGCACCGCTGAATAAACTCCTGCCTCCGCGCCGCAGACCGGATGGCCGCAGCAGTCCGCAGTCTCCTGCAGACTGACGCCTCCGGCGAAAACGGATCACACGCGTTCCGCATACGGAACGCCGCGGCGGTGGGAGTCTCCACTTTTATAAAGCAAGTTTATAAAAGTTTTCTTTCGATTGCAATAGGATTGGCATAATTTACGCAAAAAAGATTCACCCGCAGTCTGCAGTCAGTGTTTCTTCTGCCCGTAATAAGCGTTCGGTCCGTGTTTTCTCTGGTAATGCTTGTCCTGCAGAAACTGCGGAGCCGGCTGTACCTTCGGATTGATGAGTTCCGTGCGGAACGCCATTTTGGCAACTTCCTCGAGCACGACCGCGCTGTGAACTGCATCTTCTGCATTCTTTCCCCAGCAGAACGGGCCGTGGTTCTTGAGGAGGCAGGCCGAAACCGCTGCCGGGTCCTTTTTCATTCTCGCGAATTCATTCACGATGAGGTGACCGGTATTCGTCTCATATCCTTCGTCGATCTCTTCCTTCGTAAGACACCGCAGGCACGGCACCTCTCCATAATAATAATCCGCGTGTGTCGTCCCGTAGCAGGGAATGCTCCGCCCGGACTGCGCCCAGCTGGTCGCGTAGGAAGAATGCGTGTGAACGACGCCGCCGATATTTTTAAATGCTTTATAGAGTTCGACATGCGTCGGCGTGTCCGAGGACGGATTGAGGTCACCCTCGACGACCTTTCCGTCGAGATTCACGACAACCATCTTTTCCGGCGAGAGCTCCTCGTACGGAACACCGCTCGGTTTGATGACAAAGAGGCCGCTTTCACGGTCGATTCCGGAAACATTGCCCCAGGTGAATGTGACAAGTCCGTATTTCGGCAGAAGCATGTTTGCTTCATATACCTGTTTCTTCAGTTCTTCCAGCATGATAAGCCTTCCTGAGTTATGGTATTAAAATATTTGTAACGGATCCCGGCCCAAGTATTCGGGCGGATTGCCCGGCAGGACTCAAATCTGCATGCAGTCCGCTGCATGTCAGAACGTCCGGACCGCAGCCTTCTCGGCCTCAAGCCCTTTCCTGTAGATTTCACTCCAGCGGTCGAATCCTTCCACATCCTTCGGATCCGGATCGACGGTCGTTCCCTCCGCGTCTGCAAAAACTTTCTTCGAAAGCCAGTCGGCGAGGGAGAGTCCTACCGGATTATTCACCCGGTAGGATGCAAGGAGCGCCATTCCCCATGGGCCGCCCTCACCCGCTGTTTCCATGCAGGTGACCGGTGCGTTCATAGCCGCCGCGAGAATATTCTGAGCGACGCCCCTTGTCTTGAAGATTCCGCCGTGTCCCATCAGCCGGTCCACACGGACATGCTCCTGCTTCATGAGGATATCATTTCCGATCTTCAGAGTTCCGAACGCGGAATAAATAAGCGAACGGAAAAGATTCGCAAGCGTAAGTTTTGACGATGCGGTGCGCACAACCATAGGAGCGCCCTCCTGGTCCATAACCCCGGCAACCGGTTCGCCGGACACAAAGTTGTAGGAGAGAACATCGCCGCAGTCGGAATCACCGCTCATCGCATTCGTATAAAGAAGGCTGTACAGTTTTTCCTTCTCCATGGATACGCCTGCAAGGCCGCAGAATTCATCGAAGACACTGACCCACGCATTGAGATCGGATGTGCAGTTGTTGCAGTGAACCATCGCAACCTCTCTGCCTTCAGGCGTGGTCACAAGATCAAGCTCCGGATAGACCTTCGAGAGCGGCTTTTCCAGAACGACCATCGAGAAAACGGATGTGCCCGCGGATACATTGCCCGTGCGGACGGCCACAGAGTCGGTCGCTGTCATTCCGGTTCCCGCATCTCCTTCCGGCGGTGCGAAAAGAGCGCCCGGCTGCAGCGTTCCGGACGGATCGAGGAGCTTTGCCCCCTCCCCGGTGAGCGCGCCGGCATCCGCGCCGGCCACCAGACTCTGCGGAAGGATTTCCTCCAGTTTCCAGGAAAAGCCCTTTGGCGAAATGAGGTCATCAAACTTCTGAATCATCTTCTTGCTGTAATCCGCCGTCTCCGGATCAATCGGGAACATTCCCGATGCATCGCCGACGCCGAGAACCTTCCGCCCTGTCAGCTTCCAGTGTACATAACCCGCAAGCGTTGTGAAGAAGCGGACATTTCCCACATGATCCTCACCGTTCAAAATGGCCTGATACAGATGTGCGATGCTCCAGCGCTGCGGTATGTGATAGCCAAAAAGTTCCGTCAGCCTGTCGGATGCTTCCTCCGTGATTGTATTGCGCCAAGTGCGGAACGGGACAAGCAGCTTCCCGTCCCCATCAAAGGCAAGGTATCCATGCATCATCGCGCTGATGCCGACAGCCCGGAGATTACGGATTTCCGCGCCGTACTTATTCCGGACATCTGACCGGAGATTCTGATAGGCATCCTGAATACCGCTCCAGACGTCCTCAAGAGAATATGTCCAGATGCCGTTTTCCAGTCGGTTTTCCCATTCGTGATCTCCCTGCGCGATCGGCTCGTTTGCACTGCCGATCAGCACTGCCTTGATTCTCGTCGAGCCGAACTCAACACCGAGTACGGCCTGTCCGTTCCCGATATACTCCTTTGCTGATTCCATCGTCATCATCCTCCCTTGTTTTCCTGATTCAGACCTCCGCATGTGCCGGGGCTCCTCTGTCGCCCTGCAGGTGTGTTCCTTTCACTTCCGAACATGCCGAAGCTTCAGCGCCCCGCATTTTCTTCCATCCGTTCGATATCGCTGCGGTCCCACAGCAATATCTTCAGTTTTTTTGCGGCTGTCTCCGCATTCTTCGTGTAATACTGATTGGTCATGACAGCACCGACCATGCGGTCATAATAGTCCCTGCCCGCCGCAGCCTGCTGTACCGCAAAAACTCCAATCGGCGAGGAATAGGTCTTGCACTGAACCGCATAGGTGACGCCGTCTTTCTCGCAAAGAATATCGGCTCCGTAGTCCCCGCTCCCGCGCGTCACTGTTACATCATGGAAGCCGCTGCCCTGCAGAAGGTCCGCGCAGTAAAACTCGAACTCGTGTCCTTCGAGATCGTCCATCGGGACAAACTCCTCCCGCCGTTTCCGCCGCCGGTTCAGGACAAGGAGAACCGCAAGCAGCGTCACCAGCAGCAAAAGCACAAGAATCGTGATCTGTTCTGTATTCAAAAATCCATCCTCTTCCGTTCAGTTTTCCCGTCCGGTTTCCTGCCCATTTTGCCCGGATGCGCCGCCTGCCGGTCCTTCTTCATATCCCCCGACGTTCTCATCCGGTGTTCTTTCTGCCGCGGTGTCCGGATTCAGGGATGTGCGGCTCTCTTCCGAAGGCCTGCCCGCCGCACTGCCGGAATGACTTTCCATGTTTCCGCCATTTCCCGGCTTTCTTCCCGTCAGGGTATCCTTCAGATCCTCAAAAGACATCTGGTGAAAATGAATCTCCGGCATTTTCATCTCCGGTTTCTTCAGCGCATCAAAATCAATATCCGGGATCCCCATTTCAGAGGGGCGGATTCCCGGAAGCGTGACTTTCGGCTCGATATCGAATCTTGGCCAGGTGAGTGTGGGCTGTTTCCGGCTCATGTCCTCTCTTGTTCCCGGAATGCGGTGTTTTACCGGATGCACGTAGAATTCGTACCGGTCGTCAAGCCGAAGACATCCAAGCTGCCCCCTCAGCGCCCCACGCCGCAGCGACGGGGAAGGGTCTTCCCTGCAGGACAGGCACTTCGCCCCACAGTCGATATCGATGAACTTCTCACCGAAGAAAATCCGGTTCCGCACCGACGGGTCCGGCTTGCGCACCGGCCAGTTGTGCTCAAACCGCAGCTTGTAGAAATAAAATTCCGTGATCGTGTGGCCGCAGATAAAACAATCATAATGCCGTCCGCCCTCATAAGTGCCGAACGGATCCTCGCGGATCATGAGACGGCGCCACACGGCGTCAACCTTTCTCCGCGCATCCTCCTCCGCACTGGTTTTAACGTCCTCGAAGTACGGATACGCGTGCGACATGAGGTAGGATGTTCCATTCACCTCTGCTCTCAGACTGTATGGCAGAGCCCGCATCCATTCTTCGATTTCCCTTCTTTCCTCTTCCGACAGCTTCAGATACTCCGTATAGGTGGTAAGTCCCCGGTTATTGAAAAACCAGTTGTTTTCCACCTCGTCCATCCCGCGCGCGCCGCGTTTTTCCGCATCCAGCGTTTCGAGGAACATCCACTCGTGATTGCCGATGAGAGGGTGCACGAACGGATAATCGTCGTCCATCTCCTTCACATACTGCAAAGTCTCGATCGGATGTGCGCCCCAGTCGCAGTAGTCCCCGAGCAGATACAGCTCGTCCGAGCCGTCGCAGTGAAAATCGATTTTATCGAGCATCCGCACGAACTCGTCAAGAGCCCCGTGGATGTCGCTGATCACATAAGTCGCCATGGATCCTATTTTACACGATGCCGGGGATGAGAGAAACTCCCAAAAGAAGGCAGGCGCCCCGACCGGAAAGGAAAATGACATTTACAGCCGCCGGACCGGAAGAACGCCGGATACCCGGATACGAAAAAGCCCCCGCCATGAAACCATGGCGGGGGCGTGAACTTAAGATGATGTTCAGCTCTTCCGTTATGCCTGTATCAGGCTGTACAGAGCTTCTTCAATCAGAGCTGCGGGCCTGCGGCGACAAGAGCCTTGCCTGCTTCATTGCCCTCATACTTCTTGAAGTTCTTCTGGAATCTTGCAGCCAGATCCTTTGCCTTTGCATCCCACTCGGAAGCATCCTTGTAGGTGTCTCTGGGATCAAGGATTGCCGGATCAACTCCCGGAAGCTCGGTCGGTACTTCAAATCCGAAGTAAGGGATCTTCTTCGTAGGAGCCTTATCAACTGCGCCGGTCTGAATTGCGGTGATGATTCCGCGGGTATCCTTGATGGAGATACGCTTGCCGGTTCCGTTCCAGCCAGTGTTAACAAGGTATGCCTTTGCTCCGGACTTCTGCATCTTCTTTACAAGCTCTTCTGCGTACTTGGTCGGATGAAGCTCAAGGAATGCCTGGCCGAAGCAAGCGGAGAAGGTAGGAGTGGGCTCAGTGATGCCTCGCTCGGTTCCTGCGAGCTTTGCCGTGAATCCGGACAGGAAGTAGTACTTCGTCTGCTCAGGAGTAAGGATCGAAGCAGGCGGAAGAACACCGAATGCATCAGCGGAAAGGAAGATGACATTCTCAGCAGCCGGGCCGTGAGAGACACCGCCGGTTACCTTCTGAACGATCTTCTCGATGTGATCGATCGGATAGGAAACACGGGTATTCTCGGTAAGGCTCTTGTCAGCGAAATCAAGCTTTCCGGTTGCATCATCAATGGTTACGTTCTCAAGAAGAGCGTCTCTGCGGATTGCGCCGTAGATATCCGGCTCTGCATCCTTGTCGAGGTTGATAACCTTTGCGTAGCAGCCGCCCTCGAAGTTGAAGACGCCTTCGTCATCCCAGCCGTGCTCATCATCGCCGATGAGGAGTCTCTTGGGATCGGTGGAAAGAGTGGTCTTGCCGGTTCCGGACAGGCCGAAGAAGATGGAGGTGTGCTTGCCTTCCATATCGGTGTTTGCGGAGCAGTGCATCGAAGCGATGCCCTTCAGAGGAAGGTAATAGTTCATCATGGAGAACATACCCTTCTTCATTTCTCCGCCGTACCAGGTGTTGATGATGACCTGCTCACGGGAAGTGATGTTGAACATAACGGCCGTGCTGGAACGAAGGCCGAGTTCCTTGTAATTGTCAACCTTTGCGAAGGAAGCGTTGTAAACAACGAAATTCGGCTCGAAGTTCTTCTCTTCCTCAGCGGTCGGCTTAATGAACATGTTGCGGATGAAGTGTGCCTGCCATGCAACCTCGACGATGAAACGGACTGCCATGCGGGTATCCTTGTTTGCGCCGCAGAATGCATCTACGACATAGAGCTTCTTATTGCAGAGCTCCTTTCTTGCGATCTCCTTGCAGGCTGCCCACTGCTCCTCGCTTGCCGGATGGTTATCGTTCGGATATTCCGGAGTGGTCCACCATACGGTGTCCTTGGAATTCTCATCCATGACGATGTACTTATCCTTGGGAGAACGGCCGGTGAATTCACCAGTGAAAACATCAACCGCGCCAAGATCGGAAAGGTGTCCCTTTGCGTAACCGGTAAGGTTCGGATCCATTTCATCTTCAAACAGCTTCTCGTAGGAAGGGTTGTAGATGATTTCGGTAGTACCGGTAATGCCGTACTTTGTTAAATCAACATTTGACATCGTAAATCTACCTCCATTTATGTCGAATCATTAACTTGATTGTTAATGAAATAACGCACCTACTTTATATCACAAATGGATTTTGTCCACAACGCATTCTTGGCGAATTTACTTATTTTTCATGATCTCCGGCGTTCCCGTCCTTAAGAAGCTCTGCGTAAATATCACGCCGTGAGATCCCCCGGTCCTCTGCCGCCTTTTTCATTGCATCCTTCCGCGGCAGTCCCTGCGCCTCATACAGCGCGACATGCTCCGGGACGGTCATCGATTTCCAGGCTTCCTGTTTTTTCTTTTCTGCCGTTCCGGGCTCTGCCCCTTCAATGACCAGCACATACTCGCCGCGCGGCTCATTTTCTTCGTAAAAACGCACCGCGTCTCCCAGCGTTTCCGGCACAGCCTCTTCGAATTTCTTCGTGAGTTCGCGGCAGACCGTGATTTTTCTCTCTCCGCCCAGATGATCCATAAGCTCGCTGAGCGTGCCCTTCAGATGGTGCGGTGCCTCGTAAAGAATAATCGTCCGCTCCTCGTTTTCGAGCTGCGAAAGGATTCTGCGCCTCTCCTTTCTGTCTGTCCGGTCATCCGGCAGGAAGCCCTCGAACACAAACCGCCTTGCCTTCATTCCAGAAAGCGTCAGTGCCGTGATCAGCGCGCAGGCTCCCGGAAGTGACGTCACGCGGATGCCTTCCTCGATGCAGCGGCGCGTGAGCACTTCCCCCGGATCGGAGATTGCCGGCGTCCCCGCGTCGGTTACGCAGGCGATGTTTCTGCCCTCCTTAAGCTCCCGGATCAGCTCCTCCGCCTTGTCGAACTTATTGAACTCGTGATAGCTTGTGAGCGGAGTGTGAATATCAAAATGTGCAAGCAGCTTCTTCGTGTTTCGCGTATCCTCCGCCGCAATCACATCGACGCTCCTCAGTGTATCGAGCACACGCTGCGTGATATCACCGAGATTGCCGATGGGCGTGGCACAGAGATATAACGTACCGTAATCCTTTGAAAAAGTCATACCGCTTCCTTTTGCTCAGTATCCATAAATATCGTAGATCTCCCGGCGGTAGACCCCCGGCTTTTCATAGACGATGATCGGCTTCTCCGTGCAAAGCCCCGGTTTTCCGCCCTTTACGCACTCGAAGAGCACCATGTTGGCCTCCCGGTCCATGTATGGATACACAAGCTGCATCCGCTTCGGCTCAAGCCGGTATTTCCGCAGATTCTCAAAGATCTCCGCCATTCTCTCCGGCCGGTGCACCATATAGAACCGTCCGCCGCTCCGCAGGAGTTTTGACGCGGAAGATACGACGTCGGAAAGGGTGCAGCAGATCTCATGCCGTGCGATGGCCATCGGTGAATCCGGATTGGTGAGCGCCCGCCCGCCTGCCATGTACGGCGGATTGCTCGTCACAGCGTCAAAACTCTCCGCTCCGAAATACGTTTCTGCCTGCCGGATATCTCCCTCGCGGATCGAAATCCGATCCTCAAGGCCATTCATGCGCACACTGCGCTCTGCCATGTCCGCACTCTCATGCTGGATTTCAAGTCCGGTGAAATGCGAAGCATTCGTTTTGGCGCTGAGAAGAATCGGGATGATTCCCGTTCCTGTCCCGAGGTCCAGAACTTTTGCACCGTCCCACGGAGAAAGGCGGAACTGGCTGCCTCTTTTTTCATCCGACCCTGCACCGGCCGCAAAGCCCGTGAGGAGGACGGCATCCATTCCGAAGCAGAATTTATCCGGATTCTGGATGATCCGGAGGTGATTCCGCTGCAGATCGTCAATCCGTTCACCGGGCAGGACGCGGACAGGCTCCTTTTCTGTGTTTGCCATTGTTCTACCCCGTCCCGGCATAATCCGGGAATCCGGTTTTGCCGAATGCGGCAGCCGGCGCGTGAGATGTCCTCACGCGCTCATGCTGCGGTGTACCGGTCTTGCATCAGCAAGACCGTAAGCTTTATTCCTTTGCCGCGGTATTTCCGGCATTTCCGCCGTTTCCGGAATTTCTGCCGTTCTCACCGGTGCCGCCTTCCGGCCGGCTTCCAGCTTCTGTGCCCTCTCTGACAGCTCCGCTATTTGAACCGCCGCCGTTTCTGCGGCCGTGTCTGCGGTGTCTGCGCTGACCATTCTCCCGATGCTCTTCAGAGAGATTATTTTCCGGATTCTCGCCCGCGCGGGAAGGACCGCGTCCGTCCTGCGCAGAACCGGTCTGTTCTCTTGCACCGGAATCCGGGTTTTCCCTTATCTGCTCGCGGCCTCTGCCGTCTCTCTTTCTGCCTTCACGGCCTTCGCGGCGGGCGGGGCGTTCCTCGCGGCTCTTATCCTCCGGGCTCTTCGGCGATTCCTCTGCGGAAGCGCTGCCCGGGCGGTTATTGTCACCCGGGTTATTACCCGGGTGACTGCCCGAGTTATTACCCAGGTTATAACCCGGGTTATTACCCGGGTTATTGCCGCGTCCGCGCCGTCTGTTCGGGCGCCTTCTTGCGCCTCTCTCCTCCTGCGTTCCCTCGCCGCTGCCTTCCGGCTGGCCGTCCGCATTCGGAAGATCGCTCTGGCTGTGCAGAGCATCGGACATCCTTGCAGAGCCCGGATTCCGCAGAGACCCCGGTCTCTGAGAAGCCCCCTGCCTCTGCGCGGAACCGGAAGCCTGTGCCGGACCGGCTGAAGCATTTCCGGACGCATCCGTACTCCCGGCATTCTGCGCTTCCTCGCGCTGCTTTGCCGCCACTGCCGCGGCGACCGTGGAGAGCGGCTTTTTCACTCCGTGCATGGCCGCTGCAGCCTTCTCGGCTCCTGCTCCGTCGAGCATCTTGTGACGGCGGTCTCCGCGGCGGCGTTTTCGCGTAATCTCAAAATCGCCCACGCCGTATTCATGGATTTCCTTCTCGTCCCCTACATCCACCATAGCTCGGATGGTCTGGCGCAGGACATTGACCGACTCGACCTCACCGATCAGGCCATCCGAGCCTTTCACCTCATCGCCCACGCCGGGCAGGTTCTTGTTGAGCTCTTCATACGTCTCCTCTTCGTTCTTGAGGCAGCACATCAGTCTCCCGCATACGCCGGAGATCTTGGCCGGGTTGAGCGAAAGATTCTGCTCCTTGGCCATCTTGATGGAGACCGGGGCGAAATCATTGAGGAACGACGCGCAGCAGAGCTCCCTGCCGCACGGACCGTAGCCGCCGAGAAGCCTTGTCTCATCGCGCACGCCGATCTGACGGAGCTCGATACGGGTGCGGAATACTCCCGCGAGGTCCTTTACAAGATCGCGGAAATCAATTCTCCCGTCCGCCGTGAAGTAGAACATAATCTTACTTCCGTCAAACGTATATTCCGCGGAGACAAGCTTCATCTCGAGTCCGTGCTTTTCGATTCTCTCCCGCGCGATACGGTAAGCCGTCTTCTCCTTCTCGCGGTTTGCGATGTGCCGTGCGTCATCCTCCGGCGTCGCTATTCTCGTCACGACGCGAAGGGGTTTGTTAAACTGCTTTTTCGTGACAACCAGCGGATTTCCTGCCACCGTGCCGTATTCAAGGCCGCGAGCCGTTTCCACGATGACATGCATGCCCCGGCGAATCCGAAGATCTCCGGGAGAGAAATAGTAAATTTTTCCGGCACTGCGGAAACGCACGCCGATGACTTCACGCGGATTTTCCGGGATCACGCCGCGGGGTGCAGGTGCCTCCCTCTCCTCTTCCGGGGCCGTGACGGCATCGGATCGGTCATCCCGAATGAAAGCAGGCGCCCCGGCTTCCTCCGCAAAAACTTCCGCGTCTTCTGTGCTCTCTTCTCCGCTTTCTTCGTTCTCTTCCAGAATATCTTCTCCGCCTGCGGCATTTGTGCTCTCCCCGTCTTCTTCCGCGAGGATCGTGTCATCCGTTTCATCCCTGTCTCCGACAGGCGCACTGTTCTCTCTGCCGTCTTCCGTCTCATCGTCATCCGAAAGAATTTCATTCTCTTCGGAGATATCATTCTCTCCGGAAATCTCATTCTCTTCGGAGATTTCATTCTCTCCGGAAATCTCATTCTCTTCGGAGATTTCATTTTCGACGGAGGTCTCATTTTCGGCGAAAATTTCGTTCTCTTTGGACTCGCTGGCTTTGTTCTCAGACGAAAGCATCTCCGCATGCGGAAGCTCGCCGGGGGAAACCTTCATATCGGTCCCATTCTCGCTCACGGAAAATCCGGGGATGATAATTTCATCCGGTGTACTGTCCTCCGGACTGTTTTTCTCCCCATCCCCGCCTTCTTTATCCGCTTCCGCCGGGGTATAAAAGCTTACCGGTGTCTCGGGCAGAATCCCGTCCGCCGTCACAGTACCGTCCGAGTCGTGGACAGTCTCGCTGAATTTTGACACAACCGGCTCTGCCGGCTTTTCTTCGAATTCATTTATTTCTTCTGACATCTATAAACCTCCATGAAATGGCAGAACTGCAGGGTTTACCAATTTCCCCGCATCTGCAGACAATAAGCACTTTCCCGGCGGCTACTTTTTCTTTGTCTTTTCCGCCGTCCGCAGCTCGTCCCGTATCTTGACGAGAAGAAGCTGCAGCGCCGTCTCCGGACTGGTCGTCGTGAGTTCTCTCTGGTACTCACTGATTTCTCTGAGAATGCGCTCGATTCCCTCATAGGAAATTTCGTCCGCTGCTTTCCCGGTCTTTTCCGCGCAGTCCGACAGGATCAGGCCTTCCGTGCTGCCGCCTGCCTTGAGCCGGCAGACGTCCCGGTACCAGAGCGGGATACAGTCCGGCAGCAAATGGTGAATGCTCTCCTTTTTTTTGCCCTCGTCTCCTGCGGCCGCGTTTTCGTCCGCACCCGCCTTTTTCTTCGGGAAAATGTCGTTTGCGATGTTTACAATATCCGTAAATGACATCTCGGTTATTCCCGCGAGAATCTGCTCCGCATCCTTCCTCTGATTGTCAAAGTCCGGATCGTCCGCGATTTTCACGGCGCGCCCCAGATTTCCCACGGCGAAACTCGCGCAGAGCCTTGCCTTCTCCTCACTGATGCCGCGCTCCTTCATCAGAAAGCGGATCATCGTTTCCTCCGGCACCTGCTTCATATGGAGCGTGATGCAGCGGCTCATGACAGTCGGCAGGAAGCGCGACGTGCCGTCCGCAATCAGAATGATCACAACATAAGCCGGCGGTTCCTCAAGTGTTTTGAGGAGTGCGTTCTGAGCCTGCGTATTCATCAGCTCTGCGTCTTCCACTATGTAGATTTTACGGGCACTCGCATATGGCTTTACCGCCGCGTCATCGCGCATCTGACGGATCTCTTCCACGGAAAGGACCCGCGGGATTTTCCCGTTCTTCGGCCTCCTGCGGACATATATGATATCCGGCTGGCTCCCGGCATCAGCCTGAATACAGGAAATGCAGCTGCCGCAGGGCTCCGGCATTCCATTTTGATCAGACTGAATGTCCGTACACTGCACTGCGGCCGCAAAAATGCCCGCGATAAAATGGCGGCCTGAATCCTTCGGTCCGTCGAGAATGTAAGCATGTGAGATCCTGCCGGTCTTCACTGCATCCTGGAGATGATCCCGTATTGCATCCTGACCGACGATATCGGAGAAATGATTCATGCACCTTCCTCCATCTCCCCGATCCTCTTCTTCAGCGCCCGGATACACTCATCCAGCCTGCCGTCCGGATTCTCAAAAGTGTCCCTGTCCGTGATGCCGGCCGCCGCCAGTTTTTCCGGCGCAAAATCAGCCGTGTCCGCCACGAACCGGCGGCAGAGCTCCACATATTTGGGCTCCTCCTGCTGCTCTTCGCGCAGATATGCTCTCTTAAGCCGCTCGCCGTCCGCAACCTCGATGTAAAGCGGAACAACGGTCTTCTCCCCGGCGCCAAAACCCGGCCTGCCAGAGTTTTTTCTGCAGTACTCCCGAAGCGCCGTAAAGGATTCCAGTGTTCCCACTGTCATACAGCTCGATTCCGTAAGGTCGATGTTCTCGTCCGCCACGGTGAAATACCGCCACAGGCCATAGACCGTGTGATACGCGCGCTCCTCCACGACAAGCCCCGCATTCTCAAGCCGCCGATATTCCTCTTCCGACACAAAATGATACTCGCGTCCTTCCTCCTCGCCGGTCCTGATTGGCCTCGTCGTGTAAGTCACGAGCCGCCGCAGCGAGAGCTGCGGGTCCGCAATCAGAATGCTGAATATATTATCTTTTCCTGTGCTGCTCTTCCCGAGCAGGCAGAATATTCTATGAGACATGGCCGGATCACTTCACCTCAATGACTCTCACCATGTTTGTATTGCCGGATTCGCCGAGCGGAACGCCCGCGGTCAGAACAACTGTGTCGCCGGGCTTGATGTAGCCGCCGAGACGCGCCTGGTGAATGGCTGTCTCGAAGAGCTGATCTTCCCGCTCCTCTTCCGGAATGATCAGCGGATATACGTCAAACAGAATGTTGGTCTGGCAGGCCACACGGCTCTTCGTGGAGCACGCAAGAATCGGGCAGCTCGGCTTGAACCGTGAGATTCTCTGCGCCGTAAAGCCGGACATCGTGACTGCGATGATCGCGTTCGCCTGGATATCCTCGGAAATCGTGCAGGCCGAATGGGAGATGGCAGCGGTGACGTCGAGCTTCTCGCCGCTCACGGAACGGCGGACCATCCGGCGGTAATAATCGATATCCCTCTCCGTGCGCTCCGCGATCGTCGACATCGTTTTGACGGCAAGAACAGGATACTTGCCTGCTGCGGTCTCGCCCGAAAGCATGATGGCCGTCGTGCCGTCGTAAATTGCATTCGCGACATCCGTCGCTTCCGCTCTCGTCGGACGCGGGTTGTGGATCATCGAATCCAGCATCTGCGTGGCTGTAATGCAGATCTTTCCCATCGACTCCGCCATCTTGATCATTCTCTTCTGGAGCACCGGAACTTCCTCGAGCGGCACCTCGATGCCGAGATCTCCGCGGGCAACCATGACGCCGTCCGCTTCCTTCAGAATCTCCTCCAGATTGGTGACGCCCTGCACGCTCTCGATTTTCGCGATGATCAGCGCATGGCTTCCGTGTTCCTTCAGAATCTTACGAATGTCGCGGATATCCTGCGCGGTTCTTGTAAAGGATGCGGCCACAAATTCAAAGCCCTCCTCGCATCCGAAGATGAGGTCTTCTCTGTCCTGGTCGCTGATGAACGGCATCGTGAGGTCGGTTCCCGGGACGTTGATTCCCTTGTGATTCGAAACCGGTCCTCCATTGAGAACCGTGCAGTGGATTTCCTTTCCTTCCACGGAGTCAACCCGCATGCCGATGAGTCCGTCATCGATCATGATCTGTGCCCCCGGCTTCACGTCCCGCGGCAGGTCCTTGTACGTGATGGAGCAGATGTGTTCATCGCCAAGGACCTTTTCATCGGTCGTGAGGGTGAATTTCTGTCCTTCCTTCAGCACGACTTTTCCGTCCTTGAAATCACGGGTGCGGATCTCCGGTCCTTTCGTGTCAAGAAGGGTCGCGATTGGAAGGTTCAGTTCACGGCGGAGCTTCAGAATTTTACTCAAACGTGCTCTGTGCTCGGCGTGCGTTCCGTGCGAGAAATTGAAGCGCGCGACATTCATGCCCGCGAGCATGAGCCCACGCATTGTGTTTTCATCATCACTTGCCGGTCCCAGTGTGCATACTATTTTCGTCTTGCGCATAGATGCAGTCTCCTTTTGTTTTGTTCTGTTATTTTCCGATATCATATACTCCCGCCTGTGCGGCAGCGACGACAAAGTTGTTGACATGGCCGGTCGCATAGCAGGTCGACAGCGTGATCAGCGGTGTATAGGAAGAAAAATCGTCCTCATAAGTGTCCGATGACTTCTTGTATTCGGACCGCGATTTGCATTTTTCGACATAGGCATCATACCCGTCATGATCCGAAAAGTTGTTGTAAAGACTGTCATTCACGGAGCAGACGAAATAAGAAAAGATATGATACTTGTATACTTTATCCTTTGTGTAGATATAGACATACGGGTCGCTGTCACACAGCCCGTCCTGCTTCAGAAATTCCTTGAGCGAACCGAACATCGTCTCGTTTTTCATGTTGTGGCCGAAAATGAAGGAATTCAGATCCGTAAGGTCCGCACTCGCATTCTTGTCGAGGAAAATACTGCCGCACGGATTGCTCTTGCCGGAAAAGGTAGTCGTAAGATACTCTGCATTGTCCCTGCTGTGTGCGACCGGATAATAGAGTTCCAGAGCAGGGATGTAGATGACACCGACAAAATCCGGGTTTTCCGCCTCGAGTTCGTCGTAGTCAATGGTGAGAGCCGGATATTCCGCGCTCTCTTCTGCTTCTTCCCCGCCGCTCTCCCCGGATTCGGATGCCTCCGCAGATTCGTCCGCGTTGTCCGTGCTCTCTTCGGAAAGAACCGTGATCGCCTCATTGACCTCCCGATAATCATCCTTGCCCTTCTGGTAGGTGATATATTCACTGAAGAACTTATATCCGGAGAAAATCATCACGGCCGCAAGAGCAGCGATGATGATATCCGACAGGATCCGTCCTTTCCTGCGCCTCTTCCCGTCTCCTGCATTCTTTGCGCTGTCCGTGTTCTCATTGGTGCTGATATTGTTTTTTTGTCTCTTGTCTTTTATCTTTAATACCTCTCCGCGGATGCGGTTTTGCCGAATGCGGCAGCCGGTGCGTCCTTTTTCCTGACGGCCGGCTACCTATTTATTCTTGATTTTATTGTAGATATGTCTCGTCACCAGAAACACACTGCATGCGAGCGCAAAAGCATATCCCGCGAACCCGATGGCCGGTATGCCGAAAATAAGCGGCTTCATGCCAGTGGTACAGATGATGCTTGACGAAACCAGAAGCGCCGCGATACAGACGCCGATGACGAGGTTCCGTACGGAAGAGTATACGACGAAACTCAGGTCTTCGGAAGAATGAAGATCGACATTCACCTTTGCCTGTCCGTTCAGGTACTCCTTGAGCACATCGGTTGTGAGCGACGGAATTTCCGTTCCCTTCTTTGCCGAACGGAAGATGGAGCGCGCACTCCGCTCGAACTCCTTCTTCCAGTCAATGTTCTTTAAATAGTCCTCGGAATACCTCGTGACCGCAATCTGAACCATGTTGATGTCCGGGCTGATTTTGGCAAGCACACCTTCCATATGGGTAAGGCCGCGGCAGAGCATGGTCACTCCGTGCGGCAGGCTGATGTGATTGCGTTTCATGATCTCCATCAGCGCCTGCAGGGTATCGGCGATGTCGATGTTCCCCATCGATGCCGAGCCGTAATCATTCAGGAATTTCTTCAGGTCCTGGTTCAGCTGCATCCGGTCGACTCTGCCGGATATTTTTCCGATCTCGAGAACCGCATTTTCGACCATGGTCACATCATGCAGCGCGATGCCCTGGACTCCCTTCGTCATGGTGCGCCGGTCCTTCTCAGAGAGGCGCCCCATCATGCCCATGTCGATCCAGACAATCTTTCCGCCGCGCACCTTCACGTTGCCGGGATGCGGATCGGCATGGAAGAAACCGTCATCCATGACCTGCTTAATATAGTTGTTGACAAATTTTGTTCCGATTTCGTCAAGGTCGTATCCGCCCGCCTTAAGCGCCGCGACGTCGTCGATTGCAACTCCGTCGATGTACTCCATGACCAGCACGCGGCTCGTCGAATACTCATGGTACAGCTTCGGGACTTCGATATAGCGGATGTCTGCGTTATTGCGCGAAAACTCGTCCATGTTGGCCGCTTCCTTGAGGAAATCCATCTCCTCCTGTGCGACCTCCCAGAGCTCATCGAGCACCATGCCGAGATCAACGAGATTCTTGAAATCTCCGACTGGCGGCATCAGCTTCACAAGCCGGTGAAGAAGACCGATGTCGCGCGCCATCGTGTCGTAGATTCCCTTGCGCTGAACCTTGACGACTACATCCTCGCCGGTTTGTAGACGCGCACGGTGAACCTGTGCGATGGATGCGGAGCCGAGCGGCTTTTCGTCAATCCACTCGAAGATATCCTTCCAGTCCTGCCGGTAAGAATGATTGATCACATCCTCGACCATTTCAAACGGCATCGGCGTGACCTCCGAATTCAGCTTCAGGAGCTCATCGCAGTATGCCTTCGGAAGAATATCCGAATGAAGGGACATAATCTGCCCCAGCTTGATATAGGTAGGGCCGAGTTCCTCAAGAATAAGGCGAAGCTTCTCCGGCGTTACACCGCGTGTGATCTTATTGCGGCGCAGCACCTCGCGGATCTCGCGAAAACGCTCCTGATTCTCCTGTTTTTCCTGCTCCCTTTTCAGCTTTGTCTCTTTTGAATCTCTGTCCGCCATGCGCTGCCTGATTCCCATGAAACGAAAAACGGGCTGCCGTCACCTGCTGCAGCCCGCCGTTGCCGCCCGTTGTCAGGAGATGCCGGATTTCCGCGTCTTTCAAAGCGCAGAGTCTCCGCAAACGTCTTCCGATACTCTCAGGGCTCACTCTTTCCTGTTCAGTGTGTCGATGACGCCCTTTACCTTATCGACCTCATCCTGCGAAAGTCCTGCGAGAAGATGGATGATCTCCTTCGTCTTGTCCGCAAGGTCCGAACTCATCTCGTCGAGGTCCTTCTGCACCTTGTCTGCTGCTTCCTTCTCGCCCGTGACATCCTTCGCCGTTGAGTCGACGGTCTTGTCGTCTTCAGGCTGTTCGTCCGCGCTGCCGGATGATTTCTCGGCAGACTTCGCAGCATTTTCCCGGCTCTCTTCCATCGACTTCTTCACTGCGTCTTTTGTTCTGTCGTAGGTATCCTTCATGTTGTGGCGAAGCTCCTGGTTGAGGCTCTTTCCCTGCTCCACCGTGACTTCACCCTTCTTTACAAGGTCATCAACGACCTGTGACGCCTTCTCATAAGTAGCTGCTCCTGCGCCGATGCCGGCGAGAATGAGTTTTCTGATTCCTTCTGTCATATCCATAGTAACCTCCCGTTCCCGGAGTCCTGAAGGCTCCGCACACCGACAAAACCTGCCCGCCGACGCGGGCTCTTTTACTATATTATAAAAGATTTGCGGTGACTTGTAACCTCAGCCGGTCTGCTCCGGCCTTATTCCGGATCTGTCTGTACATTCCTGCCCTGCAGCAATGAGAAATGTTCCTGCTGATCTGCAATTCCCGCCTTACAGCAGTGCAAAAAGTTTCGGGATAAAAATGATAAGTCCGATGATGGCCGCAAAGATTGCCGACACAAGGACGGCTCCCGCTGCCGCGTCCTTCGCCTTTTTTGCAAGAGGATGCTTCTCCTTTGTTGCAAGGTCCACCGCCGCCTCGATGGCGGTATTCACCAGCTCAAGGCTGATCACCTGCCCGAACAGAATCAGACAAACAAACCATTCCGTGACCGACAGATGAAGAAAAATGCCGAAGACAATGACGAGTGTCATCACCGTCAAATGAATTTTGATGTTCCGTTCGCTCCGGATTGTATTTCCGATTCCCTGAAAAGCATACCCGAAGCTCTTGTACAAAGGATTCTTTTTCATGAAAACTGCCTCCGCCATGACACCTTTTTCTCCATCTTACCTTAATTTTCGCAGAGTGGAAGTTTCCTTTTCATACCATTCTGTATCAAGAACCTCACAAAATCTATGCGAGGCACATGCACATCGGACGGATATTGAGAGATTATTCGAGACGGCCGGGTGCTATGCGCCCAGGACTGCCTCACCCCGGTTTTGCGAAGCGAATCCAGAATGGGAGGCTCTGAATAATTTCAAAAATCCTGTACTCCCTGCGTCAATTTCAGACAGCCATAAACCTTGAACGGCGCCGCCATTTCGATATAATGAAATGTGGCCGCGGCATGGCTGGCGCGGCCCCGTCCTACTATTTACCAGTTCCGGGAACGGAACTTCAGATTCAGTTTCAGAATCATAATCATCGAATGTCCGGCCGCCAAAGGGGCCCGGACGCATGGCTATGGAGGTACCTATGCAGAATATTACATCCGTTGCAACTGACACCGTCGCCATCGGCGCAAGCGACCACCGTCTGTCCCGTTTCGAGAATATTTTTCCGATTCCGAACGGCGTTTCCTACAACAGCTACGTCATTCTCGACGAAAAGACCGTCCTGATCGACACCGCAGATCTGTCCATCGCCGATCAGTTTCTTGAAAACCTTCAGGAAGCACTCGGCGGAAAGAAGCTCGACTTTCTCGTCGTGCAGCACGTGGAACCGGATCACTCTTCCATGATCGCCGAGATCGTCCGCGAATATCCGGATGTCGTTCTCTATTGCTCGAAGCAGGCATGGATGATGATCAACCAGTTCTTCCCGGAAATCCCGGTGAAAGACCATGTTGAGATCAAGGAAGGCGACACTCTTGGCACCGGCACCCATACCCTGCATTTTGTCGCAGCTCCCATGGTCCACTGGCCGGAGGTCATGGTCACCTATGATGATTTGACCGGCGTTCTTTTCTCCGCGGATGCATTCGGTACTTTCGGCGCTGTGGAAGGTTCTGTTTTCGCAGATGATCACGACTTCGAGCGCGAATATCTCGATGACGCGCGCCGCTACTACGCGAACATCGTCGGCAAGTACGGTCCTCAGGCCGGTGCCCTGCTGAAGAAGGCTGCAGGGCTCGACATCAAAACCATCTGCCCGCTGCACGGACCGGTCTGGAGAAAAGACCTCGGCTGGTTCATCGGCAAATATCAGCTCTGGTCTTCCTACACGCCGGAGAGCAGCGATTACCTCGTCGTCTATTCCACCCTTTACGGACACACGGCTTCCGCCGCACAGGCCTGTGCAGCGAAGATCGCCGAAAAAACCGGCAGAAAGGCTGCTGTCTATGACGCATCCGAGACTGACTGCAGCTATCTCATCTCCGAGGTATGGCGCTGCGGCAGGATCGTCCTCTTCTGCCCGACCTACAACATGGGCATCTATCCGAAGATGGAAACCTTCCTCAACGACATGATCGCACTGAATGTACAGAACCGCACATTTGCGGTCGCCGAGAACGGAACCTGGGCGCCGGCTGCAGGAAAACTGACCCGTGCGAAGCTCGCCTGCCTGAAGAACTGCACCATCCTCGAAGAAGGTCTCACGATCCGCAGTGCACTCACTGAGAAGGATGAAGGCAAACTTGACGCTTTCGTTGATGCCATCGTCAAAGAATAACTGCCCGTTCTGACAGATTCCAGGCGGATACAAAACAGGATGCTTTCCGGATTTCAATCGGAAAGCATCCTGTTTTTATATTTTCCAATTTGCTGTTCAGCGTGCAGTGCCCGGTACCGCCGCAGCCATCACTGCAGCTTGCCTTCTGCAGCGCGGTTGATAAGGTCCATGATAATGGGAATCGCATTGATCTGAGAGCTCTGCTTCATCGCTTCGGTGTACTTCTCACGGTTCTCGTACAGTTCTTTTACCGCGTCCAGAATTTTATCCGGGAACTCGTCGTCCTGCACGACCATGCTGTAGCCCTGCTTCTCGAAGGACGCTGCGTTAAGGATCTGGTCTCCGCGGCTGCTGGCTGCAGGGAGCGGCACAAGAATCGCGGGCTTGTGCAGTGCAAGGAGTTCACAGATTGCATTCGCGCCGGCTCTGGAGACGACAATATCCGCCGCCGCAAAAAGATGGCAGAGCTCCTCTTTTACAAACTCAAACTGCTTATATCCCGGAATCGTGAGCTTCAGGTTATCAACCTTGTCCTTCCCGCAGATATGGATGATGTCAAAGTGTGCAAGCAGTGCATCCAGATTGTCACGTATGGTCTGATTCACGGAGGAAGCGCCGAGAGAACCGCCGATGACAAGCAGAACCGGCTTTGCACCGTCAAAACCGCAGATTTCAAGGCCCTTGCTGCGGCTGCCGTGAAGAAGTTCATCGCGGATCGGTGTCCCTGTCAGGACTGCTTTGTCAGGCGGAAGCTTCTCAAGTGTCTCCGGAAAATTGCAGCAGACCTTTTTTGCCGCCGGAATGCAGATTTTGTTGGCAAGTCCCGGCGTCATGTCCGACTCATGGATAATGCAGGGGATGTGAAGCGATGCTGCCGCACGGACCACAGGCACACTGACATAGCCGCCCTTGGAAAACAGTACGTCCGGCTTATATTCTTTCAAAAATTTTCTGGCCTCGTTGTATCCGCGGATGACACGGAACGGATCCGAGAAATTCTTCGGGTCAAAATACCGGCGGAGCTTGCCGGTTTCGATTCCGAAATAGGGGATCCCGCGATCCTCCATCAGCTTCTTCTCGATTCCGGACAGAGAGCCGATGTACTGAATTTCATATCCGGCTTCCCTGAGAGATGGAAGCAGTGCGATATTTGGTGTCACATGTCCGGCTGTTCCGCCGCCGGTGAGGACGATTTTTTTCTCTGCCATGGCTGCGGGCCTCAGTTCTTCTCAGCAAGTGCCTGCTCCAGCGCACGTGCAAGCTGGTCTGCGCAGGAAGTAGGCTTAAAACTGCAGGTATTGCCCTTCAGAAGTTTGATGACGTCCTCCGCCTTCTGCCCTTCTACGAGCTTTCCGATGGCCTTGAGATTGCCGTTGCATCCGCCCGTAAAAACTACATTGTACACTCTGTGCTCGTCATCCACGTCAAAATTGATCTGCGTGGAGCATGTTCCGAATGTATTGTAAACCATGATTTCTCCTCCGCGGCCGCATCCCCGGCCGCTATAAAGCTCTATCAATTGGGTATTCCCAATGCCCGTAATAAAAAGATAATAATCCCGCCCGGTCTCTTTCGCAAGAATAGACCCGGGACCGGATATTCCGGGGCTCCCACCCCGGTAAAAAAATCCCGAAATTGCAGGGACAAAAAGAGGCTTCTCCGACAAATCGGAGAAGCCCCGGTAATTCCGTGAACTTACACTGCAGTTACTGCCGCGGTGATCAGATCTTGTTGTCCGAGCCAAGGACGTCCTTGATCTTGTGCTCGACAATAGCCTTGACATTTGCACGGCCGTCGCCGAGATACTGACGAGGATCAAAGTGCTCCGGATGCTCATTGAAGTGCTTGCGGATACCAGCGGTCATGCCAAGGCGAAGATCGGAGTCGATGTTGATCTTGCAGACAGCTCCTCTTGCAGCCTCACGAAGCTGATCTTCCGGTACGCCGATTGCGTCGACAAGCTTGCCGCCGTTCTCGTTGATGATCTTGACATATTCCTGCGGAACAGAAGAAGAACCGTGAAGAACGATCGGGAATCCAGGAAGTCTTCTTGCGACTTCTGCAAGAATGTCCAGACGAAGCTGCGGCTTTGTACCCGGCTTGAACTTGTATGCACCATGAGAAGTGCCGATCGCAATTGCAAGAGAATCAACGCCGGTTCTCTTGACGAACTCTTCAACCTGATCCGGATCGGTATAGAATGCCTTGTCAGCTTCAACCGAAACAGCATCCTCAACACCGGCAAGAGTTCCAAGCTCAGCCTCAACAACTACGCCGTGATCATGAGCATACTCGGCAACCTTCTTGGACTCAGCGATATTTTCTTCGAACGGATGGCCGGAATAGTCGATCATGACAGAGGTGAAGCCATGGTCTACGCAGTCCTTGCAGACATCGAAGTCAGCACCGTGATCCAGATGAAGAACCATCGGAACTTCCGGATGAAGCTCGGAAGCAGCCTCAACCAGCTTTACAAGATATACGGAGTTAGCGTACTTTCTTGCACCCTGGGAAGCCTGAAGGATAACCGGGCTCTTGCACTCTGCAGCGGCATCGGTGATGCCCTGAACAATCTCCATATTGTTGATGTTGAAAGCACCGATCGCATATCCGCCGTCATAAGCTTTCTTGAAAAGTTCTGTACTTGTTACGATAGGCATTGTTATATACCACCTTTCTGTGGGATAAAAGTTTACTGCTACTCGTGATTATAGCCCTTGAGCAGATGTGGTGCAAGACGCCAGAAGCGGCAGGATGACGGCTCCATACGGCAATTCTGTTCAAGAGCCTGACGCGTGTATATATTTGAAGGCTTCCAGGTAATTTTACGCACGAAAAAAGACAGTGCTTGGGGGGACTGTCTTTTCTCGATAGAAGGTATTCTTCTTATGGGGTATAGCAAAAACTAAAATGTATTGGGGGGTTACGTCCATTATAGTAACACCCGCCCCGTAACCGGTAAATCGTGTGTTTTCACGAATTTTACAAAAATGGTTACTCGTTTTTGTGCATTTTTATGCATTTGCCGTCGGTGCATCGCCATACAGCGCATCGAATTCCGCGCCGGTGATCTTTTCTTTTTCGATCAGCAGAGCTGCCGCCTTGTCGAGCACATCGCGGTGCTGCTCGATGATGGCCTTGGCCTTCGCATAGCAGTCATCGACAATCTTCTTGACTTCTTTGTCGATCTCGCCGCTCATATATTCGGAATGACGGCTTGCATGCCCCAGATCATATCCGAGGAATACATCTTCCTCTTCCTGCTCGTAGTTGATGGTTCCGATGCTCGAAGAGAAGCCATAGCGTGTGACCATCTGCCGCGCGGCCTGTGTCGCTTTCTTGATATCGGAGGAAGCGCCGGTCGTAATATCGTCAAAGACCAGCTCCTCTGCGATTCTGCCGCCGAGGGAGACACAAATATCCTGCAGCATCTGGCCTCTCGTCATAAACATCTCATCCTTCTCCGGAAGAGGCATCGTATATCCCGCTGCCCCGAGTCCGGTCGGAATGATGGATACAGTGTAAACCGGCCCCACATCCGGAAGATCATGGAACAGGATCGCATGCCCGGCCTCATGATAAGCCGTGATTTTCTTGTCCTTGTCCGTGATGACGCGGCTGTGCTTCTCCGGTCCGATGCCGACCGTGATGAAGGCCTGTTTGATATCATCCTGACTGATGAAGCGCCGGTTTGCGGCTGCCGCGTGAATCGCGGCCTCATTCAGCAGGTTTTCAAGATCCGCACCGGAGAATCCGGCGGTTGTCTGCGCGATTTCCTTCAGATTGACATCGTCGCCGAGCTTTTTGTTCCGCGCATGGACCTTGAGGATTTCTTCTCTTCCGCGCACATCCGGAAGCGATACGGTGATCTTGCGGTCGAAGCGGCCGGGGCGGAGAATTGCCGGATCAAGGATATCCACGCGGTTCGTCGCCGCCATGACAATGATGCCCTCATTTTCGCTGAATCCGTCCATCTCAACCAGCAGCTGATTCAATGTTTGCTCGCGCTCATCGTGTCCTCCGCCGAGACCGGTGCCTCTGCGGCGTGCAACCGCATCAATTTCATCGATGAACACGATGCAGGGTGCATGCTTCTTCGCATCCTCAAACATGTCGCGGACACGGGAAGCGCCGACGCCGACGAACATTTCAACGAAATCAGATCCGGAAATCGAGAAGAAGGGAACGCCTGCCTCGCCGGCAACTGCCTTGGCGAGCAGAGTTTTTCCGGTGCCCGGCTGTCCTTCGAGCAGGACACCCTTCGGGATGCGCGCACCGATCGAAATATACTTGCCGGGATTTTTCAGGAAATCGACGATCTGCTGGAGCTCTTCCTTTTCCTCCTCAAGACCCGCTACATCCTGGAATGTATACTTGCTCCTCTCCATTTTCGCGCGGCTCTTGCCAAAATTCATCATTTTGGCATTCGCGCCGCTGTTGGGGTTCTGTGCCCCCATCAGGAGAAAGAAGAAGAAAAACATGACAACGGCGATCAGCACGACCGGCAGAATGTCCGAAAGGAACCAATTCTCCTCCGGGACATCCCGGACCTCCGGGTCAAGTCCCGCATCACGCGCCGCTTTCTCGGGAACGTTCACGTCCGTCGCATAGAGCGTCTCTTCCTCACCGCTTGTGAGCGTCACCTTGAGATACCCGGTCGGCGTCTCGCGGTTCGGACAGACGACAACCTTCTCTACGGTGCCTGCGGCGATGTCCTTTTCGAACTGTCCCTCCGTATACGCCGGTCCGTTTGAGGAAGATGTTCCCATCACGTACTGAATCACCATCATGATGAAGAAGATGAGAATCAGTACGAGCCATACAAATCCTGTTGTATTTCTTCGATTCTGTTCCAAATCACTGCCTCTTGCTTATTGAAAAACTGAATCAGCCTCTCCTCATGCAGAAGCACAGGCTGATTATTTCTGTCCGCAAAAACCAGAGCTTACCCGGTCACTGCCGGACGACACCGATATATGGAAGGTTGCGGTATCTCTGATCATAGTCCATCCCGCAGCCGATAACGAATTCATCGGGGACCGTAAAGCCGACATATTCCGGCGTAAGGGAAATGACTCTTCGCGCCGGCTTGTCGAGGAGCGTAGCAATCTTAATAGAGGATGCGCCGCGGTTCTTCAGGAATTTCTTCAGATAGTTGAGTGTGCGCCCGGTGTCAATGATATCCTCGATAATCAGGACATCCTTCCCGACAATCGGATCATCCAGATCCTTGTTGATTTTGACGATGCCGCTCGATTCTGTGCCGCTGCCGTAACTCGACACCGACATGAAATCCATGTAGACCGGTACAGTAATGCGCTTTGCAAGATCGACCATGAAGACGCTCGCACCCTTCAGGATACAGATCATCTGGATACTCTTTCCAGCATAATCCTTCGAGATCTGCTCGCCGAGCTCGCGGATTCTCTCCTGAACCTTCTCTTCCGAAATCAGGACCTCAATCCTTCCTTCCTTTACCTCGCTCATAAGAATACCTCGCTGAGGCAAAACCGCGAATGCGGTTTTGCCGAATGCGCAGCCGGTGCGCCCGCAGAGCGGGTGCACCGGCTGCAGTTTGAAAGGCCTGCATCAGCAGGACTTAAATCCTGCTGCACACGTTATTTCCAGAATCTGCTTCGTCTCTTCCGTGACATAAAAAGCTCTGCTCACGCGATGTCCCGGAACCCAGAGAATCTCTTTTCCCGACGCGGGAAGTACGATATTCTCCCGTACCTTCCGCGGCACTTTCCAATCGATGAAACAGCGGGACAGAAGCTTTCCCGTTCCATCCTCTCCGATCGTCATTCGGTCGCCCTCCTGCCGTCTGCGGAAGGTCAAAGATGGAAAAATTTTATCATAATCGAACCATTTCGTATACTCCCCGGAAGGGATGGAAAGCCGCCCGGCAGGCCGCTTCAGGACTCTCACGGAGTAGTCGGATTCGGATACCGGACAGAAATATTCTCCCGGTGAACCGTCCCCTGCCCCATCTTTATTACCCGTCCCGGCAACAGCCGCGAATGCGGTTTTACAGGATGCGCCGTCCGGTGCATTCCGAGGCACATCCCCAGACAAAGACCCGGATCCTCCCTTGGAAAGGGTGAGTACATCATAGGATTTTTCCGCCTGCACTCCGTACGGAAGAGAAAGATTTCCGCCGCCTCCGGAGGAAGCAAGATGCAGAAGCGCTTCTACATGGACCGATCCGATATCTTTCTTTCTGCCGGCACTCTCAACAAGTGCGGCATAGACCACACGCCGCCGGATGTACTGATGAAGTCTGTTAAGCTCCGGAATCCGGATCGCCACGCGTTTTCCGGGCAGTTCCTCAAGGCAGCACTGCTGCATTGCCTTCTTCGTCTCCTGTGCAAGGAAATCCTCTGCATCCGCCCCGTCGAGCGCTGCCTCAGACAGATGTTTTACCGCTTCCCCGTTCAGCTCTTTCTCCAGCATCGGAAGGATGATATGGCGGATGCGGTTCCGCGTATATTCATCGCTTTCATTCGTCTCGTCCGTGCACCATGCAAGTCCTTCGTCTTTGAGAAACTGTTCGATTTCCGGTCTCGAACATTCGATGAGCGGATGGATGATATCCCCAGAGACCGGACGGATTCCAGCCATGCCGGCCGTCCTGCTGCCGCGGCACAAATTGAAAAGCAAAGTCTCCGCAGAATCCTCAAGGTGATGGGCAAGTGCAGTCCGGACGCGGACGGCGCCTTTGCCTCTCAAAGCCTCCTCTTCTCTTCGGAATGCCTCTCTGCGAAGGAGCCGTCCCGCCTCCTCGACGCTGCAGCCATACTGCTCTGCATATACATCTGCGTGCACATGCACGGCCGTGAGCGGAATCCCGAAGCGGGCAGCGTATTCCGCGACAAATGCCTCGTCTCTATCCGCAGATGCCCTAAGACCATGGTGGACGTGCACAGCAAAGAGCCTTACCGGATTATCATCTTCTCTGCCGTACAGAAGCCGGAGCACCTCGGCAAGGCAGAGGGAATCCGCGCCGCCGGAAAGACCGATGACGATGCTGTCGCCGGGAGCAATCATCCTATACTTTTCAATTGTCCTCTGAACCTTTTCCGGAAAATCCATGGTTTCTGTGCTTTCTTAAAAAACGAGGGCGGCTCATTCGCCGTCCTCGTCCTTGAAAATTGTCTCGTCTTCATAAACAAGCCCGAGTTTTTCCTTTGCCACCTCTTCGATGTACTTTCGGGTCTTGGTATATTTCGCGTACTCTTCGATATCCTGCGAGCGCTGCAGTTCCTCATTGTACTGGGCCTGAAGATCGGCTTCCTTCTTTGTGTCTGCCGAAAGCTGTTTCTGAAGTTTATACGAGCCTGCCACAATCACCATCACGATGACGGCCGCAATGGCTGCCAGTGCCCAGAGCCCGCTTCTTTTCCTTTTTTTTCTTCTTTTCTTCGTACTGCTCATATATGTCCGTCTACAGGTAGCGGAACAATTCTCCTGCTGCCTCTTTGTGCACCGTCTCTTCGACGGCAAGAACCTCCGCCTTCACAGAACGATTCCCGAAGGAGATTTCTATCACATCGCCCGGCTTCACTTCCGCCGACGCCCGCGCAGCCTTTCCGTTGAGAAGAACCCTTCCGTTGTCGCAGGCCTCATTGGCGACCGTCCTGCGCTTGATCAGCCGCGAAACCTTCAGATATTTATCCAGTCTCATTTTTTCTGCCAGTTACTTTCATGAAAGCCGCACGGCATTCGGAAAAACCGGTGCAGTTCCATTATACACAGTTTTCAGGGAAACACACGATACAAAACGGCCCGGGTGTTTATCCCGGGCCGAGCGATTATTCAGTCAATCTTTCCTGTTGCGGCAATCAGTTGATGGAATCCTTAAGAGCCTTGCCTGCCTTGAACTTCGGAGCCTTGGAAGCCTTGATCTTCATAACCTTGCCGGTCTGCGGATTGCGTCCTTCTCTTGCTGCTCTCTCAGCAACCTCGAAAGTGCCAAAGCCAACCAGCTGGACCTTCTCGCCCTTCTTAAGCTCATCAGTGACAGTCTCGACGAATGCTTTAACTGCTGCTTCGGAATCCTTCTTGGAAAGTCCGGACTTCTCTGCAATAGCAGCAACCAACTCAGTCTTGTTCATACATAAACCTCCTGAAATACCTGTTTTATCTTTCTTTAAAATACCCGGTTTTCACCGGAAAACTACTATTCTATTTATAGACTTCCGCCCCTGTTTTGTCAACAAAAGCGGCGTCTTAATGCGGTTTTCTGGCATTCGGTCATAAATCCGGGTGCGTCCCTGCCCGGGGACTGCTCCTCCCGGATGCCGGCCGTTCAGATCATCAGTTCTGCTTGCTGAACATGTCCTTGCCGACACCGCACATCGGGCAGACAAAGTCATCCGGAAGATCCTCAAACTTCGTCCCTGCTGCGATTCCCTGATCCGGAAGGCCCTTTTCCTCATCATAAACCCAACCGCAAACATCACATACGTACTTCATAATCGATTCTCCTCTATCTGGAATTTTAACCATTAAAGTTCCGCCAAAACACGTGTTCCGGCAGTCATCAGAATAAGTATAGCGGGTTTTGGCGTTCTGTCCACCGTAATTTCTGGAATAAAAGTCGGGGCACCCTTTTTCCTATGAATATTTCTTCGGAATATACACAGAGAGAAGGTAGTCCTTATTGTTGTGCTTCGGTTCGTCGAGAACATCCTGCAGCATACGGCCGAGCACTCTTCCGATCTCGGGGCCCGGCTTCATCCCCGCATCGATGAGATCCTTTCCGCTTACGGAAAGCTGATCAAGGCCGATGCAGTCTCCCCGCGCGGTGATCTCGCGGTAGAGCTTCATCCACCGGTCCACATCCGCTTTCTTTTCCGCAAGGCGGTACGGAGCCTGTGCGGCACCGTCCGCGACCTTCACTTCCATGAGCAGCGGAAACATGTCCTTCCCGACGCGCGCGATGCCCCGGCGCACGGATCTCGCCGTCTGGTCCATCCGCAGATCGTGGTTTGCAACCAGGAGTTCAACCTTGTTCAGCGTATCGTTGTCAAATTTCAGGCGCTTCATCACATGAACCGCAATTTCCGCGCTCACCCTGGCATGTCCGGGGAAGTGGTCGATTCCGTTCTCGTCCGTGAAGTGGCATCGCGGCTTCCCGAAATCATGGAAAAGCATGGTGTACCGGAGCACCCTGTCCGCGCGGACTGCCTCCACAGAATGGATGATATGCTCGCCGACACTGTAGATGTGGTGCGGGTTGTTGCTCGGCGTCACCATGCATGCATCGAGTTCCGGGAGAATAATCGCCGTGATGCCGGTCTGGTACATCGTCATGAGTTCGCCCGGGTGCGGCGATATAAGAAGTTTCGTGAGCTCCGTGCAGATGCGCTCGGCGCTCACTTTTCTCAGATTCGGGGCCATCTCTGCAATGGCGGACAGCGTCGACGGCTCAATCGTATAGTCGAGCTGTGCACTGAAGCGAACCGCCCGCATGATGCGCAGCGCATCTTCCGTGAAACGGCTCACCGGGTCGCCGACGGCCCGGATGAGCCGGCGCTCTATATCGTTCATGCCCCCGAAGAGATCCACCAGGCCTCTCTCCGGGTTATATGCCATGGCATTGATCGTGAAATCGCGCCGCTTGAGATCCTCTTCGAGGCTTGCCGTGAAGGTGACGTCCTTCGGATGCCGCCCATCCTCGTACTTTCCGTCAATCCGGTAAGTTGTGACTTCAAATCCCTCGCTGCCGAGCATAACTGTGACCGTACCGTGCCTGATGCCGGTATCGACCGTTCGGCGGAACAGAGCCTTGACCTGCTCCGGTTTTGCCGATGTCGTGATGTCCCAGTCCTCCGGTTTTCTGCCGAGGATGGAGTCGCGGACACATCCTCCGACAATGTACGCCTCAAAACCGGCGTTCTTAAGTGTATTCAGTATCTGTTTTACTTTATCCGGGAGTTTTATCGTAATTGCCAATGCAGGTTATCTCACTCTCAGGCTCTGCCTGCCTCACGTACGACGGCAAGGGTCTGACGGGCAATCGCGAGCTCCTCGTTCGTGGGAACAACCATCGTGACAACCTTGTCGGTCGGCTTCGAAAGAATAACTTCCTCGCCGCGGGTCTTGTTCTTCTCGTCATCGATGGAGGTGCCGAGGAATTCGGTGTAGTTCGAAATTCGCTTTCTCATCGGACCGTCGTTCTCACCGACACCGGCCGTGAAGACAATGACATCAACGCCGTCCATCTCTGCGGTATAGGCGCCGATGTACTTGCCGACACGGATTGCATATGCCTCAAGAGCTGTCTCAGCGTCTTTGTTTCCTTCTGCCGCTGCCTTGGAGAGGTCGCGGAAATCGTTCGAAATGCCGCCGGAAAGACCGAGCATGCCGGACTTCTTGTTGAGGATCTCCAGAATTTCCTGGGCAGAGCAGTGAAGCTTGTCCATCAGGAAGGTTATGATAGCCGGGTCAATATCGCCGGAACGGGTTCCCATAATCAGGCCCTCGAGCGGAGTAAGACCCATAGTCGTATCAATGGACTTGCCGTATTTGACGGCCGTAACGGAAGCGCCGTTGCCCAGATGGCAGACGATGATGCGAAGATCTTCTCTCTTCTTTCCGAGGATTTCGGCGGCTCTCTGGCTTACGTAGTCATGGCTTGTGCCGTGAAAACCGTAGCGGCGGACCTTGTAATCCTTATAATATTCCAGCGGAATTGCATATAGATATGCTTCCGGCGGCATGGTCTGATGGAATGCCGTATCGAAGACAGCAACCATCGGAACGCCCGGCATCAGTCTCTGGCAGGCATGAATGCCGATGAGGTTTGCCGGATTGTGAAGCGGTGCCAGATCCGATACATCGCCGATGGCGCGGACAACCTCGTCATCGATGAGGACTGCCTTGTTGAACTTCTCACCGCCGTGTACGATGCGGTGTCCTACGGCACCGATCTCACTGAGAGAACTGATGACACCGACATTCGGATCAAGCAGGTGCCCGATGACCGCCTTGATGGCTTCGTTGTGGTCCGGCATCGGAATTTCTTCCGTGCGCTTGGTTCCGCCCTGCGGCGTATGTGTGATGCAGGATTCCTCACTGCCGATGCGCTCACACAGTCCCTTTGCGAGGACTTTCTCCGAATCGCTGTCGATCAGCTGATACTTGAGCGAAGAGCTGCCGCAGTTGATAACGAGTATGTTCATTTTCCCCTCCATAGCTTATAGACTTCTGCGCCAGAGGCTGTCCCTCAATCTCCGGGCCTCAGCAGAAACCCGCGTAAATCTGCCAAAATACGCGGGGCTTCGCGAGATGCCGTCCTGTCGGACGTCCTGACGGACCATACAGATCGTAAATACGATATCCACCCGAAGGATCAGTAAGCTCTGCCCCAGTAAACCATCTTCTTTGCCGGGCGTCCGCAGCAGACACAGACATCGGACAGGTGTTCCTGTTCAAACGGAATGCAGCGGCTTGTGACATTGTACTTTTCCTTGATCTTCTCTTCGCAGGCAGGGTCTCCGCACCACATTGCCTTGACGAAGCCCTTTGTCTCCTTGAAGTTCTCCTCGAATTCCTCCGTATTGTGTGCTGCAAAGGTGTGTGCTTCGAGGTGTTTTTCCGCTCTTTCGAGCATTTCTTTCTGCATGCGCTCGAGCTCTTCGCCGACTTTTGCCGGAAGTTCATCGATCGCACACTCGATCTTCTCTCTCGTATCGCGGCGGACGATGACGGCCTTGCCGGCAGCAATATCCTTCGGTCCGATCTCAATGCGGAGCGGGATGCCGGAAACTTCCTGCGCGGAGAACTTATATCCCGGGCTGCGGTCGGAATCATCGACCTTTACGCGGTATTCGGAAAGGGATTCTGCGATTCTTGCTGCGGTCTCAAGGACGCCCTCTTTCCGCTGCTGAATCGGGATGATCATCACCTGGATCGGTGCGATGTGAGGCGGAAGGATGATGCCGGAATCATCGCCGTGCACCATGATGAGTGCGCCGATGATGCGGGTTGTCATTCCCCAGGATGTCTGGTATACGTATTGTTCTTTATTGTCGCGTCCGGCCACCTTAATATCATAGGCCTCCGCGAACTTCGAACCGAAATAGTGGCTGGTGCCGGACTGGAGTGCACGTCCGTCGTGCATCAGTGCTTCGACGGTATAGGTTGCCTCTGCGCCGGCGAATTTTTCCTTGTCGGTCTTCTGCCCTTTGATCGTCGGAATCGCAAGTTCCTGAGAGAGGAAATCCGCATAGACGTTCAGCATCTGCTGCGTTCTTTCCTCTGCCTCTTTTGCTGTTTCGTGAATCGTATGTCCTTCCTGCCACAGGAATTCGCGGGAACGAAGGAAGGGTCTTGTCTCTTTCTCCCAGCGGACAACGGAGCACCACTGGTTGTAGAGTCTGGGCAGATCCCTGTAAGAATGCACATCCTGTGCGAAGAAATCGCTGAAAAGTGTCTCTGAGGTCGGACGCACGCAGAGCCGTTCGGTCAGCGGTTCCGTGCCGCCGGATGTAACCCATGCAACCTCCGGGGCAAAGCCGTTGACGAGTTCGCCCTCTTTTTTCATAAGATTCTCCGGAATCAGCAGCGGCATGTACACGTTCTGAACACCGGTCTCCTTGAATCTTCTGTCCAGCTCCTTCTGGCAGTTCTCCCAGATGGCATATCCGGCCGGTTTGATGACCATGAATCCCTTCAGGTTGCTGTATGCAATCAGGTCTGCCTGGATGCAGACATCGGTGTACCACTGCGTGAAATCCTGATCGCGCGGTGTAATTGACTCGACAAATTTCTTCTGTTCAGCCATATCTCCCTCACTGTTATTTCATTATTTATCGGCTCCGCGAAAGGCCGCGTAAAAGCAGAAAATGCGCGGAAAATCCGCCTGCACGCAGGCTCTTTTATTGTAAGGACGCGTTTTTCGTTTGTCAACGAATGGCCGCCCGGCCCGCGGGCTTCCGGCTCGTCGCTCACTTACATCTCGTGCTCTGCCGGCTTATAAATCTCTCACACCCGGCTGCTGGCCGCCGATGCGGTTCATCGCCGAGAACATCGCACGCACGGATGCGCGGGTGATGTTGGAGCTCACGCCGACGCCCCAGGTCACGGTGCCGGAATTTTCATCCATCATGTGAATGTATGCCGCTGCCTGGGAATCTGATCCGGAGGTAAGTGCATGCTCGGTATAATCGAGAATGCGGATGTCCCGGTGCAGATTTTCCCGCACGCCCCGTCTCACTGCATCGAGAGGACCGTTGCCGACCGCTTCGAACGATCTCTCCTGCCCGTGATCGGTGTACGTGACGGTGACCTTCGTGTCAAACTCGCCCGTCGTCTCATTCGAAAGATCGGTCACCTGAAGTCTGCGGAAATGCAGCGGTTCCTTGCGGTCAAGATAGGTCTTCCGGAACGCATCCATGATCTGATCCGGGGATACCTCGCCCTGCTTCTCGGACTCCGCCTGAATAACGTCGGCAAACTCACGCTGCATAGCCTTCGGGATCTTGAATCCGAAGTAGTTGTCCATGACAAAGGCGACTCCGCCCTTGCCGGACTGGGAGTTGATACGGACAATCGGCTCATACTGCCGCCCGATGTCGGCCGGATCGATGGCAAGGTAAGGGACCTCCCAGATGTCCGATCCGCGCTCTTTCATCGCCTGCATGCCCTTGTTGATCGCATCCTGATGGGAACCCGAGAACGACGTGAAAACAAGTTTGCCGCCGTACGGATGTCTTGCGTCGATAGGCATCTTGTTGCACCGCTCAACCACATCAATGATCTCATTCACATCATCGATATTAAGTTCCGGATCAATGCCCTGCGAGAACATGTTGTAAGCTACATTCAGAAGATCGAGATTTCCGGTGCGCTCGCCGTTTCCGAACAGCGTGCCCTCCAGACGGTCCGCGCCTGCCAGCAGCGAAAGCTCGGCCGCCGCCGTTCCCGTGCCGCGGTCATTGTGCGGATGAACACTCAGGATGACACTGTCGCGGCGGTGCAGATTCTTGCCCATCCACTCAATTCCGTCCGCAAAAACATTGGGCGTCGTCATCTCGACGGTGGAAGGAAGGTTGATGATCATCTTGTGCTCCGGTGTAGGGCCCCAGGCGTCGATCACTGCATTGCACACTTCCAGAGCGTAATCCGGCTCGGTTCCGGTATAGCTCTCGGGCGAATATTCCAGACACAGATCACCGTCAAAACTCTCCGCGCCCTCCTTCACCCATGCGACACCCTGCAGTGCAAGATCCTTCACCTGTTCCCTGTTCATATGGAAGACAACATCCCGCTGCAGTGTGGAGGTCGAATTGTAAATATGGAAGACAACCTTCTTTGCCCCGCGGATGCACTCAAAAGTGCGGTCGATCTGTTCCTTGCGGCACTGGGAGAGCACCTGCAGGCGGATATCCTCAGCCCGCTTTTCATCGATCAGCCTGCGGATGAAATCGTATTCAATCTGACTGGCCGCCGGGAAGCCGACTTCGATTTCCTTAAATCCGAGCTTCAGGAGGAGGTTGTAGAATTCGATCTTTTCATCCACAGTCATGGGGTCAATCAATGCCTGATTCCCGTCGCGGAGATCGACACTGCACCAGATCGGAGCTTTCTCGATCTGTTTTGACGGCCATTCGCGCTCCGAATAATCATAAACCGGTACTCTTTTATATCTCTTGTAATTCATTTCTCTTCCTCCTGTATGCATTATCTGCCGGATCTGCCCCGCAGGGATTGTCCGGCTCACTGGCACTGTCCGGGGACAGCGCACGGGGTTTCGTGTTCTGTTTCTTTACTTCCGCGGATCCTTCTTTCGGTTTTCCGGGTAAAAAAAGAGGCCGATCCCATAACGGAATCGACCTCTGCTTTTACATAAAAACGGGTTTAAGGTTATTCTCCGAGACCGCTTTCAATCTCCTTTATCAGGAAATTCATAGCCTCTTCCTCATCAACCCCGTCGCAGATCAGTTCAATTTCATCACCGGATTTTACGCACGCGCCAAGCACGCTCAGCACGCTTTTCGCATTCGCCGTTGTATCCTTGAAGCGGAAAGTAATCTGAGATTTGAATAGCATAGCATCCTTGCATAGGGTGCCTGCGGGACCCAGGTGTAGTCCGGTTGGATTTTTAATAGTAACTTTTTTGCTGATCATTGCGCTCTTTATTATTCGGAAAACAAATCAATATTGCTTCGTTGTCGGTATTGTAGCACATTTTCTGGGCTGTGCCAGATAAAGATTCCGTAAACTGTTTGTCAGAACTGCGTGCGGCTTTCTTCCGCTGCTCTTCCGTAAAGTGTCTGCCCGATCTGTCCCCGCAGTCAGTTCATTACTCTTTCGATCAGTGAGGCAAGTTTTTGCGCCTCAGCCTGAATTACAGACTGGTCACGCCCCTCGATCATGACCCGGACAAGCGGTTCCGTTCCGGACGGACGGATGAGAACGCGTCCATCGCCGGCGAACTTCTTCTCAAGGTTCTCTACCGCTTCGGCGATCTCCGGATACTCCATGTAGTGCACTTTTTTGTCATTTGCGACATGTGCATTGACAAGCGCCTGGGGCATCATCTCGCAGATTTTTGCAAGCTCGGAGAGCGGCTCTCCGGTTTCCTTCATGACGGTCAGAAGGTGGAGAGCAGAAAGCAGGCCGTCACCGGTCGTGTTCTCGTCGAGGTAAATGACATGACCGGACTGCTCGCCGCCGAGATTAAATCCCTTCTCGAGCATGCGCTCGAGGACATACCGGTCTCCGACCTTGGTTTTCTCGATGTGGATGTTTTCACGGTCGCCCATCATGAAGAATCCGAGGTTGCTCATGACCGTTACGACGATAGTGTCCTGTTTGAGTTTTCCCTTTTCCTTCATATCCCGCCCGACGATTGCCATGATCTGATCGCCGTTTACGACATTTCCCTTTTCATCGACGGCCAGGAACCGGTCCGCGTCGCCGTCGAAGGCAAGGCCGCATGCAGCACCCTCCGCGACGACTCTTTTCTGCAGCTCTTCAAGGTGAGTCGAGCCGCAGTTCTTATTGATATTCATCCCGTCCGGATCCGTATGAATCGTGACAAGGTCTGCGCCGAGTCTCCTGACGGCCTCTGTATTCGTCCGGAAGGATGCGCCCTCGGCGCAGTCCATTACGAGTTTCATGCCGGTGAGGTCGGTCGGGACAAGCGTCACCGCATTCTCGACGTATTCCTCCCACATGTCAAAGTCGTACGTGATCCGTCCGACATCTTCGCCGGTCGGGAAGGTGATATCCTTCATCTCCGAACGTATCTCGGCCTCGATCTCGTCCTCTTTTGCATCCGGCAGTTTGAAGCCGCGGCCGTCAAAAAACTTGATTCCGTTGAATTCCATCGGGTTGTGCGATGCAGAGATGACGACCCCCGCATCCGCATGATGTTTTTTCGCAAGGAATGCGACCGCCGGTGTCGGAAGAACGCCGAGATAGACGACGTTTGCGCCGACCGCGCACGCACCGGCCATCAGTGCGTCTGCCAGCATATCGCCGGACTGGCGGGTGTCTGTTCCGACCATGATGAGCGGCCTGTGGCCGTCCTCATTGCGTGCAAGCACATATGCGCCTGCTTCGCCGAGCTGCATTGCAAGAAGCGGCGTAAGCTCGCGGTTTGCGACGCCGCGCACACCATCCGTACCGAACATTCTGCTCATAGATAATTCATTCTCCCTTAAATAAATTGGATGAGCTCACAGAGGAACTCAGGCGGATTCATAAAAACCCGGGATGCCGGCCCGTGCTGCCCCGCGGCGGCAGCCGCTGTGACAGCTGCGGCAGAACCTTGATTTCAGGAATTCTCCGAGCTGTCCTGTTCTGAGCTCAGGCGGATAGCGGCATGAAAGCCGCCCGTGTAAGTCACGCCGGCAGGTGCCGTGATGGCTGCGTCCGCCGTGTAGATTCCGGAAATATTGTCATTCGCCGATCCGCTGATCAGGGTATCAAAGTCATACGTAAAGGTGAAATCGTCCTTTGTCACCGCATCCAGCGTCGACTGAAGGCCGGAAATCTTCAATGTCAGAGTCTCCGGCATCGACTGCGTCGTGATCGCATCTTCGCTGTCCGAAATGCTGACAAACGAAGCGGTGTATCCGTCGGGGACATTCGTAATCGCGAAATCATCCATGGTCACCTTGAGGTCTTTCTCCGCGGTCTTCTCGATACCCACCGTGACGGTCACATTCCCGTCAAAACTCGAATCGGCAAAGCGGGCGCCGTCAGGAAGATACTCGGAAATATCCACTGTTGCGCTCACATCCTCACTTGCGCCGCTGATATCAATTGCATCCGCCGGAATCTGGATGGAAGAGATATCGTTCAGAATACTGCTCTTCGCCGCAATCCGGACGGTCGCCGGAGACACGTTCACCTCTCCGTTTGCCAGGTATCCCTTCGCGGGGGTTCCGGTGTACGATGCGCTGATGCCCACTTCTTTCTCCGGAAGAATATTCGCCGTGATCTTGACGGAGGTGATGTTCATTGTAAGCGTCGATGTATCGATTTCGCCGCCTTCGCTGTCAAGCAGAACAATATCGACATTGGTTGTGATCGAGCCGGTAGCTCCGGTCACATCCACGTTTGCCCGCGCCTCGGATATCTGCGAGACGACAGACTGCGGTCCGGATACACGGATCTGGTTCTGGTCGAGTGTCACATCGCCGACAACATAGCCTTCCTCCGGAGTGCCAGTCGCATATGCCTTCAGCTGCATGGTCTTGGACATCTCGGCCTCAACACTGACTTCCACATTGTAGCTGCTGGCCTTGATGCTTTCGACCTGACTGTAATAGCGGTTTGTCATAAAGGTGATCGGAATCGTTCCGTCATCCGTCAGATTTCGCGCATCCGCCGTGGCAACAATGTTATCCGACTCGAGGACATCGATGACCGAGCGCGGTGCACGCACCGTTACCGTCGAAACTGTATCTGTTCCGTCCAGTACGGTGATGACTTCTCCCTGGTCCGTGATTGTATCTGTGTTCGTGAATCGCACGGGAATATTGCTGTACTGCCGCTGGGTCGTCGGATTCGAGGTATTCGTGATGACAAACCAGAGAACGACCGCCGTAGCCAGCGATCCGAGCTTGAGCCCGATGTTGTTGAGAAAAATATTCCGGAGGCGCTCCTTCAGTTTCATGCTTCGCCTCTCTTTCCCTGCTTCTCCGCGGATGCAGTGCCCTCAGCACTTGCTGCAGCTCCGGGTTCTGTCCCGGCTTCTTCCGTTTTTTTCTTCCCGCCGGCTCCTGCTCCCGCTTTCCGTTTTCTTGCAGTCCGGACCCGGAAAACGGAAGACTCATCTGTCCCGCCGGCCTCCGAGCCGTTTTTCTTCTCGGCATTCTCTCCTTTGTCCTGCAGAAGTTCCAGCGCTCTGCGGACACGGTCCTGGTTCACGTCTCTTTCCAGATGCCCCTTATAGGCAAGGGAGACCTGCCCGGTCTCTTCGGAGACGATGATTGTGAGTGAATCCGTGACCTCGGAAATGCCAAGACCCGCACGGTGGCGGGTGCCCAGGTCCTTGTCAAGTTTATTGTCAGTCAGGGGCAGATAGCAGGTTGCCGAGGTGATGCGGTCCCCGCGGATGATGACAGCGCCGTCGTGCAGCGGCGTGTTCTTTTCGAAAATATTGATGAGAAGCTGGCTCGTGACTACGCCATCGATGGTAATGCCGGTGCGCTCATACTCCTGGAGCGGCGTTTTCTGTTCCACGACAATAAGAGCACCCGTTTTGACGCGTGCCATCGCAAATGTTCCGCGGACGATTTCATTAATGGTTGTATCCGTGAATCTTCCCTCCGGATGGGTTGAGGAAATAAGGGAAGGAAAAAGGGAGCGGAAGATATTCTTCTCCCCGAGCGATTCGAGTGCGCTCCGCAGTTCCGGCTGCAGCAGCACAACCAGCGCAATGATCGCGATACTGGCAACATTTCTCACGATCCAGAGGATGGTGGTCATGTTCAGGAGTGCCGCGATGATGATAAAGACAATAATGACGATGATGCCCTTCATGAGGGAACGGGCACGCGTGTTCTTGAACCACAGGAAAATATGATACAGCAGGAAAGCAAGGATCAGCATCTCGAGGATGTCTGTCCATCGTATCACGGGCATATGGAAATTCTGTAAATAACTTTCCAGATTGGAAGTGATTGACTGAATCATGTTGCCCCTGCTGAAAGAGAGAAAGCCGGCGCTCGTTCACCGTCTGTTCTGGCCGGACCTGCCGGCCCTGTCATCGATGAAGCCGTCCTCGCCGGACAGGTCCATAGTTCTGTTATTGTCCTCGTACCCGGAAGGATATCCTGTTCCGTCCCCGGACAGATCATCGGACAATCTGTCCGACATACTGTCCGACATACTGTCCGACAGATTGTCCGAATACTCCGTGTCGCCCGGCATATATCCTGTCTGCGATTCCGCATAGCCCCGGTCTTCGTCGGAAGGAATATCCTCGTAGTAACTGTCCCGGTCTTCTGCGCCATCGTAGGAGTCCCTGCTGTTCCGGTAGCGGTTCTCCGGTTCATAGCCTGTCTCATAGCCCCGGCCGTGACTGATCGTCTTCACTGTGCGCTTCGGAGTTTTAACGCTGACCTTCGGAACTGCCTTGACGTAATAGTAATAATCATCGTCCTCGAACTGCAGGCTCTCGATCCGGGTGTAGTCCAGATTGAAAAAGAAAAACGTGAGGACGAGCGAAATCAGGAATGATACCGCAATCCCGAGAAAAGCAGCCGCGATATTGAGGTTGGTATCGTATCCGATGCCCCCGATGATGAGAATGATGAGACACACGACAGATCCCGCACCGGAACCGATAATCCATGCATTCGCGATCCTGAGTCTGCGGATGGCATAGACAACCGCAATGGTACATGCGAAGGCGAAAATCAGCACAATCATGGTCGAATTGCGGAAGATCCCATCCATTGCAAGCTTCAGCGCCGTTACAATTTCATCCGCCGTGCTCGCTGTGAGCTGCGTTTCATTGGCCGGGACGAAGGTGAGAATCGACTGGATGATGATTCCGAAAATCACGGAAATAATCGATGCCGGTGTGTAAAGCAGTCCCGCCGCAATCGGAATCACATATGGAATGCCGATCACCGACAGAAGCGGCGTAAGGATGATGAGTATACCGTCCCCCGGCGAAAAGCGGAAATACAGCAGGAACATCAGAAGGAAAATAATGGCTGCCACCGCAAAAACCGGCATGGAAAGCGACCACAGATGCACCAGTATCACGACCGCCAGTATACCGCAGATAGCCCCGTAGGGAATGAGTGAGCAGAGAAGAGAGATGAGCAGTGTCGGCAGAATGCCGGCGAGCTGTTCATTGTATCCGATCCTGCTGTTTATGAGATTCAGCGCAAGCAGCGTGATGAGAAACTTCACGCCGATTGTGACTGCCTGGGAATAGCGGCTCCAGAAGCCTTTCATGTATTCCCGGATTTCAAGCAATGTCCTCATTTGTTCTCCGATCCGTCATCTCCGTACATCTGTGAAAGTTTGCGAAGGCCGCGGTAATATGCGCGCAGTCTGCGTCTGGCCCTGTTGAAGCGGTACGAATAGACCAGTCCCGTGATGAGGAGAAATGCCGCAAGGAATAGAATATATGCGAACAGAAACCGCCGCACGAATGAAAAGATGTCACGGCTGTAAATCGCGGTCAGAAGCGGCTCGAGATTATACACAGCATAAAGAAAGAAAATCAACACGAATGCAATCGTAGCGCAGATGAAACTGACAAGCATTTCCCGCGAAATATAATCCGCGCGGAACCAGTTCCGGGCCTTGCTGCTTTCCTTGCCTTCATTTTTTTCATACAGCGCCAGCTTCGTCATGAGCCGGATTTTTTTCTCATTCAGCATTTGTTCGCACTCTGCCTGTAAGTCAGGCCATCCATCCGTCAAGAGCGCCGATCGCAAGGGTGAGAAAATGTACCGAATGGGCGCCTGCCCCATACAAAGCACCGGCACAGGCATCGATCGTAGCTCCGGTCGTGAAGATATCATCTACAATTATAATGGATTTTGAATTATCTGCAACGCTGATGGCCGTAAACGCGCCATTCAGCGAGTTTTTGCGGTCCGAGACGCTCTGCGATTTAAGCGGTTTTGTATTCTTCGTCCGGAAGAGAAGGCCACTCTCGGTCGGGATGTGTGTCCGCTTCGTGATCTCGCGCGAGAGAAGCTCTGCCTGATTATATCCGCGTCTTTGCAGGCGTTCCCGGTGAATCGGGACCGGAACGAGCACATCCGGGCGCCAGCCTTCCTCTTCACAGAGGGATTCAAGCTTTATTGCCATCTCCCGTCCGAAAAATACTGCATACTCGGCCCTTCCGCTGTACTTGAACCGGTAAATGGCATTCTGCACGGAGCGGTACCGGAAAACGGCAGCCCCGCTCTCGAAGACATGTCTCTGCCGGATGCAGTCATCGCAGTACTCCGCGTTCCCATCCCGCAGCGGCTTGCCGCACTTTCGGCAGGCGGGGCCGGATATGCGGACCGGTATGCCGCTGCATTCCGCACAGATGAGGCCTCCTGCGGGCTTCACCGGCTTGTCGCAGATCGGGCAGCGCCTGGGATAAATGAGACCGACGGCAAGGCCTGCGGTGCGGGAGAACATCCTGCGGATATTTTCGTTCCGCGCTTCATTTTCTTCTTTCATGGGATCTTCCTTTCTGTCTCTCCGGGCAGAAGAAAATCCCCGCAGCAGGAATATTTCCTGCAGAAAGAATTATTGTTGTTTACTTCCGGTTTCCGTCCGGACGGAACTGATCCGGATCCATCTGATCCGGGCCTGTCCCGTCCGGGGACATTTTCATCCTGTCCGCTGCCTCCCGGATCCGGTCGGCAAGCCCCGTGCGCCGCTCATTCTCACCGGCATTATCGATCATGCGCTTCACCGTGTCACGGCTTCCCAGTATCATGACGCAGTTCTTCGCACGGGTCACCGCCGTATAGAGCAGGTTCCGGCTGAAAAGAGCCGGCGGCCCCGAAAGAAGCGGCAGAATAACCGCCGGGTACTCTGACCCCTGGGATTTATGGACTGTGACGGCATAGGAAAGATCGAGCTCGTCGATGTTCTCCGATGTGTATTCGACGATCCGGTTTTCGTCAAAGCACACCGTCATGGTGTTCTCCTGCGCGCTGATTTTCTGCACGACACCGAAGTCGCCGTTGAAAACGCCGTCCCCCTCATCCACGGGTATGGAGTACCGGCCGAGTACCCTCCAGTGGAGCTGATAGTCGTTCCGGGTCTGCATAACCTTGTCTCCTTCGCGGAAGAGTACGTCCCCATGCCGCAGCTCCTTCTTTGAATCACTCTTCGGGTTGAGCGTCATCTGCAGAACCTGATTGAGCTTCTCCACGCCCAGCATTCCCTTGCGCATCGGAGTGAGTACCTGAATATCAGCCGTCCTGCAGTGCACATAGCCGGGCAGACGGTCCCGCATGAGCTCCACGATATGTTTGTAGATGACCTGCGGATTATCCCGCTCGAGGAAGAAGAAATCCCGGCTCTTCGTGTCGAGCCGAATCATTCTCCCCTCATGGATGGCATGTGCGTTCATGATGATGTCGCTCTGCGCCGCCTGCCGGAAAATCTTCGTGAGACGGACACTGTGGAATACTCCGGAGTCAATGAGGTCCCGGAGCACCTGGCCCGGACCTACGCTCGGCAGCTGATCCACATCACCGACCATGATAAGCCGTGTCCCCGGGATGATGGCCCGCAGAAGGGAGTTCATGAGGAACATGTCTACCATCGACATCTCATCGACGATGATGACATCGGCCTCCAGCGGATTGTCGCGGTTCTTTTCAAAGACGGCGTTTTCAAAATCCGAATCTCTCCCGGAAGAGGCACCGGAACCGGCCCCGGCCGATACGATTCCGGGACGCGGTTTTCCGGACAATGCCCTGTCGTTTCCGCCCGTCTCCCGCATCGGATGAACTCCGAGCAGCCGGTGAATCGTCACCGCGTCACCCCCCGTCGCCTCCGTCATGCGTTTTGCCGCCCGTCCGGTCGGTGCCGCCAGCAGAACCTCCATCTCCTCTGACTTGAAATAGCGGATGATGGTGTTGATCGTGGTCGTCTTGCCGGTGCCGGGTCCGCCGGAAATAATGAGGACCGCATTTTCCACAGCCCGAAACACGGCCTCCTCCTGCAGTTCATCGAGCTCGATTTCTTCCTGCCCGGCGAGCAGGCGGATTTTGTCCCTGACTGCCTTCGGATCATCTGCTCCCTGCGGGCGGACACTGTCGAGATCCAGCAGCATCTGGGCCGTCTGCTGTTCCTTGTAATAGGCGTTTTCCGGATAAACCTGAGAGCCTGTGCCATTCTTCTTTACATAAAGCTTCCGGTCCATCGCGAGGTTGTCGATCTGAACGTCCACCGTCTCATCCGGAATCCGCAGAAGCGAGGATGCGCGCCTGTCGAGGAGTTCCCGCGGATAATAGCAGCTTCCCTCCCCGAGCACCTCAGAGAGAACATACAGGATCCCGCTCCGCACCCGGTGATCGGAATCCGGACGGATGCCGGTGCGGGATGCAATTTCATCGGCTTTTGCAAAACCGATTCCCTGAATATCCTCCGCGAGGCGGTACGGGTTTTCGCGGAGAACCTGATAGAGTCCGGCCCCGTAGGCCTGGTAGATCCGTACTGCGATCGTGTTGGAAATGCCGAACTGCTGCAGATATAGGATGGCATCGCGGAGATCTCTGCGGTTTTCCATCTGCGCCGAAATTTCCCGGGCCTTTTGGAGAGAGATGCCCTTGATCTCCGACAGACGCTCCGGCTGTTCCTCCATGATCTTCAGCGTGTCGCCGCCGAATTTCTTCACGATTCTCCGGGCGAGTGCCTGTCCGATGCCCTTCACGGCACCGGAGGCAAGATAGCGCTCGATCTGCTGCGCGCCCTCGGGCGCGATGATCCGGAAGGAATCGACCGCGAACTGTTCGCCGTAGGTCGGATGGACGCGGTACTCGCCCTGCATGGCAAAGTTTTCCCCGATCGAGATTTCGGTCAGCGACCCTGTGCACGTCACCGTTCCGTCCTCTGTTTCAACCTCGAACACAGTGTAAAAATTGACGTCATTCCGATAGATGATATCCGTGACGTACCCTTTGAGTTCCTGCATGCATATGCCCCGAATGTCCGTACCGCGGCAGTTCTTCGCTCTTTCCGGCGAACAGAATAAAAGAAGCCGGCAGAAAGCGATTCTGCCGGCAGAAAAGACGTGTGCCTTTTAAATATCAGAGAGTGCTCCCCTTTCAGAGAGGAATTCGACATACTTGCCGGTTCCGATGGCGACTGCCGTCATCGGATCCTCGGCCGTGACCGTATTGATTCCGGTCTTGGACGTGACAAGATCCTCAAGGCCGTGCAGCAGCGAGCCGCCGCCCGTGAGGACGATGCCGCGGTCGGAAATATCCGCCGCGAGTTCCGGCGGTGTCTTCTCGAGCACGCCGTGAATTGCCTCCACGATCTGATTGGTGGGTTCCTTCAGAGCCTCCTCGGTCTCCTCCGACGACACCTCAATGATGCGCGGAAGACCGGTGACCAGATTGCGGCCGCGGACCTCCATGTGCTCCGGTTCCGGCATCGGATAGCAGCTGCCGATCTTGATCTTCACATCCTCCGCGGTACGCTCGCCGACAAGCAGATTGTATTTCTTGCGCATGTAACGGACGATTGCATCATCAAAATCATCGCCCGCGACCTTGATGGAATCCGATACGACCGTTCCCCCGAGAGAGATGACCGCAATGTCCGTCGTGCCGCCGCCGATATCGACGACCATGTTTCCGCACGGCTTCGAGATGTCAATACCCGCGCCGATTGCCGCCGCAATGGGCTCCTCGATGATATAGACCTCGCGGGCGCCCGCCTGGAACGTAGCGTCCTCGACAGCCTTCTTCTCCACTTCCGTCACCTGACTCGGCACGCAGACTGCGATGCGCGGCTTGCGGAATGTACGCTTGCCGACTGCTTTCTGGATGAAATATTTCATCATCTTCTCCGTCACGGTGTAGTCTGAGATGACGCCCTGACGAAGCGGACGGACCGCGACAATGTTGCCGGGCGTGCGGCCGAGCATCTGGCGCGCATCCTCGCCGATGGCCTTGATTTTATTGGTATCGCGGTCGAACGCGACCACGCTCGGTTCCTTGAGCACGACTCCTCTGCCGTGAATATAGACGAGAACGCTCGCCGTGCCGAGATCAATTCCTATATCTGTATACTGCATGAATAACCCTCTTCCCGGATGCAGACACGAATGTATCTTGAAACGCTGAAACCGCCCCTGTCGGACGGCAGTAGAAATATTATAAGAAAGGGAACCGCCAAAATCAACTCAGTTCCTTCTTCCGTCGGCAAGGGAAGCGCACTCATTGTCAAAATTCTGAAGGACCGAAAGAAGTGCCGAATCCTCGGAATCCGCTGACAGAGCGCCTCCCTGGATGCGGTCGCCGAGGCTTGTCGCAAGGTCCCAGTAGGCATCCGGAAAACGGCCCTGCAGCGTATCATAGCGGAGCTGATCCGAAAGAGCGGCCGTCCCTTTTCTTGCCCGGACTTCTTCCAGCCCTGCGGCCTCACTCAGGACCGGAGCCCACTCTGCCTCCTCCGTGACTGCCATCTGTGCCTCCTCATCTGAAAGCGCGGCGGCAAGCGTATGCAGGGCAGAAAGTCTTGCCCCTTCCTGCTGCCTCACACCGAGCAGCACGACACTCGCAAAACCTGCCATCTGGACAGAGGAGCCGTCCGCGCCCTTAAATTCCGGAAGCGCGGTGCACGAAAAGCCGTCGCCGATTTTCTCGCGGAGCAGAGACTCATCCGACACATTTCCGATGAATGCGCCGATGTTCTCCGCTTCCCCGGAAGATGAACTGCCCTCGAAGGAAAGAGACCTGGCCGCCTCCAGCATCTTCCGGAGCGCGAGGACTCCCGCATCGAGAGCCGTATTCACATCCGACTTCATAAATGCTCCCGATTCATCCGTCTCATATCCGAGTGTGCACCCTGCTCCAAGGAAGAAGCAGGCCTGATACCAGCCGGACCCAAGCTCCAGGTAGAACTTCTTCCCGCCTGCTTCGCAGTCCGCAAGAATATCCTCAAAACTCTTCGGATTCGTCACAACATTCCGGTCAAAATAAAGAATCGCCGCATTTGCGATGCCATACGGATACGCCGCAGGAACTTCATCTGCCTCTGAGGATGCTGTTTCAGGAGACGCTGCCTCCACAGCCTTTGCCGCATCCACCTGCCGGATCTGCTCTGCCTCTTCGTCCGGGAGCGGCGACAGTATTCCCGCCTGATAGAGACGGGAAAGGTCCCGGTTCTCGAAGAAAAATAAATCCGGCAGTCCGTCTGTCTGCCGCAGGAGCGTGTCTGCCGTTTCCGTCATTCCCACAGATCTGACATCGACCGAGAAACCCGACAAATCCGGATATTGATCCGGATTTTCTTCAAGAATCCGATTCGCTTCCTCTTCGACCGCATCCGCAGCCTCCGGGGGTGCCCAGATCGTGATGACATTTTCCGTATCTCCGGATATGTTCCCGCCGCTTTCATCCGATGATGCCTCCGCATTCTCTGATCCGGCGGAGGACTCTGATTCTGCGGCTTCCGGGTCTGCTGCTGCAGAACCGGAACCGGATTCTCCGAAGGCTGTATCCCGGGAAACTCCGGAAGCCATTTCCGCATTGCTGCTCTCTCCGGCCGCTCCGCTGCCGCATCCGGAACATACAGCTGTCATAAGAAGCAGCACTGCAGTGACTGCAGCGGCAAATCTTCTGTTCGTACTCCTGCCTGCCTTCCTTCTGTTCTGTTTTTCTGTTCCTTCTTTTTCCGCTCTGATTTTCCTGATCAATGTTTTTCGGGTTCTTGTTCTGTTCTCTGACAAAAGTTTCTGCCGTTTTCCGTTTTGATTTTGGCTCTGCTCCGCCGCCATTTTACATACCGGACCTGCTGCCCGCAGCGTTCACCTTCCGAACAAGCTCCGGGAGCGTCTCCTCAAAATTGACGCCGAATTTTTCATTTTTCCCCGTGCGCGCGGGGTCCTCTGCCGTGACGGAAATCGTGCGGGAGACATAATCGACTGCCGTCTGAAGTGCTTCCTTCGGCGGGAAACCGCGCATCAGCGCACCGACCGTCACGCTTGCAAAAATATCGCCGGTTCCGTGATAAGAAAGCGGGATCCGTGCAGACTGGCAGCTGAAAAACTCCTGTCTGCCGTTCTCCTTTGTCTCCGCGACGACGCCCGTATGCCCGGCTGAAAGACCGATGCCCGTGATGGCCGCCGTTCCGCCGCAGAGCTTTCCGAGCCCGGCAAGAAGTTCCCGAAGATAGTCTTCTCCTCCGTCTTCCCTGTAGGGCATCCCCGTGAGCAGACAGCTCTCCGTGAGATTCGGCACGATAAAGTTCGCCTCCGCACAGAGCGAGGCGTTCTCTTCCACGTACGAATCCGAAAAGCCGCGGTACAGCTTCCCGTGATCCGCCATGACCGGATCGACAAGCACCAGCGTCCCGTCCTCCCGGAACATGTGAATGATCTGCTTTACCGTCTCAATCTCGGCCTCTGTCCCGAGATATCCCGTATAGACTGCATCAAAATGAACATTTTCCCTCTTCCAATGCTCTGCGATCGGCAGAAGCTCCTCCGAAAGGTCGAGAAACGTATTCCCCTTAAACCCCGTATGTGCCGAGAGCAGCGCCGTCGGGAGAATGACAGTCTCCACTCCCATCGCTGAAATAATCGGCAGAGCCACTGTCGAGGAGCACTTTCCAAGACAGGATATATCCTGTATCGTCAAAACCCGTTTCATCCGATCTCCTGATTTTATTCCCTGTTTTTCGGGATGAGCTGAATTGTTACACATAAAATTTATATAAACCAGAGTTTTCGCGCTAAAATCCTGTAAAATCCATGTATATGCCGGATCTGTTTTTGCGAAGACGGCTGTTGCTGCAGTGTCCATTTTCGTGAAAGCCGCGCGTACGTCCCATGCTTTTCAATGATAGTTTTGCGGCAGCCGGAACGCAACTGCCGCTTCCGGATTTCAGAACAGGGTTTCCGGGAAAACATCTGATAAATACTGTTTTTGCGGATCCATGCAGGTGATCCGCAGAAACGTGCTGCAAAGGGGTTTTTCATAAATGAAGAAGCGTGTTCTTCTGCTGATGAATTCAATCTCCGGCAAAGCCAGCGGGCGGAGAGAGTTTTTCCCGATTGTCTCCGATCTTGCAAAGGACGGCTGTGAAGTGACCGTCTACCCGATTATTCCGGGCACCGGGCTTACTTCGGAAAACATCATCCATGAACGCGGAAGGGATTTTGACGTCATCGCGTGCTGCGGAGGCGACGGGACCCTGAATCATGTCATCAATGCCATCATGGCAGAAGGTCTCCGGACACCGATCGGATACCTTCCGACCGGAAGCACGAATGACTTTTCGAAGAATCTGCATGGCTCCCTCGAGACGGCAGACCTGTGCCGCGGAATCGCATATGGTGTTCCCTACTCCTACGACATCGGCTCGCTCAACGGACGCTATTTCAACTACGTCGCGGGATTCGGTGCATTCACGAAAATCAGCTATGACACAGACCAGGACGCGAAGAATATCTTCGGCTATGGCGCATACATCATGAATGCGATCGGCTCACTCAGCAAGAACATGGCTTATCATGTCCACGCAACGGTCGAGTACGACGGCGGAAATGAAGAGGGAAACTATATTTTCTGCGGCGTCACAAATTCGCTGCAGATTGCCGGAGTGAAATCACCGGTTCTCGGACGACCGGAGCTCAACGACGGCCTCTTCGAGGTTCTTCTCATCACCGCTCCCAGGGATCTTCGCGAGATCAACGGCATCATCCAGGCCATCACAAACGGCGACCCGAAGAACAAGTACATCCGGACGATCCACACTTCCCATGTCATTTTCCGCACCGAGCATCCGGTTGACTGGACGATCGACGGAGAATTCGGCGGTGAATTCGAGACATCCGAGATCTGCGTGCACAAGCAGGCAGTTTCGGTCATGATCGAGCCGCCGGACCAGGCGACAGGATCGCAGAACTAAAAAAAACGTTCCCAGAATAAAATCAGCCGGAGACTTAATTTTGACGTTTCTTTGTCCGTCAAAACATCCCCGGCTGATTTTCTTTTATTCATTTCGAATCCGTTCAGAACTTTCCGGTCTCGACGAGGGCCTTCTTTGCATCCCTGACGCCGCGGATCTCCCGCTTCCTGCGTGTAATGATCACCTTGCGGATAACGAGAAGCACAATTCCGAAAATCCCGAGCGCTGTGAGGACCCAGCCCCAGACAGGCATCCTGCGGGCATTGTAGCAGCGCACGTTCACCCACATGCGGTTGATGGCCGCATTCTGCTCCGTGTCGAAGCAGCGCATAATGCTCGCCCTCTTTATAACATCAACACTCGGATACTGCGCACTGAGCTGGCGGTCCAGCTGCTCCGCCGGAACACTGATAACATACTTGGGATCGAAATTTTCTGTATCGCCGGTGAAATAGTACGTAAGGTCGTACGGAACGGCCGTATCATCTCCGTCCTCCGCACCATAGTTCCACTCGAGATACTCCTGCACGCGCGGATCATCCCCGCCGGAAATAACCGAAGTATATCCGATGTAGTACATATTGCGGACGACATTGTCGGGGCGGGAGATGAAGTTGATGAATGCTTCCGCCGCCTGCTGCTTCGCCGCATCATTTCCGATGCCGCTCTTCAGCATGACCCAACCGTCAAAATAAATGTTGGTCGTCTCTTCCGGCACAGCGAAGTTCAGGATGTAGCCGTCCTCCTCCGCCTGGTCCATCGTGTAGGCCGCGTCCCCGGACCACTGATAGTTTGCGATGACCTTGCCCGTGATCATGTCGGCCTTGCCGGAGTCCGTCTCGAACGAATAAACATTGTTCTTCACGTCCTGCAGATAATCCTGCACCTCGGCAATTTCCTCCGTTGACGTGTCGTTCATCACATTTTCGAGATTCGTGTGGTAATCCGGGTCGTTTTTGAATTCATCCGATGTAAGCAGATCGTGCCTGAGTGCGGCGACCGCCATGAAATAGCTGTCACGGACATTGTCCTTGATCGTAACGCGGCGCTTATACTGCGGGTCATCGACCAGCCGGAAGGTAGACGCCTCCTCCTTCGAGAGTACGTCCGGATTATAGACAAAACCAGTGGTGCCCCACATATATCCGGCCGCATATTTCGACCATTTCTCACCGCCGTATTCGCTCGTCTCGAAGATATTCCGAAGATAGGGAGAAACGCCGCGGATGTAGAAATTATTCTCATCGGACTCATCAAAGAAGTGCTCCGAAAGAGAGACAAGCTTTCCCTCACTCATCAGCCTCATGAACATATATTCCGAGGGGCACACAAGGTCATACGTGTCGCCGAGCGTGAGCATATTGTAGAGATCTTCGTTCGTTCCAAACGTTGAATACTCCACGTTCACCTTTACGCCGTATGTTTCCTCGTACCACTGCTCGAAGTCTTCGATCATGGAATTCCTGCCGATGATATCCCCGCTCGGAAGATCAATGGTCTCGCTCTCGTCCCAGTCCCCGGTATCGATGTACTCTTCCCAGTTGCAGATGCGGAGAGTGACCTCATTCTTCTGGGCAGCCTGCGTTTTGACGGACGGAAACGAAACAGCAAGTGCTGACGCCGCAAAAACGGCCAGTGCCGCAGCAGTAAGTTTTCCTGAAAGTTTCATATCTATACCTCGCTGAGGCAAAATCCGCGAATGCGGTTTTGCCGAATGCGGCAGCCGGTGCTTCAGCACCGATGCTGCAGTTTGAAAGTCCTGCATCAGCAGGACTTTCAAACTTATACCTCGCTGAGGCAAAATCCGCAGATGCGGTTTTGCCGAATGCGGCAGCCGGTGCTTCAGCACCGATGCTGCAGTTTGAAAGTCCTGCATCAGCAGGACTTTCAAACTTATACCCCGCTGAGGCAAAATCCGCGGATGCGGTTTTGCCGAATGCGGCAGCCGGAACAAGAATCTCTCATGCTGCCTTCCTCTGCTCCGCGGACGTATCTGCTTTCGCTTTGCCGGAACGGCGGTTCATCACGGCAACAACCGCGATGACGACGAGGAAAATAACGGTGGAAAGCGCCCAGAGCGCTGTCTTGATCGTTGTCTGCGAACCTCTCGTGGCGTTGACGACGTAGGTACTGATGGTGTCAAACATCGCCGGCTTCGTGTAAGTGGCAATGAAGTAGTCGTCGAGAGAAAGCGTGACCGCAAGGCCGAAACCGGAGACAATGCCGGGCACGAGCTGCGGAATTACGACTTCCCTGAGTGCCCTTGCCGGCGTCGCGCCGAGATCAAGTGCCGCCTCATAGATGCTCGGATCCATCTGTTTGATTTTCGGCATGACCGAGAGGTAGACGAAGGGAGCGCATAAGGTCACATGGCCGATGACCAGCGGAATATAAGTATCCTTGCTCACGCCCAGCACGACGACCAGCAGAATGCAGATGGAAAAGCCGGTGACGACATCTGCATTGACAACCGGAATCTGGTTCAGGGTCGCGATGACGCGGCTTACCCGTTCCTTTGAATAGAATGAACCGATCGCGCCGAGCGTCCCGAGAATCGTTGCGATTGCCGCCGAGCCGAATGCGAGGATCAGCGTTCCGATAATCATGTCCCTGAGCTCCGGCGTCGTGAAGAGCGTCACATAATTGTGCAGGGAAAAACCGCGGATGGCGCCGATCTGCGTCGCATCGGTAAAACTGTAAACCGCAAGGATCAGAATCGGCAGATAAAGCAGCAGCAGCATAACGCAGAGAAAGATGCGTCCTCCGATTTCTTTTTTCACAGCAGTGCGCCTCCTCTCTGAACTTCGCCCTGGTCATCGTCGGTGAGCAGTGTGAACAGGCAGATGATTGCCAGCAGAATAAGAGCAATCATCGATCCTCCGTGCCAGTTGTATGCCGCAAAATAGCTTCCGATCAGCGAGCCCATGATGTAGGTGCTGTTGTACAGCATGTCGAGGACGACATAGTTCGTCATCGCGGGCAGAAATACCATCGAAATCCCGCTCATAATGCCCGGCATCGAGAGCGGCAGCGTGACCCGCAGGAACGTCTCGCGCTCATTTGCTCCGAGATCCATCGCCGCCTCGCGGAGCGCGCCGTCGAGCTTGCTGATCGTCGTGTAGATCGGCAGGATCATGAACGGCAGGAAATCATACGTCATGCCGATGACCGCGTTCAGGAACGGGTACATCGCAAGATTTCCCTCCAGCACCGTCAAAACTTCCTTGAGCGCGGTGATGCGGAGGGAAAAGTTGATCCACATCGGCATGACGAAAATCATGATGACCGTCGACTTGCGCTTCAGGGAACTCATCGCAAGAATATAGGCAATCGGATACGCGAGCAGAAGGCACACCGCCGTCGTCACAATTGCGACGGCAAAGCTGTACAGAAGTGTTCCGATGGCGTTCGGGTCTGTGAAGAACCCGGTCAGGTTCTGCACCGTAAACTGTCCCGTGCCGTCCGTAAACGCGTAGTAGAACAGCACGATGAGCGGCAGTGCCACAAACAGCACGAGGTAAACCACATAGGGTATGCAAAGGTTTTTACGGGTGAATTTCAATTTCACACCTCCGTTATCAACAATATCTTCGCCCGAAATCCGGCACATAAAAGTTTGCGCCGGATAACGATCCCCAACGGAAACGCGCGGTTACTTTGCCTTCTTCATCGAGAACTTCATCTTCTCAACCGGCATGATGAGTCCGACGCGGTCGCCCATGTTCCACAGATACTCATCGTAGACCGCAAAGTCCTGCTCGAGGTCCGTGTGAATGACGTAGAGATAATGGCTGCCCTGGTAGATCAGGTTGCTGATGTTGCCCTGGACGAGCCCCTCCTCCGCATTGTCCGTCATTTTGATGTCCTCGGGCTGAATGGAAGCTTCAATCTTCGTGCGGGCAATATCGATGACGTCGCCTGCCGCGTCGACGACGCGCCCGTCCGCCTCACGGCGGCTCCCTTTGATCAGTTTCGTGAGGCTCGCGTCAAGGAGCTGTCCGTTGTACGCAAGACGGTAGTCCTCATTGATGTCGACAAGGAACCGATTCGTATGGTCCTCGGCAATCATGATGTGAATGCCGTCCGGTTCGATGCGCATTCCGACCTTCTCGCCGACCTTCGGTGCTCTGACAGAGCGGATTTCCATCTCGTTCTTGCCGGACTGCACGGCAATTTCATAATGAATGCCCTTGAAGATGACAGAAGTCACCGTGCCTGTGATCATGCCGTCCTCCGGCTTCGTGATTTCCACATCCTCCGGGCGGACGACTGCCGTGATATGCGTTCCCTCCGGAACGTCATCGACACAGTCGAATTCACCGCCGCAGAAACGCGCTTTCATTTTTCCGGTCATGATCCCGCTGAAGATGTTCGATTCTCCGATGAAATCGGCGACAAACGCGTTCTTCGGCTCATTATAAATATCCTCCGGCGTGCCGATCTGCTGGATGTGTCCCTCACTCATGACGACAATCTTGTCGGACATCGTGAGTGCCTCTTCCTGGTCATGCGTGACATAAATGAACGTGATGCCCAATTTGTCGTGCATATCCTTCAGCTCGATCTGCATTTCCTGCCGCATCTTGAGGTCCAGTGCGCCGAGCGGCTCGTCCAGCAGAAGGATTTCCGGTTCATTCACCAGTGCTCTTGCGATTGCGATCCGCTGCTGCTGGCCGCCGGAAAGCGTCGCGACACTTCTCTCCTCAAACCCCTCGAGGTCGACGAGCGAGAGCACCTTTTTCACCTTGCGGTCGATCTGATCCTTCGGCGTCTTCTTCTGTTTCAGACCGAAAGCAATATTCTGATAGATATCCATGTGCGGAAACAGAGCATACCGCTGGAAAACCGTATTGATCGGTCTCTCATACGGCGGAAGCTTCGATATGTCCTTTCCGTTCAGAAGAATCTCCCCCGATGTCGGAATGTCAAAACCAGCGATCATGCGCAGTGTCGTCGTCTTGCCGCATCCGGAAGGGCCGAGGAACGTGACAAATTCCCCGCGTTTCACCTCCAGGTTGAAATCATTCACGGCAATAAAACCGTTGTCCTGGAACTGCTTCGTGACATGTTTCAGTTCAATGATATTTGTGTTTTCCAAGGGGATTCTCCTTTTCGGAAATGATGTAACGAATGTACTGCAGCTGTATCGGGCATAGATTTTCCGGTTAAAACTCCGGAGGCGTCGAAATCCAGATGAATTTTGCCTCTCTGCTTCCGGGATTCGATATCCGGTGATCGCGGGTGGTGCGGTAGTAGAAGCTTTCACCGGACTTCACATGATAAACGCGGTCGCCGAAATAGACGTTAATCCGTCCGCTGATCACATATCCGAACTCTTCGCCTGCATGAGGCTTATCCTCTTCGAGGGTGCTCTTCGGCTGAATCGTCACAAGCAGCGGCTCCATCTCAAACTTCTGCGCCGGAGGCACGAGCCATGTCCGCTCGTTTCCTGCCTCATCCTTTTTCACGAAATAATCATCCGGCCTGAAGACCACCTGCTCCTTTTCGTCCTGCTTGAAGAACTCAGCCGGTGTCGATCCGAGACACTCGATGAGGTCCATCAGCGTAACGACCGAAGGAGAAACCTGCCCGCGCTCAAGCTGTGAGATAAATCCCTTCGTCAGCTCAGTCCGGTCCGCCAGTTCCTGCTGCGTAAGCCCGTTCCGGTTCCGAAGGTCCTTCACTTTCCTTCCGATTTCACGGTTCACCTGTTCCTGTTCCATATGTATGCCCCGTCCCGGCAAAATCCGCGGATGCGGTTTTGCCGAATACAGCATCTCCCCGCCAACTTCCTGGGAGTGCGTAAGCTGCCCCGCCGCCTGAATCCGGGTTTAATCCACTCTCCGGCAGCGATCGCAATGCAAAACACAGAGTTTTTCATTGCTAAACTCTGCGCCAAGAACGAATTATACTATCACTAAACTTCCTGTCAATTATAAATACGAATTTTTTACATCCCGCGGAAAGATTTTACATAGATCACGCCATGGGGTCATGACTGTGCATCATGCGCGATACTGTATTTGCGGGCTGATCCGGAGTGACTTGCAGGTGCTGACTGCTGAATTCCGGCTTATCGCTCTGATCTGCAGGTTTTGGCGGACAGAAACAAAAAAGCATGACCCATCACCTGAATGAGTCATGCTTAAAGCTGCTGTAATAAAGCTACCGTGCAGAAACGGATACGCCGATATCTCTTCTCAGTTATTTTTGCCGTCCTTCTTCTTCGCCCGGCTGTTGGTGTCAATGGACTTTCCGAACACAAAGAACCGGTCATACAGATATTCAAGCACGAAATTGCAGAGCATGTTGAGAATCGTGACGAGAATGCCGGGCCACTTCGCGGTCTCGGCGAGATAATTTCCCAGGATCGTGGACACCGGCGTAAAAACTGCATAGAACGCCGCCACCTTCAGCATCGCAATCGGAACATTGTTTGCCGACTGGAAGGTAAAATTCCGGTTCAGCGTAAAGTTCCATACAACCGAGGCGACGAGCGCGATCAGATAGCAGGGCCAGTACGGCCAGTCCGTAAATCCGTCAAGGAGTGTAAACAGTACCAGTTCAATTGCGCCGGCAGAAATGGAAAAAAGTGTGAACTTGATGGTGCGGACCAGTTCTTTATTCATATTGATATCCCCTCTCAGAAGCAGCGTCAAACTTATACCCCGCTGAGGCAAAATCCGCGGATGCGGTTTTGCCGAATGCGGCAGCCGGTGCTTCAGCACCGATGCTGCGGTTTGAAAGTCCTGCATCGACAGGACTTTCAAACTTATACCTCGCTGAGGCAAAATCCGCGGATGCGGTTTTGCCGAATGCGGCAGCCGGTGCTTCAGCACCGATGCTGCGGTTTGAAAGTGACACATCGGTGTCACTTTCAAACGTTTGCCGCCGCAGATCTGTTCATTTCATGAAAGAGCTTCTCATTTGTCCTGTGAAGCTCGCAGAAGACCCGGTAGTTCCGGTCGTAAACCGGCTTATTGTCCGGATTCGGCGTGAATTTCTTCTCAACCGGAATGTAGTCTGAAACCTCCTCGATGCTCTTCATGAGCCCGAGGCCGACGCCCTCGGTCGCCGCGGCTCCGACTGCACCGACATTCTGCGGACTCGGAACGACCTCGATGGTGCGTCCCGTGATGTCCGAAAGGATCTGATCCGTCACATCGGAGAGTGCGCCTCCTCCGGCAAACCGGATCGGATCCGAGGTCTTAATCTTCTTGTCCTCGCACTCCAGCATCCAGCGGAGGTGATAGCAGACCCCCTCGACAACGGCACGGATGAGCTCCGTTTTTCCGGTCTCCAGCCGGATGTTGAAAAACATACCGGATGCGTCCGCATCCTCGAACGGACAGCGGTTGCCGTGAAGCCAGGGTGTGAAAAGGACGCCGCCGGCTCCCGGCGGGATCTCGGAGATGACCTTGGACAGATAATCATAAAGACTTACATAGATCGACTCCGGAGCCTCGGTGACATCGGACTTCCGGAGATAAATGCCGATCTCATCCAATGCCAGATGATTCTTCACCCAGTCGAGGCATTTCCCGGCTGTCTCCATTTCCGCAAAATAGTTATATTTCCCAGGCTGTGCGCCGACGATGGCGGCAATCATATAGTTTGCATCGACGAGCTGTTTATCGACAATCGTCGAAACCCATCCGCTCGTCCCGCAGTAGATATGGGTCTGCCCCGTCTTCGTGCATCCGCTCCCGATTCCGATGAGCGTCGCATCCCCGCCGCCGCCGAAAACCGGTGTTCCGGCCGCAAGTCCCAGCTCGGAAGCTGCCTTTTCCGTGAGCGGTCCGACCTCATCCGTAACGCGGATGATCTTCGGCAGATGGTTCATGTTGATGCCGAACATATCACAGAGTGTGCGGCTCCACCCCTCGTGGCCCTTCCGGGTGTCGTAGAGCATCGTCGCATACGCCGAATCCTCCGTCATAACGAACCGTCCCGTGCACCGCGCGATGAGATACTCCTTCACATCCAGCCACTTGTAGACTCTTGCAAAGTTTTCCGGTTCGTGTGCCTCGACCCATTTGTATTTCCACATCGGATCCTTGACGGAACTCGATACTGCGCCAGTGATGATGAGTGACGGAATCAGTTTTGCGATGTTCGCGCCCGCGATCTGCGGCCCGTAGGCGATTCCTTTCCGGATTTCCTCTCCTGCGCGCTGGTCCATATAGCTCATCGGCCGCCGCACCGGAACCCCGTCCTTGTCAACGAGCACGATGCCCTGCATCTGTGAGCAGAACGAAATTCCGGAGATCTGTTCCGGGCGCATGGAGAGCTCCTCCAGCACGGTCTTCGTAGTCCTGCACATCGCACTCCACCACTCATCCGCATCCTGTTCCGCACCGCCGCCCGGCAGGATGTAGAGGCCGTAGCCCGCGGTCAGGCCCTTTAAGAGCCGGATGGTCTTACCGATCGCAAAAACACAGGTTTTGACGCCGGTCGTCCCGACATCATAGGCAATAACATACGTATCCATTGAAATCCCCCGCTGGCCGATTACGGAGCCGCCCGCCGGTTATTCCGGAGCCGTGACCGTTATTTTCCCCCGAATGCTCCCTTCAGAAATTTCATCATCTCATCCGCCAGCCGTTCGTCAAAACTGTCTTCATCCGCACTCTCCCCGCAATAGATTTCCATTCTGTGCCGGTAATAATCACAGCTGTAAGAAAAGTGGAGCATCATCAGAAGGTTGTCGAAGAAAAAGGCGAACATCGAAGAAGAAGCGTCCTTCCGGACGATTCCCTCCGATTCCGCCTTTGAAATCAGTTCCGTATAAATTTCCGCGGAAATCCGCTCGATGCGTTCCGCATAGCCGGAAGCGCCTTTCGCATCCGGACGCATGGTGATGGCATGATACATTCGGAAATACGACGGATGCTCCCTTGCGAGATTCTGGCTTGCCCGGATCAGCCCGCGGACCGATTCTTCAAGAGAATTTTCCTTTGTAACGGAAGAACGGAGCACATCGCCGAGAAGAGAAACAGAGGCATCGAGGCAGGCCTCAAACAGCGCCTCCTTGTTCTCATAATACTTATAGATCACCCCGACACTGATGCCGGAGCGTTCTGCAATCGAGCTGACCGTGGCCGCAGCAAGACCCCTCTCGCCGAATTCCGAAATTGCATTTTCAAGGAGAGCCTTCTGCTGTTCCTCTGTCAGCTTTTTCTGCATACCAGGATTTCCCCCGCTGCCTTTCCTACTATTCCCCGAAGAGGCAAAATCCGCGAATTCGGTTTTGCCGAATGCGGCATCTCCCGGTGCAGGAGGCACCAGGTCCGCACGCCGATACTGCGGTCTGAAAGTCCTGCATCAAAGGACTTTCAGGCTTTCTGCTTTGAATCTTTCAGCTTTGAATATTTATTCACATAAATCATATGCTCGAGATTCCCGGCAGCAAAGGAAACCGCATGCGGATGCGCCCCGGCCTTCTCCAGAATTCCGGCCTGGCAGCCCTTGTCGAGCACACAGACCACCGCCCCGGCATCATCGAGACTCCCTGCGGTACAGACGGCGCCGACGCCCTTCAGGAGAACGGCTGCCGTATCGCCCGGAAGTGCTTTTGCAATCTCCTTCGGAGATGCATCCCCCCGGATGCAGGGAATATTCATGCCGATGATCTGCGCAATATCATCGACGCAGGGCACAAGCCTCGACCCGAATGCGCTGTACTGGCGGATCCAGGGTGCAGTCGTCACGATCACGCATCCCACCTTCGGATTGTCGAAAATCTCGTAGAACGCATCATATTCCTCATGGATCTCTCGCCGGTAGATCTTACTGTAATTGGAGAGCCTGTAACCCGGAACAGTGTCCTCCGGCGCTGCTCCTCCTGCCAGCTCCAGGAATTTCTTCTTCGAGACCTTCTCCAGCACATGTGCGATGTTAAATGCGTCGTCATAGTCTTTTCCCATGCAGACCGTTCCGTGGTTCCTCATGAGAACCGCGCGGCTGTTCTTATGGGTATCGATGCATTTGCGGACATTCTCTGTGAGCGTCTTCGTCGAAGACAGCCCGTAGCCCGCCGTCGGGACGACCGGCCCCAGAACGGCCTCTGCCTCCGGATCGATCTTAGCAACATTCAGCGGCTTTGCGATCGCTGCCATATCCGTCGCATAATCCTGATGAGTGTGGATGACAAAATCAACATCCGGGCGGAGTGCATACGCCGCCGCATGCACACCCTTCTCACTCGACGGCTTTACATCGCCTTCCCAGGACAAATCTTTAATATTCACCGGAACGATCTTGTCCGGCGTCAGTGTGTCATAGGCAAGACCGCTCGGCGTGATGACGAACTGCGTCTTTGAAATACGGGCGCTGATGTTGCCCCAGGTGCGTGCGATCAGCCCGGTCTCCTGAAGCTCATGGCCCGCACGGATGACCAGTTCCTTTGCTTTGTTTATTTCAATTGCCATAGTTCACCTCTCAGCAGGCGCCTCTAACTTGCCGCACTTCGCGAAAATGCGGTCGAAACGCCGGATCAGTTCATCGATATCTTCCTCTGTATAAGCCGCGCTGGTGTAAAGTCTGGAACCTGCAAGCGTGATGATTCCCTCTGCCATGTACGCCGCACCCATATGCTCCATCTCTGTCTGGCGGGCGCCGGTCTGCTTCAGAATTTCAGGAACCTGCCAGAGCTTGCCCCAATCGATCGCGAAATGCATCGTTCCGACCGTGTCGAGATGGCAGATCGATCCCTGGTTGAATGCGACAAACGGAAGGTTGTGTTTCCGGATGGATTCCTGCAGGCCCTTCGTAAGACGGTCGCCCATGCGCCCCGCCTTTTCGCAGGCATTCTGCTTCTCAATCTCCGAAATCATATAATAGCCTGCACAGGTGGAAAGCGGCGTTGCCGACATCGTGCCGCCGCAGAGTGCCTTGTGCAGTTTCTTGCCCTGATTGTCAAGGCCCGCACCGAGATATGCCATGCAGTCTCTGTGTCCGCCGACTGCGCCGGCTCCCGGATAGCCGCCGGCAATGACCTTGCCGAATACCGTGAGGTCCGGGTTCACATTGAAGAATCCCTGTGCACCGTGGATTCCGATGCGGAATGCGGTGACGACTTCATCGAAGACAAGCAGCGCGCCGTATTTGTGTGCCAGTCTCTCCGTTCCCTGGATGAACTCTTTTGAAACCGGTCTTGTGCCGGATTCCGGTCCGACGGGCTCCACAAAGATCGCCGCCGTCCCGCCGTCTAGCTGATGGAGCTTGAGCTTCCTCTCCAGATCTTCGAGATCATTCGGGAAATACTCATCCGTGTGACGGAAGACAAAGCCCGGAACACCGTGGGAGAGCATCCCTTTGGTCCCGGGGACACGGATTCCATATGCCAGCTGGTCGGACCAGCCGTGATAGCCTCCGCCCATCTTCAGGATGTTGACATGCCCGGTCTTCAGCCGTGCGATACGCTCAGCGACCATGCAGGCCTCCGTTCCGGAACCGAGGAACCGGATCTGGTCGACCGAAGGGAAGAGGTCGCACACCTTCTTCGCAAGCTTGTACTCATATTCATGGAAAAGACCGGTGGACGGCCCGCAGGTATTCAAAAGGTCTATGACCTGGTTCCGGACTTCCGGAGGATTGGAGCCGAGGACAGTCGGGCCGCCTGCCTGAAGCAGGTCAAAATACTCGTTGCCGTCGACATCGACCATTTTATTTCCAAACGCACTCTTGATTGCGATCGGGAAAGGATAGTTAAATGCAAGATTGTGTTCGACGCCGCCCGGAATAACTTCCTTTGCCTTGTCCGTCAGTTCTTTGGACTTCTGACACTTCTTTCCGAAGTACTCTTCCTCATATTCCCTGAGATATTCCGGTTTGATGGAATAAATCGGCTTCCGGATCAGCGCATCCAGCTTTCTTGTGACCGCTGCCGCATCCAGATAATTGTCCGCATCAATTGCATAACCGTTGTATGCCATGCTTTTCTCCCTCCTGGATTTTCCCCTTCCGGGGGAATATCCATTCCTTCCGAATTTCCGTTTTCAGGGACTTCTTTCAGGGAGCACTCCTCAGTCCGCCGATCCATCTCCGCGGAACAGGCAGAGCGCTGGTCCTGATTTGAGTCTTTGCTTCGTGAATATCCGTTCACGCTGTCTGAAAATATTTTAGAATCCGCGAATTCGTGCGTCAATCATTTTATCTCCGGACCGACACACAAAAAGTGCAAGAAAACGCAGACGCCGATTTATGCAGTTTTGCATTTCGGTGTCTGCGTTCCATTCTGTCATCCGGACCGGCCGTAAAAAAGGCCGGCCCAATCATGATGATCCGGAAATTATGGCTCAATCGTTATAATCTGGAAATTCCGAAATTCCGGACCATAAACTGCGATTCTGAAGGCATGATTCCATGGCTGCCGACCGGAAATCCCTATGCCTCCACCTCGATTTTCTCAAAGTCAGCTGCGCCGTGCTTGCAGACCGGGCAGATAAAATCCGGAGGAAGTTCCGGTCCGTCATAGATATAACCGCAGACTCTGCAGCGCCACACGGTCTTCGTCTTCTTTCCGGCCGCAGGTGCGGCTGTCTGCGGCTTCGGCTTGATATTGCTCTGATAATAGGTGTAGGTTGTTGACGGTGCATCATCGAGCGTCTCAAGGTCCGTTACACGCGCAATGAACATAGTATGTGTTCCGAGATCAATCGTTTTTACGACATCGCCCGAGATATAGGCGTTTGTGCCCTCTGTCACATAAAGGAGCCCGTTCGCGCTTCTTTCGTAATGTCCGGCGTAATCCGCGAACTTGTCGACATCGCGTCCGGACTGGAACCCGAACCGTTTGAATGTGTCGAACTTTGCCTTTTCGGAGAGGACCGAGATGTTGAACTTTCCATCCTTTAAAATGAGATCGTGCGTGAAATCCGTCTTGTTCACGCAGATGGAAATCTGATTCGGATCCACAGTCACCTGGCCGGCCGTATTAATAATGCAGCCATTGTCCCCGCAGTGAATTCCATCCCCTTTTGCCGTCAGTACAAAAAGACCGTACGTGAGCTTAAACATTGCCTGATTGTCCATACCTGTTCTCCTTCCTGAAAAGCGCTGACCGGTGTATCTGCAGTTATCAAGATGCTGCCCATCTATTGTTTTCTCCTGACGGCCGTCTGCCGGCATTCTGACGGCAGCTGCCGGTTATTCCCCTTTCACGTTTCCGCCTGTTACAGATGTTATTACTATCAGTATACCCTTTTTCCCATTTCCTGTCCCGAACCGGCAGAAATCTGATTCGGGAAAACTTTACAATTCTGCAAGTACTGCTGCTGAATTTCCTTCACAGCCGTTATTCCGCCTGAAGATACAGGAAAAGCCTGAAAAAATCCAAAAGAGCTTCTGTCGATTTCTGACAGAAGCTCTTTTTTCCGGGGTCTTTTTTTCCGGGGCGGCCAGATTCGGACCTGCACAAAAAAACTCCTGACAATATCTGTCAGGAGTTTCATCGCTGGGCTAGTAGGATTCGAACCTACGGAATGACGGAGTCAGAGTCACTCGACAACCACCCGGACCAGACATTTTAGTCAAATCATTCCACTGATTTCACAATTTACTTCTTCTGATCCAAATATTTTATATCATTTCATGCAAATTTACTCATCTATAAACCTTGGTTTTGGTTTTGTCGATATTTTGTCGATATTCCATCTACCATCACCAGACTTTCGCCATACCACTGCTAAGCCAATCCCTTGACCCAGATGTACTCATGCTTGGACCTTGCGGCCCCCTTATTTCCAGCGGCTGATTCCCCGCTAGTCCCGATGTCAAATTTCTTATACTCTGGGTGGCTGCCATTGATATTTTCAATGCTCTGGAACATTTTATTGTCCTCATCCCATGGCAATGGCTGATAATCGCTCTTTACCCAGTACTTCAGCTCTCCGTAGCTTTTGTCGGACCCATCCAGAACTGCTGTCATAGCCCTTGTCTGGTCTCTTGTGAAAGCAAAACGATAGCCTTCATCTTCCTTCGCCAAGGCACCAACATAATAAGGCGGATCAAAATAGTAAACTTTTTCTACATTTTGATACTCGACTTCTGCTTCATGCTGTATTCCGCCTTCCTGTGTTTCCGGATCTATATGCTCCTTATAAGGCAATCCATTATATTTTGCAATGAGCTGACGATAATCGAGGTTCTCAATGATAATATTCTGTATCTGCGTGTGTATGTTGGGGATTACCCTGCATGCCGATCTATAAATATCGCTGTAAGAGGCCATGGTATAAGAATCATCTTCACTGGTAGTGCCCAGCATAGAACCATAGATCGTTACAAACCTGACAGCCGCAATCAAGATGTCCATATTGCTTATATAGCCAGCTTGACCCACCAATTTGTGCTGATAAGCTTGTTCATAAACCGGCACAATCGATTTATTCAGCCCTCGCATCAGATTATTTTCTGCAACTTTACAAACGTCCCCAATGACACCAATAAGTTTCTTGTAATCTCCGCTCTGAATGACTCTATAAAGCGTATACATGCTGCTGTCCAGGTCATTCATAACAATTTGGGAGAACAGCCCCTTCGGGGCACATAATGCTATTTTCCCTCCTCCGGTGAATGCATCAATGAAAATCGGTTTCTTTGCATTTTCAGATTCATTGGCAGTGTTATCGTATGCATTTGAAGCCACGTTTACAATTGTGCGCATTAATACCGGGCGGAATGCTGCTTTCCCGCCAAAATACTTAACAACCTCACCATAACCGTAATGATGTTCATCAAACAGCAGTACTTTCTCTTCGGTTGACAGCTTCTTGTAATCAGCATATGTTTGCATCTTATCTATTCTCATGCTGATCACCCCTTCACAACTATAAAGCGGTAGCTGACACGATCTATATTGGCGTCATAATAATAAGTTGCCTGCTTGGAATCACCTTCTATATATTTGTGCTTCGTTGTTGGTAATGCAATGTCTGGATATCCGGCATTTTTAATGACGTCAGCAGACCTCACACTCTTATCTTTCATCTGCTCCGTCTTGATCTCATTAAAAAGGCCCAAAATAATTTCAGGTGCAAGTATACGGCTTTGATATAAAAACTTTTCCAGAGGGTTATTCGGCCGGAAAGAGATGACTAAATCATTTGACCCAGATGGTTCAATAATACCAAGGTATTTATCCTGATGATCTAAGTACTCCTTATGTACATCATTTGTCCCATTAGCCGACACAAAATACGCCGAATGATCCTTAACGTACTTTCTGATTCTAATAGAATCATCATGAATTGCATCTGTTTCAATTATTTTCTTTACAAGATTGCAAATTAATAGATAGAGGACATCATAGGATTCGTCATGTTTATCCTTAGTCCCATGTGGTGCTCCATACAGATGGTTTTCCAGGCTCTCAAGGAATAGTTCTTCAGTAAATTCGATGGTTGCAAATCTCTTGGATGAAGATACAAGTCTTCCTTTGAGGTTTTTATCATATGCTTCCACCTTTTTCAGAGCATCATCATATTTCTTAACGATTGTTTCGTATCTTTCCTTCAGGTTTTGAAACCCGTCCTCACTGTTAACCAAATGAGTAATGTAAATCGTGAAAATCAGAACTCCAAACCCGTAATAATTAGAAGAAACATCATCTGACCTACTGGCTTCTCCACTGCCATTGGCCGGACTGCCCGATGTTGCGGAATTGCCCGTTCCCCCAAACAAATCAACATTAATGCCATGCCCTTGACTGTTGCTGTTGATTGCCCTGCAAATTGCAGGATCTATTTCATTCTGACCGGGATACAGCTCAATCAAACGTCTGTTCTGCCCTATGTCATCATTTAAAGTAGACAAAATCTCAACTATAGATTTAACCGAGCTGGAGATGATGGCCCCATAGGTTCTGGTTCCACCAGTAGCGCTGTTATACCGTTGTTTTACACGCCCCTCCGACTCTCTGAAGATGTTCTCAAGGATGTTGTATGGCACTTTGCCCTGAGATGTATTCTCTATTTTTATTAATCGGTCATCAATAACATATGGAAGGATAGATCTGGAAGCTCTGATGGATTCAATGGCATTATCCGTATCAGTAAAGTTCCCCATCAAATCATCCGGCTTCCCAAAGGCTGACAACATCAGTCTTTCAATGGTTGTCTTTCCACGCCCCGGCTCCCCAACGATATTCAACACAATGGATGTATCTTTGATAGAGTCAAAAAGCTGCCGGATAATACCGCTAAGTCCCGCTCCAAAGATAATCCGATCAAGGGGATGCTCTTGAAGCAATTTTAAAACAAACCGGGCCCATTTCCGATCGGCTGAATTTGTAATAAGTTTATTTTCATCTGCATCAAAAACAGATGCAGCCTGCATCTGAGTAATATAATTCAGCTCTTCTTTGCTCAGGCTTTTAACTTCTTCCTCCGTAAATCCCTCTATAAAATTGAGAGACTTTTCCATCAGTTCGATATCAGGGCCAATTCCGGCGCTGTATTCAGCTTTTATCATGCCCTTGATATCCGTAGGATAGATGATCAGGTATTTGAAAATCCACCGATTGCCTGTACGTTCGCTTGGTCTTATCCATCCAGGCTGGCTGTATACTAAGATCTGTTCCTTTTCATTGCCCCTTTTTATTTTATCTTTGACGATTTTTTGGACCGCCATGTCCTCATCTTCATCAATAAGACGTCCAAACAGATTCAGCCATATACTTCCCAGAGTTCCCTTGTTAGAGCCATATATAAGTTCAGACAGTCCTATTTCAGATATATCCCCGGTATCTGTATTGGTAATCCTCACAAAATACTTATCAGAAGATTGATTGACAGATACAACATCAATGTCATTGCAAACATCAATTACAACATTTTCTTCTGCCAGCAGATCTATATAATCACTTACTGGACCCGATGCCACCTCATCATGGATTTTATTCTCTGATAAATCATCCGGTTCACTGAACAAACCAGTCTGATTAAGACTTTCAATACGGTTTATCAGGTCCGACCAGCTAGTAGCCTCTATCTGCTTTTCCGATTCATTTTCCTTTCCCATATTCTCCCCTTTTCCCACTAGCAGTGAAAATGTAAGAAATTTCTTCAATTACTCCTTAATAATAGAGTCAGCAGACTTCAAAGTCGAATAAAACCTATAGCTTGTTTCTCTGAACTCGTACAATAAAAAAGAGGACACTTTTGAAATGTCCTCCGCTTTAAAGTTATGTTTGTTGATATACAGAACAGTTGACGCTATTTCAATTTTCATTGAAAACTGATCCATACCGCTTTCACAAGATTTATTATGCCAGCACAGCTCGGATGCTCTCTTTCATGCCCCTGATTTTTCTTACTAACCGGCTGAAAGTACTTATTTTGACTTCATTTCTGCATACGGCACATCTGGGTATTCCGCCATCAGGTGATCATAGCCCAGCTCTCTGACCATCTGATTGATCTTTGAAATCCTGCCCTTTAACAGCCCTTTCTGCCCTGTCAGCCTCTCCTGATAGTAAGTCCCAATGATGATGCTTCCGACATGAATGAGGAAGGAATTCGTAAGGTTACGGCAGCTATTTTCAGGGTTCCCGGCTTTCTCTTCCTGAAGCTGCCTTTCCGCTTCCTTCAGCTGCTCCCGGAGCTTCTTGATTTCTTCCGCTCTGGCATCCATGTCCTTGGTAACTTTGATGTAATCTTCTTTGGAGAGCAGCCTGTCAACAATAGCTTTCCGATCCTTATCCTTCCGGGTCAGCTTGGAGTATGGACTGTAAAGGAAGCGTAGATATCCTATCTCCTCCGTATATTCCTTTACCCGATGCTCCGCAGCTCCCCGCTGATGCAGAAAATAGGGCGTGATCAGATTGAGAAAATCATAAAAGTTCTCATCAGAGCACGTAGAAACCGTCTCGGTCAGTGGCAGATATAAGAACAGATGCTTATCGAAATCGGATTTGTAGAACGTGTTTCCAAACCGTTCCAGCATGTCATCCATTTGGTTCCATTCTTCGGCGCTGATCTCATCATTCATCAGCACCCGGTCAAACGGGGTCATGACCGGTCTGTAATTCTCATCCTGTATCATAAAAGTATCGGCAACCTTCGTGCCGATATAGAAAACCATGTTATTGATGCTGCTCTCGGATGATTTCTTAAACCCTTCCTCCTTCCTGTGTCTTCTGTTGTACAGGAGAGCTGCCTGTTCCTTATTGCCATTGGTCTCTGTGATCAGGATTTTTACAGGCTCCTTTACGCGGTCGGAGCCAAGGACAATCTCATAGACGGTCCGCACATATTCCTTCCGTCGATCCAAATCAGAAAGACCGCAAAAATACTGACTGGCCTTTTTCTCATCCCATATGTCATGATCAAAGAAGTGGTAATAATTTCTTGCCATCGCCGTAACAAGACTCACCATCAAAATCACCCCGATTTCCCCTTTATTTCGCCCTTTTGGGCAAACTCTATAATTTCCCCACACCCACCCTGAAGCCCCGGATTTGACCCCAAAACGGCCCTTCCTGACCCATTCCCATACAGAATTTCAGAATTAAAATTTTGATTTCCATCCCCAAAAAATCAGAACTCTGCAAGCCACCTTTTCCGGCTTCTGTTTTCAATCAATTGCATCAAAATGCAGCGATAAATCAATGTCATCAAATATAATTTTCTTGTGTTTCTCAATCTGCCGCTGTTTCTTAAACTCCTCCGGCGTATCCTCTGACCAGTTGAACCTGCACTTCCGGCACCCCGTCCTGTAATGGATCCTTGCATAAACTCTGGTCTGAAATTCATTGCCACAGACGGGACATTTCCAGAATCTCCTGACATTCTCGGATACTTTCACCTGATCCGGCGCGACGCCATTCTTCTCGGTATCCCACTCGGCTGCAAGTGCAGGATAAGCACTTGCAAGATCGTTGCAGCCGGATACAAGAAGATGGCCGCTCGGTGCCAGCAGCTTCTTCTCTGACCATGCCCACCCGCATCTTTTGCAGCGTGTCCTGCCATTCACTCTTGAGCTGACAGAGGCCATCCATGAATAACCGCACTTTATGCATTTCCACCAAACCTTTACCGAGGAGGAGGGCCTTATTTTCATCGGATCAAGGCCCTGATTTTTCTCCGCATCCCATTCCTTCATAAGTTCCGGGAACAACACCGGCAGGCTTCTTTCCTGTCCGGTGTCCATCTGGGCCTCCCATACGGCACGGAGAATGCTGACCTGACTTACTTCATCCACATGGTGCCCATAGGATTCCAAAATATATGTGAGCACTTTTATGCAGACGGCAAGGCGCTTTCTCTGGTCGCTTTCAAAGAAATGATCCGCAATCAGCCCTTCTCGGTAAACAGGATAAAGACGCCCTGTATTGAAGATCTGCAGATAGGTATCCCCATGTTCCCGGACTGCCGCTTCTTTCAGCTTCAGTCTGTCTGCAGCGCTCCGGGAGAGTCCGGGGAAGTAATCAAGCAAAAGGCCAATCTCCGGCACATAGAGATTAAATGGCATGCCGCGTCTGTTTCTTTCATCTCCGTAGGCATGATAATCCCGGATTGTATTCGGCCAGACCTGCCGGAGACCGCAGAACAAATACAGGCACGGAAAAGGCGTATGATCCTTAAGGCAGCTGCCGCACATCTCTCCCATCATCACTTTCTTGTAAACCGGCTTGCTGTATTCCCTTCCACAGTGACTGCAGCGCCATTTGACCCTTGCTTCTGACCGGCAGGAGATTTCCTGCATGCTGACCGGACGTCCATTCTCATCCTCGCCGACCCATTCTTCCTTCAGGCGTCCTCCTATTACCGGAAGCTTATTCAGATAGTCTCTTACGGAAACAAAGTCCTTCATTTTTCCAACAAGCCTCCTTCCCGCTCTTATTTAGCGCTTTTTACTTTCAGCAGTATTCTCTGTGACAGGCCATATTTCACGTTCTTTCCGGGCAAAGCAAAAGCAGGCCACCTTGTAGAGGTGACCTGCTCTGAAAGCAGATAGTTCCGCCTTTCTCTCTATGCTTCGTTTTTGCCAACTTGTCAGCGGAATGTAGCTGATTAGAGAAAATTATGCACCGCGGTGACAAAGTCACCCCGAATGATACATAGAAGGAGCGATTGGTCGCAGGATGACCTTCTCTTACAACGTCTAAACATAAATGCACTCTATCCGTCATTCCGACTTTATGCAGGAAAGGCATCCCGCCATTTTGACTTTATAAGAGGCATGTTCCTTCTCATTCCGACTTTACATATTCTTTTATTGATCTGGCAGAGAAGACATTGCATGTTTAAGCCCGGCTGTCCCAATGATCGGTTTCTTATTATTCAGGACAACCGCCGGACAGTTATAAGGCAGTGGAATGGCCCTGCTGATCTGCACGGTCCGGTCACAGTTCCGGGTAAGCGTTCCAAGCAGCGCAGTATATTGACTGTCAAAACCCGAAACATCAAAAACATAAACCGGCAGCATCATGATGAGGAGCAGTGTCTTGAGATTCCAGGAGAACTGCTCCGGCTTTATCTCCTGATGCTTCTCATCAAAAATCTTTCCACCCGCAATGCTCCACGAAGGTTCGGCATCATGAATGATAATTCGATAGGAAATTTTCTGAAGTTCTTCGGTTCCAAAATATTTTCGGAATATAGCACCCGCATCCAACCTTTTTGCGTCACTGCTGACGACTTTAATATGCAGCATTTCTGTTCCTCCTCCCACCTGATCTTACCGCGGAGACAGCACGGCGCCTTCGATGTTTTTGCGCACAAAAAACTGGATGGCATCCTTGTATTTTTCTGCCATCCAGCTTCCAAAAATCATGTAAAACCCATTCTGTAAGACTTATTTCTTCGAAGATCCGCTTTTCTTCCTGCGTTCCGGCTTTCTCTTCTCTGCTTGCGCCTGCTTATTCTCATCTTCTGCAGCCGGGGCATCAAAAAGTCCACTTATATTTTCTTCAAAAGGCTTGCCGTTTTCTGGCCCTGCAGCGGTTTCAAAGGGAAGTTCCTCTTCCGTCTGCTGCGGTTCTTCCTCCGGTTCTCTGTTCCCGGCCTGATCTTCCGCAAAAACAGGAATGCTGCTGTGAATAATCAGGTTTCCCGACTCGTCAAGGTGCACTCCAGCCACATAGGCAATGCAGATCCTCTGGCACAGTTCTTCTTCGGAAAACACCAGCCGTGCACAGTGATTGGTCACAACCTCATAGAATTTCGCTCCGTTTCTGGAAATTATCTTCTTGACAACGCTATAGCAAATGTCATGAAAGCTGCTCGTCCCATCCTCATTTATGAGAAGACGGAACTTGCCACAGGCGGTTTTGACCGGAAGCTCTTCCTGATAGAAATCCTTATCCACCGTGAACTTATTCTTGTCCTGCTCATCCAAAACCACTCCGTGCAGATTGGCTCCTGACCGTATCATTCTTCTCACTTCTGCAGGTGTGATTTCTTCAAAGGACTTGGTCTCGCTGTTATAAACAACAAATCCTTGCAGCCGGGTGTATCCCAGCATTAGTGCAGAGGTCACAACCATAAAGGTCTTGTTATCCATGTCCTGCCCCCTCTAAAAAATAAGCGTCTCTTCCAGTGTCATAAAGTATCGGATGTCATTTTCAATGTAGCAGACAAACTCCTGTTCCTGTGTCACCTTCTTGATCGAATAAACCCAGTCATTGAAGATCTCCTGCCCTGACAGGTCCCTGATCTTCATGTTCACACTCAGATCATTTCTTGGCGTGATCTCGATAAATACTTTCTGTCTGACCTTCTTTGAGTCAAGCTGGCGGCGGATTTCCTGCAGGACAAGGTCATCCATATTTCCATATGCTCCTTTTGAGAGCTCTTCAGATCTGAATTGCTGTTTCATCAAAAGACATCTCCTCCTCATCACAACCTTCCTGTGCCAGGTTCCGGATGCCGCACGGCATCCAGAAGCCGTCCTCATCTTTCATGTATTTGCCGCTGCCTTCACTTAGCACCTTTTCTTCCGGAACCTTGACCACTATGTCGTCCTCTGTCAATTTCCAGTCATCTCCATAGGTTCCGTTCATAAACTTCTCAAGACAGGTTATGGAGTCATACCAGTTTCCTGCAGGATCTCTGAAAACAACGGCATCGTCCACCCTGTTATCTATGAATTCTCCGCATATACAGCAGATGCCGTATTCCTGACGCATGATCTCATCGCTCATAATCATGCTCAGCATTTCAGCATTATCTATCTTCAGGCAGCCGCCGGCCGCTTTGCTTCGAACGCTGACAGAATAACAGGGTATGCCCATCACCGTTGACTTGAGAACAGGGGTCAGATAACACCCTTTTGTCTCCACCTCCTTTCCAGCACCCAAATCTTCAATAATCTCTTCCAGCTTCATAGCATGCACCTCCTCGATGGAATTATTGTGGGCGGAGGGTAACGCCAATCTTCCTGAAAATCAATAAAAAAGAAGGAGAAAAAGCTTCTCCTTCTTTGAGATACATATCCGGAATTTCTTGCGTCTCAGACAAAAGTACAGAAACAAAACAGGGGATCATTATGACTTAATGGAAAGTGTGAATTCTGACGGGGAGCAGGCCGGGAAGTGGAACGGCTGTATAATTGAAACCGGTATTCTGAGACGATATAATTAAATTAGTTCCTCAAGTAGAACATGTACAACGGCAAAACTAAGACAGACGCAGCAAAGAAGCAAAACAGGCAGAGACAGCAGCAGTGCAGCATAAGGGGTTGTCGATATGATGGAATTTCTGTTTACAGATGAAGAGATTAACCGTATGCGAGAGCACAGTCTAAGAGAAGAAGGAAGAGAAGAAGGAAGCAAGGCACGATTGGTGGAAATGATTGGAAATATGCTTAAGAAGGGCAGAACTCCGGAAGAAATTTCCGACTTTTGCGGGATTCCTTTGGACGAAGTAAAGAAGGTAGAGGCCGAACTAAAAGTATTGAAGTAGGTTTGAAAGTTTTCTACCTGAGCGGGTGAACGGTTAGATTGCGGCAGTCAAATACAGCCTATTTGACTGCCGCTTCTTCTTTCTCATCCGTTTTTTCTATCTCTATGTTTTCCAACTTTATGCCGGGTGCTACCGCATTCGAGTAATCATAGATCCGGCCACACTTCCTGATGGTCCTGCAAAGTGAATCTGCTGTCTCTTTCACCGGACAGTCGTAATAGCTATCATTGAGTTTCCGCAGCTTATCCGCCATGGCTGCAAAAGCAGAGTACATCCAGATGTTGTCCTCGCTCTCAACTGTATGTTCAGAATGAAACCCTACCGTTACATAATTCCCATTCTCAACATTCAGAATGCCAAAAACAGGATACCCCGCTATTGGATGTGGAACTTTTCCAAACAAGATGATCGTTGAGATTTTGTCAAGCTTTCTTATATCTATTGCGGCAAAATATCTTCGTCCAACATTACAAAGGATGTACGTGCATATTGTCTTCTTTTCCTGCGGTGCCCCCATTTCAACAGCTCCGATCGGCACGATGGCTCTGCTTGCTGCTGTGTCATCCGGGTATATTACCCGGACTTTATACAGCGGCAGAATAGTATGCCCATTAACCTCTGCCGTTCCGCTAATCAACGTGATCGGACTTAAATCCATCTTATAAACTCGGAACCACTCTCCTATCAATTTGTCCGCCATTTCATTCATACTCTGATTGATCATTGCTTCTACCTCCTATATTTTCAGTCTGTATTTTGTGACGTCGATTGCCGGTTTATGAACTTCTACTTCCAGTGCATTCAGCTTTTCCCTGACCTGTGCTGCTCTCTTGCTGCTTCTGCTCTTCTCAATCTCTTCTTTGGTTATAAACGGGTTGCCCTTACTGTCCTTCATCTCCAGAAGCTTTTTGACCCTGTAATTGATTGCTGACCGGGTGTATTGAAGCCCTTTCTTCTTACAGAGAATTGCAATGTCGGCATTGGTGTATCCCTCCTTGAGATAATCAATGAGCTCCTTATCCTTAAGTCCATTGGATCTGGTATGGACTCCGGTTTCCTGCTTATTGATCTTGTCCTTGCAGAGCCCATATACAGTCGACATCGCAGCATTCAGGTGGGAGACCTCTTTCATGTACGGCTCACAGGCTTTGGCTGCACTGGTGGCTGTATTAAGCTCCTCTCTTAAAGCTGCCACTTCACGACGCATTTTTGTGACGGCTCCAAGATCTTGGCTATAAATTGCTGTGTATATCAGGAACACCTTGTTCAGAACTTCTTTCACGTCATTTCTTGCTTCGCTGGCTTCGTTTTTTGTATCAGCAGCCGCTGCTTCAAACTGGCTGGTCTTCTTCTCCAGATCAGCTATTCTGCCCTCCAGTCCCGCAAGCTGTTTTCTCATGCCGTTCACAGCTTCTATCAGCTGACCGACATTTTCTGCCAGCTGAGTTTGCTTTAAATCCCCATTCCATTGTGGTTCACGACAGCCCTCCCCCTTAAACGGCTCTTCAGATGAGGCTGACATTTCTGAACTGTTTTCAAAAGGCAATTCATCCGTTACCGGAAAATTGACATCAGGTTTAGCATCCATGTCCTCATATTCAAAGTCATCATCGCTGTCGCCTTCCGTTTCTTCAAAATCATCGGTGCTTTCAGCTTCTGTTTCTTCAAAGTCGAGATGATCAGCATCAGGTCCATACATGTCATTGTCATCAAGTAATGTCATCTTAAAAAATCCTCCTTATAACTTTTAAAATTTAAAAACTACCTCTTATTACTTTCATGTCATCTTTGTGGTCGGGCCCTATTCGGATCAGTGACAAAATTTCCGGCAATTTTCCACCTTTTTTACTCTCCACATAGAAACCTTTCATGTCAGAGATAAACAAATTACCGGAAAAATTTCACCCTCCTTCCGGAATCCTTATAAACTAAAATCACTCCCCCATCCGGATTTCCCCTTCAAGGAACTTCCAAAAATCACTTCTAAAATCAGGACCATGTTGAGGCCTTCACGTCATCGGATTTTTACCGGATGCTTTCAAAATTTTTCAGAAAGCCGGAGCATCAAAATTTCAAATGTTAAGAAGGAAGGAAAAGCCAGACGCGGAATAATCAACAGCCAGAAGATTTACCGAACCAGATCGTTAATTGAAAAGGAAACTATAGAAATTAAGGATAAAGCTATAAAAGGGCCGAACGTATAACAAAAATCAGGAAATGCTCCGTCCGCCTGTAAACTCATGTGAAAACCGAAAAATGCAAATGCTTCGGAAGGAAACAGGAAATGCTGGGAGGAAATAAACACTTCAAACAATACCCATGCTCGAAATGCACCCTAAGCCAATTCTTCTAATCCGGCAGTAACCTTCTGATACGCAGGCTCAGCACCTTGCAATCATCTGTGACTTTTCTGACTTGATATGATTGGGCCATGCCGCACTGTCCGATTGAGAAAACTTACAAGTTATTTCAATTTTGCAAAGCTCGGGATAAACCAGACATCACAATATATATGCCGCTTCAATTTTGGCAGGAGGAGGGAAAACCATGATGCTGCGGAAACGGATAAACAGCACAAACAGCCAGATGCTCAATGCTAAAATATGCTGTCCGGCACACTTCTAAAAATAGGCAAAAAAATAACGCCCTACTGCTTAAGCTGGCGTTTGTATGTGTATGTATACTTAAAAGAGTTTTCTTGGTGGCTTTCTGTATCGGTGTGGGTACTTCTGACCAATGCGTTACATTCTCCCACTCATTCCCACTGGAATACGATGTCGACCAGTCCATTACTCTATACCCTACTTCTTCCTCATCCTCTACTTCTATCTTCGTACACGTGAGGTCTCGATAAAAACAATTCTTATCTTTTACCCTTGGTTTCGTCTCATCTGGCGTTTTTCCATCATCCTTTAAATCATAATATAACTTTACTATATGACAATTATAATTCGGGTCATCAGAATCATGCTTTGGATACTTCGGTGTATCATCCGGTGCTTTACCAGGTGTCTTCGGACAATTCTTCTTATCCCAGGTATGAGTTATTGAATCATCACCACCAACATGATATGCATTTAAACCAAGTGACTGATTTCCTAACTGACCAAATATCTCTACTTCATCATTGAGATGCTGTGGTGTAACCATACCTAACTTAGCTGCTTTATTTGCATCCTCAATGTACAAGGATCTAGGCAAATACTGATGCCATACCTTCCAATATGATTCATTTTTATAATAAGCATATCCACCACTTACCTGTGGAGCTAAATAACTATTTGGATAAAATTGCTCACTTAAATTGTAATAAGTTCCATAGAACACTAAACCCGTTTTGCTACCACTGCCACTAGTAGTATTCGGAACCTGTTTCCAAATTAAATCCTCAAAAATTAGATATGTATCAGCTGGTAATGTAGAAGCAGACACTCCAAAATATTCCTTAATAAATATATCCGCTAGTGTACCACTAGGGTCTTTAGACATCGCCCATGCTTTTAACTGAGCTTGATGTGATTGAGACATATTAAATGGAGTTGGCATCTTTTTACCATCAACGATTGGAAGTTCTTTTATTTCTGATCTTGTGCCACCACCTAATCTTGTATCATAATATCCCTTATTAAAACTAGGACGGGATTCTGTGAAATCAATAACCGGTGTACCTTTATAAATACTGTTGGTCGTTACATTAAAGAGATAAACCCTATATCCTACCTGATTTGCACTATATGTAGTATTGCCCCAGGATCCCCCGCCACCTTTGTCATTATCATTACCACCTCCAAAATATTCACTGGCATAGACCGTTGCTGGTGAGTACTTTAAAAATAATACTGATAATAGAGATAGGAATACTAGGATTAAAATCTGTAAAAAATGACCTATCTTTGACTTCAAGGCTCCTTCCTCCTTTCTTGTATGTATCATAACCTTATTTCCTCCGTTTTTATTGCCAATTACCATTGCCAATTACCAGCATCTGAACCATCTGGATTTAAAACATCTGAACCATTAATGTTTTCAGCAGGTGTCCAATCACTTCCATCACTTGAGTAGGATCCATCTCCATTTGCAACTGAACCTGACCCTGTGCTAATAGTATTATTACTTGGTGCCGGCTGCTGTGTTTCCTGCTGAGCGGGCTGTTGCTGTGCCGGCTGCTGTGCTGGCTGCTGCTGAGCGGGCTGTGTGGTTGATGCGGATGTGGATGCAGATGCGGATGCAGATGCTGACTGGGACTGAGTGGTAGTGGTGTTGGTGGATGATTTGGTGGTGTTGGTGGTTGTGGTTGTGGTGGAAGCGGAAGATGCAACCGGCTTCGTAGTCGTTAAATAGGAGGCTACTACAAACACCATCGTCCCATCTTTCCTCTTTATCTCATACCAATCCGTTGGCTGCCCTTTAAACGAACTAACTCTACCAACTGCTGTGAGGGATGTGCTCTTCTTATAGGTTACAACTTTATCATAGGAAGTATCTGGGCCTTTCCTTGCATTCACTGCATTCGTCGTATACATAACAGTCGGCTCCATATCCTCTACTTCATATAACGGAGGCTCAACTGTCTCTGTGGAAGCTTCTGATGCAACCTCTTCCGTTTGATCGGTGGAAGAAGTGGATGAAAGAGCTTCACTGGATGCTTCTGAAGAAACTTCTTCTGTAGAGGACTCAGAAGAAACTTCTGACATAGCTTCTGTGGATGCTTCTGTAGATGCTTCTGTGGATGCTGTAACAGCTTCAGATGAGGAAGATGAAGAATTAGGGTCCGGTGTGTCAGCAGCACAACCACAACCAGTGAGAATAAGACACATAGAGATAATGACAATAAGCTTCTTCATAATCTTTCCTCCGTTCTGTTCTTATGTATAATACAACATTTAAGAGGAAGATAACATAACCTTCCTCCCATGTTTCCTCCTGAAAATTGAAGCTCTGGTCGAGTTTCACGGCTGTGATCCTTAAGTTTGCAGCTCAATCGATCTGCTTACCGCAATGACGGATTTTACAAATGTTCCTTCAACTGAATGAAGTCATCTTGATGACAGTCAATCTCTTATGTGTACAACCTTACTATCCTCATACATCATTCAAAGAGCTCTCGAGTGGAGAGGTTATATAGATATACATATAATGTCATGATTGCTGTCAGCCGCTCTGGGTTGAATGTCCGGTAATTGATAACTAGCTGAGATTTTTTGAAAATAGGTCCATGTGATATAGCCAACAGGCAGCTTAACTGACAGCGGCTTGAGCACCGGCAGAAACCTGATTTTTCTGATACATTTAGAAATAAAGGCTGTTATCGTTTATTGAGTCGTTAAACTCATACATAATGTTCTCTATTTGAATTCCGATTTTTCTGGTATTGCTGTAAAGCTCATTTGACGTTGCTACCTCATATACCTTAAATTGCTCCATGTTTGGCATTAATATAACCACGCTATAATTTTCTTTTATGTAACCGCCTATAATTAATCTCGTTTTTCATGTATCTCTTATTTCCTATAAGCTTCCAGAGTCCCATCGCCAAGCTGATGAACGCAGGAATAATATGTATTATTCTTCAAATCGAGTATATCCATTGCCTGCAGATTTGTGATTTCTTTCTTCTGGACCCTTTTATACACGGTTTTAAACAGCTCTGAATCGACATGTATAGGTTTTCGGCCTTTATATCTGCCGAGGCGCTTTGCAACGGCTATACCTTCTTTCTGCCGCTTCTGTTTTTTATCCAGCTCCTGCTCTGCAATGGACGTATAGACCTCAATCAGTATGTTTGTTACCAAATCGAGAACCCAGCCATTCTGCTGATCCACCTCTGTCAGGGTGGTCGGGATCTCAAGGATACGAAGCTTGATTCCATGCTTTCGGAACCACTCCATTTCATCCTTGATGATCATTCTTGTTCTTCCCAGTCGATCCAGCTCTTCCACGACAAGATCAATTTCATCGGGATGCTCTTTCTGCCGGTTTATATCACTGAGATTACTCAGAATAATCTTCAATGCGTGATACTGTGGGCGGTCTGTTCCTTCCGTCTTTCCAGAGATCTCATCCATAAAGAAATTCTGCTCTGGCATATCCGGCACGTATTTATGGATGGCATCAATCTGACGCTGAAGGTTTTGGTCTGTGGTTGAAACTCTGGCATATGCAAAAACAATTTTCATTACATTATTCCTTTGCGGCAGGATTTCATGCTTTCCGGAATTTTCTGACAAGTTCTTTGATTAGGGTAACCCCTATTCAAAGACCATCCGGCCCCCTATGATTCTTTGAATCGACTTGTTTTATTCCTAAACAAACATGTGACAATTCTTTCGGCCCTATTCAAACAATCCGCTTTTAAAAATTGCCTGCACCTATAACTTCGGTGCAGGCAATGATTATCAGTATTCGCTTGGAAACAACAACATCAGATAGTGCTCATCGAGAATCTTAGGCCTCGGATTTCCATTCCATGTTTCTATAGCCCAGATCGTGCCATTGAAAATCTTATTTACTGGAAGAACCTTGGTATCGCTCTTGACTACTGTTGTGCTCTCCTGACTCATAGTGTAATGATAGGAGCACAACCCGTGATTTATTCTCTTACTCTCTATCTTGATGACAGTGAGATAATCCACTCTGCCACCAGCTCGCCTTATATCATTTGCGTAATTATACAGTTCCCAATACAGAAGTCCTACGACAATATCCGGCAGCTTCCGACTTATTCCGCATGTAACAAACCTCGGAACATCGGGATCCTTATAATATGGAAGATGATCTTCTGTGTCCATATTCACCTCCAATTCTGACTTTTTCTAACCGGTCCAAATAATGTAACATCATTTTTTACTTCTTCTAAAGTGAAGGGATTGTAACGCTGCAAAATTTTAATGCAATAGAAAATTGCAATCTTTTTAATTCCATCACCTTTACTTAAATAAACAAAGGGCGACTGCATCCAATAATAAATGCCGCCGCCCGGATAAATACAAATGACATGGAACATTTCTAACTAGATAAAGTTATGTGGCTCATTATCATATTTTTCAAAATCCAGATGAATGTGGCTATCAAAATAATCAATGATCTCTTTTCTATTCGGACGATAATCATCAAAATAATTTGTTCGTGTGACAGAGCCGGTAATTGAATGCCCCATGTTTTTACTGATCTCATATTCTGGCACGCCTCCTAATCTCAATAAGTTAGCGTGAGTGTGGCGAAGATCATGAAGCCTAATCTGTTCTATCTCTGGCAAACCCTGTGAAATCAGACGATCATTCCTTCTTTTCTGATATTTAACCCACATGCCATCAATGTTCACCGGTCTTTTTCGGTCTTCCGTTATATTTAGCAATGGATAAAAAGCAAAATCATAATCCTTTTCCATGCTTAATGCTCCATGCTCCTGCAGTGTATCCATGAGTTTCCGTCTCTGATCCACAGCCCTCTTAAACACCTGAAGAAGAATGTCTGGAACTGCTATAATCCTTGGCTTATCATCCTTTGGGAGCTTCATAATCTCTTGTCCAGGAACAACAGCGATTGCCTGATCTATTAACACAAGCTCTTTATGATCTTGATAAAAGTCAGGATTGCAATCAGCACTACGCAAATTATCGACGTTGACCTGATCATCATCTTCACGCAGTAAACGACTTGCCCTAAGCCCCAGAATCTCTGACTTACGCAGTCCTGCAACAGCACCCAGAATAACTAACATTACAAAGCTTCCATCCGGCTCATTCAGCAAACAATCATTCAGAGTAATATTTAGCTCGTCAATTGTAAGGCTCTTTGCAACATAATTCTTTTTCTTCGCCTTGACCAAAACTCCATTTACCTTGGTTGTCGGCTCTGGAATCACAGTATCTCTGATGATGTTATGCGTTACTCCATACTTTCCTTCATGTACCATGAAATTCCAGATGTTGGAAAGGAATGCTTTATACCTGTTTACAGATTGATAAGTAACTGCTCCTTCCTGCTTAACGACATTCCCATCTGCATCTAAACCCATTTTTTCTCTATAGAACGCTTCTATATCTGAAACAGTTATATCTTTAGCAATCCTTCTACCTAATACTCTAGAAACAATTGCTTTCTTCTGTTTCATGTCAACCTGATAGGTTACAGCTCTATTATGGAAGGACACACTATTCGTATAATCTTCCATCGCCTTATCGAGTTTGATCTTATAAAAAGTATCTTCGCCATTACTGATTTGTTTACTCAGTTCTGAGCAAAGCTTCTGTGCATCACGGTAGGTTTCCACATGACGTGTAAGGTATCTGTTCTTACCTTGGTCTGTCTTTCCCAGATAATATCGGACAATATATCCGCCCTGATCGCTTACAACCTTACGGATACGACTGTCCTTTTTATTCTCCAAAAGATAAGGTCCAAACTTTACTGCATCCTTATATTCATTATTTTTATTCTGTTCTATCATTTCCAATAAATTATTCAGCCTTTCATCCAACTGTTTATTCCTCCAAATTCTAAAATCAGATTATTTATTCTTAAAGCTTGTAATCGCCTTCATTATCAATCAGATTTCTTCAGACTATCGAACCATCTATCAAAATCGTTTATAGGAACTAATAGTCTGGTCCCGATTTTTATTACGGTAAAAAAGCTGTTATCATATCCCTTTTCAGGATCAAACTTTGCATATACATAGGTTCGACTTAGTCCCAGCATAGCTGCAACTTCGCCTACCGTATAAAACAAGCGCTGATCACTTTTCATTAAAGTCACCTCCCATCCTGAGTATTTGATCTTTAATCACCAATGTTCTATGCGGTACCTACATAAAATCATTTGTAATTAAAAATCATACCCGTATTACTTTCATGTCATCGTGTTATTCATTGGATGTTGAGGATCTCAAAAAATTAATTAAAGCCAGATCAGAAATTATCGTTGTCACCTTGAAAGCTGGTACGCATTTTAATAAATGTCAGCGGGAAATAAATAGGTGAGCCATTACCTGATAATTTTCACAAACTTTTACTCGGTATTTTGTGAATTATTGTTTTATTTTCTCTCTTCACTTAATTTTTAAAAAAAGATGGACACCAGACTATTACAAGTTTGTGAATTACAGAACATGTTTTGAAATTTATTCAATGATGATATGGAATTTAAAGTTTCTGATCTTAAAGAAAAGCTTATCTGATTTTGTATGTTATCAATTTCTATTTAAGTTGCTGAATAAATAAGATAGCGTATTTAGATCCTTATCCTGCAATAACGAATTGCTAAATGTTGGCATTTACACAAATATGAGAATTGCAGTCATTTTGAGTGTTCAGACTAATCTGCTTATGGTTATGACGGGAATTATGAATGTTCATGTAATAACTGACAATGTCATCCAGATGATTATCAGTAATAAACAATCTATTACCTATATCTTCCTATTCATTTACCGTCATATAACTTCCCACCGGGGAGTGTTAATTAATAATAGGATTCATGTCAGATGTGAAGTCAGATAAGAATATATATGATGTGTGGAATTTCATAACCAGTTATGATTTCTGGTTTTCGTGTGATTTACAGTTATAACGAGCTCCCTGATTTATCGAAGCAGTTTCACAATGACAATGAATGACATCATTACAGATGATCTTAAGTTAATGTTGCTGTCACCATCATCATTATATTCATTCAAATGTTCCAGCTGACCAGTGTTAATACTATATAATACAATCATGTCATTTTTCGATAATGTCAATGTCTGTTGATCTGTCCAATGCCGTTAAGTAAATTTATGTCACCAAAAAATCCGATGGCTGCAGGAACAATTTACATTCGTAAGATAAAAAGTATTTACTTACATTCAGCCCTCATATTTTTTCTATATTTCAGCAATTTCAAAGGATCCCCCAAAGACCCGCATAAACCCGGCATTTTCAGGAGTTCTGCCCTTGTTTTCGCATCCTTAAAGTACGGGTAAATCTGGGGTAAAACAGGGGTTACTGATCCGTCAGATACTGTTTGCTCAATTAGCAGCTGCTACAGAAACAACTAAAATAACCAGCTGAGCGTATTCTTCCGCAACTATACCATTTTTCTTTCTTTTCCCGGCAGTTTCAAATACCATATCCGTGAAACCCGCATAAAATCGGCGTTTTCATGGGTTTTTTCATCGTCTGAGCACCCACAAAGCACGAGGAAATCCGGGGGTAAACAGGGGGTAAGACCGGGTAATACCGGGTAAGACTGGGTATGCAGGCGTTTTGCTTCTTTTGCTGCATCAACATTCATGAGCTATTGTAACCAGCAGATAATTTTTCGCATTAATCGGCTCAATACGGCTTTCAGGAGCCCTCAGAATCGCTCTTCACCACCCGATCGAATAAAATACCCTTCTTGTTCCGCGGCGGCTATTTGAGCCTTCCTGTGGCCTTTAATTTATTTGATCTGAGACCATCAACGCACCCAGGATTCCAGCTCTTCCTTTTCACCTGATTTCTTCGTTTCAAAGAAGTCGATATTTTGTCGATATTTTCATTTTGAGCACAAAAAAATCCTCTCATATCTTCACGATACAAGAGGAATGTTCCCAGGCACAGTCGGCCTTTTTGCCACACGTCTCAGTGGTTTTGATATAAATGATAGCTGGGCTAGTAGGATTCGAACCTACGAAATGACGGAGTCAGAGTCCGTTGCCTTACCGCTTGGCTATAGCCCAATAGTCCGTGACGGTTTTCTCTCCGTCACGAATTGTTATTATACAGACGGTATCTGTGGATTGCAAGCACTTTTTTATAGTCAGTCAAATGGCCCGACCGGGTAGGTGATCGATGTCTCTTCATAATTTGAGAAGTCGACTCCATATGCGGACGACTTTAGATGCAGATGCTTTGCAAGGGCCAGTGCATCCGCATGGCCGAGCTTTGACACAGCATTCTTCTGCGCAAGGAATCTGCGGTCCTCCGGCCCATCGAGGTAGCAGTGCTCGATAATGACTGACTGCATGCCGTACGCCGTCGCCCGGCGGATGATCCCATAATAATCCTGGCCATTTTTTCCAATCCGGTACTTAATGCCGCGCACGGAAAGTCCTGCATTTTCAAGCTCATTCAGCTCGGTCTGTGCAAAATATGCCTCTGCAGGGAACAGCGCCGGATTTGCACTGACATGGACTTCCGCCCCGTTTCTCGAACCGTCGCCGTATGCATTGTAGTGGAGGCAGCAGAGAAAATCTGCGCCCAACTGATGTGCCGTCTCCACACGCTGTGCCAGCGTCGGATCCGACCCGTCCGTCCGCGTGAGATAAACCTTCACATTGTCATACTGAGAAAGTTCACCCGCGATATACTGTGCAAGCTCCAGCGTCATCTGCCCTTCATTGTAAGGGGGATACTGTGCCCCCAGGTCCCCGCTGACTGCGCTGTGGCCGGGATCAAGTACAATTACTGTCTCCCCGTCTGCTCCCTTTGCTTCTGCCTTCATCCCGGCTGCTCCTGCCGAGGTTAAAACCAATGCAGCCGCAATCAGAAACGCTGCTGCCCTCCCAAGAGAGCTGTGCCCGAAATGTCTCATCCGTACCATGATTTTCTATTCCTCCGCCGGCGGGTTCTTGCGGATCAGATCGCCGACCTTAAGTCCGTCAAAATCCGGTTCCGCGCTCTTTACTTCAAGCCAGAGCATCTGCTTCGGATGCGGCGCACCGTCAACAGCCTCTCCTTCCTCTGTTGTAAGCCCGGTTACCGTCACCGGTATATCGCGGCCGTCCGGCTTCATGACCTCAATTTCATCCCCGACGAGGAATTTATTCCGCTGCTCAAACAGGCCGCGTCCCTGCGCATCCGCCTCGCCGATCAGCCCAAGGTAAACCGAATCACGATGATAGGAATTGGTTCCATAGACCATAGAACTCACATCCGGCTTGCGGTTGTAATAAAACCCGGTTGTAAACGGCCGATACGTACACTTCGTGATCTCCGCATCGCACCACGGGAGCACTTCCCTGTACTTCTCATCGCTTTCCATCAGGGCGTCGATGGCTTTGCGGTACGCTCTCGCAACCGTCGCCACATACAGCGCCGTGCGCATGCGGCCCTCGATCTTGAAGGAGTCAATCCCCGCATCGCACATGTCCGGGATATGATCGATCATGCAGAGGTCCCGCGAATTGAAGATGAATGTCCCTCGCTCATTCTCGTAAACCGGCAGATATTCGCCCGGCCTCGTCTCCTCCATGACGGAATATCTCCACCGGCACGGGTTCGTGCAGTCACCGTGATTTGAATCGCGCCCGGTGAACCAGTTTGAAAGAAGGCACCGTCCCGAATAACTGATGCACATCGCACCATGAATGAACGCCTCAATCGCAAGGTCCGGATCCGTTTTGGCGCGGATTTCCCTGATCTCTTCAAGGCTCAGCTCCCGCGCGCACACGACGCGGTCTGCGCCAAGGCTCTGCCAGAAGTTGAAGTCCGCGTAGTTGAGACTGTTTGCCTGCGTCGAAACATGCAGCTCGCACATCGGGCAGATTTTTTTCGCCAGCATGAATACGCCGGGATCGGCGATGATCAGCGCATCCGGTGCGTCCCCGCCAAAACCTGCAAGCTCCCGGAGGTATTCTTCAATTCCGGCCAGTTCATCGCTGTGCGCAAGAACATTCACTGTCACATGGACTTTCACACCGTGCGCATGTGCATAGTGGATGCCTTCTTTCATGTCTTCCATCGAAAAATTCTTGGCATTGGCACGCAGGCCATATGCCTCGCCGCCGATGTAGACGGCATCCGCGCCGAAATGCACGGCGGTTTTGAGCACTTCAAGGCAGCTCGCCGGAATCAGAAGCTCCGGCCGTTTCCGTTTTGGCTGTGTATCACCCAATTTTTATTCCTCATTAAAGATCTTAAAGACCTGCACTTCCCGGTGCAGTATTTTTCACGCTCATTGCTGCGCCGTCTCCGGTTCCCAGCACTACTGTGATGAGTTCCGGATCCTTCGTCAGTGCATCCAGATATTCACGCATGCGCTTATGAATCGTCCGGTTGCGCCGCGTCACTGCAAATTTTGACTCCAGCACTTCACCGTCCCGGAGAATATTGTCGGACAAAAGAACTCCGCCGCATGCGAGCAGGCGTTTCACCGCGGGAAGGAAGTGGATATACTGTCCTTTGGCCGCATCCATGAAGATAAAATCGAAAGCTTCATCCGGAAGCGACGGAAGGATTTCGGCGGCATCGCCCTCGAGCAGTTCGGGAACAGAAACTGCCTGTCCCGCAGCGGTGCTCTCCTTTCCCTTCCTGTATGCCTCGTAATTCTCCCGCGCCCTTGCTGCCCGCGGCGCATCCTTCTCGATCGTGGTGATCCGTGCACCTTCCGGGGCATATTCCTGCATAAAAAGAGACGAGTAGCCAACAGCCGCACCGACCTCGAGGATTCTCCCCGGCTTCTTCACTGCGAGGAGAAACTGAATCAGTGCCTGTGTCTGCGGGCGGATGATCGGCACGCCTTCTCCGAGCGCTTCTTTTTCCAATTGTGCAAGAAAAGGCGTCTGCCGCACTTTCATTGATTCAATGAAGGCGGTCAGGCGCTCCTCATCACAGTCTTCCATCCTATACCTGCATGATTAATTGTTCTGTTCCGCAGACTCTTCCGGGGTTCCGGAGAGCGCCTCCGAAGATTCCGTAAGAGACTGCGAAGACGCTTCCCCGGAGGACGTTTCGGAAGCGGACGTACTCGAACCGCTGCCGGAGCCCACGGACGATGATGATTCATCACTGCCCTTCGACATCGTTTCCATGATCTCCGACGGCAGCATTTCCGTACTCAGCTCATATGTACCCGGCATGAGCTTGCCGTCGTAATCCGAGAATTTCAGCTGAATCTTGAAGACAGTCGCATTTTCAATGAGGCCGTTCTGTACAAGCAGATTTGCAATGTCATCGACCGACATGTCCGAGGTAACCGTAACGGTCACCGTATGGCCCGATCCGACCGGATCCACGGCCTTCGGGTTAAAAATACTATAGCCCAGGTCATATGCGGACCGCGCCCTCGAGACAAAGAACATGATGAGAACAATGATGACAATGTACTTCACCACGTTCCCGATCAAATCCGGGGCTGTCTGTTTTGACCCCGGCATGTCTTTTCTTTTTCGCGGCTGATAGCTCATAAGTTATGCTTCCATTATCGTTGTGATAATCATCGGGCGGCGCTTCGTCTTCTTCCAGAAGTAATCGCTCAGGGCATCGCGCACATCCGACTTCAGTCTCGTCCAGTCAGAGATTCCTTTTCCAAGATCTGCTTCAATTGTATCACGTGCCTGCGCCTGTGCCTCAACCATCATATCATCTGCTTCCTTCATGTAAACAAAACCGCGGGAAGTAAGTTCAGGTCCGGCCACAAGATCGCCCATATACTGGTCGAGGACAAAACTCACGAAAACGACACCGTCCTCCGCCAGATGCTGGCGGTCGCGCAGAACAACATTTCCGACATCGCCGACACCCAGACCATCGACCATGATATCGCCGACCTGTACCCGGCCAGTGACGGATGCGCTGTTTTCATCGAGAGAGAGCACATCGCCGGACTGCAGAATGAAGATGTGATCATCATCATAGCCGAGCATCTTTGCGATCTTCCGGTGCGCGGTCAGATGCTTGAACTCGCCGTGGACCGGAACGGAATATTTCGGCTGGACCAGCGTGTAAATCAGTTTGATTTCTTCCTGGCAGGGGTGGCCGGATGCGTGTACATCCGAAGAAATAACATCCGCGCCCTTCATGAGCAGCAGATTGATGATATTCGTCACGGCCTTCTCATTGCCCGGAATCGGATTCGACGAGAAGATGACTGTGTCGCCGGGACCGATCCTTATCTTGCGGTGCTGGCTCTCAGCCATGCGGGAGAGTGCCGCCATGCTCTCGCCCTGGCTTCCGGTCGTTATGATGACCGTCTTCTCCTCCGGATAATTCTTGAGCTCATCGATATCGATCAGCGTGTTCTCCGGGATGCTGATGCATCCGAGCTCCTGCGCGATATTGATGATCTGAACCATGCTGCGGCCCTCGATGACGACCTTGCGGCCGAACTTGTACGCAGAATTGATGATCTGCTGTACACGGTCGACATTGCTGGCAAATGTCGCAATGATGAGCCTTGTGTCCTTGTGCTCCTGAAACAGAATATCAAACGTCTGCCCGACCGTCTTCTCGGACGGCGTATAGCCGGGCCTTTCGGCATTCGTAGAGTCACACAGCAGCGCCAAAACTCCTTTTCTTCCAAGTTCCGCGAATCGCTGCAGGTCGATGGCATCGCCGAAGACAGGCGTATAATCTACCTTGAAATCACCGGTATGAACCACAATGCCGACCGGCGAATAAATAGCCAGTGCCGCGGCATCAACGATACTGTGGTTGGTTTTGATGAATTCTACCCGGAAGGCACCGAGATTGACTGTCTGACCGAACTTCACGACATGCCGCTCGGTCGTCTCCATCATCCCGTGCTCCGTGAGCTTGTTCTCAATGATGCCCATGGTAAGGCGGGTCGCGTAGATCGGGACATTGATATCGCGGAGGACATACGGCAGTGCGCCGATATGATCCTCATGGCCGTGGGTGATCACAAATCCCTTCACCTTGTCCAGATTGTTCCGCAGATACGTCGTGTCCGGGATGACGCAGTCAATTCCGTACATATCTTCTGTCGGGAAAGCCATGCCGCAGTCGACGACGATAATACTGTCTTCGTATTCGAAAACAGTGATATTCATGCCGATCTGCTCGAGCCCTCCGAGCGGAATGATTTTCAATTTGCTTTTGGATGCCTGTGCTTTACTTGTTGTTTTCTCTTTGCTCATAGTCCTCTTTCTTTTGATTTTGACGAAAGCAGAGGACCGCACTTCACTAAACGGCCCGGATTCCGATTTGTTTTAACGGAACCGGCCCGTTTCTCCGGCGGTTTTGTGCCTTCGCCTTCGGACATGCGCCAATCTGACGGCAGAAACTCCCCCTGTCTTTGCCTTTCTGAAATCCCGACCGTCCCCTGCGGGATCGGTCCTGCTGGAATTCAGGCTATTTCTCGAGATCGATGCCCATGTCCTCTGCCGCATCACGGAAAAGCTCCGCAACTGCCGACAGTTCTGTATCATCATCTACTATTTCATAGACACTTTCCGCGTCATTCTCCCGCGAAGTGTCCTTTAATATAAGTGCCTCTCCGTCACCGTCTTCGGTGTCCGTCACAAGAATATATGTGATGCCGCGAAGCGTTGCCTGATCGAGCACATAAAATTCAACCGGCTTTTCTCCCCCGGCCGGTGTAAAAACAATTTTATCCATTTGGATTTCCTGTAGAAATTCTCCGCTGCCGCCGTTTCCGGTCTGCAGTTTCCGGCGGCGGACTTCCCTGCTGGGTTTCGGTACTACTTCTCTTCTTTCAGCTTTGCGAGAACATCCGGATGCGCGTTCATATATTCCTGCAGAATCACCGATGCAGCAATCTGGTCGACATATCTCTTGTCGCCGGCCTTGTGCCCCATCTTTGCAAGAATCTCATCGGCTTCCACAGTCGTCAGCCTCTCATCCTGAAAAACGCATGGAATTCCGCTTCTCCGCTCGATGTGGTCCGCGAATTCCCGGGCGAGACGGGCTCTCTCCCCTTCGGAATCGTCCATGTTCAGCGGAAGGCCGACCACAATCAGTCCCACATCGTTTTCCTGCACAAGCTCTTCAATGCGCGCAAAAGTCTTCCGGATCTTGCTCTCGCGGTCACGGTAAATGGTCTCCTTCGGCTGCGATGTGAGAAGGAGGGCATCACTGAGCGCGACACCGACCGTTTTGGCGCCGTAATCAAGTCCCATGATCCGCATGGCGCTTACCAGTTGTTATTGCGGATGTAGCTCCGGAGAATCTCCTCGACGAGCTCATCGCGCTCCACACGCATGATAAGACTGCGCGCACCCATGTAATTTGTGATATACGTGGGGTCACCCGACATGATATATCCGACAATCTGGTTGACCGGATCATATCCCTTGGTCGTGAGTGCCTCATAGACAACCGACAAAACCTTCTTTGCCGCCGATTCTTCTTCCTTCTGCGGCTTGAAATACTGGGTATTGCCGAAATCATCGTCGCTTCTGTTCATGTTTCCATTCTGACGATCTGTCATGAAATCGCTTCCTTTGCTTCTATTACTTCTATAGCTTCGATTACTTCTATAGCTTCTATTGCCGATTATTTCCTGTAATCCTTCGCCGGTCCGCCGAACTGCTGTGCTGTTTTCCTGCAGCCTGCAGGGCAGTTACTATCGGATTCCTGCGGTTCTTTTCCGGAACATAGGACATATCCCGGCTGAAACCTCAAATATTGCTGCCGGATAATCCGGTCCTGTAAACGCACCTGAAACAAGCCCGTGCCTCAGGTCATAGTACAAAAATATTACTTCATTTTTATCCTGTCCGCAATGTTTGTGAAAACCTTCAGCAGACGCACGGTCGTCCCCGGGATGGCAGGACCGATAATCCCTGTGAGAACCTGCCCGCGCCGGATTTTTGTTCCTTCTGCCGGAACTGCAGCTTCAATATAACGCGCGGTATGGCCGACAATCCACTCTGCGCCGTTCTTCTCCTGTACGCCCGCATCTTCCCCTGCATCTTTTCCATACGCCATCTGCGTGCGGCCGCGCATTTCCTCATACGAGTGCATTTCCTCGGCGAGGATAGACTCCTTCTCACCGCGAAAACTCTCCCGGAACGCGGTGGCCTGCTTCATGGTAAGTTCCTGCAGGATATGACTCCGCTCTTCCTTCACGGCTTCCGTGATCTGGTCCGGCATCCGGTCTGCGGCGGTTCCGTGCCGTCTCGAATACTTAAACACGTGAATTTCATAGAAATTCACTGTTTCGAGGAACCGCAGGCTTTCTTCGAATTCCTCTTCAGTCTCTCCGGGAAAGCCGACGATTACATCGGTCGTGAGCGCCGGACGGTCATAATACCGGCGCAGGCGCTTCGCCGTTTCCAGGAATTCTTCCGCCGTATAATGCCGGTTCATCCTCTTCAGGACGGAATCACAGCCGCTCTGAAGGGAAAGGTGAAAATGCGGGCAGATTTTCGGCTCCGATGCGATGGCTGCCACAAATTCCTCATTCATGACGCGGGGTTCCAGCGATCCGAGGCGGATACGCTCAATGCCGGGCACCTCTGCGATGGCGTGAAGAAGTCTTTGAAGATCCGGATTTCCGCCCTCCGTATCGTTGTAGGCAACTCCGCGGAAATCCGTGCCGTAGCTTCCGATGTGGATTCCGGTCACAACAACTTCCTTTACGCCCTCCGCCGCCAATGCGCGCACCTCGCGGAGCACATCCTCCGGCTTCCTGCTCCGGACTCTGCCGCGCGCATAGGGAATGATGCAGTAGGAGCAGAACTGATTGCAGCCGTCCTGAATCTTGATGTCCGCCCGGGTGCGGCCGGGCACCTCCAGCGTCATCTCCTCGTAGACCGGATGGTCCGTGATATTGCTGAATGTGCGGCCGTCCAGCGTTTTGGCGCTGCCGGGATCTTCGCTGTCCCCGGCATCTTCGCTGTTTCCGGCATCTTCGCGGGTTCTGAAGTCCCCGCTGCTCCCGGAGTTTTCACGTTCACGGAGGTAGTCTTCCAGTATCTCCGCAAGGCTTCCTTTGCGGCCGGTGCCAACGGCAAGATCGACAGCCGGGTCCTTTTCCACTGCCTCGCGGCTGGTCTCCACATAACAGCCGACGGCCACAACTACCGCTTCGGAGTTCTCTTTCTTCGCGCGGTGAAGCATCTGACGGCTCTTGCGGTCGGCAATGTTCGTGACCGAGCAGGTGTTTACGACATACACATCCGCTTTTCCGTCAAAAGGCACAATCTTCCACCCTTTTTTCTGTAGGTTCTGCATCATTACATCTGTTTCATAAGCATTCACCTTACATCCCAGATTATGAAATGCTATCGTTTTCACTGACGCTCCCCGACTTTTCTGTATATTTTGAACATTGACTTATAATTTTCTTTTTAATAGTATAAATAGCAGGTAACAGATTTTCAAAAAGGAGGATCAGTCCAATGAAAACCGTAAAGATTTCTCTGAATTCCATCGACAAGGTAAAGTCCTTCGTCAATGATATTACCAAGTTTGACTATGATTTCGATCTGGTATCCGGCAGATATGTCATTGATGCCAAGTCAATCATGGGAATCTTCTCGCTGGATCTGTCCAAGCCGATCGACCTGAACATCCACGCTGAGGATAACATCGACGAAGTCATGAAGGTTCTCAAGCCTTACATGGTCTGATTCAATGGAAAGAAGAGAGCGTCTTCGGATGACCGGAGGCGTGAGTTGTTTTTAAAACTGCCGTATCCGAAAGAGATACGGCAGTTTTTCTATGCTGTCAATTACTTTTCATCCGCTGGCGCGGTTTTGGGCGAATCCGCACTCACGGACGCGTTCCCATCGGCGGATTCCGTTTTGACCGGATCCGTTTCTCCCGCCGGACGCTGTTCGATATTCTTTGCGAGTTCGCCGGTCAGCGGGTCTTCCCTGTGCTTGACAATGCGCGAGCCCTTCTCATCGACCACGATGATCTCATCCGTCTCGAGAGCCCGCTTCACCATCTCATCAATTTTGTCGTCGAGATGATGCTCATGCCGCTCGATGACATCGAGAACCGGCTTTGTCACGGGATGCTTTGCGACAAAAATCGTGCAGCAGTCCTCGTACGGAAGGATGGAAGTCTCGAACGCGCCGATTTTCTTCGAGATGTTGATGATCTCTTCCTTGTCAAAACCAATGAGAGGTCGGAACACAGGCAGTGTGCAGACTGCGTTGGTGCACTCGAGTGAACGCATGGTCTGAGACGCAACCTGTCCAAGGCTCTCACCTGTGATGAGGGCGCCGCATTCCGTGCGCCTCGCGATGAGTTCTGCAATCCGCATCATGTAGCGGCGCATGATGATCGTGAGCTCGTCATGCGGGCATTTGTCGTAGATGTACAGCTGAATCTCGGTGAAATTGATGTTGTGAAGCCAGATCGGCCCGGTCCATTTTGCGACAATGGAGGCAAGGTCGATGACCTTCTGCAGTGCGCGCTCGCTTGTGTACGGCGGCGCGTTGAAATAGGTCGCATCCAGTTTGAGTCCGCGTTTTGCCATCATGTACCCGGACACCGGAGAATCAATGCCGCCGGAGAGCAGGAGCATGGCTTTGCCCGCGCTTCCCACCGGCAGGCCGCCGGGTCCCGGAAGGATGTGCGTATACACATAAACCTTCTCACGGATTTCGACGTTTACAAGGATTTCCGGCTCGTGGACATCAACCGAAAGATCCGGATACGCCTCGAGAAGATCTCCGCCAAGCTCTTCGTTCAGCTGCTGCGAATTCATCGGGTATGTCTTGTCCAGCCGGCGCATGTGCACCTTGAAGGTATGATGCCGGTCCGGATATTCCCCGCCGAAGAATGCAACAATCTCCTTCGAGAGAGATTCGTACGGCTGCACCTCGATTTCCTTCATCGGGCAGATGCCGACGATGCCGAACACATGCTGCAGGGCATCCGTGACTTCATCGAAGTCATAATCCTCATGGCATTCGACAAAAATACGGCCCGAGCTCCGATGCACCGCAAAGGACCCGGCGCACTTCTTGAGGGCAATCCGCATCTGCTGTACCAGCGCATCCTCGAAGAGATAACGGTTCTTTCCCTTCACACCGATTTCCGCATATTTGATGAGAAACGACTGATATTTCATAATTCCATTCTCCACTGCCGCAAGGGCATTTATTCCGCTGCAGAACAGCTCCGGTCCGTCAAAACTTTCCGCGGGAAAATTAATGTCTCGTATATTTTCTCAGCATCGGCACAATTTCCTTCAGTGCGTCTGCCGCCGCATCCATGTCGTCCATCGAATTCATGACGGAGGTCGAAATCCGGATGGTATTGTCGAGCGCATCTCCGGTGACGCCGATTGCCTTCAGTGTCTCGGAAAGATGCGGCCGGTTCGAGGAGCAGGCACTGCCCGATGAAACATAAATATTCCTGTCCTCAAGGGCATGCAGCAGAACCTCGGCGCGCACCCCCGGCACTGTGAGAGAGATCACCTGCGGAGCTGTGGTGCGTACGGATGCCGACAGTTCCGCTTCTCCGACATCCGCGATTTTCTTTCCATACAGCGCAGGAACTCCGTTGATAATGACGTCCGGAATCTCCTCACACTGGCGCAGGAAGTGTTCCTTCATGGCAAAAAGCTTCTCCCGCTCGCCCGCAAGATCAGAATATAGCATTTTGGCCGCAAGCGCCATGCCCGCGATCCCCGCAACATTCTCGGTCCCGGAGCGGAGGCCGCCCTGCTGCCCGCCGCCGAAAATCAGGTTCCGCACTTTCACGCCGTCCGCGACATACAAAAGCCCAATTCCCTTCGGACTGTGGATCTTGTGCCCGCTGGCCGCGAGAAAATCGATGTGCATCTTCGAAGGATAAATCTCTTCTTTTCCGAACGCCTGCACCGCATCGACATGGAACAGCGTCTTCGGATTTTTCTTCTTGATGGCTTCTCCGATCTCCGCTATGGGCTCGACTGCGCCGATTTCATTGTTCGTGAACATGCAGGAGACAAGAATCGTGTCTTCCCGCACTGCATCCGCGACGTCCTGCGCGGAAACGTGACCGTTTGCATCAACCGGAAGATACGTCACTTCAAAACCGATGCTCTCCAGGAACTTCATCGACTCCAGAACCGCCGGATGCTCGAGTTTTGATGTGATGAGGTGCTTCCCGGCGCGCTGATTCGCGAGCGCACCGCCGATGAGTGCGATGTTGTCGGATTCTGAGCCGCAGGACGTGAAATAAAGATTCTGCGGTCTGCATTTCAAGATCTGCGAGAGCGTCTCTTTGGCCGTGCGGATTTCCTTCTCTGCCTCGACGCCCTTGTGATGCATGCTCGACGGATTGCCGTATTTTTCCAGATAAATGGTATTCATGAGTGCGGCGACCTCCGGAAAAACCCGTGTCGTCGCGGAATTATCAAGATAAATTTCCTTTTCCATACTCGCTCTCAATCGTCTCCGGCGCCTTCAATCTCCATCCTGTAAACGAGGAAGGACAGTGCGCACATCCCTGCGGTCTCTGTCCGGAGAATCCGGTGTCCCAGCGTAACCGGCTCACAGCCGGCTTTCTTTGCCTCTTCCACCTCTGCCGGCGAGAAGCCTCCCTCCGGCCCGATGAAAACCGCGATACTCTGCCCAGGTCTTATTCCGCCCAGGATTTCCCGCGTATCCCGTCCGTTCTCTGCCTTCTCATAGGGCAGGATCCGGATATCATAATTCCCGGCCATTCGGAGCGCTTCCTTCATGGAGACAGGGCTTTGCACCGCCGGTACCTTCGTCCTGCGGCTCTGCTCTGCCGCCGATTCCGCAACCGACTGCCAGTGTTCTCTTTTCTTCTCCCGGCGCGGGCCTTCAAGCTTCATCACGCATCGTTCCATCTCGACCGGCACAAATTCATCGCAGCCGAGCTCCGTGCACTTCTGCACGATAAAATCCATGCGGTCGCCCTTCGGAAGACCCTGAAACAAAGTCACGTGCACGGGAAGCTCCGCATCGGACACTCCGGCCGAGACAAGAGACAGAACCGCCTCTCCCTCCGCATACTGTTCGATGCGGTAGAGGTACGTCCGCTCACTCCCGTCACTCACAGAAAGTTCTTCGCCCGGACGCATCCGCAGCACATTTTTAATGTGATTAAAATCGGCCCCGCGGACCCGGAGCGTATCTCCGATCTCCGAGGGATCCGCAAAAATATGCGTCATACCTTTACCCCGGTGACCGAGTGCCATTCGCCCTGATCTGCGATGTTCACAATCTCAAGTCCCGCCTTTTCGCACGCGTCCGCAACGGTTTTCTCGTAACCGTCGATGATTCCGGACATGATGCAGACCGCTCCCGGCTTCATACAGCGGACGGCTGCCGGTGTGAGCGGAACCAGGACCGACGGAAGAATATTGGCCACAACGATGTCGTATTTCCCGTATCCGACCTCATCCTGAATCTTCTTATCGTCCGTAAGATTTCCGAGAATCATATGAAAGCGCGAAGGATCGACGCCGTTTGCCTTCAGATTATCATTCACGGCCGGTACCGCACAGGGATCAAGATCCGTCGCCGTCACGCTTCTGCCGCCGAGCATCAGGGAGAGAATTCCCAGGATTCCGCTTCCGGTTCCGATGTCGAGAAGGTTCGTCTCATCCGTGAGATACTTCCGGATCTCCCGGATGCACAGCTGCGTCGTCTCATGCATACCCGTGCCGAATGCCGTGCCGGGGTCAATGTGAAATACAAGGCGCGGCTTTTTCTCCCCGTCGCCCTTTTCCGGCTTCTCCCAGGAAGGGATGCAAAGAATATCATCGATCCAGAACTGGTGAAAATACTGCTTCCAGTTGTTGATCCAGTCCTCGTCCTTCGTCTCGTCCACGGAGATCGTTCCGTCCCCGATAATATCGGAATAACTCCGAAGCTCATCGAGGCACTGCGCGATTCCCTTCCGGATTTTCTCGGGTTTTCCCTTGCTTCCGTCCGGCATCTTCAGCGTTCCGTCTTCGTTTTCCTCTACGTAAAAACTCAGAACGGCAGTGCCGTCATCGGGTCCCGGCGGCGGGCAGATATCGACAAACATCTGCTCTTTCTCTGCAGCCGTGAGGGGAACATTGTCCTCGATCTGGGCCCCCTCAAGGCCGATATCTTCCAGCTTGCTGATGATGATGTCTTCCGCATCGACTGTCGTGCGGACTCTGAAACGCATCCACTTCATAAACGCCTCCGGGAGATCGCTCTCCTCCGGTGATACTGCATGAAATCGGGCGTCCGTCTGAAGAGCACTTCATTCCGGACGCCCGACCGATACTCTTTCTTCCGCCTCAAACCCCGGTCAGACATCATTGCTGACGTTTAAGCTGATCCATTGGCTCCAGGCCTCCGCACTATATATCAGCTCTGATACAGGGACCGATACTTCAGCGGCAGTTCATCAGCGGAAGAATCCTTTCTTCTTTTTTCCTTTTTCCTCGGGTTCATCGGAGGATGCGACATTCAGTGTATCGCCGATCTCCGCATCATACTGCTTCAGAAGTTCCTTTGCCTCCTTCGAAATGTGCGTCGGAACATCCACGACGATCGTCACGATCTGATCCCCGCGCGACTTCGAATCACGAAGCGAAGGAACACCCTTGTTCCGCAGACGGATCTTCGTATCTGTCTGCGTTCCCGCCTTGATGTCGACCTCGATGGGTCCATCCACCGTGTCCGCCTGAATGGTTCCGCCGAGCACGGCAATCGGATAGGAAATTTTCTCTGTCGTATAAATTGTGGTATCGTCCCGCGCAAACTTCGGATCGGAAGAGACGATTACCTCCACCAGAAGATCGCCGCGCGGTCCGCCGTTGAATCCGGGTTCACCCTTTTCGCGGATACGGACGCTCATGCCATTGTCAATTCCGGCTGGAATAGAGACACGAATGGTCTTGCGGCTCATCTTGTACCCTGTTCCGCCGCAGTCCGGGCGTTTCTCCTTGATCACCTTGCCGGTTCCGCCGCAGTCCGGGCAGGTCTGCACGTTCCGGACGGTCCCGAAGAAGGACTGCTGCGTATAAACGACCTGTCCCTTGCCGCCGCAGCGGGGGCACATGACCGGATTCGTGCCGGGTTTTGCGCCGCTTCCCTTGCAGGTAGGGCACTCATCCTTGAGATTCAGCGTAATATCCTTCTCACAGCCGAAAATTGCCTCCTTGAAGGAAATCCGCACGCTCGTACGCACGTTGCTTCCCTTCATGGGGCCGCTCGAAGCACCCGGGCGCGTTCTCGAACCGCCGAAAATATCGCCGAAGATATCGCTGAAAATATCGCTGAAATCAGCGCTGTTGAAATCAAAGCCGCCCTGACCGAATCCGCCGGTTCCGTCAAACGCAGCCTGACCGAACTGATCATACTGCCTTCTCTTGTTCTCATCGGACAGCACCGCGTATGCCTCGGATGCCTCCTTGAACTTGTCGGCTGCCTCCGGATCGTCCGGATGCAGATCCGGATGATATTTCTTGGCAAGAGTCCGATACGCCTTCTTAATATCTTCCTGAGAAGCATTTCGGTCTACACCGAGCACTTCATAATAATCACGTTTCTGTTCTGGCATAATTACCTACCTTGAATAAGGAATAACGCGAAATACAATTGCAGATGCAATGTACGCATAAACTGCGGGCTTATTCTAACACAGTTCTCTGCTGCCGCAAAAGCCCTTAAGCTTTCAATGCGCGAAAGAGCCCAGAGAGATTTCGCTCCCCCTGGGCTTCTTCTATGTTCAGTTACCGTGCTTTGGACTGCTTTTTGCCGAATGCGGCAGCCGGTGCTTCAGCACCGATGCTGCAGTTTGAAAGTCCTGCATCAGCAAGACTTTCAAACTTCTCTGTAGTCTCCGTCTACAACGTCATCATCCTTGCCGCCGTTGTTTCCGGATCCTGCATTCGAAGAACCTGTTCCCGTTCCAGCACCTGCGCCGGGGCCTGCCTGGCCGCCTGCCTGCTGATTCTGCTGTGCAGCCTGCTCATACATCTTGGTGAACAGAGCCTGTGCATCGGTTGAAAGCTTCTGCTGCTTTGTCTTCAGTTCATCGACATCCGCATCGCTGATTTCGGTCTGATCCTTGGTTCTGTCAAGAACCGCCTTCAGATCGGCGAGATCTGCTTCCACTGTCGACTTCTGAGACGGATCGAGCTTATCTCCTGCTTCCTGCATTGCCTTCTCGGTCTGGAATGCAAGAGAATCTGCCTCGTTGCGGGCATCAATTGCGTCTTTCTTCTTCTTATCCTCCGCCTCGTACTGAGCTGCTTCCTTGACAGCCTTCTCGATATCCTCATCGGACATCTTGGAGCTGCCGGAAATCGTAATGTGAGCATCCTTTCCGGTGCCGAGATCCTTTGCGGATACATTGATGATACCGTTAGCATCGATATCGAAGGTTACCTCAATCTGAGGGATTCCTCTCGGTGCCGGTGCGATGCCGTCCAGACGGAAGGTGCCGAGGGTCTTGTTATCACGTGCAAATTTACGCTCGCCCTGAAGGACGTGGATATCAACGGACGTCTGATTGTCGGCCGCCGTAGAGAATACCTGACTCTTCTTGGTCGGGATCGTTGTATTGCGCTCGATCAGAGGAGTGGAAATGCCGCCCAGTGTCTCGATGGAAAGTGTAAGAGGCGTGACATCGAGCAGAAGAATATCGGACGAATTCGTCTTATCACCGCTGAGGTTGCCGCCCTGAATAGCTGCACCGATTGCAACACATTCATCCGGGTTCAGGTTCTTGCTCGGCTCATGACCGGTCAGCTGACGAACCTTCTCCTGAACGCATGGGATACGGGTAGAACCGCCGACCAGCAGAACCTTTCCGAGGTCAGCATTGGTAAGGCCGGCATCTCTCATTGCGTTCTGAACCGGAATAGCAGTCTTCTCAACAAGATCACTGATCAGTTCCTCGAATTTCGCTCTCGTGAGCGTCATATCGAAGTGCTTCGGGCCGTCTGCGGTCGCAGTGATGAACGGAAGGTTGATCTCTGTCGTCGTGGAGTTGGAAAGTTCCTTCTTCGCATTCTCGGCAGCTTCCTTGAGTCTCTGCATCGCCATCTTATCCTGAGACAGATCGACGCCCTCTTTCGCCTTGAATTCGGAGACCATCCAGTCGATGATTCTGTTATCGAAATCATCGCCGCCCAGATGCGTATCACCGTTGGTAGCAAGAACTTCAACTACGTCGTCACCGATATCGATGATAGAAACATCGAACGTGCCGCCGCCAAGATCATAAACCATGATCTTCTGTTCTTTTTCGTTGTTCAGGCCATATGCAAGCGCTGCTGCAGTCGGCTCATTAATGATACGCTTTACATCCAGTCCTGCAATCTTGCCTGCAGCCTTGGTAGCCTGACGCTGATCATCGTTGAAATAGGCCGGAACCGTGATGACTGCCTCCGTTACCTTATCGCCGAGATATGCCTCTGCATCCGCCTTTAATTTCTGAAGAATCATTGCGGAAATCTGTTCCGGCGTGTACTTCTTGCCGTCGATGACAGGGCCGTCCGATGTACCCATCTTTCTTTTGATGGAAGAAATCGTGCGGTCCGCATTTGTGACCGCCTGACGCTTTGCAGATTTGCCGACAAGCCGCTCACCGTTCTTTGTAAATGCGACAACCGAAGGGGTTGTGCGCTCGCCTTCTGCGTTCGGAATTACAGTAGGCTTGCCGCCTTCCATAACCGCTACGCAGCTGTTAGTAGTACCAAGATCGATACCAATTATCTTACCCATAATATTTTCTCCTCTTCTGCACCGAAACCCTGTGCGAAATGTAAATTTCTTATTGATTGAATGTCAGTTGCTGTACTGATGCTGTCTGCCGTTTTCACGGCAATGCATGTATCTATTTTGCAACCGCGACCATACTGTGCCGAAGCACCTGATCGTGGAACATGTAGCCCTTCTGAAGCTCCTGCGCAACGACGCCGGATTCGTACTCTTCGCTGTCCACCTGCATCACTGCATTGTGGAAGTTCGGATCGAATTCTTTGCCGACCGCCTCGATCGGGGTGACCCCCAGATCTTTGAGCTGCTTTACCATCTGCTGGTAAACTTTTTCGATTCCCTGGACGAACGGATCATCCTTCCTGTCATCTCCCAGGCTCTGAAGTCCGCGCTCGAAGTTGTCCACAATCGGAAGAATCTTTTCACACACGTTCTTCTCACCCATCGAGAACATCTGATCCTTTTCCTTGTCCGTTCTCTTGCGGTAATTGTCAAATTCTGCAAGCTGACGGCGGAGCTGATCCGTAAGAGAAGCATTCTTCTCTTTGAGATCCGCAAGCTCCTTGTCTTCCTTTTTCTTTGCGAAGAAGGATTTCTTCTTTCCGGAGTCTGCGTCCTTTGTATCCGTGTCCTCTTTTACTTCCTTTTTCGTATCGGCTGCTTCCAGATGATTTCCTTTTTCGTCCTTTGTTTCACCGGGCTTCTCTTCCTTACTGTCATCACCCGTTTTTGCTTTATCCGCCGCAGCCTGATCAGCGTCCCCGGAAGTTTCTTCCGTCTTCGCTGCCTCTTCCGTCTCCGGATCTGTATTTACATCGGCCCCGTTGGATTTCTTCTCTTCCCCCTGGCCGGTATCTGCATCATCAATTTTGATCTCTGCCATTTGCCAAAACCTCCTGCCGCTTCTGTCTTTGCTGTTCTTTACGAACCGATTTTTCTGTCTCTGTCCCGTTCTTTCTGTTTACGGGCTGTTCTTTCTATAAATAAAAGATCGTGCCGCGGTTACTTCTTGTAATAATCCTCCAGCTGATGCATGACATTCTTCAATGCATCCACGACCTTGTCGTAATCCATCCGCTTCGGTCCGACGATTCCTATGGTTCCCTTCATGCCGTCGCCAAGATCATACGTTGTAGTGACAACACTGCAGTCTTCCATACCCTTGCCGGCAGACGGAACCTCGTCGCCTATATAAACCTGAATTCCTTTCTGGTCCGAATCCTCCAGGGTGTTCCGGACGATATTCCCGAGGACTTCCTTTTCCTCGAAGTCTCCGATGATCTGGCTTGCTCTCGACTGATCGGCCAGTTCCGGATACCGGAAAATATTATCTGCGCCGCTGGTGTAAATCTCCGGCTTCTCATCCGTCTGAATAGCCTCAGCCGCGGCATCCATCACGTGGCTGACCAGCTCGCTGTGAATACCCGCCTGTTTCTTGATCGCGGCAATCAGTCCCAGATTGATGCTTTCAACCGTGAGACCGTCCAAAGCACTGTTGAGCAGCATGTTCAGCTTCAGCAGCGTTTCAGAATCAAATACCTCATTGACCTCGATCATCGAATTCCTTACGAGGTTTCCCTCTATGACGATGACTGCCAGAACATGATGCACATCGACCTGCGACAGCTGAATGAATTTGATCTTGTTGCCGCCAACGGTCGGCATCGAAATCATCGATGCATAATTTGTGTTGTTCGCGAGCAGCTTTGCAGCCTGCTTGAGCAGATTCTCAAGCTTGTCTTCATGCTCGAGAAGCATCGACTTCATGTCGTCGACCTGTCTGTTCTTTTCCTCCAGCAGTTCGTCAACATACAGACGGTAGCCTTTGTCAGTCGGGATTCGTCCTGCCGATGTATGCGGCTGAACGATGAGTCCCATTTCCTCCAGATCCGACATTTCATTGCGGATCGTCGCGGAGCTCAGTTTCAGATCCGTGAACTTGGAAATGGTCCGGCTTCCCACCGGCTCGCCTGTCTCAAGATAAGTTCGGATGATGGCCTGCAGGATTTTCTTTTTTCTTTCCGGCAAATCCATTTCGATACTCCATCTTCAGGTGAACTTCAGGTTGTTTCCCTGTTAGCACTCATTCGTCTTGAGTGCTAACACCTTACTCGTATAAAATAGCACCGCCCCTTGGTAGAGTCAACAGGGAAATTCTTAAAGAATTGTGAACACAGAACGTGCGCCCGCCGGGCGCACCAAAAAAATACCTCCGGACCTGCGTCCGGAGGTATTCCTTTCAAGTCAATTCATGTAAGTTCAGTCGATTCATTCCCGGTGTCAAATAAAGGTTCTTTCTGTCGGGGATTTAAAATCTGTCCCCAGGATCTTTGCCTTTCCGGTCTGCCGGGAACGGACCGGAGCTTTTCTTCCGATTAGATTTCGAAGCTGCCGAGCTCGCCATCCATTACATAGTAAACTCTGCTCTCTTCCGTCTTTACATACAGCTGGATAGACTTAAGGTCTGCCGGGTCCTTCTTGAGATCATACTTCCATACATCCTTTGCGGACTGGATCAGAGTCTCAGTGGTATAGGTCTTCCCGTCAAACTGTACGCTGACTTCTGTCTTGGGAGCTGCGGTCTTCTTTGCTACCTTTGCTGCAGCCTTCTTGACGTCCTTCTCTACTTTTGCGGTTACTTCTGCTGCCTTTGCTTCTGCCTTTTCAGCGACAGCCTTTACGTCTGTCTTCGGAGCTGCGGTCTTCTTTGCAGCAGATGTCTTCTTTGCTGCCGGCTTCTTTGCAGGAGCTGCTGCCTTTGCCTCTTCCGGCTTCAGGTTTACGCTCTTTACAGTTGCCTTCGGTTTTGCTTCTTCTGCCATGATAGAAATTCTCCTTTCATAACATATACTCTGTACTTCCGGGTTCAATGCCCAAACCCTTGGTATTACTGCATTTCTCCTCGACTTCAGCGTCAGATTATCACAATCACGATATTGTGTCAATATTTTCACAATATTTACATGCGGTCACACTTTATCGGAAAATGTCAAACTTTTATTGTTACTTTTACAGAAGTTCTTTTTCAAAATTTGTAATTAACTCACAACCGGATGCGGATCGTTTTGACGCGGAGCGGTTTAATCCGTTCTTTATAGTGTTATGAAATAGACGTATTTGCGTGCATAAATGCAATTTGAAGACAATCGACGTTTTTTCGCTCACTCTGCTCAGGCCGCCAGTACAGCACGGATTCCGAAGAAGGCAAGCACGATGATTCCGAGGATGATACGGTACCAGCCGAACACCTTGAAATCATGCTTTCTTACATAATTCATAAGAAAACGGATGATGAAAAGCGAGACAAGGAAGGCTGTCGCCATGCCGATGAGAAGAATTCCCCATTCCGACCCGGTGAGGCTTCCGTTGTATTTGACGAATTTCAAGACACTGGCGCCGGCCATGACCGGGATAGCGAGGACAAATGTGAATTCTGCGGCAGCCGGTCTTGATATTCCGATGATGATGCCGCCGATGATCGTAGCTCCTGAGCGGGAAGTTCCGGGGAAAATTGCGGCCACCATCTGGAAAAGACCGATGATCAGCGCCTGCAGCGGCGTGATGCTGCTCATCTTCGTGGTCGTCGGCGTGAGGCCCATGTTGTAATTCTCGACCACAATGAAGAGAATACCGACAAGGATCAGCATGATGGCGACGACATACCAACTGTACAGATGTGCATCGATCCAGTCATCCGCAATCACCCCGACGATACCGGCCGGAATGCAGGCGATGATGATGAGAATCCAGGTCCGCAGGACGCTTCTGCGAAAACTCACGTGCCGCATCCCGTTCTGCGTTGTGCGCATGCGGAATGGCCAGATTTTATTCCAGAAGAGCAGGATAACCGCAAGAATCGCGCCGAACTGAATGACGACGAGATACAAATTCCAGAACTCCTCGGACACATTCATCGGCATGATTTCCTGCAGCAGAATCATATGCCCCGTCGAGCTGATCGGAAGCCACTCCGTGATGCCCTCAACAATACCGAAAACAATCGATTTCAGAAAGTCCATAACCACTCCTTTACGCGAAGCAAATCTGCAAATGCAGATTTGCTGATGCGATATCCGAGGCTGGACCTGTCCAGCCTCGAGTTTTACTGCCGAGCATCAGCGAAGGCAGTAAAACGCAGCTCCTTTACGCGAAGCAAATCTGCAGATGCAGATTTGCTGATGCGATATCCGACTTAATGGACGGGCTTTAGCCCGTCCATTAAGCCGGGTACTCGCTCCTCACAAACTTCTCTATAACCGGCAGAGACCGCTTTACTTTATCCGTATCCAGGCAGTAGGCGACACGGAAATAGCCGGGTCCGCCAAAACTGTCGCCGGGCACGAAGACAAGGTCGTACTTCAGCGCCTTGCGGCAGAATGCATTTGCATCCTCCTCAAGCGCTTTCGGGAAGATGTAGAAGGTGCCGCCGGGCCGCACAACAGTAAATCCGAGACGCACGAACGTGTCATACAGAAGGTTCATGTTCGTCTCATAGACGGAAAGATCGCTCGTGATGTCCACGCACTTTCCCATCGCCCTGCAGATCAGCGATGACGGGCAGTTGTGCCCGATCCCGCGGGAGATCTGCGCCATGACCGGCACGAGTCTGTCCGCCTTCTCGCAGCGCGGGTTCACGGCGACGTAGCCGATTCGCTCGCCCGGGATGGAAAGCGACTTGGAAAAACTGTAGCAGGTGAGCGTGTTGTCATAAAACTTTGCCGTGTACGGCACCTTTTTGCCGTCAAAACTGATCTCGCGGTAGGGTTCATCCGAGATAATGAAAATGGAATGACCGTATTCCTTCTCCTTCGCACGGCATACATCAAAGAGACGCTGCAGCGTTTCTTCCGAATAGACAGCTCCGGACGGATTATTCGGAGAATTAATGAGAATAGCCGCGACATCCGAAGTCAGATATTCATCCAGAACATCAAAATTTACCTGAAAATCCCGGAAGTTTGCGGGGACGACACGGATTTTCGCGCCGGTGAACGTGATGTACGGATTGTATTCCGGGAAGTAAGGTGCAAAGACCAGAACCGTCTCGCCCGGCCGGACGACTGCACGCAGCGCATGTGCAATGGCTCCGGCCGCTCCGGACGTCGGGAAAATATGGTTTGCAGTGTAGTCCATGTCAAACCGGCGGTTCAGAGAATCGGCGACCTGCTGCTTTGCCTCCGGCAGACCATTGCTCGGGCTGTACCCGTGAAGGCTCATGGAATCCATCGTTTTAACAAGGTCAATAATTGTGTCGTCGAAGAATTGTGGGGTGGGAACAGATGGATTCCCAAGGCTGAAATCGTAGACATTCTCCGCCCCGATTTCCTTCGCGCGCGCCGTCGCATACTCAGAAAGTTCCCGGATGACTGATTTTTTCCCCAGCATGGAAATATATTCTTCGTTGATCATAGTTTCCTTCCCCGCATGAAGCGGATTCAGGCTGTCTGCCGCCAGTACTTTTTCGTCAATACCCGCAAAATAAAAAATACGAATGTCTCCGGCACCCGCCGATACGTATAGACGTATTATACAGCCGCGGGAGAACATTGAAAATTGTCAATGTCCCCGCAGCCGGGGTGTCGGAAACATCCGTATCCTGTTCAAGTCTTGCATCCGCCGCAGTGCGGCTTTGCAAAAACCGGTTTCCTGTTCTGCACTGTCTTAATCCCGGGAAAATTGGCTCCTCCAGGGTGCTTTCATTTCAGAGCATTTCACCGGATCACTGATGCTTTTCCATGTATTCGAGATTCTTCTTAATAAATGCACATCTTTGCTGTACGCAGAGAACGCTGCGGCCCGGGTCCTCCGGGGTATTAAAGACGTAATCCTCGAGTTTTTCAAGGGTCGTGGTTGCGACATGCATGCGCGTATCACTCGATGCATAGTAAATGAAGACCTTTCCGTCATCATCCACAATCGCTCCGTTGGAGAAGACGACATTCGATACATCGCCCACGCGCTCAGTGCCGCGCGGTCCGATGAGAAGTCCGGACGGCTCTGCAATAACTCTGGCCGGATCGTCCAGTGCCGTCGCATACGCATAGATGACGTAGCGCAGTCCTGCTGCCGTATTGCGGACACCATGCGCGATGTGAATCCAGCCCTTTTCAGTCTTGATCGGCACCGTGCACTCGCCGTTTTTGGCTTCCGTGATCTGATGATATTTGCGGCGGGAAAGAATCTTCTCCTCGTCGATGACAGCATGAGTAATATCATCGCAAAGGCCGAACCCGATTCCTCCGCCTGAGCCAGTGTCGATGAAGCTGTCCATCGGACGGGTATAGAAGGCGTACTTGCCGTTCACGAATTCCGGGTGAAGAACGACATTGCGCTGCTGCGGGCTGTGAAGCGTCACCAGGTTGGGAAGGCGCTCCCAGGTTTTCAGATCCTTTGTGCGGACAATGCCTGCTGCTGCGACCGCCGCTGACAGGTCCGGATTGGTCTTATCCTTGCTCTCCGAGCAGAAAACGCCGTAAATCCAGCCGTCCTCGTGCTGAGTAAGCCTCATATCATATACGTTTGTCTCGTCCGGGCAGGTATCCTCGAGCTGAATTGGGTAATCCCAGAAACGGAATCCGTCGATTCCAGTGTCGCTCTCCGCGACCGCAAAGAACGACTTGCGGTCCGCTCCCTCGACACGAACAACCAGATAATATTTTCCGTTCAGCTTGATCGCGCCGGAATTGAATGTGCAGTTGACGCCAAGGCGCTCCATGAAATGAGGGTTCGTCTCCGGATTCATGTCATACTTCCAGAACAGCGGAACCATCTCCCGCGTCACAACCGGATAGACATAACGGTCGAAAATACCGTTATAATAGCGGTCATCGATGCGGTTCTTCCTTGTGAGGAGCGCGTCGAGTTTTGCCTGCTCGCGGTCCCTGTTGATTTCGAACTCTGTTGCCATAGTTTCCCTCCTGATTGAATGCACAGGAAAGGCCGGCGGCCTTCCTTTAATGTACGGCGGAATACGCCGTTTACAGACGGCTCATAATTTCAAAGCAGAGACGGCCATTGTGATACGGGCATTTCCACTGCTCGAGAACCGGATGCCCGACCATCGGCGAGCCGTCCTTGTTCACATCGCGCAGCCATTCGCCGCCCGGACGGTGGTCGACGACGTATTTCTCGATGAAATCCCACTGTGCTTCGGCGGCCTCACGGAAATCCTTCCGCTCCGGGTGTTTTGACGCTGCATTCAGAAATCCGACAACGCACTCGGCCTCCGCCCACCAGATACGCTGTTCATTGACAACGCCGTTCTCTATCTCCATCGGAAGAGAATGACCGTCAAACGCGTTCTTCAGAATGTTGTCCGCCATCGCATCGGTCGCCGGCGCGACTTTCGCGGTGACGGCAGGGTCATTCAGAAGTGCGAGTGCCTCATCCATCAGCCAGCTTGTCTCGATGTCATGGCCGCAGGAATAAAGATCGATAAGACTCTTCCAATTATTGTCGAAGAAGACCTCCTGGCGCTTCTTTGCAGGATTCCAGACCTTCTCATACCACTGGTTTACAATGGCCTTAAGACTCTCCTTCACCTCATCATCCCCGCTCACGCGGTACAGATTCGAATATGCCTCGAGCACGTGGAGCATCGTGTTCATCGTGCGGTCGGCCATAACGCCGTTCTCAGAGAGTTTGTCGTTCGGAACCGGATTGAATTCGCGGTCAAGTGATTCAAGATATCCGACTTCATCCTTCATCTTCGTCTCGATGAGATAATACTGATTGTATGCAAGCAGCAGAGCTTCCGGATCATCCGAGACCTCATAATATTCGGACAGCGCATAGATGGAGAATGCCTGATTATAGGTGTGCTTGGTCGTGTCATCCGGCTTTCCGTCATACGTGACCGACCAGTATATGCCGCCGTTCTCTTTGTCAAAACAGTGGTCCCTCATGAATTCGAAGGCTGCCTTCGCCTCATCCAGCAGGGCCGGATCCCCGAGGACCTTGTAAGCTCTTGAAAAGAACCAGCAGATGCGGCTGTTCAGAATGCAGCCCTTCATCGCTTTCTTGTCAAGGTTCAGATCGTAATCCATGTAACCGTAAAAACCGCCGTACTCTTCGTCGCGAAGCCCTTTCCAATACGGAATGATCTTATCGCAGAGCATCTCCTTCGCGGCCTTCTTGAATTCTTCGTTTGTCATGGCAACCTCCCGTCCGGCTGCTCCCTGCAGCCATTTTTATACCCCCTGCCGCATCTTTGCGGTACCCGCGCGCGTTTCGGACATTGATGATTGTTTTCATATCCGGCTGTACAAAAAAGACCGATGAATGAAAAGGCGCTGATTAATTTAGTTTTATAGTAAAGCTAAATTTAATCAGCGTCAATTTACCTACTGCCAAAGATTAACGATTCTTTTTTGTTGTAAATTACTTAAATTTTTTTGTCCGCACACGCAGACTGCGGAAACAGCACTGCCCGGGGAAATCATTCTTTACGATTTCTAATCGCCCTTTTCATCGTCTGCCCAGGCCAGGGCGCAGCGCACAGCCCGATGCCAGCCGGAGATGAGCTTCTCTCTGTCCTCTTCCGCAATATCCGGATGGAAGGTGCGGCCCAGCTGCCAGTTTGCCTTCGCCTCTTCGCGGTTCTTCCAGTATCCGACGGTCAGTCCCGCAAGGTAAGCTGCTCCCAGCGCCGTGGTCTCAATCAGCTTCGGCCGGTAGACCTCCGCTCCCATGAGATCAGCCTGGAATTTCATAAGGAAATTGTTTGCACTCGCGCCGCCGTCCACCTTGAGGCCGGACAGCGGAACACCGGCATCCTCCTCCATTGCCTTGATGACATCCATGGACTGATAAGCAATGGATTCAAGCGCCGCTCGGATGAAATGTTCTTTCCTGCAGCCCCTGGTGAGTCCTACGATCGTGCCTCTTGCATACGGATTCCAGTACGGCGCCCCGAGCCCCGTGAATGCCGGCACGATGTACACGCCGGCCGTATCGAAGACCTCATCGGCGTATTCCTCGGACTGGGACGCGGTCTTCACCATGCGCATCTCGTCGCGGAGCCACTGGATGACCGAACCCGCGACGAATACAGAGCCTTCGAGGGCATATTCCGGCTTCTCGCCTTCAAGAACAGCCGCACATGTAGTGAGAAGGCCGTGTTTTGACGCAATGGCCTCGGTGCCGGTGTTCATAAGAAGAAATCCGCCGGTTCCGTAGGTATTCTTGACCTCGCCGGGCTCAAAGCAGCACTGCCCGAAAAGAGCCGCCTGCTGATCACCTGCCGCACCCGCAATCGGAATCCGCCCGCCGAGAACGGATGGGTCCGTATAACCGAACATCGATCCGGACGGGCGCACCTGCGGCAGCATCTCTTCCGGAATATCCCAGACAGAAAGAAGGTCCTGATCCCACTGCATCGTGTGGATGTTGAAGAGCATCGTGCGCGACGCATTTGTATAATCCGTTGCATGCACCTGACCGCGCGTCAGATTATAAATGAGCCAGCTGTCCACTGTTCCGAAGGCAAGCTCACCGCTCTTCGCGCGCTCCCGCGCCCCCTCAACATGATCCAGAATCCAGGCAATTTTGCTTGCCGAAAAGTACGGATCCGGAACAAGTCCCGTGCGGGAGCGGATGAGCTCGCTCTCTCTCTCCGTCAGGGCTTCAATCTTCTCCGCCGTGCGGCGGCACTGCCAGACAATTGCGTTGTAGATCGGTCTTCCGGTCTTTTTGTCCCAGATGATGGTCGTCTCGCGCTGATTGGTGATGCCGATGGCCGCGATGTCCGTCGCTGTCGCACCCGCCTGCGCCATGGCCTCAATCGCCACTGCCAGCTGTGCAGACCAGATTTCCATCGGGTCATGCTCCACCCATCCAGGCTGCGGATAATACTGCTGGAATTCTTTCTGCGCCATCGAGCGGATCTTCCCCTCGCGGTCAAAAAGGATCGCGCGTGAGCTCGTCGTACCCTGATCAAGGGCAAGTATATACTCTGCCATTTCTATACCCCATACCGCGTTTTTGCGGCATCCCCCTGCTTTCGAAGGCATCTATGCCTGCGCTTTTGCCACGTTCTTTGTCGCGACAACATCCACACCGGTTCCCGCCACGTCATGAACGATGACGTCTCCGATGGCGACAGGTGCCGAAACTTCCATTTTGTTGATGGCCTTCACGCACTCAAACATCTTTCCCTTCGGAACATCGCCTTTTGTCTTGACAGAGACAACCGGAAGAGTGCCGCCCTTCACGCGGACCGTTGTCGTCACGATTCTCGTCGGATTTGTAACTTCATTTGCAGCATATTTATATCCGTTCGGGCAGGAATTTCCCGTGATATCGGTCACTTTCCCGTCATCATCCTGTGTAACTGTGATCGCACACCCAATCGGGCAGCGGATGCAGGTAAGTTCTGTTTTCTTCATACTTATACCTCGCTGAGGCAGCCGGTGCGGAGGCACCGATACTGCCGTTTGAAAATGACATATCAGTTTCATTTTCAAATATCTTCATTCTTTCTCACGCGAATCGTGATGCTCTTAAGTCCGTCAAAACCAGTGAGATCGCTCTTCTTCAGGATCACCTGTTCCATCTCGCCTGGCGCGAGGATTTTCTTCTTCTGGCTTCGGAAGACGGTGTCGTTAAAATCGATCTCGACCGATGCTCCCTTGAAGACGGCCCCCACGCGGAAGCGGATCCGCTGCAGGTCTTCCATATGTCCGATGCGAATGGACGAGGGAACCGTATAGCGGACACCGTCGGCTGCCGTCACCGGAATGACTGTGCCGTCCTCCTCGTTTTCTCCCTCGTGAAGGACGAAAGAAGCCGCTCGTTTTCCGGCCTCCGACGCTTCCTCCGAGACATAGTCGACAAGGTCATGAACATGCAGAACATTGCCGCAGGCAAAGACGCCCGGAACGGAAGTCTCCAGAGACTCGTTGACAACCGGCCCGTTCGTCACGCGGGAGAGTTCGACACCGAGCTGCGTGGAAAGTTCATTCTCCGGGATCAGTCCGCAGGAGAGCAGAAGTGTGTCGCACTCGTAGGTTTCCTCCGTCCCCGGTATCGGCCTTCGGTCCGGTCCGACCTCGGCGATGGTGACCGCTTCGACGCGTTCTTTTCCCTGGATGTCGATAACGGTATGCGAGAGTTTCAGCGGAATGCCGAAATCATCGAGGCACTGGACAATGTTCCGCTTGAGTCCGCCGGAATAGGGCATCAGCTCGGCGACAACCTCAACCTTCGCGCCTTCCAGCGTCATGCGGCGCGCCATGATGAGTCCGATATCGCCGGAACCGAGGATGACAACCTTTCTTCCCGGCATTTTGCCCTCGATATTGACGAAGCGCTGTGCTGTGCCGGCTGTGTAGATGCCGGCAGGACGGTAACCGGGAATATTCAGGGCTCCTCTCGGGCGCTCCCTGCATCCCATTGCAAGGATCACCGTATCCGCCTCGACGGTGAAGAATCCATCGGTCTTGTTCATGGCGGAGACAATCTTCTTCGGATTCTTCTCCCGTCCCGCTTCCCTCGCGGTTTTCCCGTCTTCGGTGCTGATATCGACGACGATCGTCGAGAGCAGGCAGGGAATATGACGCTCTTTCACCTTGTCCTCGAAACGCTGCGCGTATTCGGGGCCGGTCAGTTCCTCGCCGAATGTGTGCAGTCCGAAACCGTTGTGAATGCACTGATTGAGGATGCCGCCGAGAACATTGTCCCGCTCGATGACGAGGACATCCCCGGCATCGAGCCCGCTGTCCACTGCGCTCGATGCAGCAGCGAGCCCCGCGGGGCCGCCGCCGATAATCACTGTTTTATATGACTTGTCTGCCATGATGACTTCACCCCATAGAAATATATGTCAGTTCTGCTTCCTGCTTTCCAGATCCGCCGCATTGGTATATCCGAAGCAGATCGTTCCGTTTGGGTCCGCCTGTTTGGTCGGGCCGCAGAGAATCTTTGCGTCTTTTCCGGATTTCACAATATCCTCCAGCGGTATGCCAAGCTCCCGGGAGAGAATATCCATCTGTTTCGGTGTGCAGAAGCCTGCCTGGCAGCGTCCCATGCCCGCGCGCACCCTGCGCTTGATTCCGTCCAGCGTTTTTGCGCCGAGCGGACGGTTGATCGCATCGACGATCTCCCCTTCCGTCACCAGCTCGCAGCGGCACACAACATTGGCGTACAGCGGATTTGCGGCGACAAGCCTCTTGCGCTCTTCCGGCGAGGCGGTCGCCATGCACGGGATACCCTTTCGCTTTGCGACAAAGTTTTTCTTCTCCGGAGCGTGATCGCGCTCTGTGATGAGCTGCGCGACATAGACGCCGATGGCTGGAGCGGAGGTAAGGCCCGGTGATTCGATGCCTGCCGCATCGAAGAACCCGGGGCAGTCCGGGACTTCGCCGATGATGAAGTCGCCGCCGTCCTCATGCGCACGAAGTCCGGCGAAGGAAGTGATCACCTGTCTTGTCGGCAGATTGTCAGCGGAGAGACCTGCCTTCTCAAGAACCTCTGCAAGTCCTTCGGCCGTTGTGAATGTTCCCTCTTTATCGTCGATATCCTCGGCGGTCGGTCCGATCAGGAGATTGCCGTGCATCGTAGGTGTTACAAGCACGCCCTTGCCCATCTTTGTCGGGCACTGGAAAACGGTTGCATCGACAAATCCCGCCGTTTTCTTGTCCATGAGGAGATACTGTCCGCGGCGCGGCGTTATGTGAATCTTCCTGCCCGACACCAGGTTGTGGAAATAATCCGCATAGACGCCGGCCGCATTGATCACGTACTTTGCCTCATACATGCTCCTGTCGGCGCATTTCACGACAAATCCGCCGCGCTCACGGTGAATTTCCTTTACTTCCTTTCCAAATTCAAACTGCACTCCGTTGACGTTCGCATTCTCGGCCAGCGCGATGTTGAGGAGGAACGGATCGACGATGCCGCCCGTCCTGCAGAGCAGGGCACATGTCACCTTCTTTGAAAGATTCGGCTCACGTCCCCTCGCTTCATCGCCGGAGATGATCGAAAGTCCCTCGACACCATTCTCTTCTCCCTGCTCCTTCAGCTTCTCCAGTGTCTTTCTGTCCTCATCGTCAAAACCGATGACAAGCGAAGTATTTCTCCTGTACGGAAAGTCGAGTTCTCTCGCCAGTGTCGGCATCATCCGGGACCCGAGCACATTCATCCTCGCCTTCATGGAACCCGGCTTCGCATCGTGTCCTGCATGTACGATTCCACTGTTGGCCTTCGTCGTACCTTCGCAGACATCGGGCCCCTTCTCGAGCACCAGAACGCTTCTGTCGCGCCTGCCAAGCTCCCGCGCAATCGCCGAGCCGGTTACACCGGCACCGATAATGATCACATCCAGCATGTTGTCTTCCTTTCTGCGGCCTTCCAGGGCCGAAGTGTTATTGTCGGATTATCCGTAAAACTCACCGTAAATGGAAGTAAATTTCAGGCAGACCCGCGTCCGGACTTTCTGTGCGCCCGGCCGCCGACCGGCTCAGATAGTTCCGCCGGGTCCGCAGACGATATGCATTCCTTCCTTTTCGTACATCTCTTTTGTTTCCTCCGGAAGGTTTCCATCGGTCACGATCAGGCTCACTGCATTCGTTCCGCAGACACGAAGAAGCGTCTCCCTGCCGAAGCGGACATGTGAACAGACGAGAATTGTCCGCTCCGCCATCTCCATCATGGCCTGTTTTACCTGAAGCTCTCCCTCGCCGATATCCGTGATGCCGGAGCGGAGGGTAACGCCGCAGCAGCTCATGAGATAAAGATCCGCATGATAGTTGCGGAGCTGTCCGAGCGTAACCTGCCCGAGGGCACAGTGCTCCTTGCGGTCCAGATTGCCGCCGAGCATCACGACCTCGATTTCGTCCCTCTCGCCGAGTTCTTCGGCGATCGGAAGAGAATTTGTTATGATATGAAGATTGTGGAATTCTTTCCGGAGCCTCCGGAAAATGACAAGATTTGTCGTGCTCGAGTCAAGCGCGATGGCCATTCCCTCCCGGATAAACGGAAGCACGGCCTCCGCGACACTTTCCTTGTCGGAAAGATTCTCCCGGATCCGCTTCTCATACGGCGCGAGAACACTCGGTCTCCCGCCGGATGACGCCTCTGTTCCGGTTGCCCCGCCGTAAACCTTCTTCAGCGCGCCTTTCTGCTCGAGCTCGCTCAGGTCCCGCCGGATCGTCTCGCGGGAGGTCTGAAAACGGTTCACGAGATCACTCGTGTATACGGTCCCTTCCTCGCGAAGGAGTTCTATTATTCTAGACTGTCTCTCATCCGCAAGCATGTGCTGCCTCTTTGCATATTTGTGTATTTATGTGCTTTTCTGTGGTATATTGTATTCTTTCTGTGGAATCCGGTCAACGAATACCGATTGAAAAAGTGTACAAACTTACCGCACGCACCTGCAGCGGCACGGACTTACAGCCCTGCCTGCATGGAAGAGAAGAGGACTGACTGCGACGCAGATCCGAAACTTGCTTACAGCACCAGCATGACGACCGGGATGGTGAAAATACATATGATCGTGGAAAGAATGATGCCCCGCGAAAGCTCGCTAAGAACAATCACGATGGGAAGCGCGATCATTCGCAGCAGGAGGAACGGATACATCCGCCCGTCCCTCGAAAGGACTTTCTTCCTTAAGAGGAACGGGATTCGGAAGAGCAATTCACACCAGTCTTCTCACCTGTACTTTCGGCAGAAGTTCTTTGATCCGCTCCATGTCCGCAGGTTCTGTTCCCTCGCACTCCACACTGGCTGCCGACGCGGCGATGCAGAGGCGGACGAGATCTTCATTCTTTCGATGCAGAGACGTACTGAATACAGCCGCTGCAGCCATACTGTCGCCGGCGCCGACAGTGCTCCGGACAGGGACGGATACTCCCCCGGCACGATAAACTTCCCCCTTCAGAAGAAACAGCGCACCGTCACCGCCCAGGGAGACAATTACATTCGGGATGCCGCTCTTATAAAGATTCAGAGCTGCTCCGAGCACATCTCTGTCCGCGGGGAGATTGCGTCCGCAGAGGTGTTCCAGTTCTTCCCGGTTCGGCTTAATAAAATCAGGATGCGCGAGAATTCCCCTCGCGAGAGCTTCCCCGTCCGCATCGAGAAAAACCTCCGCGCCGGCATCATGAAGCTCCAGAATCATGCTTCGGTAGGTGTCCTTGGAAATTCCCGCCGGAATGCTTCCCGAGATGACTGCCGAATCGCCCGGCCTTACCCGGTCCGTAAGCTTCTGCATCAGCTCCCGGACCTTGTCTTCGGTGATTCCGCTTCCCGGTTCATTGATGTCTGTGTTTGTATACTCCTCCGGGTCACGGATTTTGAGATTGGTCCTGGTTTCGAAATCCCCGAAGATAAACTCGCAGTCAAAACGCACGTCTTTCAGGAGTGCCTCAAGCGTTCTTCCGGTACTGCCGCCGAGCAGTGCAAAGGCCGTGCTCTTCATACCGAGGCTCTCCAGTACCCGCGACACATTGATGCCTTTTCCGCCGGGATCTGTGCGCAGATCCCGGATCCGGTTTACCCGGTCCGCGGCAAAATGCGGTATGACTGCTGTTTTATCCAATGCAGGATTCAAGGTAACTGTATAAATCATGTCTGAATTCACCCGTCCGGAGCCTGTCCGGTCTGCGGCGGCTCTCCGCGAAGCATTTCTTCTGCACGTTCATAATTCGTTCATATTTCATTTAAAGAAACTTTAAATCCGCCGCACAGTTTGTACATCAATTATCCGTATACTCTGATTATAAGTTAATTGCAAGTGGAAGCCGAACGCCAGTAAACAGCTTTTCCCGATTAGCTTTGCTAATAACTTTTTCATAATAATAGCCGGGTATCGAAAGGTACCCGGCATCCTCCCTTTTATAGGGGATTTTTTTATTTTCATCAATTTTCGGATTCCGAAGGATCCTCCAAGGATTCCCCTTGGATCTCCTGATAATAACATACCGCGCTGACAAAAAAGAACCGCAGCGACTCCGATTTACCGTTCATCGTAAATCAGAGTGCTGCGGTTCTTTCTATGTTGAAAAAATTGCTTTGTCTTAAAAAATCAATATTGAAGAAGCTCAGTCTGCACTCGGTGCAGCCGATGCACCTGTCAGCTGCGGCTTGCGGGTGAGAATATCCATGAACTCTTCTCCCGTGATGGTCTCACGCTCATACAGGTACTTTGCGATTTCATCGAGTTTGGACTTGTTATCCTGAAGGAGCTTCTTCGCCTTGTCATGCTGCTTTTCCACAAGGTCGACCACTTCCTGGTCGATCTTCGTCTGGGTCTCCGGCGAGCATGCCAGGGAAGCATCTCCGCCCAGATACTGGTTCTGCACCGTCTCCAGGGCGACCATTCCAAAATCGTCGCTCATGCCGTACTGCGTAATCATCTGGCGGGCAAGTTTTGTCGCTTTCTCGATATCGTTCGAGGCGCCGGTCGAAACCAGACCGAACTCGATCTCCTCCGCACTGCGGCCGCCGCAGAGCGTCGCGATCTCCTTCATCAGCTCATCCTTGCTGTACAGATAATGATTGCCCTCGTCGACCTGCATCGTATAGCCAAGGGCGCCGGACGTGCGCGGGATGATGGTGATCTTCTGTACCGGAGCGGTGCCCGTCTGAAGTGCTGCGACCAGTGCGTGGCCGACCTCGTGATAGGAAACGATCATCTTCTCCTTGTCAGTCAGGATCGCATTCTTCTTCTGGTATCCGGCGATGACGACTTCGATCGATTCCTCGAGGTCCTCCTGCGTCACGAACCTGCGGTGCATGCGGACTGCACGGAGCGCAGCCTCGTTGATGATGTTTGCAAGCTCCGCGCCGGAAGCGCCTGCTGCCATGCGTGCGATCTTGTTGAAATCGACATTGTCCGCGATGCGGACATTCTTGGCGTGAACCTTGAGAATATCCTCTCTTCCCTTGAGATCAGGCAGCTCGACAGGGACACGGCGGTCGAAACGGCCGGGTCTTGTAAGGGCCGGGTCCAGAGATTCCGGACGGTTCGTCGCCGCCAGAATGATGACACCCGTATTCTCGTCAAAACCATCCATCTCGGTGAGGAGCTGGTTGAGGGTCTGCTCGCGCTCGTCGTTTCCGCCGATGTTGCCGCCGCTTCTCTTCTGGCCGATCGCATCAATTTCATCGATGAACACGATGCAGGGTGCCTTTTCCTTGGCCTGTCTGAACAGGTCACGCACCTTCGAAGCACCCATGCCGACGAACATCTCGACGAATTCCGAGCCGCTCATGGAGAAGAACGGGACATCCGCCTCGCCGGCGACCGCCTTGGCGAGCATGGTTTTGCCGGTTCCGGGCGGGCCCACGAGCAGGACGCCCTTCGGCATCTTCGCACCGATCTCGCGGTATTTCGTCGGATCCTTGAGGTAAGTGACGATTTCCTGCAGATTTTCCTTTGCCTCCTCTTCACCCGCGACATCCGAGAATTTAATGCCGCCGCTTGACTTCACATATACACGGGCATTGCTCTTGCCGAAGTTTCCCATGCCCATTCCGAAGCCGCCGCCGAACGACATGGAATCGTCTCCGGTCATGTTCTTCATGGCCTGCTTCTGAATAATATGCGCCAGCACGAAGAAGATGATGATCGGCAGGATCCAGTACAGGATAAAGCTGAGTACCGGCGAGGTCTGCTCAACTATTTCACTCGAGAATGTAACGCCGTTTGCCATGAGACGATCGATCAGCCCTGCATCCTGTACGATGCCGGTCTCATAGACCATCTTATCGTCGTCCTTGCGCGTATAAATAATCTTATTGGTCTCGATTTCGACCTCTTCGATCTTTCCTTTTTCCGTATCATCAATGAAGGTGCTGTACGGGACGTCAGAGATCTGCTGCTTTTGCGCAAGCGGAACCAGCACAAGGTTCAGAGCAAACAGCACAATCAGCGCAATCGCCCAGAAAATCAGCAGCGGTTTCTTGGGGGTATTTAACTCGTCCATCGTTCCTCCTGTCGGATTATTTCGGATTATTATTGAAAATTTTTCCCGAATACGGTTATTATATGGCCCGTTCGAAGGCGCCGCAAGCAAACAGGCGCGATTTTACTGTATTTTCAGCACTGTTCATGATTGTTTTATAAATTCGGGAAACTCATAATCAGCCGTTCAGCTGCCGGTGCACTTTTGTCCTCCAATAGTCGGAAATATTCGTGTGCCCGACGGGTGTGGCGGACGAAATTCCTCCTTTTTCACCCGGCACCGCCTCTGGTACAGCCCCTTCAAGCCATTTTCCCCGGAAGGCGGAAATATTTGTGTGCCTGCCGGGTGTGGCGGACGAAATTCCGCCTTTTTCACCCGGCACCGCCTCTGGTACAGCCCCCTTCAAGCCATTTCCCCCGAAAGGCGGAAATATTTGTGTGCCTGCCGGGTGTGGCGGACGAAATTCCGCCTTTTTCACCCGGCACCGCTCCTGGTACGGCCCCTTCAAGCCATTTCCCCCGGAAGGCGGAAATATTTGTGTGCCCGCCGGGTGTGGCGGACGATACTCTGCCTTTCTCACCCGGCGCCGCCCTTGGTACGGCCCCCCTTCAAGCCATTTCCCCCGGAAGGCGGAAATATTTGTGTGCCCGCCGGGTGTGGCGGACGAAATTTCGCCTTTTTCACCCGGCACCGCCATCCTGCATTCAGGAACCCACTGCTCCGAAGTTCAAAGTCTTCCGTCACGGCTTTTTTCATCGCAAGCAGGAATAGGAAATGCTATGATACTGTCATGATTGATCAGCTCAAGGCCGGTGCGCACAACGTACCGCTGCAAAGCGAACGCACCGGATGCCACATTCGGCAAAGCTGTATTCGCGGTTTTGCCGAATGCGAAGTATTCATCAGCAGGGGATTCAGCGGGATATACAGATGAAAAAGTACAATTCGGCAGTATGGATGGAAAAGGTAGAACAGGGAATTAAGCAGGGGCCTTACACCGATACGTGGGAGTCGCTCTCCGAACACGAGACGCCGCGCTGGTTCCGCGATGCGAAGTTCGGTATTTTTATTCACTGGGGACTTTACTCCGTTCCTTCCTTCAATAATGAATGGTATTCGCGGAACATGTATGTCGAGGGGACGCCGGAATATCAGCATCACCTTGAAACCTACGGGAAGCAGAAGGATTTCGGCTACAAGGATTTCATCCCGCTCTTCAAAGCGGAAAAATTCGATGCAGATGCCTGGGCGGAACTTTTCAAAAATTCCGGTGCACGCTACGTCGTTCCGGTGGCAGAGCATCACGACGGCTTCCAGATGTACAAGAGCGATCTCTCTGACTGGAACGCCTTCGACCGCGGGCCGCACCGCGACTTTACCGGCGAACTCACCGAGGCACTCCGCAGGAAGGGCCTTATAAACGGAGCATCTTCGCACCGCATCGAGCACTGGTGGTTCATGAGTCCGGGAAAACTTCCTCTCGCCGACGGCACACCTGCCTCCGAATGGTCCGATGTTCCGGAAGGTTCGAGGGAATGCGGGGATTTCTACTGGCCGGCCGTACTCCGCGATTCGGAGAACAACGATGACCGGTATCTCACTCCGTACCCGTCAAAGGAATTTGTAGAGGATTGGATGTTCCGGACGATTGAAATCATCGACCGCTTCCAACCGCAGGAGCTCTATTTCGACTGGTGGGTTTACCACGATGCAGTAAAGCCGTATATGCGCAAAGTTCTTGCATACTATTACAACAAGGGTGCTGAATGGGGCAAAGAAGTGATGGTCATCACCAAGAACGACGGCATTCCCTATGGGTGTGCCGTTCCCGACGTCGAGCGCGGAGGTTTTGACGAGCCGCAGCCGAACGCCTGGCAGACAGACACGGCCATCGGGAAGAACTCCTGGTGCTATACAACAAACAATGTCTACAAAACCCCGACTGTCATTCTCTACGATCTCATTGATGCGGTCTCAAAGAACGGCACGATGCTGCTGAACGTGGGCCCGAAGCCGGACGGAACATTCACGGAAGAAGACACGAATGTTCTTCTTTCCATCGGCCAGTGGCTGTCCGCAAACGGCGAGGCAGTCTACGGAAGCCGCCCGTGGCGCATCTCGGGTGAAGGCCCGACCGCAGCAAAGAAGGGTGCCTTCGCCGATCAGATCGACACCGCTTATACATCGGAGGATTTCCGCTTCACGGTAAACCACGGACATCTCTATGTTTTCGCGATGAATTACCCGGAGCCGGAGGCTCATCTCTGCGCCGGAAGCGCGGGAAGCGCCTGCGAAAGTGAAGATTACGGCAATGTTTACAGCGAAATCCGCGTGAAATCACTCGCCGGCCGAATGCATCCGGGAGTATCTGAATTTGCAGAGCTCATCCGTGACATCGACATCTGTGGAAGCGATGAAAAACCGGTCTGGTTCCAGACCGAAGAAGCTCTCGTCATCCGCACGAAGAAGATCCGGTCCAAAGATCCGGTCGTATTCCGTATCCGGTTCCGTTAAAACGTGCCTTCGCCCGGGACCGGCTGCAGCCCGGTCCGGAGCGGAGTAAGGACGAGGAGAAGATCTGCCCGGTTTGCGAATCCGGCCGCAGTCTCCTCTTAAAGGAAGTTGGAGGTTACACACATGAAATATACCAAACTCAATATCGATGATTCTGCTGTTCCGAAGATTGATCCGGAAAAGGCTGCTGCCGCAAAGGCAATCGACGAGAAAATCGCAGCCGATGCCATGAAGGAATCGGACCGCAGCGGAGCCGCATCTTCGGCATCAGAAGAAAAATCCGATAAGGACGAAAAGGTAAAAACCCGCACAGCGCAGGTTCCCCGTCCTTCTGTTTCCGGCGGCACCAAACTCATCGCCGTTGTCACCGGCGCCTCCAGCGGCCTTGGAAGTGAATTCGTACACCAGATCGACCGCAGCAGCGCAGAGCGTTTTGACGAAATTTGGGTCATCGCACGCCGCCTCGACCGACTCGAGGAACTGCGCGACAGTATTTCGACCCCTGTTAAAATTCTGTCCTTTGACCTCACGAAGAAGAGCAATCTCGAGGCCTACAGCAAAGAGCTTGCAAAATCGGGTGTCGTCATCGGTCTTCTTATCAACGCGGCCGGCTTCGGCAAGATCGGCAGCGTAAAGGACATCCCGCTTGAGAGCATCGACAGCATGATCGACCTCAACTGCCGCGCGGCCGTGGATATGACGCAGCTTTCGCTGCCGTACATGCGCGCCGGGAGCCGCATCATGGAGATCTGCTCAACGGCAGGTTTCTCCCCGTTCCCGTACCTCAATGTCTATGCTGCCAGCAAGGCTTTCCTGCTCCGCTATTCGAGGGCGCTCCGCGAGGAGCTGATCGGCGACGGCATCATCGTCACCGCTGTCTGCCCGTACTGGATCCGCGACACGGAATTCATCGGCACTGCAAAGAAGACAAAAGGAAGCAAGGAAATCAAAAGCTTCCCCTTCTCCTCGACGGTCCACAGCGTCGCGGTGCATGCGCTCTACGACAGCGAACACGGTTTTGCGGTTTCCACGCCGGGCATTATGTGTACGGTGCACCGCTTCTTCAGCAAGATTCTGCCGGACACGGTCATCATGGGAATCTGGGAACTGTTAAGGAGAGCCTGACAAATGCTGCTTGCAATCGATACCGGGAATACACACACCAAGCTCGGTGTGATCAATGACAACGGCCGGATTCTGAATGTGTTCCGGCTGCAGACAAACGAACACCGCACCGAATATGAATATGCGGCAGACATGTACCGCATCCTCAAGCTCGGCGGCATCAACCCGAAGAGCATCACCGGGTCCATCATCTCAACGGTGGTCCCGTCTCTCACGGGGACACTGAAAAAGGCAGTCTACATGATCACCGGTCTTGACGCGATGATCGTCGGTGCGGGTCTGCGGACCGGCCTCGACATCCGTCTCGACGACCCGGGCACCATAGCACCGGATTTTGTCTGCACGGCCGTTGCCGCAAAGGAGATGTACCCGCTTCCCGCCTTCATCATCAGCATGGGCACCGCCACAACCGTCACCGTCGTGGATGACAAGGGTGTCTACCGGGGCGGCGTCATCTATGCCGGCGTCGGCATTTCCCTTGAGGCGCTGGTGAAGGGCACCTCGCTTCTTCCGAACATTTCCATTGAACCTCCGAAAAAAGCGGTTGCCAGCAATACCATCGAAGCCATGAAGGCCGGCGCCTTCTACAGCACCATCGGCGGTCTCGACGGCATACTCGACCGGTTTGAGGCAGAAATCGGCCCCGCGAAATCGATCATCGCAACCGGCGGTCTTGCTGCCCGCGTCGCGCCCTACACCCGCCACAGGCTCATTCTCGACGACTATCTCATGCTCGAGGGTCTGAAGATCATCTATGACAAAAATAAAAAGCAGACCCGCCGGAAGGAGCCTGCCGTAAAAACGGAAGAAACAAGGGATTCAGAGTAATTCCCGGGGAGTAAATCTTAGAAAGTCCTTTCGATAAATCACTGCGGGAGCATTCTCCGGCATTTTCCGGAGCAATACTCCCGCAGCGTTGCATTATTCAGACTTCATTCGATCTTCGGCAGTACCTCCATGATTCCGTCGAGGAATGAGGTGTCTGCGTATTCGACGGTGCCTTCGTCCGCTGCCTTTGCAAGTGCCGGATCGATCGGAACGCGGCCGATAACCTTGATGCCTTCCTTTGCGGCAATCTCGTCAATATGGCTCTCACCAAAGACTTTGATTTCCTCGCCGCAGTGCGGGCACTTCACATAGCTCATGTTTTCAACGATTCCGAGAATCGGCATCTTCATGAGCTTTGCCATCGCCACCGCTTTCTCAACAATCATGGAGACAAGCTCCTGCGGCGTCGTGACGATGATGATGCCGTCCACCGGAAGCGACTGGAAAACCGTCAGCGGTATGTCACCGGTTCCCGGCGGCATATCGACAAACATGTAGTCGACATCGCCCCAGATCACATCGGTCCAGAATTGTTTTAGGGCTCCAGTGATGATCGGGCTTCGCCAGACGACCGGCTGCGTCTCATCGTCGGTGAGAAGATTCATCGACATGACCTTGATGCCGGTTGCTGTCTGCGCCGGAATCAGAGCGTCCTGCGTCGCAGAGACATCCATGTTGGTGAGATGAAACATCTTCGGAATGCTCGGGCCGGTGATATCCCCGTCAAGGACGGCCGTGGAAAAGCCGTGCTTTCTTGCCGTGATTGCGGAAAGACCTGCAACCATGGACTTTCCGACACCGCCCTTGCCGCTCATGACGGCGATGACCTTCTTTACATGACTGCCTTTGTTCTCCGGAGCGATAAAGCTCTTCGGATCGCGGTCATTGCAGGCCTGACTGCAGCTGCTGCAGTCGTGATTACAGTTTTCACTTGGTTCTGCCATAGTAGCTCCCCTTCTATTGCTGTTCTTCTATAATATTTTCCGCCGGCCGGGCACTGCCCTGCTCCGCGTTCCGGCAGTATTCCTTCTGATACTGTTCTTGTTCTGGTATATGCCTGACAGCCTTGTTTCCTGTCCTTCCCGTCCTGCAGATGCCGGTCACTCCATCAAAAGTCCCACCGGGCAGTGATCGGAGCCGTATACATCCGTGTAAATCATCGCGTCCATGAGACGGGGTTTTAACGCTTCGCTCACGACAAAATAATCGATGCGCCAGCCGGCGTTGTTCTCCCGTGCGTGGAATCGATAGCTCCACCACGAATAAACATCCGCCTTGTCCGGATTGAAATAACGCCAGGTATCGATGAATCCGTTTGAAAGGAGAATGGAGAACTTCTCCCGTTCCTCGTCCGTGAAGCCCGCGTGGCCGCGGTTCGTCTTCGGATTCTTGATGTCGATTTCTTCGTGTGCGACATTGAGATCGCCACAGAAAACCACCGGATGCGTTTTCTCGAGCTCCTTCAGATACGCGAGGAAGTCATCCTCCCACGCGCACCGGTAGGCGAGGCGCTGCAGCTCATCCTTCGAATTCGGAACATACTCCGTGAGCAGCCAATAATCCGGATACTCCAGCGCAATAATGCGGCCCTCCCGGTCGTGCTCTCCGATACCCATTCCATACCGGACACTGAGCGGCTCTTCCTTCGTGAAAACCGCCGTTCCGGAATAGCCTTTTTTCTCGGCGTAGTTCCAATACGTGTGGTATCCGGCGCCGTCCAGCACAGCTGCAAGCTCCCCGGGAAGCTGCCCTTCCTGCATCTTTGTCTCCTGCAGGCAGAGCGCATCCGGTTTCTCGCTCGCAAGGAGCTGAACGAGGCTGCCCTTGCTCATCACGGCGCGGAGTCCGTTTACATTCCAGCTGATGAATTTTTTCATATACCGATCAGTTGCCTTCGTAGCTGATTGCAGAGAAGACTGGAACCGGAGCCAGTGCGTCGCGTCCCTTGAGGCCCTTGAGTTCCATGAGGACAAGAACGCCGACCACTTCACCGCCGAGCTTCTCAACAAGCTGTGCCATTGCCTTTGCTGTGCCGCCGGTTGCCATGAGATCATCAACAATCAGGACTTTCTCGCCCGGTTTGATGGAATCCTTGTGCATCTCAAGAGTTGCCTGGCCGTACTCGAGATCATAGCTGACCTCAACGGTCTCGCGCGGAAGCTTGCCCTTCTTGCGGATGAGAACCATCGGCTTGTGAAGGTTATAGGCAATCGGAGTCCCGAAGACGAATCCTCTGGATTCTGCGCCGACAACAACGTCAAAATCGATGTCCTTCACGAGATCCTGCATCGAGTTGATGGCAAGCTGCAGTCCGTCCGCATCATCGATGACGCTCGTGATATCGCGGAACATGATGCCCTTCTGCGGGAAATCCGGAATGGTGGTTACATAATCCTTGAGTTCTTTCTTCATGGAAGCCTCCTTAAAAAGGTTTGATCGTAATCATAAGGCGTTAAAACACCTTCATGTCCTGCAGCAGCTGCCCCCTGCGCGTTTACTTCGAAGACATTCTCCGGGCGCGGCCTCTTCATTCGCGAAAACCGTGCATCCGCGGACAATTTCATTTATACTGAGAACAGCCCGACACCGCAGCAGTTAAATTGTATGGCAATCGGCAGGTTTTGAAAAGCCTGATATGGTCTGAAAGGGCACAGACTTATATGACTTGTCCCGATACCAGAAGGAAAATCATGGCAGACAAACAGGATATGAACATCGCACTCCTGATCGATTCCGACAATGTGAGTGCAAAATACATTTCTAACATTCTCAGTGTTCTTTCGAAATATGGAAAGATCACAATCCGCCGCATGTACGGCGACTGGTCGCAGGACCGGCTCAAGCAGTGGCTGCACTGCTCGGCGAGCTATTCGCTGGAACCGATCATGCAGATGAACAACACCCCCGGCAAAAACGCAAGCGACATCGGACTCATCATCGACGCGATGGATATTCTCTACCGCAATACGGTCGACGGATTCTGCATCGCTTCAAGCGACGGTGATTTCAACAAACTCGCCAAGCGTCTTCGCGAGGCCGGAAAGATGGTCATCGGTATGGGTGAGCGCAAGACCCCGGAGGCCTTCCGCGTATCCTGCGAACGCTTCATTTTCCTCGATGTTGATTCCGAGGACGACTCTGAAAACTCCTCTTCTGCCGCCCCCTCTGCCGCAAAGACAAAACCTGCCGCAAAGAAGAAAACAGCCGCGAAGACAACATCGAAACGCAGCTCCGGAGCCGCTTCTGCCGGTGCATCTGCCGGCAGCACTTCCGCTGCAGCAGCTGCCTCCGGCTCTTCCTCCGCCCCCGGCGCTTCTGTGTCCGGCTTTTCCGCCTCTGCCCAGCCGGTTTTCTCCGATGAAAGTGTCCCTCACCGCGCGGACAGCTACCGGACCCATGCAATCGACACGAGTTTTGACGAGGATGAGGGTTCCTACGGCTACGATTCCGCCGATGTTCCTTCCTTCACGCCGCGCGAGGCAATCGAGCGCACCATCATCGATATCATCGACGACAACAATGCCGATGGCAAGGACACATCCCTCGGCGAGATCGGCCAACGCCTTGCGACCATCTATCCGGATTTCGACACCCGCAATTACGGCTATTCGAAGCTTACGAGCTTTGTAAAGGACCTGCCCCGTCTGCAGATGACATCGCACGACAACGCCCAGTGGGTATCTCTCAAGGGCAGTTCCGACGGCGACATCGAGCAGCAGATTATCGGCATCTTCCGCAAGCACGGCACCCGGGATCTCGACATCGGCCTTCTCAAGCAGGAGCTCTCCGCTGTCAACCCGAACCTCGACGACACCATCCGCAAGAGCGGCGTGACGAGGTTCAATGTCTACCTCAACCGCAACATTCATTCCGTGGAGGTCAACGGGCCGACCGTAACTCTGCTGGTATAATGTATTCGTTCGTAATCGTACAGCACCCCTGAAAATCGACAGGAAGAAGCAGTACAAGCCGGCCCATGTGAGCCGGCCTCCGTCGATTTTCAGGGGTGCTGAATAAATACTATTTCTTTAAGACCTGATTCAGCAGGCTGTATAGTTTTGCGGGGTCGACCGGCTTTCCAAGTCCCGCATCGATCGTGCCGCCGAGGGAAGCTGCCATATCCTCTTCGAAGGCGCTCTGCGTGAGCGCGATGATCGGCGTCGGTTTCTCTTTCCGCTCCTTCTCGATCCCGCGGATGCGGCGGGCTGTCTCAAGGCCGTCCATTACGGGCATGTGATAGTCAACCAGCACTGCTCCATACGTTCCGGCAGGGTTTGCCCGGAAGAGCCGGACCGCTTCCGAGCCGCTCGACGAGCGGACGGCCGCGATGCCCTTGCGCGCGAGAAGTTCCCTGATCTGCTCGATGCTGAGCGGATCATCCTCCACAAGAAGGACCCGCACTCCGCTGAATTCTCCCTTCGGGATCTGCGTCTGCGGCGTCTCTCCCTGTGCATCCCGGCCGATATCGCGGGCTTCCTTCAGGCGGCCGTGCTGATCCATGGCTGCCGTGAGTCTCACCTGCACCGTAAAATACGATCCGACACCCGGCGTGCTGGTGACGCCGATGCTTCCGCCCATCATCTTGACAAAACTGTTTGCGGTCGCAAGGCCGAGGCCGAAGCCCGGATAATCATCCGGATCCTCCGTCGGGACCGTGCCGCGGGTAAACGGTTCAAACAGAACTGGAAGAAGCGAGTCTTCTATGCCGACGCCGGTGTCGATAATGGAAAAGCTCATCGGGCATTCGTTACCTTCCATGCGCTGCATCGCAGCCTCAAATGAAATCTGTCCTCCCTCGCCGGTGTACCGGATGGAATTGTCAAGGATATTGAGCAGTACCCGCTTTAAGGCCTCCCGGTCCCCGATACAGACTTCCGGAATACCTTCCTGCACCTCGAACCGAAGGGAAATATTCTTCTTCCGGCACCGTCTGGAAACGCTGAGGCGGATTTCCCGGAGCATATCCGGAAAAACAAACTCTTCATTCTTCAATGTGCGGCGGTGATTGTCGATCGACGATGCACTGAGCAGACTGTCCACCATGTCAAGCATGGAGGAGGATGCCTCACGGATTTTCTCGACAGAATCCTTCTGCTTCTCACCGAGCCCGCCGGCCTCGATGGATGAGAGCAGAGCAAGAGTCGCCTCGGAAGGCTTCCTCAGCTCGTCCTGGCAGCGTGCGAGAAATTCTTTTCTTCCCTCTTCCGCCTTCTTCGCTGCAGCCTCGCTCTCTTCAAGCTTGTTCCGGAGTTCTTCTGTCTGCGCATTTGCTTCCTCAAGCTGTGAGGAAAGGTCTTTCACGTTCTCCGACAGGCTGTCAATCTTTGCCTGATCTTCCTCTTTCGTCTTCGAGAGCAGTTCCACGGCCGCTGTCCTGGCCTCTTCGTAAGCCTTATCGGACTCGGCTTTCTGCTCGGCCAGTTTTTTCTCTGCCTCTTCCTTCTGCTCGGAGAGGGCTGTTTCCTTCTCCTGCTCTATTTCCTTCCGGACTCTTTCCTGTTCCTGCTTCGAGGCCTCGAGAATCTTCGCGGTTTTCTTCCGCTCGAGCTCAACCCGGTCCGCCGACTCATTCCGGACTTCATCGATGCGTTTTGCCGCATCTTCCTTCACGGCTTTGATCTCGGCTTCTTTGTCACTGTCGTAGGAATCGAGTTTTGACTGCAGAGAATCTCTCTCGTCCTGAATCTTCTCGATTTCCTTCAGATGCGATTCGGCCGCGGCGTCCAGATCCGCGCGCTGTTTCTTCAGCATGTCGTCGATTGCGTGGAACTCGAGATAGCTGATCTTCGCATCTTCCTCCGTAAAGGCATAGCGGCCGGCCACTTCGAAATGAAAATCGGATCCGTTTTTGCGCTTTGCGGTCACACGCAGACGGAGTGTATTCCGGACCGGTTCGGCGAACAGCTTCACCAGCTGGTCGCGGTCGGCGGGAAGAAACATGAAGAACTGATTTTTCTTCGAAAGCTTGTCAAATTCCTTCTTGGTGTATCCGAGGTGGGAAAGAAACCAGGAATTCTGGTACGCAAGGCGCAGATCACCTGTCCCGTGGCCGCGCACGATAAGGAACGGCTCCGGGAGATATTCAATGAACTCGTGAAATGGCTCCGGATTCGAGAGGCTGAATTTCCGCGACATGTGGAAAAACAGAATCTCCCATCCGTCATTTGCCGAGCGGATGACGAACGAGGTACGGCAGATGATCGTCTTCGTGGGGTCGACCGGCACGAAATTGACGTCAAATGTGACCGTGCGGATGTTCTCCGCACTGGGGTCGGACATCATGTTCGAGACGTCGACGTAATATTTCTCTCCGGCCGCCTTGATCTGCTCCTTCAGAAAGTCATAGACTTCCTTCTGCTCCTTGAGGTGAACGCTCTTCTCGGGGGTCACCCAGATCATGTCCGGCGAAAGGCAGGCGAGTGCTGCCGCCGCATCCTGTTTTGTATATACCTGCACAAGAAAATTCTGTGCAAATTCAATCGGTGTCTGCATGCAAACATTTTAGCATGATACAATCAGTTCATGCTTTTCAATTCGTATATATTCCTGTTCCTTTTCCTGCCGCTTGCATTGGCGGGCTGGTACGGGCTCAACTATATAAAGCGCTATAATCTGGCACTCGTCTTTCTCTGCGGGATGTCCTTCTGGTTCTATGCGTATTTCAATCCGCGCTATCTCTTACTGCTGGCAGCATCGATCGCGATGAACTACGGGATCAGCTTTGCCATCCGATGCGCAGAATGCCGGGCTGCTTCGGAAAGGACGGAAATCTCCGCGGAAAGTGCGTCCTCCCGCGCCGTCAAAACGGGCGCGGCCGCTTCTTCCGTCCCTGATCCCGGACAGGTTCCGCTCTCCCGTGGAGTGCGCCGCTTCTTTCTTATTCTGGGCGTCTCGGCGAATCTTTGCGTCTTCTTTTATTTCAAGTACTATGATTTCTTCATCACAAATGTAAATGCGGTGTTCGGAACGGACTATGCCCTGCGGCACATCGTCCTTCCGCTCGGCATCAGTTTCTTCACGTTCCAGCAGCTCTCCTTTATAATCGACCGCACCACGGGCCGGGCACCGCACTATCCGCTGCTGAACTATGTCACGTTCGTTACCTTCTTCCCGCAGCTGATCGCCGGACCAATCGTGCTCTACGATGAAATGATGCCGCAGTTTATGGATCTTTCGAAGAGAAGGCCGGATAAAGAGCGGTTCCGGCAGGGTATCTATATCTTCGTCCTCGGGCTTGCCAAAAAATGCCTTCTTGCCGACTCTCTCTCCGGCATTGTCGCCTTCGGCTTCGAGAAAGTCTATTACCTTGAGTTCTGGACCGCCGCCTTTGTGATGCTCTCCTATACATTCCAGCTCTACTTTGATTTCAGCGGATACTGTGATATGGCCGTCGGCCTCGGGAAAATGTTCGGCATTGATCTTCCCGTCAACTTTGATTCGCCCTATAAAAGCTGCAATTTCCGTGAAATCTGGCGCCGCTGGCACATCACACTCGGCCGTTTCTTCACACGCTATGTCTATATTCCGCTCGGCGGAAACCGCCGCGGCACTGCCCGTACGATTCTGAACGTCCTTATTGTTTTCGCGCTCAGCGGGCTCTGGCACGGTGCAGCATGGACCTTTGTCGTGTGGGGAATCTTCCAGGGAGTATTGACTGTGTTCGATAATCTTGGAATTCTCGTGCCGGCAGAAGAAAAGGAAAGAACATTTGCCAGTCCCGCTGATGCAGGGCTTTGTAGCCGCAGCAGCGGGACCGAAGCAAAGGCCGCCGCAGTCGGCAGCACCGCATCCGCGGATTTTGCCCCAGCGAAAGAAAAAGGGAAAAAGAAAAGACATTATCTGCTGAAAGGCGCACCCTTCCTCACCCTGCCGCGTCCGGTGATGTGCGCTCTTACCTTCATTCTATGGACGCTCTCGCTGATTTTCTTCCGCTCCGACTCGATGGCGGCAGCGGCGCAGATGTTCCGCAATCTCCGCCATTTCTGGTGGCCGGGCTACGTCCTGATCACGGCGGAACAGTTTGCCCCGACAGAGCTTTATCCCGTCCGCAAAGCGCTGGAACTGACCGCTCCCGGTCTCGTGCGGCCCTACTCGCTCGTGCTGTGGCTTACCGTCCTCGCGGTCGATTTTTACATTGTGTTTTTCCGGAAGAATTCGATGCAGATGATGAAAGAGAGCTCTTACAGCCGCCGCACGGCCGTGCTGCTTGCCGTGCTCTTCGTCTGGTCCGTGACCTCACTTTCGGGTGTGAGTGAATTCCTCTATTTTAATTTCTGATTTCTTTCCGGCGGGATTTCTGCAATTACAGCATCGGTACCAGCACCGCTCTCTTTCCGCGCCTGTCCATGCAGCCGCAAAGTGCAAAGAGCAAACGCTGGGTGCACCGGCATTCACGACTCTTTCTACTGCTGCTCACTTTCTTCAAAGGAGCGGATATTGCTGCGAATTCCATCAAGGCAGGCGTCAATGTCTTGATCGGACAGAATCTGGTATCTGCCTTCAGCCATTGCATCGCACATCTGATGATTGATCTCCGGCCGGAAATGAAGGCCGTCCATGTAATTGTCGAGATTGCAGACAATATCCGGATCCGCCTGGAAGCTGAACAGCTTTACATTGTCGAAGGCGAGAAGCTCCTCCATGCAGGCCTTCTCCTCGTACAGAGTTTTGGCGAGGTCGCCCGTCCGGTATGTGTAGTCCCACCAGAGCACGGAATACGGCGGAAAGAAGAAATAATACTGCGTGTCCGGGTGCGCCGTGACCTGTGCTTTGATGAGCGCGATATTCGCCGTGAGCCTGTCCTTGTCCGCGTCTCCTGGCGCTTCCTCTGCAGTCTCCTCCGGGATTTCAAAATGCGAGCGCGCAGCTTCCTCCGAAAAGGTCTTCGTCTCCCACCAGTTGTAGGATTTTGCCTCGTCGTACCCGCGCGCGGATTTAACGATCATGTAAGGAATTTTTTCGAAAAGCACAGTCCGGTTGAAGAGATATTCCACATCGTTGAATGGATTGCGGTCATAAAGATACATCGGACACCCCGACGCCGCAAACATCGTCTCCGGAATCCCATGCAGCGAGGACGGATCAATATTGTAGAACACATACTTCAGGTTCGGATGCGTTTCATCTGCGCGGTCCAGAAACCAGCACAGGTCCGCCGTCGCGCCGTAGGAGCGGATTGCTTTGATGGCGGTGCAGTCAAAACTCTCATCGTACCAGGAGTTATCGTTGTTCTCCGCAACCGAACTTCCGACGATGAGGCTGTCGTATGTAAGATGATCGAGCGCGCCGGGAACCTGATATTCCTTGTCCGACTGCACAGCCTTCAGCCCGAACCACGGCGCGTGGTAATGGAAAAAGGGATCGGCGAAGAACACTGCCGCCGCACAGAGCGCAAGGAGCAGCGCCGCCGCAATGAAAAAAGTCCGGAGAAAATGTTCCCGTGCGCGGCGTCTCTTACTGCCCTTTCGATTTGCTTTTCCCGTTTCACATTCCTGCATCCGTCTGCCTGCTTATTCTTCTCTACAGTTACTATTACTTTCAGTTCTGCTGCCCATTTTCTGTCCGGCATCTGCCGGCCTTTTGTCCGGCCTGTGCGTGGCTTATGCCAAGCTGACGCCGGGCATCCTTCTGACATCGTACCCGCGGAAAGAAGCCTGTTTTATTCTATATCCCGGGTCAGATTCCGGATCCAGTCTGCATGCTTATAGTGGTGCAGCGCAAAAGGCATCTTCACAAACTCATCCGTGCACATGACAGCATAAACGATGAGCGGCGGCAGGTTAAGGACAAATGCGCTGATAAGGCCTGCCGGCACCGCCCACAGCCACATCGTGCAGATGTCGAGGATCATGCCATAGCGCGAATCACCGCCGCACCGGAACAGAGAGGCGATCATGACCGTGTTCATGATCTGTCCGATCTGGTAAACGCAGCTGATGATGAGCATGACTTTCATATAATACTTCGCGGTGCTGCTCACTTTTGCGAACTCCGGCACAATCGGCGTGACCGCAATCAGGATGATCCCCTGCAGGAGCGATGCGATGAACGCCGTCCGCATGACGCTCGAGGCATCCGAGCGCGCCGTCGCTGTCAGATTTTCGCCTATCTCCTTGCCAAGCATGATAGAGGATGCCGAGGAAATGCCGAAGCCGACGGTCGTCACGAGCTCGCGCGCGACGGTCACGACCGAATTGGCCGCGACAATGTCCGAACCCAGATGGCCCATGATGATGGAATTCATGTTGAAGGCAAGCCCCCACATCATGTCATTGATGAATGCGGGAAGTGAATACCGGCAGAAATCCTTCAGGAGTATGCCGGGAATGCGCAGCATATTTGCAATGCTCCGCGGCATGATCTTCTGATGCAGGAAGTCGCCGGCGCAGATCGCAAGCTCGCAGCCGCGCGAAATCGAGGTTGCAAGCGCCGCACCGGCTATGCCCATGGCCGGCATTCCGAAAAGTCCGAAGATGAGAACCGCATTCAGAATGACATTGAGTCCGAGCGTGATGAACGAGATCACGGTTGAAAGCTTCACACGCTCACAGCTCTTCATGACCGCAAGATACGGCTGGGAAAAGCCCGCGAAGAAATAGGACAGCGCCACAAACCGAAGGTATACGCTGCCCGCATCGATCAGTTCCGGAACATTCGTCCAGATACCAATCAGTGTTCTGGGAGATACAAGCGCAAAAACGGCTGCAAACGCCGAGATCGGGACACAGATGTAAAGACCAATGCCGAATATTTTGGCGATCGTCTTTGCGTCCCCTTTGCCCCAATACTGCGACGCCATGATGGTGATTGCCGAATTCAGGCCGAAATATACGACATTGAGCAGAAACTGGACCTGCCCCGCAAGCGACGATGCCGACAGATACGTCTGCGTCGTCCGTCCGAGCATGACAACATCGGCCATGCTCACCGCTGACGTGATGAGGTTCTGCAGGACAATCGGCAGAACCAGTACGAAGAGCTGGCGGTAGAAGCCCGGCCTTGCGCTGGTGATGGTTTTTAACTTTTTCATAACAACATATCCAATGAAATCCAGGAACCGTGAAGAATCAGGGCGGCCGGCGCCTCTTTCCGTCAGTACCCCGCCCTGCGGTTCACGACATGCCGCAGTTCACCGCCGGTCACGTAAGCATGCAGATTCTCGCCGGCAATCTTCACGATTTTCTCAAATGTGCTTGCAAGCAGAAACTGTCCTGCAATGTGCGGGGTGATAATGACATTGTCCATATCCCACAGCTCATCATCCGCCGGCAGCGGTTCAGGCTCCGTGACATCCAGTCCGGCACCGCCCAGATGGCCGTCCTTCAGAACCGCCTTGAGGCCGGCGGGATCAATCGCGTTCCCGCGGCCGTCGTTGATAAGATATGCTCCCTTCTTCATGAGGCGCATTCTCCGCTCATCCAGGATGTGCCGTGTCGTATCTCCGCCCGGAAGAACCATCGCAACGATGTCCGCACGGGGAAGAAGCTCATCCAGCTCATCGATGGTATGCTGTTGGGCCAGGTATTCCGGCTTCTCACCGTGCAGTGTCCTGCGCACACCGATGACCGACGCGCCGAGGGCATGGCACATGCGCGCATACCGTCCGCCGATATCGCCAAGGCCCAGGACGAGGACCGTCGACTCCTCAATACTGGTGACGCTTCCGGCCACCTTCCATTCATGGTTTACCTGCTGCCTCCCATACTGGCCGAAGCGGCGGATGAGCGCCATGGTCATCGCGAGCATATGCTCGGCAACACTCACGCCGTACGCCCCGGAGCTGCAGGTCAGAATTGTATCTGCACCCAGAACATCCGCCGATGCATAAGCATCGGCTCCTGCGGAATTGAGCTGAACCCATTTGAGGTCCGCTCCTTCCTCCCGTGCCTTCCGGATTATGGCAGGGCTCACATTGCCAAGCAGAACATCTGCGTTCCGGACATCCTCCGGCGTCACGGATTCATAAGAGCGGTACGTAAAAACGCACTCCGCCTTTCCGCCCTGTGCCTGCTTTTCCAGATAATCCTTATGTCTCTGCTCTAACGGGAGCACAGAAAGAATACGAATCTGTTCCATGATTCAAGTCCTCTTTTTCAAAAGAAATTTTCTTATCGTTTTTTCTTATCAATAAACAGTCGGAAGGTTCTCCTGATTCCGCCTTACTATCAGCACAGCAGCTTCATTCTGATTCCGCTGTTTTTCAATCAGCACGGCTGCTTCTTCCTGATTCCGCTATCTCTCAATCAGCACGGCAGCTCCCCAGTCGGACAGAGCGATGCTCTCACCGGACTCATAGGTTTTGGCGGTAAGGAGGTCCTCCACGCGCCGGTACGGATTTTCGATCGTCTGCGCATCCTCGCTGTAATTGAAAATAAAGTGCATCGCGCGGCCGTCCGCGGTGTGTCCGCTCCGCACGATGACTGGAAATCCGAGGCGCCCGATAATGCCGCTCTCCGGCAGCGCGCCTTCACCTGCACCCTTCATACCGTCCGGACTCTCCGCGGAAGATGTTCCCCTGCCTGAAGTCTCTGCAGAATAGGCCGCCGAAACCGCATCGCGCATTACATCCTTAAGGACGGTCAGATCACAGAATCCACCGATATAAACAGCCGTGCCCTTTCCGAAGTGATTCATTGTGATTCCGGCATAACGATTCCAGTATGGATGCTCATACGATGCGAGCACGCGGCAGCCGTCCGGAATCAAGAGCTCCATATAGCTCCGGACAGGTTTTCCGACGAGCTTCGTGCGGCCGGGCACCGAGATTTCCTGGAAATAGCAGCCGAACACATCCGTCATGCCGTACGGAAGACGTCCGCAGCGCATCTTCACGCACTCGTCCGCGTAAAAACTCCGGAATCCCGCGATCAGCGTGCCGCCGTTCTCTACGAACGAACGGAGATACTTTATTGTTTTGTCGGATGCACAGTAAAGAGCCGGGACGACCAGCACACGGTAGTCAGCAGAATGTCCAGTCTCTTCCGAACCGGTGTTTTCCTCTTCATCAAGCAGCTGCCGGATATCAATGACATCGCACTCGATATTCTGATCATAGAGTGCACGGTGATACTGCATCACGACATCATCATAAGACACCCTGCCGTCGATCGGGAACCACTTCTGCGCCGTCTGTGAGAGACTGTCGACAACCAGCGCGGTTCTGTTCTGCTTGCAGAAGCCGATGAGATAGGGAGAGAGCTTTTCAAACTCCACTCCGATTTCTTTCGTCTCCTCATAGACAGCATTGCTCTCCATGTCGTGTGAGAGGACGCCCTTCCAGTAGGTCTCAAAGCTGTTGTGAATCGAGTGCCAGTGCCAATATTCGACGCCGAGCGACCCGCTTGCAAGATGGGAGAGCGCCTGCAGCCGCAGCTGTCCCGGATACGGAGTCCACTCCTTGAACGCCTGTGCCTCGGTCTCAAGAACCATATACTGGGAGGTGACCGGCGCATCTCCCCTCGCTGCGACAGCGCGCTGAATGGTCCTGCAGCTGTCGCCGCCGTACGCAGTCTCGCGTCCTGTCAGCAGGTCCTGCGACGGATGGTAGATATCCGTACCCATCATCGTGAGCGCACCCGACGCCTCATAATGATTGATCCCGTTCTGCGGCCCGTAGGAGTGCGGGATCGTCTCCTCTCCGTCCAGTGAAATACGCCAGTCAAAATCCGTGTTGTGCGTGATGAACTGGGCGTCATGCACTCTCCCGGACGCATCCGTCCAGGGCTCCTTCCGCCTGTATTCATCGACAATGCCGCGCTGCCACTTGAGAAAATCCGCGGCCAGCGAACGGCGGAAGCGGTCAAACTCGCAGCCAAAACTTGCATTGATGGTACCGCGCACATCCGGCAGATCGTCCCAGTCCCCGATGGAATTGCTCCAGTAGGCCAAGCCGAATTCTTCATTCATCTTTTGGACCGTACCGAACTTTGCCTTCAGGTATTCTTTGAACTTCCTGCGGATGCCCTCTCCCGCTGCGCCATAGTATTTGGTCTCGTTGTCGAGCTGATAACCGATGACACAGTCATACTTCTTCGTGACCTCACAGAGTTTCCGGATAATCCGCTCCGCATAGAAGAGATACGTCGGATTTGTGATATCCATGATCTGACGTCTTCCGTAAATTGCCTTCGGCTCCTCCCCGAATCCCGGCGTTCCGTAATACGTCTCGGCAAGAACGGACGGATCCTTCTTCACAAGCCAGGCCGGCACCGCATAGGTCGGTGTTCCGATAATTACCTGCATCCCCGCCCTTTCGCAGTACTCCAGAGTTTTGACGAGGATTGAGAAATCAAAGACGCCGTCCTGCTGCTCCCATGTGCTCCACGTAGATTCCGCAATACGGACGACATTCATCCCGGCTTTCTTCATCATCGAAAAGTCCTTGTCGATACGCTCGTCCAGATTTTCCTTCATGCCGGAAAACGCCTCATATTCCGGATAATATGCAGCTCCATATAATAATCGGTCCATAATTCTGCCTCCACACCGCACTTTTGCGGCAGCCGCGCGCGTTTGGGGACATCGGCATCGGGCACCGGCAGTACCGGTGTCTGTCTGCTTCTCCTCACGCCCCGCGGATATTCTGCCTGTTTTTTCTATCATACCATGGAGCCTTTGCGGTTTGAATTTCCAGTCATTCCGAAGTTTCGGTTTTAAGACAAAAACAGAGGCATTCGGACCGCAAACAAGGTACAATGCATGCAGAATACTTTTCCGGCCGTGAAAAGAAGTCTATGTACAGGGCGGAATTCTCAGCGGATATCCATTCATCGATGGATCGCTGCCGGATATCCAAATCCACTTACCGAAACGGAGAACAATATGGAACAGGAAATAGACTTAAAAAAAGTAGCTGTCAAAGATGATTTCTGGTCACCGAGACAGACGCTCATCTCGAAAGTCGTCATTCCTTATCAGGAAGACATCATGAATGACCGTATTCCCGGCATCGAAAAGAGCTCGGCCATCACAAATTTCCGCATCGCAGCAGGGCTTGAGAAGGGCTCCTTCTATGGAATGGTCTTTCAGGACAGTGATGTCGCAAAGTGGCTGGAGGGTGTCGCATACTCTCTGGCCATCCGTCCGGACGAAGAGCTCGAAAAGCGCGCCGATGAAATCATTTCCATCATCGCGCGGGCGCAGCAGGAGGACGGCTATCTCGACACCTATTTCATTCTCAAGGAACCCGGTAAGCAGTTCACCAATGTGCAGGAATGCCATGAGCTGTACTGTGCAGGCCACATGATGGAGGCGGGCGTTGCCTATTACGAGACAACAGGCAAGGACACTCTTCTGGATGTGTGCCGGAAGCTTGCGGACTGCATCGACCGGCATTTCGGACCGGAAGAGGGAAAACTGCACGGATACCCGGGACATGAGGAGTGTGAACTCGGACTGCTCCGCCTCTATGAGGCAACCGGCGAAGAACGGTACCTTGCGCTTGCTAAATACTTCATCACCCGGCGCGGCACGCAGCCCGATTTCTTTAAGCAGCAGTTTGAAGAACGCGGCGGAAAGATGTTCTGGGAAGGCGGTTTCCAGAATCCGGATTACTACCAGAACCATGCCCCCGTCACCGAACAGACGGAGGCAAAAGGCCACGCGGTGCGCTGCATGTATCTCTACTCGGCAGTCGCCGAGCTCGCGCGCCTTACCGGAGACAAGGACCTCACCAGGGCCTGTGAGACAATGTTCCGGGATGTCACAAAGAGGCAGATGTACATCACCGGCGGCATCGGCCAGGTCGCGCGCTGGGAAGGCTTCTCCTTTGACTACGATCTTCCGAACGACACCGCCTACGCGGAGACCTGCGCCGCCATCGGCCTTGTCTTCTTTGCACACCGGATGCTGGGGCTTTCTCCCCGAGGCCAGTATGCCGATGTAATGGAGCGGGCCCTCTACAACGGCGTCCTCTCCGGCATGCAGCTCGACGGGAAACGCTTTTTCTATGTGAATCCGCTCGAGGTCAATCCGGACCTCTCCGGGAAAATGCCGGGCTATGAGCACGTTCTGCCGCAGCGCCCGCAGTGGTATGCCTGCGCCTGCTGCCCTCCGAACGTCACACGGCTCGTCACCTCACTCGGCAAATATGCATGGGACGACGTCCGGCAGGAGACATCCGCGCCGGGCAGCCTTCCCGGTGTCATCCCTTCCGCAGATGCCGCGCGCCGCATCATCTACTCCCACCTGTTTCTCGGGGGCGCGGCTGATTTTGATGACATTAAAATCAGTGAAGAAACCGAATACCCCTGGAACGGCGAGGTGCAGTACACCATCGCAAAAACTCCGGCGTCTCCCTGGACCTTTGCCGTCCGCATCCCCGGCTGGGCGCCGGGCGCCGTCTTCAGCATCTGCGGCAGCAGCGAGATTCATCTCGCGGAGATCCCGGATGCAGGGGCTTCCGGTTCCTGCATCACTTCCTTCGCTCGGATTGACGCGGATGGAATGGAAATCCAGGCCGGCAGGAAGGACGGATATGTTTACTTCTACGGCGAATGGAAAGAAGGAGCCACCATCCATATTTCCTTCCTGATCCGCCCGCGTCTCACCTATGCAAATCCGAAGGTGCGCGCTGATTCGAACTGCGCGGCTCTTGAGATGGGGCCATTCGTATATTGCTTTGAGGGAATCGACAACGGCCAAGACAAGGGGATCTTACTGCAGGAGCTCCGCATCCCGCAGGACATGCGGTATAAAATCACCGATATCCGGGAGGGAAAACTTCAGGGACTGAAGGCCGTCGACTTCACCGGTGAATATCTGAGCTTCAGCCCGGACGATGTCCCCGGCAGCAGCCCGTCCGGCACCGCAGGATCCGAAGAAGAGCCTCTCTATTCATCTGTGAAGCCTTCTGTAAAGAAAATACCGATGCGCGCAATTCCGTACTTTGCGTGGGGCAACCGCGGCATAGGCCAGATGCGCGTCTGGATGCCGAAAGAATAATTATCTGGCATGACGCAGACACCGACAACGACGATCGTGTCCTATTGTGTATTGCCTCTCCTTTCCTTCCGGACTATAGTGGGGACAAAGGAGAATGCTTCCCTGCAGGGTCCGGCCGCATTCCGCGGCCGGATCAGTCTGCGATTCCCTGCCCGTTTCAAGCATGAACAAAAACATGTCTTTTCGCTCTTCCAAAGATTCAAAGGCAAATTCGAAAGTCTCATCCGGAAACTCATTCAAAGTCACTGCCAGCCGAACCATTGAACATCCGGACCATGTCACCTCGTACTTCAGGGCTGAGTGGCTCACGCTGCTCATTATCACGATTTCCGGCCTTATCTACAATATCGGTCTGCTCGCCGGTCCCTGGTTCGAAGGTCAGCTTGCCCAGATGCTCTATGACATCTTTCGCGGCAGTAAAACTTTTTCCGCGATGGTACAGCTGGCCGTCACGTATATCATTGTGATTGCGCTCGTTCAGGGCGCCCGTGCCGTCAAACGCCTGTATGTCCGATATTTTGCGAACAACATCAACCGGAGCATGAAGGAGATCCTGTACGGAAATCTCATTCACACCTCTGCATCCGAACTTGCCTCCGAGGGAACCGGCACACTGATGACCAAGGCCATCTCCGATGTCGATGCCTGTTCCGAAGGCATGCGGAAGTTCACGACCGAAATCTTCGATACCGGCGTCGCTCTCGCAGGCTACGTCGTCATGCTTCTCGTCTTAGACTTGCGGCTTGGCCTTCTCTGCCTCATTTTCCCGCCGATTTCCTATATCTGCGCCGAAAAAATGAAATCGATCGTCACAAAGACGAATGCCGCATTCAAGGAAAGCGCCGGGCGCCTGTCCTCCGCCACGGTTGACCGGGTCTCCGGTGCAGTCACCTACCGTGTCTACGGCTGTGAGCAGCAGAGAAACGGCGATTACGAGAACCATCTCGCAGATTATGAAAAAACCGCCGTCCGCGCGGATGTTTTTACGGCTGCCATGCCGCCTCTCTATCTCGTGATCTCACAGATATCGTTCCTGTTCATCCTGTACTTCGGCGTGAAGAACGTCCGCGGCACCGGCTGGCGCGTCTGGGATATCGCATCATTCACCGCATTCGTCTCCTGCTACAGCAAGCTGGCCGTGAAATCCTCCCACGCAGCCAAGCTTTTTAATGCGGTTCACAAGGCAGAAGTCTCCTGGCGCCGTATCGTGCCGTTCCTGAAGCAGCCGCCGAAGGAAAAGGAACTCCCTGAGACACCGGCGGATATACTCGAGGTCAGAGATCTTGCCTTTGCTTATCCGGCGTCTCCGTCTGCAGAACCGGAAAAGAAATATATTTATTCCGGTCTTTCCTTTAAGGCCCTTCCCGGCGCGATCATCGGCGTGACAGGCCCCGTCGCCTGCGGCAAGTCAACACTCGGCAAAACATTTCTCTGCGAGGCTCCCTATGAGGGGAGCATCCGTTTTGGCGGCAAAGAGCTCTCGTCGCTCCCCGAAGATCTGCGCCGCAGTATCGTGGGGTACCTCGGGCACGACCCAGAGCTTCTGTCAGATACAATTGAAAATAATATCCTGATGCGGAGAGGCGGGTCCGAAAGTCTGCCGGAAGACACACTCGCAAGACTGCTGGAAACCGTCTGTCTTTCGGACGAAGTAAAGGCAATGCCGGATGGTGTAAAGACGCGCATCGGAAGCGGCGGTGTCCGCCTGTCCGGCGGTCAGCAGCAGCGTGTCGCACTCGCGCGGACGCTTTCCTTCCCGCGCCCGATTTACATCCTCGACGATCCCTTCTCCGCTCTCGACCGGAACACAGAGGTGGAAATATTCCGCAATCTTCAGGAAATCGTGCGGCGCGAAAACTGCATTGTTCTTCTTCTCTCTCATCGTCTTTATCTTTTCCCGAAGATGAATCAGGTTATCTGGATGGAGAACGGGAAGGCAGAAGTTTCCACGCACGAAAAGCTCATGAACACGAATCCGGAATACCGCGAGCTTTACAATATTCAGGATGAGGAAGAGCCAGGCTCTGAAAATTCGGCGGCCGCGGCCCCTGCCGCATCTGTGCAGAAGGAGGTGTGAGTGATGAATAAGACAGTTCTCCAGAATTCCGCCTCCGCGAATACGCACAAGGTTCTAAATTCCGGCGGCAGCACAAATCGCCATTACGAACACGCTTCCCGCATTATTCTGCGCGCGATCCGAAATTCCGGAATTGTAACCGTTCTGACGGTAATTACAGTTGTCGGTTCCGTTGTCTCCGGCCTCATGCCGCCGCTTGTCCTCGAGCGGATTATCAATCTGCTCACAGACGGCGCGGATGTTCCGTTTGTGCTTGCTTTTCTCTACTTTGGCGTTCTTCTCCTGACGGGGCTCTTTGATTCCGCAAGAGAAAGCCTTCTCATTGTGCTCGGGCAGAAGATCACGCACGCACTCCGCCGCGCACTCTGCGGCAAGCTCACACGTCTTTCCGCCGGCACAATCTCCGGCCAGGATCCGGGCGCAGTCACGTCCCGTTTTGTCGGAGATGTAGACGCTGTAGAAGACCTGTTTACTAACGGAATCATCAGTATGTTCACCGATGTCTGCCGGATCGTCAGCATCTTCGTGATTCTGTTCATCCAGAACCGCGGCCTTTCCCTGCTGCTCCTTGCCGTGCTGCCTTTCGTGTTCTGGTTCACCCGTTCTGTCCAGAAACGCATGTTGAAGGCAAATATGGAAAACCGCGCGGCCGTCGCCCGGGTTACGAATTTTGTTCCCGAAACGATCAAGAACATCCGCATGATTCACACGCTTGGCCGCGAAGGTTACATGCGCGGCCGGTACGGCGATGCAATTGAAGAAAGTTACAAAGCAGTGAACCGCACGAATTTTTACGACGCGATCTACTCTCCCGTCATTCTCCTAACTAATGCGGTCATTGTCGGCGCTGTCTATATCCTCGCGGCAACCGGAAATCCCATGATCGCTTCTTTCTTCGGGATGTCTGTCGGAACTTCGGTTGCAGTGATCAACTATATTTCTCAGGTATTCAGCCCGATCGAGAGCATCGGCATGGAAATTCAGACCATCCAGTCCGCGGTCGCCGGCGTTCACCGCATCAACGAATTCATGGATCTTGAGGAGCGGCCGGAAGAACAGATGACATCTCCTGCAAACACGGGGGATACTGCAGCCGCATCTTCGATTAGCCCTGAGGATGCTCCTGTCTGCATTCAGCTCAAAGATGTTGACTTCAGTTATGACGGCAAGATCAAGGTTCTTACCCGTCTGAATATTACAATCCACAGCGGCGAAATCGTCACCTTCACCGGCCGCACCGGTGCGGGCAAGAGTACAATTTTCAAACTGCTGCTCGGCCTCTATGAGCCTCAGTCGGGAGAAGTGACCATCTGTGGACGGAGTGCCGCGTCCATCAAAGACAGCGAACGCCGCAGTATTTTCGGGTATGTTGAGCAGACCTACCGCCGTGTCCCGGGTACGGTGCGGGACCAGATCGCGCTCTTTGATCCGGCGATTGATGATAAAATGATAGAAAAGGCCATTGAGACAGCGCATCTGTCCAAAGCAGTTCATGCTCTTCCAGACGGTCTTGATACCGTCTGCTCGGACGGCATTTTCTCACAGGGCCAGTGGCAGCTTCTCTCCATCGCCCGTGCAATCGCGGCGCAGCCGCCCATCCTGCTTCTTGATGAAATAACCGCAAACCTTGATGCCGACACGGAAAAGCTTGTGCTCTCTGCACTCCGCAGCGCCTCGGAAGGCAGAACAGTTCTGTCCATTTCGCATCGTCTCTATGAAGATATGGGCGGAAGGCAGATTGTCATCGGAGAGCAGCAGCAATACCCATACTTGAATAAAATGGCATATAATCTGTCTGGTATTTCAATAGATTGATGCCGCAGATACGGCGGAAAGGAAGTTATAGTATCATGACGATTGAACAGCTCAGAAAAGATATGATTGCGGCGGCAAAGGCCGGCGATAAGGACAGAAAGGCAGTGCTTTCCGCACTGGTAAGCGCAGTTATGAAGCTTGCCATCGATGAGCAGACGAGAGACAACATTTCTGAAGAGCTGGTAGGAAGAGCAATTACAAAGGAACTCCGTGCAGCAAAGGAATCGATTGACACCTGCCCGGACAGCCGGCCGGAACTGAAGAAAGAATATCAGTACCGCTATGATGTCATTTCCGAATATGCACCGAAGATGATGAACAAAGACGAAATCAAGGCTTATCTTGAGAACAACTGTGCGGAGGTTCTTGCGACGAAAAACAAGGGGCAGATCATGAAGACCGTCATGCCGCTCCTGAAAGGCAAGGCAGACGGCAAAGATATCAGCGCTGTTGTCGGGGAATTTCTGAAGTAATCAAACATTGAAGTAATCAAACATCGATCAATGCTGCCCGGCCCGCAGAGAACGTCCATTCTCTGCGGGCCGGGATTTTTTGAATTCAATACCAGGCTTTCGACTGGCCGCATCCTGCATCAGGTGCAGTTTTTTCCGTTTCTTCCCTCGGATGCTCCCCGCGGCGGCTGACGATGACGTCCTGCGTTTTGACGCTGATACGGGAGCCGGCTGCGACGCTGCTGGTGATGAATACGTTGGATCCGATCACAGAGCCTTCACCAATAACCGTTTCACCGCCAAGGATGGAAGCACCGGCGTAAATCGTGACATTATCCTCAATCGTGGGATGACGTTTTCTGCCGCGCAGGCTCTGACCGCCGCGGGTCGAAAGTGCGCCGATGGTCACGCCCTGATACACTTTCACGTGTTCGCCGATGATCGAGGTCTCGCCGACGACGATACCGGTCCCGTGGTCCATGAAGAAATATTTGCCGATCGTCGCGCCGGGATGGATATCAATGCCGGTGCTGCTGTGGGCATACTCTGTCATGATGCGCGGAATCAGCGGCACATTCAGCTTATAAAGCTCATGTGCGATGCGGTTCGTCGTGATGGCGGTAAATCCCGGATAGCACAGGACGATTTCCTGCTTGTTGTAGGCCGCCGGATCACCCTCGAAAAAGGCCTGCAGATCGGTGTCGAGGTATTCACGGATTTTCGGGATGCTCTGCAGGAATTCGATGACGATATCCTCTGCCTTGGCATGCAGCGCCTCATCATCAAGAGATGCATTCTCCGGGCGGAGTTTTAACGCAATCGCGATCTGCTTTGCGAGATTATAGCTGATGTCCTCGACAAGCAGAGAGACACGGTTATCATAACGGTAGATACGGAAATTTCTCTCGCGGTAATATCCGGGGTAAAGGATGATAAATGTTTTCCTCAGAATATCGATAACGACGTCGCGGTCCGGATTCGCGAAAACATCCATTTTATCGATGTCTCGTTTCTTCAAATAGTCGCGCATGATGTCGCAGGTGGCGATCTGGATGCGGTCTTTCATTTCCATGGTTATCTTCTCCTTTTCCCGCTCATCGTGATACGGACATATCAATTTTCATTGAAAACAGGGTATTGCTGCCTCGTATCAGATATGTCACTGCGCGGGCATATGATGTTTTCATTATAACAGATATAAAAAGAACATCTGCACACAGAGAGAATGCAGATGTTCTGAAAATATCCGGCCGTGTTTCAGAGTGCTTATCCTTTCACCGCTCCGGCGGTAAGGCCGCCGATGATCTGCTTCTGGCAGACAATGTAGAAAATAAGCATCGGAACCATGCTGAGCAGGAATGCCGCGAATGCCTGATTATACGCGACGGTGTACTTGGACTGAAAATTGTACTGAAAAAGCGGCAGAGTCCACATCGTCTGGCTTCGGTTCAGCATCAGCAGGGGAAGCTGGAAATCATTCCAGATCCAGAGAGTGTCCATGATCACCACGGTGCTGATGATCGGCCGCATCAGCGGAAGCACAATATGCCTGTATGTACAGAAGACATTTGCGCCGTCCATGTATGCGGATTCCTCGAGCTCGTACGGGATTCCGGACTGAACAAAACTGACGGTCAGCAGTGTTCCTTCAGACAGTGAGTAAACCCAGTAAAGCAGAATCAATCCGAAATTATTGAGCATACCGAGGATGCTCATCAGTTTGATCTGCGGCACCATCAGAATTGTAAACGGGACAAATGCCCCAAGGATAAAAAGATAATAGACCGCTTTGAAATAAATGTGGTTCAAATTGCGTGCCAGAGAATAGGATACAAGCGGGACAATCAGGATAATTCCCAGCAGGGAGAACAGCGTTATGACAAACGAATTTCGTATGTAATAGAAGAAATTTGCTTTGTTCACAACCGAAATAATGTTGTCCAGATATAAGCTTGTCGGCGGCGCGAAGAAATTGCGTGCGGACTCCTCCGGACTTTTGAACGCTGTCACAACAGTGAGGTACATCGGCAGCAGAATAACAACGGTGCCCAGAATCAACAGAAAGTACTGAAAAACACTGGCGCCCTTTTTCTTCCGAAGAGCCCTTCTCTGAAGTTTTTGCGTCGAACGATTAGTGCTCATTCCTGCTTGTTCTCCTCATTTCTGTCCCCGAATGAATGTCCCTGTCCTTTTCTTTGTCAAAATCCGCCTCTCCTCCGCAGTTTCCCGCTTCAGTCCTTCATTTTTGTGATTTTAAGCTGTACTACAGCAATAAGAGAAATCAGGATAAACGCAAGCGTTGACTCTGCCGAAGAATACGCAAACTTCATCTCGGAAAATGCATGCTGATAGATCTGGACTGCAATGGACATCGTGGAAAAGCCGGGCCCGCCTCCTGTTGTTGCCTGAATATAATCGAAGACCATAAGGCCGTCGCGGAAAATCAGGATAATGATAATGGAAATGGTCGGCATAAGAAGCGGAAGCGTAACTTTCCAGAACGTCTGTCTTGATGTTGCCCCATCAATTTTTGCGGACTCGATGATTTCTTCCGGAATAGTCTGAAGTCCGGCAATAGCCAATACTGTCGGAATCGCGACTTCCTTCCATGCATTGATAAGCAGAATTGCAGCCATCGCCGTCTTACTGCTGCTCAGGAGCGAAGCAGACAGGAGCTTTATTCCCAGTGCCTTGCCGATGGACGGCAGCAGGTTGCTGAAGACCTGATTGAAAATAAGACCGATTGTGATCGAACTGCAGACTGCCGGGAAAAAGAAAACAAAACGGAAAAACGACTGTCCCCTTCTTTTCGGATTCAGCAGGATTGCCAGAATCACCGACAGCACTGTGCACACGGCAGTCAGAACAAGCGCGTAAATGATCGTGCGCAGGATGATCATGACAGACCGGTTGCTTTTGAACACATCGAAATAGTTCCCGAGACCGACAAAATTATATGTTCTCGAAACACCATTCCAGTCCGTGAGGCTGTAGTAGAGTCCATTCGCCAGCGGATAAATTATGAAAATAATGTAGAGAAGAACCGCCGGAACTGTAAACAGAAAGAATGGAATCAGACGTTTCAGATGACGAAAATTATACATTTGCAGCCTCACACACTGGATACATTAACTTCTGATTAATTTTCTCCGCTCAGGACAGACTGGATATTCTCGAGATAGGTGTCTACATCCCCGCTCTGTACGAGTTCATCCGCATAGCCATTCATTTCGTTGTACATTCCCGGCTGCCAGAGCTGATCCGGCCAGATGGCAATCTTGCCTTCCTCATCAAAATATCCGAGGAGCGGCTTGCTCTCTTCTACATTGCTCTCAACTCCGCTGATATAAGACGGCGATCCATCATTGTCTGCATAATACTGTGCATTCTCCTGCTGCGACATGAAGGAAAGGAATTTCAGAGCTTCATCCTTGTGTTCGCATGAAGAGCTGATCGCAAGGCAGTGATCATTCTGATAAGCGACCTTCGTCTCCGTTCCTTCGCTTGCCGGAAGCGCAAATGTGGAGTAGTTAAGATCCGCATTGTCTTCATTGATGGTCGGAATCATCCAGATGCCGCCGATGATCATTGCGGTCTGTCCGTTCGCGAAGTCAGAGATTGCCTGCTCATAAGTCGTTCCAAAAGAGTCTTCCTGGCTGTACTGATTGAGCTCAATAAGCTTACCCGCAGCGCTCTTAAATCCGGCATCGTCTGAAACCTTCATGGAACCATCCAGAATAGAAGAAAAGTCCTTCTCCTCATCGGACAGATCCGTAACCATCAGCATTTCCAGAAGTTGTCCGGCATGGCTGTCCTGATTGAACATAGCCAGCGGAGTGATTCCCTTGTCCTGAAGCGTCTTGCAGACATTCACAAGCTCTTCATAGGTTGTCGGTATCTCAATTCCATTCTGGTCAAAGATATCCTTGTTGTAAAATACGCCGGCTGTATTCGTCGAAATCGGAAGGCAGTAGACCTTTCCGTCATATTTGACCGTATCCAGCATGTCCGGCTTCACATTGGACAGGAAATCCTGATCCGTAATATCGAGCAGCATGTCGTTGTTCACCATCTCCTTGAAAACCGGATCGGTTGCCCAGTGAGACAGAATATCCGGCATATCATTAGTGGACATGCGGGTCTGAAGCACCGTTGTGGGATCGGGGTCGTTCACCTGCTCAATCTTGATCCCCGGATTTTCCTCTTCAAACTTTGAAATCAGGGTATCGTAAATACCTACGACTTCTGATTTGACATTGAAGTATTCAAGCGTAACTTCTCCGTCGGCAGTTCCGGCATCGGAAGAAGCCGCGTCCGTGCTCTCTGCGGAAGTGTCTGTCCCTCCTGCCTGGGATTGTGCAGAAGCTTCCGAAGCCTCTGCCTGAGTTTCAGCCTGCCCGGCACTCGCAAGTCCGCCGCAGCCACTGAGCGCTGCTGCCGTCATTGCAAGGCATGCAGTCGTAACTATCAGTCTCTTTTTCATAATTTCCTCCTATTCACAATGTATTCTGCGATCGAATCAGATAGAAGCCGATTCGCCTCGTCACTTTGATAACAGTGATCTGCCCCTTCTATCAACCGGAGGACAGCCCGTTCGCCCCAGATTTTTTTCAGCATAACCGAGTTGTAAGCTGGAGTGTCCCGGTCCATTCTTCCATGGATCAGAAGTGCTTCCGGCTGAATATGGGATGCCGTTTCAAAGCCATTGATCTTTGCCGTCTCTTCGAGCATCGCCTGCCCAACGTTAAAACTCCCGAGCGGCACTCTGTGGTTCTCAAGTACTTCCGTCAGCATATCGCCGTACAGAAGCTCCGCCAGTTCGTGATATGTAGTAAGTGCCGGACTGATGAGAACAAGCTTCTTCACTTCATCCGGGTGTTCCGCTGCGAGGAGGACTGCATCAAGTCCTCCAACCGAATGACCTCCCACATAAATTTGGTCCGGATCCACAAAAGGAAGTCCCTTCGCGAACTGATAGATGTCCCAGAGATTATCCACCTCCGAAGCGACGGTCACATCCTCCGGACGCCCTTCACTCTCTCCATGCCCGTTGAAATCAAATCGCAGACTCGCAACTCTGTTCTCTTCGAGTTTTCGCGAAATATTGACTAACATGCGTTCATTTCGATTGCCGGTAAGGCCATGCATCAAAACAAGACAGGGATACTTCGAAGAATTGTCCGGGATCTGTCCGGCCCCGCGAAGCTCATGATTATCTCCATCCGGAATATGTCCGACCCCGCGAAGCGTCCTGCCGTCACTTACAACGCTGAAATAAGCAAGCATTGATAAATCCACCAATCGATAGTAAATTTAGAAATTGGATAATATTATAAAGTTGGATGTGTGACATTGATATCCATTGTTTGACGCATTTGCGGTCAATTTTATGTCGGATTTTGACATTTTGCAGAGTAGGAACCCGGGTCCTCACATCGGACACGGAGGATGAACGGGAACAAATCAGGGAGAAAAAACATGGCATTTCGATCAGTCTTCCCCGAAGAGGGACAATGGTTTAAGGGAAATCTTCATATGCACACAACGCTTTCCGACGGAAGGGTCAGTCCGTCAGAAGCAATCGAACGCTACCGGAAGAACGGCTACGACTTTATCGCGATCACGGATCATCGCTGCCCCGGCATCACGGTCGAACCCGGCGAGGACGGATATTTCGGAGCAGAAACCGTGGAAGCCGGAAACATGCTGCTTCTGTCCGGTGTCGAATGGGACACCGGAGGAGCAAACACGGATCTTCCCGGAGATACATCCTGCGCACATATCCTTGGCATCGGTATGACTTCGTGCCCGGAGCAGGATATCCGTCCGCTTCAGGAAAACCGTCATCCAAGGCCGCAGGAAATCATCGACACGATCCGCAGGGACGGCGGCATAGCCATTCTTGCGCATCCGTCCTGGTCGGTCATGGACCCTTCCGCTATCCGGGACATGAAGGGACTTACTGCCGCGGAGATTTTCAACGGTGTTTCTACCATTCCGTGGAACGGAGCAAGGGGTGACTCATCTGCCTGGTTTGATATCTGGGCAACGCACTACGGAATCCGCATGCCGGCCGTTGCCGGTGATGACGCCCACGGCTATGACGGTGACGAGTGCCAGAGCTTTACCATGGTGAAGGCAGCATCTCTTACACGGAATGACATCATCCATGCGCTTGAAACCGGAAGCTTCTATGCAAGTCAGGGGCCAAAGTTCCTGGAAGCGGCGATTGATTCTGAGAAAGGAATTCTCCATATCGAAAGCTCGACCGATGCGATGACGATGGTGACATACAGCAATCACATCTGGACAAAGAATCGCGTGATGAGCCTTGTCGGGAACCATGCGGCAGATTATGAGATTGAGCCCGGCGAGACCTATGTGCGTGTCGAGATCATCGATAACTACGGAAAGAAAGCCTACACCAGCCCGATTGCGGTGAAAGGATGAAAAGAACCCGAATTTTCTAAGATCAGGGAGGTGTTCGTTGCGTTCACAGGAATTATTACAGAACGTGTCCTACAGTGCAGCTCTTCCGCTGCAGATTTTCTATTATCGGAAGCGCAGTGCTTATGATGTCGCAGACATTGTCATGCCGCATTGGCATCGGGCTCTGGAGATGGACTGCCTTCTTGAAGGGCACAGTGTGATGCATATCGGCGGCCACGGCCGCGATGTGAGCTCTAACGAAGCCGTTGTGATAAATATCGGTGATGTTCACTCCTCCACAAGGTCATCCGTGGAAGAAGAAATCGAATCGGTTGCAATTCTGGTGGATTACGATTTTATCCGCAAATACTATACCCTCATTGATTCAGTCCGGTTCAAAGAGTATTTCTCCCCGGAGGAAAATGCATATCTTGTGCCGCGTCTTCGCCGGATTGCGGAAATCGATAATAATCTTGATGCGTTTCATGATGTGAAAATCATGGCTCTGCTTTTTGAAATTCTTGTTTTTCTCTTCGAAAACTGTGCCTCTATAAAAGAAAACACCCGGGCAGAGCAGGACAAAATCGCTGATCATGTTTACCGGGCAATTGATTACCTCAATGCCCACTACCGGGAAAAGGTCCGCCTCGATGACGTGGCAGCCGCTCTCAATCTCAATTCTTCCTACCTTTCCAGGCTGTTCCGGAAACAGACCGGAGAATGCTTTAAAGATTATCTTCTTTTCAAACGGCTGGACATGGCCTACAACGACATGATCCGATTCCCCGAGAAAAACGTCACCCAGATTGCAATGGACCACGGATTTCCGAATCTTAAGTCCTTTATCGAAACATTCAAGTCCTACTACGGAGTTTCTCCAAAACATTTTCTGATGGAACAAAGAAATAATAGTTAGAACTTCTTGACTTTTTCCCTCCGGTCGTGACATCATATCAGCATTGAAAACAGCAGTCCGCCCTTTTAAAGACGAATACGCTATTTTTCCTAACAGGTCTTAACAGACCGGGTTGTTTACAACAGCAGACGAAAGCATCTGCGGGACAGGAATCCCGCAGGTGCTTTTTATTTTTATCAGGATACAGTTTCCGCAAAATCTGCGGAATGAAGATCCGGGAAGATAAGATCGATGAAAGAAGAACAGATTATGGACAGGAACAAGGTTATGAATACATACACAAGTACAGGTATGGACAATAATAAAGATAAAGACAAGAATGACGGCACAGCCGGAAACAAAACAGCAAACTCCACTGCTGCCTCTTACAGCGGCGGTGAAGAAGAACGCCGTGAAAACAGGATCATCGCGCGCGTATCCAGCGTCGGGATCGGAGGTAATATTGCTCTTTCCGCATTTAAGCTTGCTGCCGGAATCCTTGGCCATTCCGGAGCCATGGTATCGGATGCTGTCCACTCGCTGTCAGATGTTTTTGCTACTTTCATAGCGTTCGTGGGGGTTCATATGTCCCGCAAAGCGCCGGACCGCGAGCATCCGTACGGACATGACCGCTTCGAGTGCGTCGCATCCATTCTGCTCGGGCTCGTCCTCATCGCGACCGGCTGCGCCATCGGCTATTCCGGTCTCGCCAAAATCTTTGGCGGACATCTCGATGAACTCGAGGCACCGGGGGGCATCGCGCTCATTGCGGCAATTGTTTCCATCGTGGTAAAAGAGGGCATGTACTGGTACACCCGTCACTATGCCCTGATCCTTCATTCAGACGCTTTCATGGCGGATGCCTGGCATCACCGCTCCGATGCATTCTCCTCCATTGGTTCCCTCATCGGCATCGGCGGTGCAATGCTCGGTTTTCCGGTACTTGATCCGATCGCCAGCCTTGTCATCTGCATCTTTATCTTCAAAGTTGCGATCGACGTCATCCGCGAAGCAATGAACAAAATGCTGGACACCTCCTGCAGTCCGGAAGAAGAAGCCAAAATTGCAAAGCTTCTCACGGACGAAGAAGGCGTCCAGCATCTCGATCTTCTCCACACGCGCAAGTTCGGCAGTAAGATCTATGTCGACGCGGAAATAGCGGTCGACGGGGACATGTCTCTCCGCGAAGCCCATGCGATCGCTGAACGCTGCCACAATGCCGTCGAGAAAGAATTCCCGGACGTAAAGCACATCATGATTCACGTGAATCCGTACTGACAATCCCGGAGCCGCGCCAGCTGTTCTTCAATCAGCCGGCCCACGCTTCTCAGCCCTTCGCCTTTACCTCCGCATCGCCGTATGGAAATCCTTCATTGAAGTTCCGGGCATTCTCCATGGTAACCGCCGCAATTGCCTGCAGTGCTTCTCTGGTGAAGAATGCCTGATGACTTGTAAGAACGAGGTTCGGGAAGCTTAAAAGTCTTGCCGTCACATCATTGCGGAGCGGTTCGTCCGAACGGTCGGTATAGACGTTCTCGTCTTCTCCTTCATACACATCAAGCCCCACAGCGTGGAACTTACCATTCTTCAGTGCCTCGATAAGCGCCTCCGTATCAATGAGCCCGCCGCGGGATGTGTTCACGAGCATGGCACTGTCCTTCATCATTGCAATAGCCTTCGCGTCAATCAGGTGATATGTTCCATTCTCGCCCATGATGAGCGGTGCATGAAGCGAAATGAGGTCCGCCTTTCTGAACAGCTCCTCTTTGGAAACATACGTGAGGAGGCCTTCTTCTTCGAGCGCTTTGTTCGGGTAAGCATCCCACCCGAGAACTGTCATTCCATAGCCTTTGCAGATATGTGCCATGCACTGGCCGATGCGCCCCGTGCCGATGATTCCGGCGACCTTGTTGTGAAGATCGAGTCCCAGGAGTCCGCTCAGCGCAAAATTATTATCCTTTACTTTGAAATATGCCTTGTGAATGCGGCGGTTTGCAGTCTGAATAAGTGCCATCGCATGCTCTGCGACAGCATACGGTGAATATGCCGGCACACGAAGTACGGTGATTCCATACTCCTTGGCGGCCTTGAGATCTACGTTGTTGAAGCCTGCGCAGCGGAGGAGAATCAGCCGCACGCCGCCGTCATGCAGGGTGCGGATAACCTCACGCGGAGCCTCATCATTGACGAAGATGCATACCGCGTCAAAACCATTTGCCAGATGAGCGGTTTCGGGTGTGAGCCGGCTGTCGAAATACCGGATATCTGTGTTATAAGTGCCCTCGCCCTTCTCTCTCGAAAGCTCGCTGAAGAAAATACGGTCATAGTCCTTTGTCCCGAAGAAAGCAACCCGGAGAACACTGACTTTTTTTTCCTTCGGTGCTATTTCAGAGAGAACCTCTTTCAGTTTTTGGACAGCCTCTTCCTCGTCCGGTCCCTCAACCGTGAACTTCACTGTTGTCCCTTTGACTGCGCCGAGTTTCAGAATCTGAAGAACATTGGCTCCTCCTGCTGTATTTCCGTTGGCTTCAAGAGTAACCTGACTCTTCATGTCTGTGCACGCCTGTGCGATCAGCGCTGCCGGGCGCGCATGGATACCGAGTGCATTCTTTACTTGTATTTCAAAAGTTTTCATCGCGAATCCTCCTGTAAGACTTTTTTGTACCTTGTGCCCATCGAAATTTCCGCCGCAGGGTCTCATCATGGTTCACCTGCATGCAGCTATCCGGTGTCTTCCATTGATGATCCAACGATTACATAATACCGTAAATTTCGGTCAGATTTTGTTGTCGCGAATACATTTTTCAAAATACTGACATATTTGGGGATCCTGCAGGCACAGCCGCCGCAGTCTCAGCTTCGAGCCGCGGATTCTGTCTGCTGCCCAGCAGATTTATGTTCCCTCCAAGAAAGATATCTGTTATACTTGGTTTCACTATTACATACTATTCTTATAGGATTTATTTGAATAGCAGCAATAAAACTTACGAGATTGAGAGGAAACAAAATGTCCTGCGATTTTGACACAGTTCTTAACCGGCAGGGAACTTCCTGTCTTAAATACGATTTTGAAAAACAGCGGACAGGCAGCACAGATCTTCTGCCCATGTGGGTCGCCGACATGGATTTCCGGGCTCCCGACTGCGTTCTCGATGCACTGAAACGCCGCACAGAACACGGCATTTTCGGCTATACCGATCCGGACGATTCTTATTTTGACGCGATGGAGAACTGGTTTTTGACCCGCTATGGTCTTTCCATACAGCGCGAATGGAATACAGTGACTCCCGGCGTCGTCTACGCGATCGCCTGTGCAGTCCGCGCGTTTACGAAGCCCGGCGAAAAAGTCCTTATACAGGAGCCGGTCTACTACCCCTTCCGCGAAACCATTGAGCTGAACGGCCGCGTCTGCGTTTCGAGCAGCCTTATCCGGAGCGATTCCGAAGGCCTTCATTATGAGATGCGTTTTGACGATCTGGCGCAAAAACTCGCTGATCCGGATGTTCATCTTATGCTTCTGTGTTCGCCGCACAATCCGGTGGGCCGCGTCTGGTCAACGGACGAACTTCGGAAGGTCTCTTCGCTCTGCCGCGAGAACGGCGTCGTACTTCTCTCCGATGAGATTCACTGCGACTTCATTCTGCCGGGGCATCATTTCACATCTGTCCTCGCTCTGGGCGGGGAGGAAACGTCGAATGCGGTTGTCTGCACTTCTGCAAGCAAGAGCTTCAACCTGTCCGGACTGCAGGTGGCCAACATTCTCGTCCCGGACTCAAAGCTGCGGAAGGCTTTCCGGCATGAGAACGCTGCCAGCGGATATTCGCAGGGCAATGCGGCGGGCCTCACAGCGACCGAAGCCGCATGGCGCGAGGGCGCTCCCTGGCTTGACTCTCTGCTTCAGTATCTTAATGGCAATCTCGAGTTTGTGCGCTCCTATCTTCGCGAAAATCTGCCCGGCATCCGGCTTGTAGAACCGGAAGGCACCTACCTTCTTCTGCTTGATTTCAGCGGAATCTGCAAAACTTACGAGGAACTGCATGATCTCGTGCAGAACAAGGCGAAACTCTGGTTTGATGAAGGCCGTATCTTCGGCCCGGAAACCGCGCTCTTTGAGCGGATCAATATTGCCTGCCCGCGCTGTGTTCTGAAGAAGGCGCTCGGGCAGCTGAAAGATGCCGTTCAGGACACCTGCACGCAGGGATAACAAAGCTTTAATAATCAGAAATGCTTAAGGGAATGGCCGAAATTTAACAGCTCCAATAATCAGAAATGCCTACAAGAGCGGCCGAAAGGAGAAAGTGATAATGAGCGTTGAAAAGAAATTCAACACAGATATCGCCGATGAAGGAAAGGTTGACGGCGGCAAATGGAACATCTCTTTTGACACAAAGTGTCAGAGCACGGACCTGTCGCTTGAGGATCATTACCATCCTCTCAGTTTTCCCATTTATCAGTCAGCGACATTCACGCACCGTAAGTTTGGCGAAACTACCGGTTTTACCTATACCCGCCAGTCCAACCCGACGCGTCAGCAGCTTGAATCCATCATGGCGCATCTTGAAAACGGCTGCGATGCCGCAGCTTTTGCGAGCGGCATGGCTGCCATCGGCGCCGTAATGACCCTTTTCGGCGCCGGTGACAACATCATCGTGGACGAGGACCTCTATGGCGGATCAGTCCGTATGTTCGCTGACCTCGAAGCAAGATGCGGCCTTTCATTCACCACTGTCGACATCAGCCGCGAGGACATCACCGGGTATATCCGTGAAAACACGAAGGCCGTCTACCTTGAGACACCGACCAATCCGATGATGCATGTAACCGACATTGAGGCTCTTTCGAAGATCACGAAGGCACACGGCCTTACGCTGATCGTCGACAATACATTTCTCTCACCCTGCCTTCAGAACCCGCTTGATCTCGGCGCCGACATCGTTGTTCACAGCGGAACAAAGTTCATCGGCGGTCATCACGACACCATCGGCGGTTTTGTTGTTCTGAAGGACCCGGAAACCGCAAAACGCATCCGCTTTTCTTCTACAACCAACGGCTCGGCTCTTTCGCCTTTTGACAGCTGGCTCATGATCCGCGGCATCCGAACCCTCTCCGTCCGTATGGAGCGGGCCTGCTCGAATGCGCAGAAACTCGCCGAGTATCTTCAGAACTCTCCGTATGTGACCCGTGTTCTCTATCCCGGCCTTCCGGATCATCCGGGACACGAGATCATGAAAAAACAGGCCCGTGGGTACGGCGCAATGATCTCTTTCGAAGTCCCTTCGCGGGAATTCGCCATCGCGTTCCTCGAGAACGTGGAGCTCTTCTACTTCGCGGAGAGCCTGGGCGGGACAGAGACGCTTATCACCTATCCCATCACCCAGACCCACGCAGAAGTCCCGAAGGAACTGCTCGACAAGAACGGCATCACAGACCGCCTGCTCCGACTCTCTGTCGGAATCGAGGGCATCGACGACCTCATCGCCGAGTTCGAGCGGGTTTTTGCGATCGCCGCTAAAACACTGACGAAATAGGAATTATCATCAGGAGCAGCCGCCCATATGGCACAAAGCCGCAAGCTGAAAGGACTGTCCACAGATCTTCATGAGATCTTTGTGGGCAGTCCTTTATGGATGGGCATTCCTTTATGGATGGCCCTTCCTCAGCGCATTACTGGAACCACTCCGCCGGCAGTTCGCTTTTCTCAATATACCTTTTCGGACTGGACGCCATCCCGCCATTCCGTGCGGCGGTCACATACTGCGTTTCATCGCCGTCACTGACAGTGATAAAACATAATCCATCTTCGCCGAACATCTCTGTGATGTCAATTTTCTGATCTTTATAAAAAAGATATACACGATCCCCTTCTGTTTCCGTCTCCGGAAGATTCAGATAGTCCTGTACTTCCGATTCTGTCAGCGGCCTCTCACTGCCGTCTGCTTCCATTGCCACGCCTCCGCCGCTCATAATTAGACGACCGTCATTATCTGTCAGGCTGTAATTCGTCACGCCATCTTGATCATTTATTGTCACGACGGCACTTGTCTGATCACCGTGGATCCATACCTGAATGGTTCTCTGAATACCTCCCAGATCCGCCGCATACGCAGATGCCCCGCCGACGCACAGCGCAAGTACTACACAGGCGGCAGCTGCTGCAATCCGGAAACGCTTTCTCTGTTCCGCCCACCTCCCGTGAAGAGCATTTTCTCTTTCCGTGCTATTCCCATTAAGGTCCAAAACATAACTCTCCGGCATATGCAGTGATGAAAATGCCCGTTTGTATTTTTCCTTATTCGTCATCGTCCCATTCCTCCTTTAAGATACTCCGAAGTTCATTTCTGCCTCTCGCCAGTCTGCTTTTCACCGTTCCCTCGGAGATATGAAGTGTTTCTGCAATCTCACGCACGGAATATTCCTCGTAGTAGTAAAGGTGTATAACAATCCTTTGCTTTTCCGGCAGCGAGAAAACCGCTTCTACAAGCCTTCGGTCCTCTGGTTCCCGAAAATTCGTGTTCTCCAGATAGTCATCAAATTTCACACGCTTTCGATTCCAGAAACTGTTTATAACATTTCTCGACTTATTGATGGCTACGTGGATCAGCCAGGCCTTGATATGGTCTTCACTCTCGAACTGGCGCGGCGAATTCATATATTGAATAAATGTATCCTGCACCACATCCTCGGCATCTTCCGGATTCCGGCTGACACTGAGCGCAGCACGAAAAACGGTATCTTTATATTTTTCTATCAGCTCCTCTACCGGCTGTCTCATTACAGAACCCGCTCCTTCTTCTCATTTTCGAAAGTACTTTCACTATTAATACAACAGACACGTCTGTTTGGTTCCATTCCCTGCCGTTTTATTCTTTTCATTGACGCAGCTTTTATATTGTGCTAAATATAATATTGTCAAATATAGTTAAGTGTGCTTCAAATTTAGTAGTTTTATATGAAAAACGGTGCTTATGTACCGAATTCCACATCCGGTAAAACCGCAGACGGTGCTGCCGCATTCGACAATCCGTTTCTGTTGGTTTTGTCTCAAACATACAAGGAGGTATTCTATGAGCAGTTTTTACGATTATTCTGTTACAAAGAGAGATGGTTCCGGGCTTTCCATGAATGAATTCCGCGGCAAGGTTGTTCTTGTCGTCAATACCGCGACGGGCTGCGGCTTTACTCCGCAGTATAAAGATCTCGAGGACATCTACGAAGAATTTCACGATCAGGGCCTGGAGATTCTCGATGTGCCCTGTAACCAGTTCGCCGGCCAGACCCCGGGAACCGATGAAGAAGTGCACACTTTCTGCACTCTGAAATACAATACGAAGTTCGACCAGATGAAGAAGAGCGATGTCAATGGTGAAAACGCGCTCGATCTATATAAATTTCTCAAGAGTCAGAAGACGTTCGAAGGCTTCGGCAAGGGCCCGAAGGCGATGCTGATGAATACGATGCTGAAGAAAATTGATCCCGACTACAAGAATAATTCCGAAATC